>SDBT01008907.1_pt1 | contig 16326 bp, 13 predicted proteins | sample 2277101 | NCBI WGS metagenome assembly SDBT01 (sample SAMN10404973, study PRJNA504765) | marine sediment metagenome | isolation source: marine sediment core GS10_PC15, 103 cmbsf | place: Arctic Ocean: Southern Knipovich Ridge | collected 2010 | reverse complement strand
AAAAATGAGTTCGATACACGACTTCGAAGTAAAGGATCGTCAAAGATTTGAGAGTGATAGAAAATCAATTGATGCAGCATCCCAGGAACTCGAAGGACAACAATTGTATTTCAAGATCATTTCCAGAGAGAAAGAATATGTCGAAGTAGGAATAAATGTTTTCTTAATACCTATGGAAATCCCTGTGAGTTCTATTCCCATAGTTTTCGTAGGGACAGTACATGAAATAGAAAGAACTAACTATGCGTTTCTTTTTGTGAAAAATATACATAAGTTTCCTTATTCTTTGTTGGGTAAACTTAAAACTTCGATAACATCAGAAGAGGAAAAGCTAATACCATTTTTGAAGAAGTATCACCTATATATTGGAAATGATCAACCAGCTTCCAGGTTCCTTTATCGTTATACTGATCTTAAATCGATAAAAACTTTGGATTTGTATAACAACGATATAGGGGACAAAGAGGCATTCGCATTGGCTGAGAACAAGACATTGACTTCTTTAAGTTTGAATATTAACAATATAGGGGACGAAGGGGCCATCGCATTGGCTAAGAACAAGACATTGACTTCTTTGGATTTGAGTAGTAACGAGATAGGGGATGAAGGGGCTATTGCATTAGCTGAGAACAAAACACTGACTTCTATAGATTTGAGTAGTAACGAGATAGGGGATGAAGGGGCCATCTCATTGGCTGAGAACAAGACATTGACATCTTTGAATTTAAATTTTAACAATATAGGGAACGAAGGGGTCGTCGCATTGGCTGAGAACAAGACATTAATCTCTCTGAATTTGAATTATAACAATATAAGGGAAAAAGGGACCGTCGCATTTACTGAGAACAAGACATTTACTTCTTTAGATTTGAGTAGTAACAAGATAGGGGACAAAGGGGTCACCGCGTTGGCTGAGAACAAGACATTAACTTCTTTAGATTTGAGATATAACAATATAGGGGATACAGGGGCTATTGCATTGGCTGAGAACAAGACATTAACCTCTCTGGATTTGAGTAGTAACAATATAAGGGACAAAGGGGTTATCGCATTGGCTGATAACAAGACATTAGCTTCTTTAAATTTGAGTTATAACAATACAGAGAACAAAATGATCATAGAATTAGCTGAGAACAAGACATTAACTTCTTTAATTGTGCGGAATAATAATATAGGGGATGAAGGGGTCATCGCATTGGCTGAGAACAAGACATTGACTTCTTTGGATTTGGGTTCTAACAGGACAGGAGACAATGGTGTCATCGCATTGGCTGAGAACAAGACATTGACATCTTTAATTTTGGGTTCTAACAATATAGGGGACGAATGGGCTATTGCATTGGCTAAGAACAAGACATTGACTTCTCTGGATTTGAAATATAACGATATAGGAGTCAAAGGGGCCATCGCATTGGCTGAGAACAAGACATTAACTTCTTTAGTTTTGGGCAGTAACAGGATAGGGGACAAAGGGGTTATCGCATTGGCTGATAACAAGACATTGACTTCTCTGGATTTGAATAGTAACAATATAGGGGACAACGAGGTCATCGCATTGGCTGAGAACAAGACATTGACATCTTTGGATTTGAAGAATAACAAGATAGAAGACAAAGGGGCTATCGCATTTGCTGATAACAAGACATTAACTTCTTTGAATTTGAGATATAACAATATAGAAAGCGCCGTGTTAGAAAAAATTAACTTAATCATATTAAGAAATAGAGTTTTTCTAGCATTAACAATAGAAAAGGAAATTTCAGAGGTAATAAGTATAAAAGATCTTGCGCTACTTGTGCATTCCTATTCATAAGTCAATGTTATAGCTGAACTAACGAGATTATAAATGTTTGCGTACCAGATTAAGAATTATTCACGGCTAATATTTAAGTTTTAAATTCTTTATCGTAATAAATACAGAACAATGTTCTGTATTTACATCACATCCTCTGGAGATATGTAGTATCTTCCTACTACATAATCAGCATAGTGCACTGTTCCAGTTTGTTCATATATTTTCTCGCCCCCTTCTCCAGACCACCATATATATTTAACTCTCGTACGAGGAACAGCACTTAGTTTTACTCTAAATTTTTGTTTCACGTCTATGTGTAAAACGGATTTGTCAATTTTAAGTAATTCATAGTAAACTCCGTGATCTCCGACTACAAGTCTGTTAACTGTACCAAGAAGTTGTTCTGTAGTTGCTAAATACAGATTATCTCCGTTCTCTCTGATAGTTTCAAGTTCTTCTTTTATGACAAAGTGCACATTTACACGTTCTTGTCCGCGTAAAACTTTGTAAATACCTTTACTTCTGCCTTCCTTTAGCCATTTTAACAATTCTTTTGTTAAGCGGCACTTGGAATGACGTTTGCAAAATTTAGAGTTTTTAACTGTCATTTTAGTACATTGTCTTTTGTTATCGGAAAGAGTAACAGGACATCTATCCATGGTTTTTGTACAAAAACAATAAAATATGATCATTTTTCAGTATTCTTAAATAGTCGTACGGATCTCCGTTATACGGATTAATGTAATTTGAATCAAGATATAAAAGTCAGATCTGGTTTTTGAGAAACGCGCTTTTAGTTGTTACAAATGAAAACCATTTTATCTGATAATTTGTATTCAATCCTTTTTTTTTTTATAACCCAGAGACAGTACTAGATATCCTCGTCCTTTCATATCTCTCAATAGAAAGAAGAAGTATTATTCATACAAAAAGAATAATAGTACAGTACATACTATATTCGCAATATCCAACTAATAAGATATATTATCTGCGAAGGTAAGGTTATGACCTTCAAAAATGAATTCAAACTAAAATCTCCTAAAAACATGATAGTTTTTAGGAGATTTTAGTTTGCTTATTTTGTTACGACAAAATCACATTATGGTAAATTCGGAATATTATTCCGAATTTTAAATTATCTTTAATCGTGTCGGATAACAAACTCGTTTTGTCGTTCAGATTGATATCAATCTCGTGTATTATTAGAATGATTTTGGTTTATATTAGTAGTCGTAGTTACGTTGTTTTTCATCACGAAAAATCCTGTTTTTGAAAGTCAGTGAAAACTAAAGAACGTCTTTATTTCCTTTTCCCAGGCAAGTTATTCGACTCTGTGGTAGAACATCTAAAATCTAGATTCACTTGCTGTCCAACCTCTACATATGTAGAGGTCGTGTTTTCAATAGTGTGCGGCAATAGAGACACCTCTAAATACTTCTCTTTTTTGTTCAAGGCACTCACGGTTAAAGACATTCCATCGATAAATACTGTGCCCTTGTAGGTTAGTTTGTTCATAAATTCGTTTTTAACAAGAATTCTCAAGATTAGAGCTGATCCGTCCGATCTAATAAGAGTAATTTTCGAAGTATGTGCGATATGTCCTAGCATGATATCTCCAGATAAATCAGTACCTACACCAACCGCCTTTTCCAAATTTACATACTGACCCTTGAAGAATTTACAGATTTTCTTAGTTTCATTCATTACGTGAAAGGAACAATCCAACCCATTCTTTCTGACTTCAATAACAGTCAAGCAAACTCCATTGACACAAATTGAAGCACCGAGTTTGTCCCCAGCAAACCATTTCAGATTTTTCCCTCCGCGCATGGAATAAAACACTCTAACCACGACTTCAGTAACCACATAAGCACGAGATGCGACAACCTTTTTGATGTCGTTTAAACTTATGATTTGCCCTAGAGCTGTGACAATTCCTGTAAACATCGCGCTTTTTCATTTGTTTTTAGTTTTTTTAATCAATTTGCGTTTGCAAAGACTCTATCGTTTCAATTTAAAATGCAAAATTTGCCAGTATATTTTTTTTTGTCGTCATGATGCTCAATATTTCAGATGCTCAACAAATGTTGAGCATTAGAGTGACAGACAATTTCACAATTTAGACAGTCTCTGTCTAAATTGTGAATCTAATTTCTTATGTAGATTGGCCATCTCAATACCGATTTTCATGTATCCTTCTCCTGAATTTCCACATTTAACTCCAGCACGATTGATACCTTGTTCAAGAGTTTTTGCAGTTACGATTCCATAAATGATCGGTGTTTTAGTATTCACACTCGCGGAATAAATTGCTCCAGCAGTAACTGAATTTATATTATCTGCATGGTGAGTCACGCCATCTATGACCATGCCGAGAGAAACAACAGCATCGAATTTCGAAGCGATTTTCTCAACTACCAAAGGAATTTCATACGCGCCAGCCACACGCACGATCATCAAATTATCGGGAGTGCCCCCATGCGCTGAAAATGTTTCGATTGCTCCTTTCAACATCTTGTCAGTGAATAAACTATGAAATTTTGAACACACCACGGCTATTTTGAGCCCCTTCGCCATCATATTTCCTTCATAATGGTTCATGTTTTAAGTCAGAGTTTTTATTAAAAAGCGTGTTTTTTAATCGTCAAAAATTCCTAGTTAGAACGAGAAAAAAGATTGACGTCACACATAAGTAATAATGATCATGGATAACATTTCAACTCCGATAACTTTTGAAAGAATTTTCACTATCGACATGTTCTTAAGTATTATATTTCTTCTCATAATCAGTAAAATAAGATCACCAGTGTGTGAAAAAGTATTACTTGGTAAATCAAGATATGTTAAAGTTCGATTCTTGAGCAGGTCTCCAGAATTCATATTTTTAATATCATTATAGCATAAATCTAATGATAGCAGAGTATTATTCCTAATTAAAGCATTGAACCCTTTATTCTCTATCAAACAATTTCTCAAAAATAATGATATCAATGAAGTGGTGAGGGCTAAAGTAACTGCTCCTTCGTTTCCTATATAATTATAACTTAAATCTAGAATCTTCAACGACGTATTTTTAGAAAAACCTTCACATACTTCAGTTACTCTTTTATGGTCAATCCAATTGTTACTCAAATTTAAGGATGTTAATGTAGTAGTTTTTGAAAGTGCAATCATTCCTGCATTTTTTATTCTATTACTCTCCAGATACAAGGACTTCAATGTGATATTTCTAGCCAGTTCGATAGCACCCTTATCAGTTATATCATTAGTGGATAGATCTAACTCTATTAAAGCTGTATTGAGAGTCAAAATAGTAACATCTTTATTTCCTATATTATTAGTACCCAAATTTAGAGATGTTAATGTGGTGTTTCTAGCCACTGCTTCGCATAAAGATGTAACATCCTCTCTATAATCATTATTATCGTCCGCGCTCAAAGAAATAAGACTGGTGTTATCAATAATTAATGCTAGACTCTTCGGACCTATAGAATTGTTATCCACAACTATTGTTGTTAGAGTTGTATTCCTGGTCAGAGCTGCTCCACCTATGGGTCCTATAGAATTCTGATCCAGAAACAAGGTCGTTAATGACGTGTTGTTAGCCAGAGCTTCTACTCCTTTTGGACCGATAGAGTTGTACCCTAGATATAACGATTTTAAGGATAGACTTTTAGCCAAAGCTACAGTTCCTTCATCCTTGATATTGTTTTGCCTCAGATACAAAGATGTGAGTGTGGTATTTTTGGATAACATAACAGCATCTTCAGTTTCTAAGTTTCTATTCCATAGGTCCAATATGGTTTTATCAATCATTTCCATGATCAAATCTCTCGGATATAATATCTCATCTCGTATCGTATACGAAAGATCGACATATGAAGATGCTGGATAAGAGTATTTAGAATAAAGAGGAGTTGGGACAGTTAAAAATCTATCGTATTTTGATACAAAGTCGGTTAGTAAAGACTTGACTTTGTTTACTCTTTCTCTTTTCGATTTTTTCCTTTTAGATTTACTGATCTGACTATTTCCCATTTTCATTATACGTCGTATATTTAAGTAAAAAAACTGCTATCTTATCGTCTCTTCCTATGTTTAAATTTTTCCAGAATAGAGAGTCGTTCAGGTAAAAGACAACCACACAACAAAAATGATTCATGATTCTCGAAAAATATATAAAATGTCGTGGAAAGAAGGGGAAATGCCATCTAATTACATGAGACCAAAACCTCAGTATCTCCGTTATGTCCATAAAAATACTGGCCCGTATTGTCTTACTAAACAGGATATCATCAACTCGTTCAAGAAGACCCCATATAAGTACAAAAACAATTTCTCTGAAAATCTAACACGTAAGAATTTTGAGTGTATTCCCGGAAAATGATTTATAAAACACGCATCAATGTATGCGTGTTCGTCGGAGAAAAGTTGAGATTATTTTCTAACTTTGACCTTAAAAAGACTATGTTCAAACGTGGTCGGAAAAAATGTGTACTTGACGTGGAAGATCTCGCAAAGGAAAAGAAGATGTCTCATTATGAAATCATTTCTTGTTCACGGCGCACAGATATTCCAGCTGGTTATCTTCGCAAATATCTAAAAGCATTTGAACAAGGGTGGATTGATGTTCCAAATCCGAGAAATGGACATGTATACCGTATCAGTCTAACTCCTTTTAGTCCGGATAATCCGAAAGGAGTAAAAGTAGTCTCATGGTGGAGCAAAGATTATGGTAAATGGATCAAGGTGTACAAACGAAAGAAGAAATTTTTTTCAGCAATGGCCCGTTCATTTGTTTAATTTTACAATAAACTCTGAGAAAACTCATACTATTGAACCCGGACTTACTTCAACTCTGGCATCTAGATTAAGTCAGCTAGATTTCTTGTGTGAAGAATTCGGACCAAAAAGAGTTACATTGCGCTTTGATCCTATTGTTCATTACAGAGATAAACTCAACGGACCTATCAAAAACAATCTCGAGGATTTCCACTACATCATGGGCAGGGCAAGTAAATGTGGTGTCAAGAAAGTGGTCTTTTCCTTTTGCATTCCTTTCAGGAAAACTCTGGCAAATTTCCGGAAATATAATCTTCAGTTAATAACTCTTGGGCACAACCAACAGAAAGATGTCTTGGATGAGTTGATGGACATAGCATCGAAATTTGGAATACAGATGCAAGCTTGCTCCTCAATAGAACTTATCAACTATAAAAACAAGAACGGGGCATGCGTGGGAAGGTCTGCGTGCATTGATGGTAAATTGATTAGCTCACTTGTTAAACTTAGATCGAAAAGGAAGGATCCTGGTCAAAGAACAGAGTGTAACTGTGTGAAATCAAGAGATATAGGCAGTTACGAACTGGAGTGTCCTCATGGATGCACATACTGCTACGCCAATCCAAAGTTCATAACTACTAAAAGAGTGGGGAAAACACTTATTGATTATAACAGAAGAGGAGAAAGGAAAGGTCGAGGAATTTACTGATGACGAAGAAGAAACAAGTGCGTTAACTAGTTTCGTCCGAAAAACATTAAATGTTTAAAACCATAAATACACGTCTCGGACGTGTTTCTTTGAGACAAAGTATCGGAATACGCTTTTAATGATTACTGAAAAGGAAATTCCTTTTCAAGATCTTTCGTTTATTCACTCTGGAACACCGTATTCTCTTAATAACATGGTCTTCAGTATCTAAGAGCAAATTTTTGTAAATACCTCCGCGAATACTTCGCAAGAAAAGTATTCTTTCCCTTTGGTTTCTTTATTAAGAGAGATATGGGTACATCTCGAACAGGTAAACTCTTGAGATATTCCAACATTTTGTCAAAAAGTCTCATGGTGTATTTATCATTTGACGAAATTAGTTCGTGAATCAGTATTGGCGAATCATTTGTGAAAGTTGCTGTCATTTCTCCCAATAAAACAGTAATACTCATGTAAGAGAGAAATTTCGTAAGTTTTCCTATAAGTCTCATTTCGCCATTATCAATGAACGTGGTTTCGCATACAAATGAAATCATATCCTTGGACATTGTTTTTTTTAGAGTTACGCGTTCATATTTTCGTAAAAATAAATATGGAGCCTCAGTAAAAATCATACAATGGAGAAAGTTAATCGAAGTATCATAGTAGCTATAACAGTTGGCATATTTCTTCTGTACAGAAGATACTGATCGAGAAACATGTTTCTCGATTCCTTTCGCTCCAGATCATGTATTTTTCGTTATCATGTCGTATTTTCCTTTACATAATATTCATTATCTTCTAGGCAACCATTTACATCATAATACTTCACATTTTCGCTATGAACTCATTGACTAGTATCAAGATAATCTTCCATCTCTTTTATCTCTTTTTCCTGAGCTTCTATTATTTCATTTGCCAATCTGCGTACAAATATTGACTTAGATTTATTAAGTATCTCGCTACTCGTTAATATCGCACTTGAATGATGTTGTATCATTGCTTTCAAATACTGCGAATCTCCTATCCCGATCTGCCGCCTTGCCATGTAACCAACTAAAATTGTACTTCCGAGTACAATAAGTACAAAGGGTAAGAATACTTTTCTTCCTTTACTTATCATCATTAGCATTTGTAATAGTACCATCCATAGAGCCATAAATAAAGCTTGATATAATTTGGTTACCGTATTTTTAATATGAAATCGACTGTTAACCAATAGGGATGAGGTAATAAAGAAACCTATAATCACACTACCCCAAAACATCCACGATATGGATGATGAATCATTCATTTTAAGTTAAAATACAAAAAAAAATAAAAGAATATCAGCAATTCGTAGAATCGTTGTATAAAGAAGAAAGATAATTCATGTATCGTAAAAAAAAAAGGATAACGTGGGTGTAACTTTTAACCATAAAGTTCCTATTGACAAAAAACGCAATACGCGATGTTAAAAGGATTCTCAGAGATTGTTAAACTACTTCTTGATCTGTTGGCGAAGAATACTGTGGTTTTTATTGCCTCATCATCTATAGGGTCTTTTCTATCTCTGTAGAAACTGGACTATGTTCTTCCACAGAGATTGCTACATCATTAATGGAGTTTTAGTGTCTAACGGAACTCGGGCTATCTCATTGTGTCCTTTCTCCACGGATATTTCTGTTGGAACATCTTTTTTTTATCAAGAATCCACTTAATCCCTATGGTTTAACCATACTTCTCGACTATTAACATATTTTTCCAATGTTACTTTTTGAAAGGCTTAATCGCTTTTCCTTCTTTCTTGATTAAGTATCCCTCCGTTAGCTTTGAAATTTCTCTAGACAATCTATACAAAGTATCTATTCAGGAGCGTTATACTTTTTCAATAATTTTACAACCTCAGTATTTCCATACTTTGATGCCGATGCTATTGCATCTTCATTAATAGGAGCATTGGAATCTAATAAAAGACGAATTATTTCAATGTGTCCATTGATCGCGGCTCCTATTATTGCATCTTCATTAATAGGAGCATAAATTCCTAATAGGAATTTAACTATTCCAATGCGTCCATACTTTGAGGCCTTCGCTATTGCCTCTTCATTAATAGGAGATTTAGAATCTAATAAAAGACGAACAATCTCGATGTGTCCTCTAGCCGCAGCTACTTGTATAGCTCTTTCATTAATTGGAGTTTTTCTATTTAATAGAAGTCGGACAGTGTCGGTACGTTCTCTAGCCGCGGCCCACGCTATTGCCATTTCATCGATAGGAACTCCTCTGTCTAATAGAAATCTGACTGTGTCAGTATGTCCATATCTCGCGGCTAATTTTATTATTTCTGTAGTTGGAATAACTCCTCTGTCTAATAGAAATCTGACTGTGTCAGTATGTCCATATCTCGCGGCTAATTTTATTATTTCTGCAGTTGGAATAACTCCTTTATCAAGCATCCATTTAATCTCTTTGGTTAATCCATACTCAGCTGCCAGTAACATATTCTTTAATGAAGCTTCTTTAAAAGACTCGAATATCTTTCCTCCTTTCCTAATTAAATATTTCTCAGTTAACTCTGAAAGTACTTTAGGTAATCGAGACAAAGGATCCACCGCAAAAACTATTCTATTCTTTTTGACCAAGAAAGTTCCTTTGAATCCTATTGTTTCAGGATTAACATCTCCCTCTATATCGGCTATTCCTTTGTCAAAAACAAGTAATCCTCTTTTAACCTCAAAGTTTCCTGTTGTCCCTATCAGCTCTTTTACAACACTCGCATCCATATCCTCCATTTTATATGACAGTTATTTTTCTTTTGGAACAACTGATTATTTTAGCAATTTTATTGCGAAAATATAATTATGCATGTTTGTATTCAATGGCGTGATAGATGCCATTTCCATTCTTTCACAGTCCATTCTATCTAAGTGTGTTCTCCTACTGATACTATTGTTTAGTTTCTAAGAGAACATTAATATGTTCTTCTCTAACATGATCAATAAATGTTTTTACTACAGGAAGCGAATTTAATGTGTAGCGGTGACCGGATATTGAAGTTATTTGTATTACTTTTTCATTAGGTAGTATTCCTTTATCAACCATCTATTTAACTTCAGATGTTAAACCATACTTAGTTTCGTATTTTTCAATATTCCTTCTTCCCCAAGTAAATATTCCTCAGTTAATCTTATAAGCTCTCTAGGTAAATTCTCTAAAAGGTCTGCTTCTAATACAATTCGATCCCAATTACAACAAAAAGGATTTCCTTCTGAGTTTTTATCATAATGGTGCGTTCAGGTATTTTAATTCAGGAAAACGCGTAAATAACCAAATAGATTGTTTACAATCTTGGATTATGTATAAGTGTAGACCAAAAACATTCCTATTTTGATCATGTAGCCGTGACCGAGAAACGAAAACATGAATAGTTATCAAAACGACTTGGTTATTCCTGATAATACTCCTCCAAATAAACAGTCGCGCGTATGGCTGTTTATATTCTTACACGCAATATCAGACATTGTTTTGATCATAGCCTATTTCAGCGCCGACACTTATATCGAGGATATGTCTGTGTATCCTCGATATTACACATTTCTGATCTTTTTCACAGTCGGAACAGATATATTTATTTTTTCCGGGATATCGATTATGGACGATATATATTTAACGGAAGTTATAGGTGGGTTCAGTGAGGCATTGTTCTTTCTAATTAGCGCGATACTCCTTGGAATATACTACATCTATGGAGCATGTGTTATAACATTGATTAAATACACTGGGAAATACTCGATTATGGAAACTATAACTTATATACTGTTTCTTTGTCGTTTTATCGTGTTATTTCTCCCAACCCTTATGTATTGTATTCGCAGGGTAATCAGAAATATAAAACTCATTAACATGGCGATAAATATATCCACATGTATGACGGAGAAACTCAACTACACTAGAACGTTTACAATGGAAAATCTGGAATACACTCATGATCTTATAAGTAAAAATAAACACGATTTCCATGTGAGTATCAGTAATGTGTGAGTCAGTATTTCCATACTTTAGTATGGAAATCTATCCTCGGTAACGACCCGACCGCGACTTCGAATTTTCTAATCTATGAATGAATATTTTCATGTTAAGATCTTTAACGAATACAGGAACCGTGCCTATTAATAAAGATAGAAAGAACAAGACTAAGCACCGGTTGATCAACTACATAGCAGATTCTTGGAATTTCCCGTATCGTTTTACTTTAGATATACTGGCGATGTATTCTATGTGAGAAAATTCGTGGTATTAGGACACGGACCCGGATAATCTAGCTAGATTAATTAATAATGCTGGATTTGAGTCATAACAGTATTAGAAATCCTACTTTATCTCTCGACACTTTGACGAATTGTCGTCTCTCGACACTTTGACGAATTGTCGTCTCTCGACACTTTGACGAATTGCCGCATAGAAACACTGGATTTACCACTTTGATTAGAATCCGTGCTTTGTTATCGTTGGACATATGTTGTATGAAATACATGAATTCGTTCGATCTTTTTGAAAACTATAATTTAATTTATGTAAATTTAACTGCTAATTCTTCAGAGAATTATGAATTTATTCCATACATCATAGGAATAAACATGATAACTAGAAAAAGAGAATAGAATTATTGTTGGTAGCTATGAAAGTTAAGGTTATGTGCGGATTCAGTTAATACATTTTTTTTATCTGAGTGAATTTGTGACTGGTTAAATATAAGATTACTTTCTAGAAGATTTGAGAAAATTTTCTATTTCAGGATGTTCCTTTGAAAGAACTATATCATCATCATGTATTGGATAACCTTTATCGATAAGGAGTTTGACAATTTTCAATTGACCCGACACAATGGCGTCGTGCAATACGTCATGGATAATAGGGGCATTATGATCTAGAAGAAGTTTAATTATTTTAGCATCATAATTCCATACAGCTTCCATTAATGCATTGTCTCTTATTTTCACTCTTTCATTTAGTAATTTTTTTATTTCTAGCACTTGATTATTTCGTATGGCCAATTCAAGTTTTATGGAATCCGAACCTGAAACGTTGTAATCCAATAATAATTCCAATTCCTCAAAGCGTTCTTCCCTAAAAGTAAAGAATAAAGTCTCTTCATGAACCGGTGCTTTCCTTTCTAAAAGTAATTTGATCATATCTAGGCGCCTTTTCTTAACAGCTGAATCAACAGCTAGGTGATTTACTGGAATATTATTATTGAGAAGAATTTTGACTGTTTCTAAGCTTCCCCATTCAGCGGCGGTCTCGATTGTTGTTTCGTCTACTGGAGCATTTACACTTAGGAGAAATCTGACCATTTTCTGTGTTCCGTGGGCAGCTGCTTGATCCATGATTTCCGCGTTTAATTCGTATTTTCGCTCTAACAGGAATTTAACTACATCTATCTTCCCTATTACAGCTGCAGTTAAAAGTTCGTCTTTTCTCATTCGAAATCCTTTGTTTAGAAAGAAGCTGACCATATCTAAATGTCCTTTTTTAGCGGCCGTTAATATTACTCTTTTATCAATGGGGATATTGTATCGCACAAAAAGTTTAATAATTTCAAGATATCCCATGTGTGCCGCTACTTCGACCGTTCCATTTGGGACAAATTGTAATTCTACACCATATACAGTTTCTTCAGGACTACGACCACTAGTTTTCTTTATAGGGGCTTTTATAGATAGTAGAAAATTCACAACCTCATAATGTCCTTCAAATACGGCAAACCACATAACTTTCGGACTAGGATTTACCTTTTCATTCAAAATCAAACGCTTAACCTCCGACAATACTCCATATCTTGCTGCCATTTCTAAATTACGCGCTGTTGCCTTTTTGAAAGGATCAAAAACAATTCCATCCTTTATTATCAGAAACTTACCAATTACACCAACCAAGTCCTTTGGAACATTCACTTCTAACGATTCCAAATTAATATCTTCTTTTAGCTTTTTATCCATTTTTTAGTGATGATTTTTTTCTGTCTAAAATAGTAACTGTGAAATGGTTCATTTACCCGATTAATGCATCAGATAATCATTCGATTTTTAAATCATAGTTTTCTGTGTCTTTTATAGAAATACTTATTATGAAATGAGTATTGTTTACCACTCGCTCAATAACAATTAATCATTAAGGTTTTAGCAATTTGGACAACTCTCTTACAAGTTCTCTTCTTTTCATGTTGGAACTACCGATCCCGTTTATTTTTAGGAGTTTCTTGAGATGAGGAACATTCATACCTCCACCGGAATATCCAAGTTTACCATTTTGAAGAACTCTATTCATTCTTTTAATAACATTATTTATACTCATTCCCTTGGTTTCTATTTTTCCTTCGAAGAAACTTTTTCTTAGTTTATTCTGTTCGTACTGTACACTCTTTAATTCTTCCAAGAATCTTTGTTTATCTGGATATTTCCTTAATAAAGCTCTATTTATCCTAACGCTTTCTTCGTATAATTTGATCTCTTTTTCGATATAGTCAATAATAGCATTAAAATAGTTTAACGTTCCCAGGACCTTCTTCATAAGAACAATAGATAATAGCAATGCCTTAACATATTCGTATATTCCTAATTTGTTATCCGGATCTTTCGAATCTGTTTTATCCATCTCGCGTAAATTTGGCATAAGATCAGCGATTATATCTTTAACGAAAATTTCCCTCGCCTGTACAATATTTGCTTTTATCCATCCTGGTGTATTACCCGGATCTGTATAACCATTTTTCATTAGGTATTCCACGACAGAATAAAATCCCGCTTCTAGTGGAAAAGCTTCTTTAGTAGAGCTGATATCTATAAAACCGATCTTCTTTAATTCGATATCGGTTTTACAATCTTGTCTTTTTGCATTAAGAATAGATCCGCATCCATAAATTGGTATTTTGGGGTCCGAGTTTTTCGATTTCAAAAACATTTTTCTTATATCTTCCCCGTAGTTAGTGACTATATAATTAAATAAATCCACATAATGAATTTCTCTATACTCTTTCGTATAATGAATTTGGAAAAATTTGTATTTTCTGTAGTACGAGGTTAGAAATCTGATATAATATTCCTTACCTTCATATTCCAATTCTCCCCCCGATGTGAAAAATTTCAGAATCTTCTTTAATTTATGAAACTGTTGGGCATTTTTTATTATTACTGTTGAGTCGTCTCTCAGTATAACCCTATCTCGTGGTAGTCTGTAATTATACATTAGAATTGTACATATGAGTTTAAACATATCGTACATGGGATAGGGAACAGTTGGGTATATATGGTATTCCATAAGGTTTTCGACAGTTCCGTAGCTTTTTCCTTTGTACTCAATATATGACATTCCATAATCTATGATGCTGGCAATATAATTAGTTTTGAGAAACAATGTTTCCCCATCTATCTCATATGGTATATATGTTTCTTTCTCAGAAATCATTATGTTTCCGATATGAAGATCATAATGGGTAAATCTAAATTGTCTATATGCCGTATCGAGAGCCAGTAATAATTGTATTATTATATTCAACATATCTTCGAACGTTCCGTTCCATTTGGCCAAGGTAATTGAATCTTTGATATTCTCATAAATCAAGTATGAAGCTATTGGGTTATTTTCTGAGCAATATGGAACATCGAGATTCTCTCGTATTATTGATCCACATGTGAAAATCCCCGGAATATAAGAAAATGTGGGTATATCTTTCCTAAGACTATTGGTTCCATACGCTCCCACGAAATATTCATGTATCAATATATCTTCTTCTTCTTCTTGCGTACTCCCTATTTTTTCATATGTTTTTATGAAGAAGTTTTCATTCTCGCTAGTTAAGAAAAATCTAATTTCACCTTTATGCTGTTTTTGTAATTTACCTAATAGTTTTCTTAGTTTAATTATCTGAAATGTATTATGTTTCGAATCAGATGAAAGATAATCACTTAGAGAACAACTAAGAAATTTCATGGCGTTCCAATCATTTTCACCGAATTTATAGATGTTGTTGATTCCTTTTGGAGATACAACTCCTGTTTTCATACTTTTAAAGTCACAAGAATGTGTATCTGTGAGTATTACATCCAGAGTATCTTTCCTCTGTTTTTTAATTATTTTCCAAAAGTCCAGTTTGATCTTTTTATGCTTACTTTGCTGCATTTTTACTAAAACATTATTTTATTTATCAACATGTTTTACTCGTACCACTTCTTTATGTTTAATTAGTGAGTATTCTTAATATTGACGAGTCTAAATAATATTAAGAATAGGTAATGATGAGAGCATAGCAAGAAAAAGATCACGAGATTTTGACCGATTAACCTTTTGGATTATTACGAAAACACTGCTCCTACCATTAATCAATGCTTTCCTTGGAAAATCTGCGAGAAAAGAAGGCATGAAACATAGAGAGTATTATCCTAGTGAATATCAGACATTATTATGGATATCTTTTCCCAAGGAAAAGATATCCCCTAGGAGAAAACTTTTCTTAACGATACCGAACTAATAGAAGTTATACTCAGACATTTCCAATGAAGAAATTCTGGAGTTTTTTTTGTTCATATTCTTATTTCAAACGAATTATTACCAAGAGGACAATAATTACGCTATAATATAGCGTAATGATATCTCAAGGATTCAAACATAGTACATCCGCGGAATAAACATCCGTATAAGATCTAGTTTCTCTATTGCCAACACTCTCTCCTCCTAACCATTTTGTTCTGTTACTCCGTATACTTTCGATGTACATAGTAGATTTGTGGAACATGGTGGTACATTCTGGAACATGGTGATTGTAGCGACATAACATATAATAGTGTGGAGTCACCAATCCTTTATGTTTGATATCTATAGCATATTTTTTCAATGTTTGTTTTAAACTCAATCTATCCGTATGACATTTCATCAAAAAGAAATTTGTTAGTTTATCGTAGGAAATTGCAATGGAAACTTCATTCTTACTGTGTGAAGTTTCGTGAACATGGCTATAAGAATCATTGGTATTATCTTGACTATTACTTCTATATTCTGTAAATGAGAACGTTCTCACTGTACT
>SDBT01008906.1_pt1 | contig 16327 bp, 21 predicted proteins | sample 2277101 | NCBI WGS metagenome assembly SDBT01 (sample SAMN10404973, study PRJNA504765) | marine sediment metagenome | isolation source: marine sediment core GS10_PC15, 103 cmbsf | place: Arctic Ocean: Southern Knipovich Ridge | collected 2010 | reverse complement strand
GTTAAAGTTGTAGTACGAGCAGCACTCAAAGAAGGGATTGGTGAGGCGGAGGATGAGTTAGAAGTTGATATTGGTATTAGCGAGCAGTTTGAGCAAGTCGTTGAGGTAGGCGCGCATCGGCAGATGGATGGTTTTTTGATTCAGGGTCAGAAATGGGATGGACTAAGGGGGGTGGCAAGTGATGTTCGCAAAGATATAACGAAAGTGGTTCGTAAAGGATTAGAAAACAAAGCTGGGCTTGAGGCTATTAAGAATGATATTAGTGATGTTATGACTCGTCAGATTGGTGGCGAAGTAAGTGGTGAGGTTACTGAGGGTCGTAGTATGCGAATAGCTAGGTCGGAAACGAATAGGATGCGTAACGCTGGTAGACTGCAAGGCTATAAGGATTCAGGTCTTTTGGGGATGAAGAAATGGGTTGCTTTACATGACGGAGTAACTACGGAAATATGTAAGAGATTAGACGGGCAGACTGTTGCTTTGAACGAGCCGTTCATTGACCCTGTTACCGGAGATCAGTTTGAACACCCGCCAGCGCTCCCCAATTGCCGTTCTGTATTATCCTTTGTAGCTTCGTAATTCTATTTGTTAGATAGATTTATATAATCCATATAGATAACTAAATGAGTGATTGAAACCCAATGTTCACAATGCGGAAAATCAGTACTTAGGTGGCCATCTGAATTAAAAGAAGCGAAGAACTCTTTTTGCAGCAAGGGATGCAGATCTGAATTCATAAGCAAAAACCCCTGCAAAAAGAAAACCGGTTACGACGTTCAATGCCGAATATGCAGTGGATTCTTTTATGTGCAAAAATCGAGAGTAGATGCTAAGTTTTGTAGCAAGAACTGCAAATCAGAATCTCAGAAGGGGAATATCCCTTGGAATAAAGGGCTGACAAAGCATGATGACGAAAGAATCATGTCTGTTTCTAATAAAGCCAGAGAACAACTAAAACGGGAGTACGTAGACGGCACGAGAGACAAACACACAATAGCTCTGGCTGCTAATGAGACGTTGCGAGCGCGCACGAGGAAACGGCTTGTAGATGGTGTTTCAAACACTAAAATTGACAAAAGAGGATATAGGAAAATTTATTTGCCGGAGCGAGGATGGGTTTTGGAGCATAGATATATCTGGGAGAAACAAAACGGTCGGCGAATTCCCACTGGATTTCATATTCACCACAAGAACGGAGATAGCTTAGACAACAGAATTGAGAATTTAGAGTTAATTTCTGCTTCTGAACATTCAAAGCTTCATGCGCGTGAAAGACGTTTGAAAAAGTAAAATAAGCCCTTTTTTTGCTAATTCTGTAATGGTGTTTAAATAATTCAATAGTTTAACAAAACCTAACATAATGGAAGCGATACAAAAAATACAGTTATGGATGCCGATAACCAAGGCACATGATGGTGGTTTTGTCGGTATATTATCTGATACTTCTATGGATCGAGACGGCGAGTTTATGAGCAAAGAGTTACTTGAGACTTGGGCTAAGACTAAAACATTACCCGCTTTACTCAATCACGAGAATAAGATGGAGAAATTCGTCGGAGCATGGAAGAATCTTAAAGTAATCAAGAAAGGACGTAATCATGCTTTAGTCGCTACTCCTACTTTCTTCAGCAAAGAGGCTAGTCCTATAGCTGCTCAAATGGAGAAATTACTAACAGAAGCTGTTGAGATGGGATTAAACCCAGGAATCAGTATTGGAGCAATAGTACATGATAGTGAAGAAAGAGAAGTAGATGGGGAAAAGCATAAGGTGTTTACTAGAGCTGAATTAGTCGAAGCAACACTAGTTCCTATTCAATCTAATCGTAATGCTAGTTTTGGTCATATTGCTAAACAATTCGATTTTGAAATAGAAAAAACCGTTCGCGTTACAACGCGGCAAGAAAAGGAGGTAATTACAATGAGTGAAGAACCTAAAGCTCCTGCTGAACCAGCAAGCGAGCCTGAAGCAGAACCGGCAGTTGAACCTGCTCCTGCGGCAGAGCCTGCTCCTGAATCAGCTAAAGCAATTAATACAGATATTTTGAAGAAGATAGAAGCATTAGAGGCTCAGAATGCCAAAATGAGTGAAGAATTACAGAAAGTGAACAAGAGAGCTATTATCGCACCAACGGTTGAAGGGCCAGGTGCTATGGCAGCTATGAAAAAGAGCGTGTCTTCGGATTCGCTTCCTACAATACCTAATATGCTTAAAGCCGCAAGCGGAATGCTCGGCAAATAAAAAGGGGGTTTAATTAATGACACAATCAGCAAGTTTTGGTTCAAGTGGAAGGGACGAACACGAGTCCTTCTATCATTTCGATGAGGGTTTCGGTAAGGCCGGAATTTATCACGGAGAAAAATATTATGATAAGTGGGAGGGTGTTAATCGTTGTCCTGAGATTGCTAAAGCTCACATGGATGACATGATGACTAAAGCGCCTAGTATCGGCAACGAGACGGGCGGAACGGTTACTGTATATGGCCTCATGCCATCTTTCGTTGATCCCAGTATTGTCGACAGAACAGTTAGAGCCACCCCCCTCGTAGCTTTACTGCCGCGTCGTGCGGTTCGAGGACGTAGTTATGTCTTTAATGCTTTAACGGTTAAGGCTGGAGCGGCTTTCTTGGATGATGATGCTGCACTAGCAGATCAGGTTGATACATACGTTGCTGTAAGCACGCAAATGTAGTATTTGTACAGTGTGGGCCGTGTGACTGGCCCTGCTCTCGCGAGTGGAATGGGACATATCAACCTACTCGCTGAGGACATTCGGGTCAAGAGCGTGAGTATGAATGAAGCGTTAGAGAACGAGATTATTAACGGCGCGACTGCTACGAACGCAAATGGTTTTCAAGGATTGCGAACAAGCATTAGTACAAACACGACAGCTAACGCCGGCGCGGCGATTACGCTTGTGCAGATTCGCGCGGATTATGACGATCAGTTTGAAGCAAACGGACAAACCGATCTAGTGGTTACGGATAGTAACACGCATAGTGTCGTAAAAGGATTACTAATGGATTTTCAACGTAACGTAGAGCAACCAAGTGGGAGTATGGACTTCGGGATCCCCGGGAGTTTTATGTTCGACGGCGCACTCTGGATAAAAGACCGTTTCATGCCGATTACGGCAACAGCGCACGAAGTACTTTACTTGGACTTACGTTATGTTTTCCTTGCTGTTTTGCAAGAAACTACGTTTCAAGAAATGGCTCGAAACAATGATAGTAACAAGTTCTTTTTAAAGTGGTATGGGGCTTTGATCGTGAATTTCGAAGCTGCACTTGTTAAAAGAACAGGAATCGCATAAAATGGGGGTAATGGTAAAATGACTGCTACTAGTATTTTGAAGAGTTGGGAAGTCATTCCTAACCGTGATCTTAAAACAGCTTGGATTGCGGCTCCTAACACTACTGATTCCGGCGATACGTTAGAGATAACCTTGGCGGATCACGGCATTAGCCCGACTGGGCTTTTGACTGCGGACGTTCACGAACACACTACCGATGGCAGTGTAATAGTGAACGAGTCTGCCACAACAGCCGTTAGTGCTGGTGTGTTGACGGTTACGTTCGTGGCTGGAACAGATGATTTCAGGGTTATCAAACTAAGAGGGAGAGCAGATCCTGGAGCGTTTTCATAAAAAATAGGAGGTAAAGAATGACTGCAACTAGCATTTTAAAGACTTGGGAGGAGACTCCTCATAGTGATGTTAAAAGCGTTTTGTTTCAAACGCCTGATACTGCTGATGCTGCTGACGAGTTGACTATTGTTTTGGCTGATTATGGTATTAGCCCTACTGGGCTTTTAGCGGTTAATGGTTGGGTTCACACGGCAAGCGGAAGCGTTATCACTAGAGAAGCTAACACGACTGCTGTTACTACGGGGACTCTTGTGGTGACTATTGCCGGCGGCACGGATAATGACGTTCGCGTTGTTGAGATCGTGGGCAGGGCTGATCCAGGCGTATTCGTTTAGGATTGTGTGTTTTAATTATTTTTTTGTTACCATGCTTTAGTTTAACATGAAGAAAAAAAGGAGGATTGATTTTTATGAGCTTCGGAATAAGTCAATTAGAAGATAGAAATTGGGTTTTTAAGCAAAACGTCACAGTTGAAGGTGATTTCACTATTGAAGGTGATTTCACGTTTGGGGACGCGGCTACAGATGATCTGACGATTAACGGGTTTATTTCTACTCCTGCAGGCAAGACTACTAAGTTTATTGAAACAGGAACTTTACAAAGCACTGCAGACGGTGGTTTGATTCTTAGCTCTACTAACGCTAGACCTAACAGTTTTTTGTGTGATGATAGTGGAAGTAACATTGGAACGAGTGCTAGAAACATCTTGGCAAGAACGCTTCTAACAGTTGACCAGTCTGGCGGGAGTATTAGAAGTTTGATGGGTCAGATGAAAGCGATCAGTGGTGTTGATTTCACGACTGGTGTTTATACTGGTGTTCAGGGGTATTGGGAGTTCGTGGCTAACAATGATGTTCAAACCGGCGCGAAACTGTCTGCTGTTGACGCTTCGATTGAAGTTGCTAACGGTGCTACATTAACTGTTGATTCTGGCGGGATACTGGCTGGTGTTAAGATTGAATTAACGACTAGTGGTAGTGCGACTGTTACTCAGACTGGTGATAGCGCGGCTGTTTTCGTTGATACTGCTGGTACGATTACTGATTGGAAAGTAGGCGTTGACTTAAACGATTGCACGACAGGAGTTGACTTGGGAGCTTGTACTACGGGACTCAATTTCTCTAGCACTATGACTTCAGGAATCAATTTTTCTGGTGCTACGTTATCTGCTGGAACTAGCGGTTCAGTTTCTAATATTGCTTTAGAAATTGGTAGTCGTACTACAGAGCAAACCGTTACTTTTGCCGGCGGCGTTGGAGTTGAGAACTTCGAGCCAGTTCAGCTAAAGGTTGATTTTGTCGGAACAAACCCTGCTAGTATGAGTAAAGTAAACATGATCTACCAGCAACTAACCCATGATACTACGGACATGGCGAATCTAAGACTAAAATGTGCTGACTTCACTATCGCTGTGGCGAAGAATTTACAAGATGCCTATGCTTATCAGGGAGAGATTGATTTCTCTGGAACAAGCACGATTGGTGGAGAAGCCGCAGTTGTAGGTTACACAATGAATTGTGGATCTGGATCTGTAACTGGAAACGTGTATGGTGGAGTATTTGCTATGCAAGGTACATCTACGCCCGCTGGTTCATCTAGCGCAATATTTTTGAGTGCTAGAACTTCTGGAATGACGATGACCAACGCAGTCTATATTGAACCTGTGACTGGTGCTACTATCACTAATGGTATCTACATTAACGAAGCTGGTACGTTGACCAACTTTGCTAAATGGGCTGCTACTGGGAGTTCAATTGTAATTTCTGATAATGCTATGACTGCGAATAATACGAGTCATGCAGTAAGGATAGCTGTGGGTGGTGCAACGCTTTACATCCCTGTTTTCGACACGAGTAATTGGGGTTAAACTTTTATTTATTTCATTTTTTTTTGTGAATCAAAACATGGGGGGAATGATATGAAATTGAATGTGATGGAAAGATTGAATGTATTGAGTGTTTTGCCGAAGGAGAGTGATTTTGCTACTTTGAAGATTGTTAGAGTTTTGCAGGATTCTGTTGGTTTTGGCGAGGCTGAGTGGAAAGAATACGGTATTAAGCAAAAAGATGGAAGTACAACTTGGAATCCAGAGAAAGGTAGTGAAGAGAAAGAAATAGAGATTGGTGAGAAAGCTACTGATGTGATTAAAGAGGCTTTTAAGGAGTTAAACAATAAGAAGAAATTGACTGCGCAGCATTTGAGCGTTTACGAGAAGTTCATGGAGGAATAATCATGGTTGATATTCAAGATGGTTTATCACAGCCTGTTCGTGTTAATATTGAGGGTTTTAGGAGGGCTGAGAAGACGATTACTTTTGCTGGTGGCACTGCTAATGCTATTGGTGATTATGATGGTACTGGTGATCCGTTTACTATTTTTAGTGTGAATGGTACTGTTAGTGCTAGAGTGTTTGGAGTGTGTACGACTTCGTTGGCTGGAGATTCTGCTACGGTTGAGATAGGTACGGCGTTGGATACTGATGCTATTATTGCCACTACGACTGCTACTACTATTGACGCTAATGAGATCTGGCATGATGCTAGTCCTGATAATAGTGTTGAGTTATTGACTGTTGCTCCGGAGAATATTGTAACTGAAGATATTGTAGGTAATATTAAAGTTGCTAATATCACAAGTGGGGTTATTCGTTTTATTTGTTTGTGGAAGCCGTTGGATAGTCAGGGTAACGTGACTGTATCATAAAGGAGGTGTATATAATGGCAGTTATCAAAGGTGGTTTGAAGATTGGAAGTCACATGGAAGTAAGTGATGTTTTGAAGTTGCGCAAATATTTTCCTAGATTCGCTGGTTTGAAGGGTAAAGAAATAGTTTCGGAAGAGAAAGAAGAAGTGCCTGATTTGGATTCGATGAAGAAAGACGAGTTGAACGATTACGCGGCTAAGAAAGGCTATGAGAAGGAGATTAAGAGTTCGATGAAGAAGAAGAGTATGGTTGAGAAATTGAAGTACTTGTTAGGTTTTAAGGGTGTGAAGAGGTAAGTTTTTATGAAAGGTGGAAAGCGGTTTTTATTGCTTGGTTTTATTATTTTGTTAGTTCTGTGTCTTTCTGTTAGTGCTCGTCAGTTCACTCCTCAAGGTGATATTAATTTAAGTAGTCGGTATGTGATTGTTGGTTGGAATTTGTCTCATGGGATTTTCAACGTTACTGTTAATGATACTGATTTTTGGGATGGTTTAAACCAGCCTGAGAACATTACTACAATGGGTAACGTTACTTTCACTACTAGCGTGACTGCTGATTTCTTTTTCGGAAACGGAAGCGGACTTGTAAGCACGGGAGATCCTACTAGAGACACTGATGGGGTTTTCTTGTCGAATAATACGACTAGCATTAATTACAACGAAGTTTTGCTTAATAGTACTATAACTGGTTTAATAGTTCCTGATACGAACACTCAGCATCAGACAGACGGTGTTTTCTTAACGAATAATACGACAAGCAAGAACTTCAACGAAACAAGAATGAATCAGACTATTAACGGCTCTAACGTGACTAGTGCTAGGTTCTGGGATGGTTTAGATTCTCCGATTGAGATTACGAGTTTAGGCAATATAACGATTGGTAATTGGAGCGCTCAACCTATTATTGATTTGTTCTTGAACACATTGAATGCATCTAAATTATTCAACCTAGCGGCTTTGAACAATGAAATCACTATCTTAGTAGCTAACATAACAGACGTTATTAACTTATTAGACACTCACTTGCATAGTTTCGAGAACATCACAGAAGAGCCTTGGCTTGAAGACGGCAGTTTGTCAAACTTGCACGACGCTAACATAACAAACCTATCATTATCCAAGATTACTGGTGCTGACGTGAATTGCAGTGAAGGCTACGTCGGAATCTTTAACGCTTCAAACGGAACTATAATCTGTCGTGTTGATCCAGCATTTAATTACACGATGAATATTGCTGATGCTTTGCTTGGTGCTAACGCTCCGAATGGATCTAACTTGTTCGCGACTTTGAATGATTTGACGAACGGAACAATCACTGTTACTCAGATTCAAGTGATTAGGAACATTGAAAGCAGTGCTATGCTTAGCGGTACTCCTGTTCGTTTTGTTGCTTACAATAGTGGTTTAGACCGGCAGGATGTTTTGTTCGCTACTAACAATGAAAGCCAAAACCACGCGGATTGTCTTGTATTAGGTACGTTAGGTAGTGGTAATAATGGTCAGTGTGTCGTAAGCGGTAAAGTGACGAATCTTGACACAAGCGATTTCGTTGTAGACGATGATATTTACTTGAATGAAACGCCTGGCACGTTTACAAACTTAAAGCCGGTTAACGCTAGTTGTATTCAAAAATTAGGAATGGTGTTAAGAAGCCACCCTAATCAAGGTGTATTGTGGATCAGCGGTGCGGACAGGTGCAATGATGCTCCTTATAATTTCAGCATTCAAGGCAATATCACGGCTGGTTATTATTTCGGGAACGCTAGTTTTCTGGTGAGTTTTCCTGACACTAACGCTAGTACTGCTTGCTCTGGTACGACGACTTATTTAGACGGTGAGAATAATTGCGACGATATTAGCAGCGTTTACTTAGGGATAGGTGATGACACGAATGCCAGTACAGCTTGTGCTGGAGATACAACTTATCTAAGTGGGGAAGGGGATTGTAATGATTTAGCACCCGAGTTCGTCAACGTAACTGGAGATAGTATGTCAGGTAGTTTGAACATGACGAATAATAGTCTTCACGGAGTTCATAACATAACTTTTGTGAATAATGAAAGTTTTAATAGTATTCACGATAATGGTACTTGCATTATAATAACTGCTGGTGCTACGACTTTTAATGTATGTGCATAGGAGAAATGATATGGCAAAAAGGATATACGCCGAAAGCGTCAAGAAGTATGCCAGGGAGAATCCAGGCAAGCTCGGAATCGGGGGAGCTTCTACAGTTGGTATTATATTCTTAATCTTTGCTTATCTATCAGCTCAAGGTTTGATTGTTGTTCATAGTTCTAGTGGTGACATGGTATGTGCTGGAACTCTTGAAGATCCTTGTTATGCTATTATTAATTTCACAGTCAAAGATACTGTTGGTAAGAATGGTGATATTTTCATCTACCCTACTGAATATGACCCTTGGGGAAGGGATACTCCTTTTGAGTTCTCAAACGAGTTAAGTAGTTGGAAGTTGCAGCGTAGTTGGGGAAGCGGATGGAGGGATCTTGATTTGACTAAAGGTTGTACTGGTACTTGGTGTGGTGCTCCAAGAGGGGGAGGTAAGTATTCTGTTGTTTTCCGAGAAGGGAAGAATTATAACATTCGCATAGTCGGGTATAAACAAGACCCGTCTGATCTTGTTACTTGGAGTTTTAACCCAACTGGTCAGTGGTTGCCTGTCGGTGGTATGGATTTTGATGTAATCAACGATTGTGTGGACGTACCCAAAAGAAGAAGTGCTAGTAATGTAACCGAAGTAGAAGTTGTTTGTGGTGGTAACGCTAGTTGCAGTAGTCCCCTGAGCGTGACGTCTTGGTACACGGAAGATTATAAAGTCGAGGTTTGCACAGAAGTTGGTGTTAAGAAGGGAAGTAAAGAGGTAATGTACGAGCAGTCTGATAAGAAGTGTTTGCGAACGAATGAGACTTTGTGCTGTTGGCTTCGGAATGACGGTGGCGGCAACCTAGAGTCTAGAGGCGGTCAGTATAGAACTATCATTCGTTCTGGAGAGTCAGGAACGTGCGTTAACATCACACAAGACTTCCAAGTTCTTAGCTCAAGAAGTGATTTCGCAGAGGTGAAAGTGTGAAATCAATAAGATTCTTTGTTTTATCATTATTGTTCTTATTTTTACTTCCTGTTCTTGCTAACGCAGAGGTGTACTGGAGTGAGGATGCAGAGGGTGGTTTGTCGAATATTTTCTATGATGGTGGGGATTTCAATATTGAATCAACGAGTGACATAGCTAATAATGGTTCGGAAAGCGTTAATATTTCAATCGGTGCGTCTAATGCGCAAGGTTGGTCATGGCTCTTACTTAACTTAACAGATCAACAATCTGTAAACATGACGATTGCTATAAACCCGAATAGTGGAAACGGTAGGAAACTAGGTATATCGGACATGGATACTTGTCTTAATAGCGGGAATAACGTAAGAGGATTAAAGTTTTCTTCTGGTAATGTTTTTGATTATTACGCTGATGGGGCTATCGGTACTCATGGTGCGACTGCTTGGGAGACTTATTTTCTTGAATTCTTCTTCGACACTGGGACTTCAACGTACAAGATTAATGTAACAAGAAATGGAAGCGTGCTTGCGACTAATCAAGGAAGGGCTGGTGCTGAAACAGTATCGAATTTGGGATGCATATTTGTTAAAGGAGAAAGTAGTATGACTTATTTCATGGACGATGTATTAGTTGAGAATTCTTCAATTATACCACCTGATGTTACTCCTCCGAATATTACTTTGGCGACTTATAACGTCACTTCCTATTTGAACGGAACTGTATGGAGGGAAGCGACCTCGAATGTTGTGCGAGTCAGAGATCCTTCATTCAGCATGACTTTTAACATAAGTGAAGTTGGTAATTGTAGTATTAGTTTGAATCAGTCGAATTATACAGAGATGACTAGTATTAGTGAGGATACTATTTGTGCCACTACAGAGTCTTTAGGTCAGACTTGTACGTTGCCTGAAGCGGAAGAATTGCAGGGTGGGAATCAGAGCGCTTACATAGGTTGCATAGACTTGGCTGGTAATGAGTATCAGAACAGCACAAGTGGAGCGTTGAATATAAGCCTTGATTTTGTCATTAAAGGAAGGGTGTTGGATATTTTGGATAATCCGATAGTGAACGCGACTGTGGCGTGTATGTTGCAGCGAACTATGGTAATAATTGATAATACTACTTCGGATGTGAACGGGAACTTTACTCTCAACGTTCAGGAAAGAGGGAATTACACAGTGTTAGGGTATAATCAGACTAATTCTAGTCTTAAACCTGATATTAAATCTCATGTGGAGGTTACATGATGGAAAAGATCAGTATGGTGTATGTTGGGATCTTCTTTGCCTTCATAGCAATATTAATACTTATGAATGTGGCACACGGGTACACGGCGCCATCGCAAGATAATGTGACTTTGATTCTTGGCCAAAACGCTTATACTGCTCCGTCGTCTGATAACGTTACTTTAATCTTAGGTGAAGTAGCTGTGGATTCGTGTACTTATACTAGTGGGGATTGGCTTGTTCAATGTAGTGATTTTTGTAATATTACTAGTCCTGTTAATGTAGTGGGTGATATACTCATTAATGGTACTGGTACGTTTCATACTGTTTCAGATATTACAAGCACAGGAGATATAACTTTTATTGGTGGTTGTGATGTGACTTGTCAAGGAGGTTGTTTCACATGAGCAAAGAAAAAGCTTTTATAGAAATAACCCCAAGAGATATTTACAACCTTGTCGAGAAAAATCACGAGCATACTATCTCAAACGGTAAGAAAATCGACAAGATCAACGGAAGCGTTGGATTCAATAGCAAATGGCTTGGTTATTTATCTACTTGCGTAGGGCTTTTAGCTGCCGCATGCGGTTCAGCGTTTTTATTCATTATAGCGAGGATAAAATAATATGGCGACGATTCAGACACCTGCGAACATTGACGGAAGCTTGTTAAGTGGTACTGATGGTAATCCAAACAGGACTTATACTATTAGTGATTTGGATAGTGTTATTAGTTTGGCTGTGCAGGGTGTGATGTTGCACGAAGGAAGTAATGCTGACTTCACAATAAGTGGTGACGTGATTACTTTTTTGAATATTATTGATAATTCTAATCTTATCCGTATTGTTTATTCAACGAGTGTTGCTGTGACTGCTGGTACTCCTTATGCTACGAACGCGCAATTTATTGAACGAAGCGGTTTTGGAATTCGGGTAGTGGATGAGAATGTTGGAACTGGTAATGATAGTGAGACTGATTTTGATTTAGACCAAGATAACATAATAAGTGGTACTTTCACTATCAGTCATGCTGTGAGCGGAAGTAATAATTTTACTGCTATGACTGAAAACACGCATTACACGCTCGACAAAGAAAGCGGAAGAATATTACTAACAGCTTCCGGCGTTACAGAGGTAGGAACTGACGTGATATTCGCTACTTACTGGTACTCGTTAGCTACAAATGACGACGTAATAACTGATTTAATAGCGGCTGCGGATGAAGAAATAGACATACTTACAAGACAACGATGGGGAACAGCAACAAGCGTAATAGAGTACATGGACGGAGAAAGACTTTCTAACTATCCAACCACAGACCGCCCTTACGATTCAGATTGGGATTTGCCTCAGCATATCACTTTGAAGAATTGGCCTATTACCCAGATTGATTTCTTATATTTTCTTTCCCAACCAAACGGCGTTCAAAAATTCTTTAATTTCGACAGTGGAAGTAGTGCTTTTACTGATAAGACAGACGAAGTAAACAGTACTGCTGAAGCTCCGTTTAACTTATTCGACGATAGTCCTGTTACTGGGGATATTGTTTACATTGGTGCTTTCACACGATTTCTAGGAATGGATATAGTGTTGGCTACGGCGGGTACGGATAATGGCAGTACAAGTATTGATTGGGAGTATTGGAACGGAAGTGACTGGACTGATTTAACAGAAACGGCTGAGACATCAGGAAGCGATATTTTCACAGCGAGTGGTAAGGTGACTTGGACTTTTCCATACGGCTGGGTAACTAACAGCGTGAACAGCTTTACTTCGTTCTGGATTAGAGGAACTTTAACAGACGATTACGGCACTGATCCAGTAGTAAGTACTATTACGGTTCGGGACTCTATTAGTCAGTTGATTGAAGCAAGCAGTTACACCTTTGACAGTTACGGACGAGTTGTACTTACTGGTGCTAGGGTTCCAAACGGCAAAAGAAACGTTAGAGTCGATTACCAATACGGTCAAAGCACAGTACCATCTTACATAACAGAATTAAGTATTATGACTGCTGCTATTAAACTAGCTGTGAATATTAGCGGAGGATCATATGACGATGCAACTTCTTACCAAATTGGCAGCAAACAGGTAGGTATTGGAGAAGCGTGGGTAAATCTTAGGGAAGTTTTGGCTCAGTTCAGAACGCGAGTGGCAGAGATTTATGCGATGACTGGCAAGAGGTCGGACATAGCGGTGATTTAAAATGGTGAAGACTCGTGATGGTAACAAGCACGCTACTATAATTAAGAATTGTGTTAAGATTGCTCTTGATAGTTTTTTTGGGAATAAAAGTTTGGTTTTGCGGAAGGTGACTGAATCAATTGATGCTTTTGGGAATTTAAGTGCTGCTCCGACGACTACTGATACTACGTTTACTGGTGACTTACAGTTCGGACTAGATTTAGACCAGAGATATTTAGACGCTGGAATAGTGGAAGTAGGCGACGGCGTATTGTATATCCATCCTGACGCGTTGAGTACTCTTCCGGTACCGCAAGACTTAGTAATTGACGGAAACGATGTGTGGAGGATTTTAGAGAGAATTGAAGCACCAGATCTTGGCGGAACGGCTGTTTTCTTTTCGTATCGGTGCAAAAGAGAGATTAATAGTGGCGACACAACATAAGATTTATTAGTGAATAGAGTATCCTTATCTTTATGCCGTACAAAAACCCAGAAGATAGGATAAAAAACAAAAGAGAATATAGAAAGAAGAACCTTGAGAAGTGTAGAAAATGGGCAAGGGAATGGGCAAGGAAGAAAAGGATGGAAAACCCAGAATTAATGAGAGAGAAAAGAAGGAAATGGGAAAAAGCAAACCCTGAGAGACTAAAAGAATTACAAAGATTATCATATCAGAGACATAAAGAAAAAAGAAGGAAAGATTCAAGAGAATACCACCAAAAGAACAGAGAGAAACGTCTCGATTATGCAAAGAAATATAGCGAGAAAAACTCTGAAAGAATAAAGATTACTCAGAAGGCATACAGAGAATCTGAAAACGGAAAGAAAGTCAGATGTCTGCTTCAGAAGATACGTCATGCTAAAAGGATGCGGACGAAGGGAAACTTTGATTTGGCCGCGTGGAAGGAACTCATAAAAAAGGTAAAAGGCATTTGCCCCTGTTGCAAGGAATATTTTGGAGATAAGCTTACGGTTGACCACAAAAAACCCGTGTCGCGGGGTGGGACTGATGATATTTCAAATATTCAGCCGTTGTGTGGGTTATGTAATATGAGGAAATATACGAAAGAAATAGATTATTTAAAACTGTTTGAGAGTAGTGATACTGGTGTTTAAATGGTTATTTTCAACGTGCCTGGTATTGGAAAAGTCGACGTAACGAATTGGCCTGAGATAGAGAAAAAACTATTAGCAGCTATAGGATTTGCTTTAGAATCTGAGATAAGGGCTGAGATTAAACGATTGGAGTTGATTAATACTTCTGAGTATTGGCAGTCGATTCAAGCACAAGCTCCAGAGGGAAACACTGTGACTGTAACTAGTGATTCTCCTGCTGCTCAGTTTTTAGAGTTTGGTACGGCTGGAACTAGAAAAGGAGTGAACGATCCTTTTGGTAAGAGTAGAGGGCCGAATCGTTCTCGAAAGATGCCAGTAAAGAAAGTAGGTTCAGAGTTTGTTTTGGTGGATAGTCTTAGAGCTTGGGCAGTTAAGAAGGGTATTCCTGAGAGTGCTTGGTTTCCGTTGGCGAAGCATATTCAAATGTTTGGACTTGAGCCTTTTGCTCCGTTTCGTCGGGTTATTAATAATAAAAACAAGATGGAGAAGTTAGTTCAGGAAGGTTTTGACGTGGCGGTTCGTCAATCGTAATGGTGTTTAAATAATCCAAGTGCTTTGAGTTTCTTAAGAGGTTTTTTTCCCTTTCGGAGAGCAAAGCCATATCCTTTGTTTTTCTTTAGCGTCACCTCGCTTTTGACATCCACTGAACCTCTTTTACTTCATTGTTTTGTTTGAAGAAAGGGAAAAAACCTTTTTTACTGCCAAGAGGTAATTAGCTTGACGAAGACGAAGATAGAACCGGTTAGTGTTGTTGTTAATTTTCTTAGGGCTAATTTGACTGATCCTAATAGTTCTCGGAGTGGTCAATGGATTTATGCTGATTTTCCTCGTGTTAAGGATTTGGGCAATGCTAGTTTTCCTAGAGTTGGCGTTACTACTTTGACGGAGAGTGGTAGGAGTATGGGATTATTCGATGATAACAGCGAAGATACTATTAATTTACAGATTGATGTTATTTCTAAGAAAAAACAATTCTATTCAGTTACTGTTACGGATGAGGCTTTAGGAACATTAGCATCTGACAGTAATAGCGATAGGTTTACGTTTGATTTCGTTCCAGACACTATCACGAATATCAAACACGACGGTTCAGCTTACGGTACTACTTCTATTGTAGCTACAGATTCAGATTTTACTACTCCAGCGTCGTTAAGTGCTGGTACGGTTCAAGTAAGTTTCAGCACAGGCAACGTGAACTTCAGCGCAGCTGATATCGCAAGCCATGACGGAGAAGCAATAACAAGCACTTACGTTTACGGATTAGAGGGTAAGCAATGCTCTGACAAGATAGCAAGAGAAATAGTCAAGAAGTTTAAGAATAATTGGAGGACTGATAGTGCTTTTGCGGGACTTTTCTATCCAGTAAAGATAAGCAGTAATCCGTTACCTTTTGACGATGATCTTGGTATATTTAGGCGAACGATGCAGTACGAAGTGCGTGGGTTTAACGCAGGTGAAGGCCAATGATGAAGTACAAAAGAGAAGATTATGAGTTCAAGAAAGAATCAAAGTCTCAAGATTATATGAAGAAATGCAGTTTTTGCTTTAAACAAGTAGGCAAACGACAAGGGGAAAGAACTCCGAATCATTGCAGTATGAAGTGTTATACGTTATCAAAAGCTCACCCAGGAGGTATCTGAAATGGCTATTAATTATTACCAAGGAGAATCAACTTACGTCATTTACGCTGAAGATACAGATTTTGGGATTACTCCTGTAACCCCATCAGTTGCGAATTTCGTAGGTCGGATAACAAGTGCTACGTTATCTATGAGTAATAATTTCTTATTATCTCAAGGTACAGGAGAGGGAAGGAATGTTACGAACACGAGGTATGGTAGTTTTGACGTGAACGGAAGCATCGAATGGGAAGTAAACGATTTCACTTTTATTCAGTACGCTATTGGGACAAAAGAAGGAAGTACAGGTCTTGTTGGCGATCCTTTTGAACTAACAGAACGAGCAAGAATAGGTTATGCTTCAACTAACATTCCAACTTTGAGTTTGGAGTTCGGAAACGAAGGTGGAAGCAACGATCAGGTTATGATAGTAGACGGGTGCGTCTTGGATAATCTTACTTTGAGCGCGACTGAAGGAAGTTTGCTAACGGCTACTGCTAGTTTTATCGGTAGAAACGTAGTAAGAAGCAGTGCTTTAGAGGCTTATACTGCTCCAACTGAGAAAACTTTTGTTTTCCAGCAAGGAAGTGTGGAGATCGGAACTGGTAGTGGTAGTGAAGAAGCTATTGAAGTTAGCGCGTTTAGCCTTACTATCTCTAATAATATTAAAGTTCATCGTGCTTTAGGAAGCCGGTTTATCCAACAACCTAATACCGGAAACAGGTCTTATAATTTCAGTATTACTTTAAAGAAAAAGTTTA
>SDBT01008905.1_pt1 | contig 16328 bp, 19 predicted proteins | sample 2277101 | NCBI WGS metagenome assembly SDBT01 (sample SAMN10404973, study PRJNA504765) | marine sediment metagenome | isolation source: marine sediment core GS10_PC15, 103 cmbsf | place: Arctic Ocean: Southern Knipovich Ridge | collected 2010 | reverse complement strand
GATAGGTTTCAAGGGCTCGGAAGTGGACTCGGCAGATCAGACTGACTGCCATTGGGAGTTTGGGTTTCGGGCCTTTCCACGCTGGTACAGGCTTCTGTGGGCGGTATCGTTGCCGTCGTAGCATGTGATAATCCTTGTTGGTATCTTGTCCTCTACTGAATTCTACAGCGAAATTCGGAGGTATTGACGACTTTTCCAGGACGGTTCCCACTGATTTTACCCCAAATTAGGGGGTTTCGGCCTTAAAATAGGACCATTCACCGCGTTAAAACCGGAATTTTCGGCAAAACCCTACAATTCGTCACGTTTACCCCCATCTTACCTCTATTATACAGTAGAGGAAGATCATCACCACAAAACATTTGAGGGTGTCACATGGAACGAGTCACCGATCTGGCGGACCCCAACCGCTGCAAGGCTGCCGCACCTGACGGGCAATGTCAAAACAAGGCCGAGTACGGATCTGAGTATTGCCGTGCCCACGGCGGTGTGAACCTCAAAGAGGTCGAGGACAAACGTGGCTATCTCCTGGCCAAAGTTGACGAACGGACCCGGTTAGCTAGGCTGTCAGACGGTCTGGAGCCCGTGAAAGAGCTTCGGGATCTCATTTCGCTGCAACATATGCTGATCGAGCGTCGATACAACTCTATCAACAGCGAAGGTGAGCTTCTGGCGGCTTGCGGACCCCTGAATCAGATGCTTTTGACCATGGAACGGCTGATCAATTCGACTCATCGCATCGAAACAAATCTTGGTGAACTTCTTCAACGTCACGCCGTCATGGCTCTCGCCAAGGAAATGGTCAGGATCGTCATTGACGAGCTTGCAGACATCGAAGACTACGAAATCATTGTCGATCGAATCACCCAACGATTGATCGACACAATTCGCAACGCAAGCAACGTTGTTGAGAAAGACATACTCCAACTACCGCCACCACAGAGTGACGACCAATAAGGTCTACGCGATTTGCACTCTGACACAACTGATGGTCAAACATCTTGTTCGAAGGACACCAATTATGGCAACTCAAATGACTGCTCAAGATCGCAAATGGCAAGCTGAGAATGACGCCAGAACGCTAATGGACGCTGAGCAGATTCGCACGGATAACTCACGACTGGAGGCCGCCAAGCCACAGGTGAAGAAATTGGCTTCTGAACGTCAGAAGGAGGCACGTGCAGCCACCAAGGCGGCTGCGAAACTGACGAAAACGAAACCACGTGCTACAAAACCACGTGCGCAAACCTCAAAACGCAAACGCAAACGATAAGCGTCCATAGTGATGGCCAAAATAAGGTCTCCGCGACTTTGCATCGAAGCGTAACTGACGGAAGTACGACTCCCCTTTGAGGCCATCTTTTATGGATTTGCCACGATTCTGTACCTGTGGGCAGGAAATCAGATACTCGAACGAATCCCGTTGTGAATCTTGTTTCGTGGAAGACACCGTGCGATATCATGGTCGAGCCCAGCGAATCAAGTTTTATGCCTATCTTGAGGAGAACCATCATGGACATCAAGGCAGGCGACGTGATAGGGTTCAGCGGTGATGACGGAATCTCCTTCGCAGTGAACATCTTGAGCTATGGATTACCGTGGATCTCTATCAGCCATCTCGGTATCATGGGCGAACATGAGGGCGAACTGCTGCTCTTTGAATCCACCACGTTGTCAAACATCCCATGTGTCATCCAGAAAAAGTCGATCGAAGGCGTGCAAGCAGTACGGCTGAAGGATCGAGTTGAAAAGTACAATGGCAAGGTATTCCACTACCCACTCGTTGATCCATTGCTCAAGTATGAAAAGAGAAGGCTCAGCCAGTTCCTTCATGATCAAATCGGCAAACCTTATGACCTCATAGGTGCGTTACGTGCGGGAGGGAAGATTTGGGCATGGCTAGAGGCTCAACTGCGTGAAGAGGATTTGAACTTCCTGTTTTGTTCAGAATTGGTTGCCGCGAGTCTCAGGCATGCCGGTCAACTAGAGACGGACAGTGCGAGTCGATGGAATCCCAACCAACTCATTCGTCACGGATTGAAGAAGAAAATCCTACAAAAGCCCAGGAGATTGTCATGCGAAGACTTCTCATAGCCCTAGTCTTGTCATTAGCGTTGATCGGTTGTGATGGAGTAACCATCGACATGGGAGACTGGAATGTTCCTTCTGCCATCAAACCAGTTAAACCATTCCATCAATATCCTGTCTATCAGATGGAATACCCGACAGTGAATCTTGAGGAAGCCTTCCGAGAGGAAAATTGGCTTAGCCCTCAAGGCGAGGGCTCTTGTACGCATGCAACAATGATAATGCTTTTCCGTTGGATGGGCCGCCCTGATATAGCGGACTTGTGGCGGCGAACTTTTTCAGGCGGCGAGTGGACTTCAGGGACAGGGCTCGCCGCCAAGTTCGACGCCGAAGGAGTCCGGTATGCCTATACCAGCGGAGAGAAAGATCTCTCCTTTCTGGAGTGGGCAGTTGCTTCGAGACGTGGGTGCGGCGTGACGGTGAAAGGCGGGTCACATATGATTTTGCTTGTGCATTTAGATGCCGAACGGGCTGGAGTTTTGGACAATAATTTCCCTGAAGAATTCAGATGGATTCCACGAGAGACTTTTCTCCAAGAGTGGTACAATTCACAAAGCTGGGCCGTCGTGCCAATCATGGGACCTCCTCCCCCTCCGATGCCTTGCTCGATAAAGGTTAATTGATGGTTCAGATCAACGATGTGTATGGGAGATTGCTTGTAATCAGCGATCCATCCACTGAGGGGCGTCGTCGGAAAGTAAAAGTTTTCTGTGAATGTGGGACTGTGAAGGTGGTGGAAGAATATAACCTCCGAAGGGGTCACACAAAGTCCTGTGGATGTCTTCAGAAAGAAAAAGCTAACCGATGTCGTACCACTCACGGGCAAACCGGTACACGACTTTATGATGTCTGGAGGGGAATGCACCAACGATGTAGAGATCCAAGCAGAGAATACTATCACGGACATGGAATCACCATCTGTGGGGCATGGGTCGATTTTGGAGTGTTTCAAGCTTGGGCACAGGAGGCAGGTTACAAAGATGATTTGTCTATTGATCGAATCGATGGTGATCAGGGATACTGTCCAGAGAATTGCCGTTTTACCACTGCCACGGTTCAATCTCAAAATCGTCGAAAACAATTGAACAACACTTCAGGATATATTGGTGTGATCCCTCACCGTAATCGTTGGCAGGCATCTGCAAGACACGCCGGTCGCCAAGTATATCTCGGGCTGTACGATGATCCGATGGAAGCAGCCAGAGTCAGGGATGATTACGTTCACAAACACTACGAGTCCCCGACTCTAAATTTCCCAGAAGTCTAGTCTCTTGCGAGGGAGAATTTGTGTATAAATTCATCTGCTGTCACCCCAACTCAATTTCGTAAGGAGCCTACCTATGGCAATCACGTTACCACTGACCGGCCCTGTGTTCGTCGACATGAACAACACTGAGCCGAGTTACCTCCACTACGTCAACCAGACTCTTGTGCCCGCCACGGGCGACACTGCGTTTTGGACGTTGACCAACTTCACGATCGATGGTGACGGCTACATCGATAGCAGCGCAGTTGCTATCAGCAGCGTGGCGTCAAGATACACCCCGGGAATGATTCCAGGCCATCTGTACAAGGTGACGATTGTCGTTGCGGCGACGGATGAAGACCTCGTCGTGACGATGGGTGGCGTGGCCGTAGCCACCATCTCTACTGCTGCCACCTATGTGTACTACGTTAGACCGACAGATGGTGACCCGCTTGCATTCACTACGACAGCCGGTGCCACGACAGCCTCGATTACGTCAGTCACTGTGGTGGCCCAAGACCCAATCAATCCCGACCTCATTCCCGTCGCTTAATTCTCATGAGGGAGAATCCCATGAAAAGATTTCTGATGATCCTCGTGTTGCTAGCAATCCCTTGTATGGCGATTGCTGGCACAGAGGAGCGGGTCGCACCTCCGCAAGATCAAGGTGCATGGTATGTGAGTGTATTCGGCGACCCAACCGACGCCAAGTTCCAGCAACTCAAAAGCTGGTTCGGGACCCACGAAGGGCTCAAGGCTCTTCGTGAACAGGTTCACTACAACGAGTACGCTTCAGACCAGCTTCGATTCAAACGATATGAGAAAACCCTGCCTGGCCTGCCCTGCGTGAGAATGCAGAATGAAAAAGGTCGGGTGAAATCGGAATTCTGGTCTGACAACATCCCGATCACATCGGATGCTCTCTATCAAGCCATGCGAAGTGACCTTCAAAATAAGGCCGAGTGGGGTCTGTTCAGGAAACGTAGAGGTTGTCCGAATCGAAACCAACCTGCACCGACACCTCCGCCTACGCCGCCCGTAGCGCCACCGCCTGCGACCCCGCCGGTAGGACCTCCTGTCCTACCGCCTGACCCGCAAGAGCCTGAAGCACCTGGCTTCCCTTGGGTGGTCGCAATTTTGGCATGGCTCGCCAGTGCTGGAGTCGGCGTGGCCCAGGGATGGAAAAAGGAGCACGAGGATTCAGTTGCTCCAAGCGTTACCAAGCTCTAACAATCTTTTCTAGGGAGAAACCAAATGACACTGACACTTTCCAACCTCATCATCATCGCTCTCGGCTGTGCTTGCATCTGGCTCGCTGCCAAATGGCTCTTCAAGAAGGACACTGAGATCGAGAATCGCCGCCGGGCTGCCGGTCAACTGGCCGCCAAGCTTCGCGAGATGGGTTTCGTTGAACTACCCGAACTCTTTATCGACTACTCGGTCGGTGATTACAGTGGCTTGGGGTATAAGATCAAGCTCGTCGCCCAGAAAATGATGTCGGGCGAAAAGGGCGTACTCGCTGAAATCGGTGACATCTTCGACAAACTGTTGAAGATCAAGCTCGCCACCCAGGAAGGCCGCCTGCTGGTCCGATCGGAACTGGAAGCCTATGAGAAGATGCTGGCACCGGCTGTGCCTGCCCCGGCTCCCGAACCCGCCGCTCCGGTTGTGGCCCCGCTCGATGTGGAGAAGCTGGTCCAGACGGTCGCCGAAGTCGCTCTGACTGTTCCCAAGCCTGCTGAGTAAGGAGAATCACATGCGGTATCTCTGTTTTTTGATTCCCGTTCTCATGTTTGCAGGTTGCGCCGGTCTCACGATCGACCTAGGTCAAGAGGCTGTGGTCGAGACTCCGGTTGAGACCCCGCAAGCGGAGCCTGCCTTGGAACCGGAGCCGACTCGCGAAGTGCTCTTCTTCACGCAGCCGGGTTGCCCGCCCTGCGAAGCAGCGAAGCCCAAGGTGGAAGAGTTACGTCGGAAGGGTGTGAAGATCACTACGATCAACATCCGTGAGCAACCCGACCTGGCACGCCAATACCAGATCCAAAGTACCCCTACTTTCGTGGTTCTGGAAAACGGTGTCGAAGTGGAGCGAACACAGAGTATCTCCGTTCTGATCACGATACTCGTGAAACTCCTTGCTTTCCTGTTACCACTCATGTTAGGGTAACCTGACATCTCATGGATCAAGCCTCGTAGTCGAGGCTTGGTTCTTTTATGCTCTCATACAGAGCATAAAAGAACCAAAGACGAGGGCATCATTAGCGAGATCGTGACCGGTTCAAACAAGTCAATCGAGTCCCTTAACTGGGTGTACACCGTAAGACCAAACTAGGAGACATCATGCAGATCAATCTACCCAAACACGAGCAGTACAGCCGCGTTCGTCTGACTGTCAATACACCCCAGGGGAGCGAGAGTATGATGTTCGGTGAGCCCCATGTGGTTGCCAACATCAAACTGCCAGAAGGTGTCGAAGAGAGAGACGTTGAAGTTCTCGGCCAGTTTCTGGACAACGGTGGCCGCCCCGGAGGTGATGAGATGCTTCTGAGATCTCCTACGCCGCCCGAACCCGAACCCGAACCCGAACCCGAACCCAAGTCATGGGATGAACTTGGTCCCGAGAAGCAGGCGGAAGTTCTCGTCGCTGATCAACTCAATACTCCAGAGGTGAAAGATGAAGAAGCTCCTGAAGAAGCTCGCGAAGAAGATGTTCATGAACTGGTTGCGGGAACTCCCGAACCGGTTCAAGACGTGGTTGAAGACGCTCCCGAGCCTGCTTCTGAGCCGGTTCAAGAAGAAGTGAAGAAGCATCGTCGGAAACGAAGATCCAACTAAGGATGATCCATGGACCTGCTCACCGAACTCACATTGACGTTAGCGGATGGCTTACAAAGCCAATCGTTGACCACTCCGCTACGGTGGGCAGCCAAACGACGAGTGATGGCGCACGAAGATTTTCCGGGACCATACTCGTCAAAGTTTCACCCCTGGGTCAGGGAGATGCACAACTCCACGGCTCCCTTCAATTACGCGATGAAAGGGGCTCAACTCGGTGTGACCGAGGTATTGATCAACCTGGCGTTCTACACAATCGATATGCTTCGACGTGACGTGCTGTACGTCCTCCCAACCAGCAGGAATGCCAGCGACTTTTCCAAGTCCCGATTCAATCCTGCCCTGAAGAACAGTCCTTATCTCAAGGGCATCTTCACTGACACCAATGCAATCGAATTGAAACAGGCCGGTGCCAACACGCTCTACATCCGTGGATCACGTGGTGACAGCAACCTGAAGTCGATTCCCGTATCCGTGTTGCTGTTGGATGAAATTGATGAAATGAGCCAGCGAGCTATCCAGCTTGCTTTGGAACGTTTGTCTGGCAGCCTGAGTAAGTCGGTCTGGGGTATTTCAACTCCGACCATCCCTGGCTATGGCATTGATAAGCTATTCCGGAAGACAACTCAGGAGCATTTCACATTCAAGTGTCCCTGTTGTGGTAAATGGACTGAGTTGGTCTGGCCCGATTGCGTGGAGATCATTGGTGAGAGTCTTCAAGATCCTCGCTGCCAAGAGTCATACCTGAAGTGCAAGGAATGCGGTGGTAAGCTAGAACACAAGGCGAAGCCCGAATGGTTGAAGAATGCCAAATGGCATGTGACCAATTCCAATAGCAATCCCGATATGCGAGGGTTCGCTATCTCGCAACTCTATTCGTTCACAGTGACACCAGGTGAGTTGGCAGTTGCCCACTTCACTGGATTCGGCGACGAAGCGGCCAATGTTGAATTTCATAACTCCAAAGTTGGCGTTCCATACATTGGTGATGGGGCCAAAGTCACCGATGAGGACATTGACGAGTGCGTAGCAAACTATACTAAGGATGATCCCCGACCTTCTGGGGGCAACAGGATCATCACTCTTGGGATCGATCAGGGGAAATGGAATTACGCGGAAGTGACGGAGTGGTTTTTCGACAGATACTCTGTTGATTTGAATGTGGCGGCAAAGGCTAAAGTCCTATACCACACCAAATTCCATGAAGAAGACTTCAATCAGATTGCTGACGAACTGATGCGAGAGTGGCAAATCCAAGCTTGCGTCATCGACCCCGATCCCCACCCGATGGAAGCCAGGCGTTTTGCACGTCGTTTCCCATCTTACGTGTGGCTGTGTCGTTTCCGAAGGGGACCGACTGGCAAAGAAATCTCCATTGCTGACGATGGAGACTACGCCCCCATCGCAACCGTTGAACGATCGACTTGGTTCAGTGCAGCATTAGGACGTTTTCGTGAACCCCGTCGAATCCTGCTACCCCGCGATGTGTCCATGGAATACCGGGAGCATATCAAGGCTCCCGTGAGAACGTATGTAAAGTTGGGTGGCGAGAAAAGCACGAAAGAAGAGCAGAAGAAAAATCAAAGTAGCGACATGGTGGCCGCGTACATCAGTACAGGCCCAGACCATTATGCTTTAGCCCGTGTGTATAGTGAAATCGCACTGCCCTTTGCCGCCAGTGTAGATTCCGGGCAAGACATCTCCAAATTCCTTTGAGGCTGTGTCATGGTTTCTCTTATACTTACTACAAAACGATGCAGTGAGTGCAGAGAAGAGAAGTCTCTTGAAGAGTTTCACAAATGGACTCGCGCACGTGATGGCCACAGGGCTCAGTGTAAGACATGCCGAAAGATTGACCGACGGAAAAAGTTTCAACCTCTTTTGAGATCCAAAGAAGAGTATCTTCACTTGCATACACTGGAGTCTTGTGAAGACCCTGGGACTAAAGTATGCGTAGTATGTAAGACAATGAAATCCCTGGAAAAATTTTCACCTAACAGTGGATACCGAAAAGGTGTTTTCAGTAGATGCAAAGCTTGTGAGCGTGTCAGGGGTGTCGAACGGTATTCGCCTGATGCACGCCGGAAGAGAGCATTAGCCCAGTATGGTCTGGACGAAGATCTGTATTCCGGTCTCCTGGAGACTCAAGGTGGGAAATGTGCTATCTGTGGTAGTCTTGAAGGACGTAGCGGTTTGGATTTATTTGTTGACCATGACCACGACACTGGGGCAATTCGTGGATTATTGTGTGGTAATTGCAATACCGGCATCGGGATGCTCGGCGACGACCCGGATCGACTCGAAACAGCCACCGCTTACCTCCGTAAGCATAAGGGAGAGACCTGATGGTTCAACAAATCACTGATTTCCGCTTGCCGGGATTTTTGGCGTCCACATCTGATTGGAGTAAGTACCGGTTGACCTACGAGGGTGGTGTCGATTTCAGGACTCAATATCTGCAACAGTTCTCCACCAGGGAAAGTGTCAAAGAGTTTGAAGCTCGTCGGGACATGACACCAATACCCACCTTCGCCAAAGCTGCGATCAGAGACATTCGCAATGCATTCTACCAGCCGATGGTAGATATCATCCGACGCGATGGCAGCAGACAATATCAAAAAGCTGTCTCAGGTCAGGGTGGTGGTGTTGATCGACGTGGCTCCAGTATGAATGCCTTCGTTGGCCAGAAAGTACTGGAAGAGTTGTTGGTGATGGGGAAGGTAGGCATCTTCATTGATGCACCCACGGTGACCGACCACGCAACACGGGCAGACGTGGAGGGCTTCCGACCATTTCTGTATGCGTACAAGGTTGAGGATATCCTCTCGTATGCATGCACGGACCCGGAGAATCCCTCAGAATTCAAGTCGCTATTGCTGCAAGATACCGTCATTGAGTACGACAAGGTAAACGGCTTGCCCACTGTTGAGACCATTCGTTACCGACATCTCTGGCTCAACGAAGACGGCTTCGTCAACATTCAGTTCTACAGCACAGACAGCGCTCTCACGGATCGCGATGGAAATTCCGCTGGGCCAACTACGCTCAATTTGCGAACAATCCCGTTTGTCCTTTTGGACATTGGCGACAGTTTGATCAAGGATGTGTGTGAGTACCAGATTGCAATGCTCAACCTCGTGTCGAGCGACGTGAATTATGCCTTGCAAGCCAACTTTCCGTTCGTCACAGAACAGAGAGATCTTCGCAAGGTTGGTGGCCACCTCAAGAACGCAGCCAACCCGGATGGGACGGCAACCGCTGGTGGTCAGGGAGCCCATGACAATGAGATCAAAGTTGGTGTCGCACATGGTCGTGCCTACGACAAGGATATGGATCGACCTGGGTTCATCAATCCTTCCAGCGAACCGCTGAAGGTCTCGATGGCGCTCCAATCGAAGATGGAAGAGGACATCCGCAAGCTGGTCAACCTGGCTGTGCAAACGTTGGCTTCTCGTCAATCTGGCGAGAGCAAAGCGATGGACAACCAGGGACTTGAAGCGGGTCTCAGTTACATCGGTCTGAAGTTGGAAGCCGCCGAGCGACAGATCATCGCACATTGGTCCGCCTACGAGGAGAGTGTGCCAAGCAGTCGGAAGATTGCGACGATCAAGTATCCCGATCGATACAGTCTGAAAAGTGACGAGCAACGAGTTGATGAAGCCACCAAGCTCTCGAAGGTGATCATCAACACGCCTAGCAAGGCGGCTCGCAAAGAACTTTGGAAGACGCTGGTGGCCAAATTGCTTGGTGGCAAAGTCAATCCTGATCGACTTGAAGAGATCATGACTGAGATTGATAAAGCCGAGTTCACCACGTCGGACCCCGAAGTGATCATCCAAGCCAAAGATGCGGGCCTCGTTGGCGAGAAACTCGCCTCAATTGCTCTGGGCTTCCCGGATAACGAATACCTCCAAGCGAGAAAAGATCATAGCGCTCGTTTGAAGCTCATCGCAGACCAACAGGGTGTCATAGACGTAGCACCCCTCGGTGCTGCTTCCCGTGGAGTTGTTGATCTGGATGACAATCCAAAGTCCGGCAAGGACGAGAAAGAAGTCAGTCGCGACACCACGTTCCAGGATACCACTAAGGACCGCACTCGCGGTAAAGGTAAGTAGACATGATTATCCGAGCGCTCCATGAAATCAAGTCAGGGTATGGCGGTGCAGATGCTCTCGCCAAACAAATCAACCCCTCTAGTCCCCTATCCAGTGGGCTTACAATTAAGGCTGCGACTGGAAATTCCGACATCGTTTACATTGGGGCGGGGAACGTCTCCATCACAACTGGTTTCGAGTTGTCGGCTGGAGAGGAACTGTTCATCGCGATTGATAATGCTTCCAAAGTCTATGTTGTCGCGAACCCATCTCAGAATGAACAGCAGTTGGTCACCTATGTTAGTGGTGCCGCCAATGAAACGTTCAAACTGAGTTTTGAAGGCGAGATAACAACGGCTCTCGCCTATGATGCGGCTGCCGCGACTGTCGAGACTGCTTTCGAGCTTCTTTCGACAGTTGGTGCCGGGAATGGGACAGTCACCGGAAGTGCTGGTGGTCCATGGACAGTCGAGTTCACAGGTGACTTCGCCGGTCTCGACAAAGAGATGGTTGTCGCCTCAGAGGTTGGGGTGAATGAAATCCAGACGATCACCTATTCTGGCAACGCAGCGGGCGACACCTACACATTGACGTTTGATGGTCGGACAACTGCTGAACTCAACATTGATGACAACAATACTGTCATTCTGGCAGCGTTGGATGCTCTGTCCAATATTGAGTCGGGTGACGTTGTTCTCTCTGGTGGACCTGCTCCGGGTACCCCGGTAATCGTTACCTTTGGAGGTCAGTATCTCAGAACGGACGCCGCAGCCATTACCGGCTCTGGTGGGACGGATGAGGAAATGACGATCACCCTGACTGCTACCATTGCTGGCGATACATTTGATATCACGTATGATGGTCAGACTACTTCGATGATCGCGTATGACGCCACAGCATCCACTGTACAGGCTGCTCTGGAAGCCCTATCAAATATTGCTGTTGACGATGTGATCGTCACGGGGAGCGACGGAGGACCCTTCACGCTGGTCTTCGGTGGACTTCTCGGGGAAACCGATCTCACCGAGATCACAGGCACCTGCGGAACCAACGAAGTCCAGACTGTCTTGATCGACACCGATTGTACCGGTGGGACTTTCACATTGACGTTTGGTGCTCAGGAAACAGGCAACATCGCCTATGACGCCGACGCTGCCACGGTCGATACGGCTTTGGAACTTTTGTCCAGCATCAACGTGGGAGAAGTGACTGTAACTGGCGGACCCGGTCCCGCCACTGCGTGGGTTGTAGAGTTCACCGGGACAGCGGCTCAGACCGACGTAGGCGACATCACAGCCGACGGAGCCCTTCTGAGTGGTCGAACAGTAACTGTTACCGAGACACAGGTAGCCGTTGCTGCGGTCAACGAGGTCCAGACTGTCTCGATCCCGGACAATACCCTCGGAGGAACGTTCACACTGGATTATGATGGTCAGGAGACAGGCAACATTGCCTATGATGCCGACGCGGCGACAGTCGATGCTGCTTTGGAAAACCTTTCCAACATTGGTGTCGGCGATGTGGCTGTCACAGGTGGACCCGGACCTGACACAGATTGGATTGTCGAGTTCACAAGCACACTTGCTGGTGCTCCACAGGTTGACTTGATTGCAGATGGGGCTTTATTGTCTGGTGCCGATGTCACCGTGTCTGAAACTCAGGGAGGTAGCGGAAGTCAGAACGAGATTCAAACTATTTCCATCCCGAATACTATTTCCGATGGAACGCTCACCTTGACCTACAATGGTCAGACGACCGGCACCATCGCATACAATGCGAATGCCGCTACTGTTAAATCTACTTTGGAAGCACTGACCAACATCGAAGTTGATGATGTTGCTGTGACAGGTGGACCTGGACCAGGAACAGATTGGATTGTTGAATTCCAGAATAACCTTGGACTTACTGATTTGGTTTTGATGGCTGGCGATGGAACGAACCTGGTCGGACGGACTGCGTCCGTGGTTGAAACAACACCTGGTGTATCTGCTGTCAATGAGCAACAGACCATCAACATCCCTGATGATTCTGCAGGAGGATCGTTCACACTGTCGTTCGACGGTCAAGGTCCAACAGGGGCGATAACATACGATGATGTAGCCGCCGATATCAAGACAGCTTTGGAGTTGCTTAGCAACATCGACACTGTTGCCGTTACAGGTGGGGACGGACCCGCCAGTGACTGGGTTGTGGAGTTCCAAGGTACGAATGCGGCAACCGATGTTGCTCTGATGACAGCCGATAGTACACTCCTTCTTGGTGGTACCCCAGTCATTGCTCAAACGACACCTGGTAACGCCGGGACTTTCACACCAGCGACAACAGTCGCTGGCAACGAATTGACAGTTGGTGTTGCTGAGACACAAAAAGGTGTGACGAAAACTATAACCATTACCGAGTCACAAGAGTCTTCCGCAGAAAGTAAGTACTCTTGGATCGGTGGATAGATTCATAAGAGAAACCGTCAGATTGGGAGCAGTCAAATGGACGATAGCGTATTCGTTATGAAAGATCCACTTCAGTGTGTTCAAGATCCCTGATCCCCACAGACTTTCACGATTTATGGACCGGATGGCAGGGAAGCCATCATCGACTTTGGTGGAGATGCCGTGAAGTACTCTGGAGAACTGCCGGTCGATGAATCGGCAAAGATCTTTTTGATGCGGTGTTCCCACATTTCCAATTGAGACGGCAGACGTAACCAACGGAGATAGATACCATGGCCATCACGAATGAAATCTATGGCTCCATTTCTGAGGCAAATGAGTACTTCGAGCTTCGTCTCCATTCACCTGCCTGGCTACGTTCCAGTGTTGCCGATCGGCCCAAAGCCCTTTGGGCTGCAACGATGATTCTTGACGCCCTCAATTACAAAGGACACAAGCACCCCGTTTACACGCTCTTAACTGCGAACGAAGACGCCACAGACGAAGAGATTCGTACGGCCGAAGCTTCGCAAGCATTGGAGTTCCCACGAGGTGCAGACACTACGGTCCCGTTGGACGTTCGTAAAGCGTCCTACGAGATCGCCTATGCGTTGCTCAACGGCAAGGACCCTGAGTTGGAATTGGAAAACCTTGGCATCACAAGTCAGGGCTATGCGTCCGTGAGGACGACCTATTCTCGCAACCAGGTTCCGATCGAGCACATCATCAACGGTGTACCCAGCCCACAAGCGTGGCGTTGGCTCAAGCCATTCTTACGAGATGATGACGCCATCAAACTTTCTCGGGTTTCCTAACCCACTTTTGTCACTGACCATGTAGGTCAGGTTATTTTGCTGGTTCGGTTCACCGCTACTGATCCAGTTACACAATTCAAGCGGGTATTGGAGATTGTCCATGTTCAGTGAAATGTACTTGTATTTGTCCGCTCCTCAGGTTGCTTGCTTCGACAACGATCCGCCTGCTGGTGATCCGCCTGCTGGTGATCCGCCTGCTGGTGATTCGCCTGCTGGTGATCCCCCTGCTGGTGATCCGCCTGCTGGTGACAACAAGACCTTCAATCAGGTCGATGTGAATCGCATCGTCCAGGAACGTCTTGACCGTGATCGAAAGAGCCGAGAAGTTGCTGCCAACGAAAAGTACACGGACTTGGAAACCCGTTACAGCGAACTGCTTGAGAATGAGAATCTCGGTGGGGAGCAACGTGACAAATTGAATGAGCAGTTGGAAGATGTTCGTAAGACATTACGGACAAAGGATCAACAGGCTGCTCACGAGAAGAAGCAACTCCATGAGGAGTATGAATCGAAGCTGGTTTCAGCAACGAAGGCAGCCGAGGTTTGGGAAAGTCGTTTCCGTGAGACGACTATTCATCGTGAACTGCAAGATGCTGCTTCTTCCAACGATGCTTATGAGGCGAGTCAAATTGTTTCTCTCCTCCGTCCGATGACGAAGTTGGTCGAGGTGGTTGATGAAATCACCAACGAACCGACCGGGGATTACAATACTGTGATTGATTTCCCTGATGTCGATGAGAAAGAGCAGAAGATCATCACGCAGCGCACACCTACCGAAACAGTGCAACGGATGAAAGAGCTTGGCCACTACGCCAATCTCTTCAAATCCAATGTCGTTTCTGGTGTTGGTGCGCATCCCGCTACCGGTGGCGCTACACCGGGTGCCAATGGTCAGATCGATGTGAGGAAACTCACACCTGAGCAATATGCTAAGATCCGGAGAGAGAACCCCGCTGCTCTCGGACTCTAAGCGACCATCTTGGCCCTGTCGGGGGTAATCGTTTATGTAAATCAATTTTTCTTGTAAAACGGAGTTCAATAACATGAACGCTCTTTACCTGTGTGCCGCCGAAGTAGCCTGTTACGCCAATGACAACGACGCTTTCGTCCCCGAGAAGTGGGCGATGGAAGGTCTGATGCAACTCGAAGAGAACATGGTGATCGCCAATATGGTTCACCGTGACTTCGAGAACGAAGTTGCTCGCTTCGGCGACGTGGTCAATACCCGCAAGCCGGGTGAATTCGAGATCGATCGTAAGGTCGATGGCGACACTCTCTCTTACCAGGACGCCCAGTCCTCAAACGTCCAGGTCAAGCTTGACCAGTGGTTCACGATCCCGTTCGTGATCTACGATGGTGAGGAAAGCATGAGCTTCAAGGATCTTGTCGCTCAGTACCTCGGCCCCGCCATGCGGGTCATCGCCCGTGGTGTTGATCGAGCCGTGCTCGGTCGTTTCCACAGCTTCCTTGGTGCCCCGGCAGATCGAGTTGGTCGTCTGGAGAATCTAGCCTCGGCCACTTCCCATGAGATCGTCCTGGATGCCCGTGAGGTGCTCAACGTGAATCTGGCTCCGCTGGATGCACAACGCCACCTGGTGCTCTCGCCCCGTAGCGAGACTGCCTTGCTCAAGAATGACATGTTCATCAAGAGCAACGAACGTGGCGACGGTGGTGAGGCTCTGGAGAACGCCCGCTTGGGCCGTATCCTTGGCTTCAATACCTGGATGGGCCAGAACGTGGCCAGCAAGATTGGTGGCGATATCGTTGCTGGTACCGTAACCAATGCCCTCGCGGCTGGTGCAGCGATTGCGTCCCAAGTGGTCGCTATCACTGCACACGAAGTGACCGTTGGCGAGTTTGTCTCCGTTGCGGGTAACGACCAGCCGACTTATGCGACTGCCGCTACAGTTGGTGCTAGTGACACGACTGCCGTGACGCTGCATGAGGCCACCAAGTACGCGACTGGTGCGGGTGCGGTCTGCAAAGCCTACGTGAAGGACACGACCACGGCTGCGTATGCCCTCAAGTACTCGAAGAAGATCGGTTTGACCAACGCCAATGTGACGATCGGTCAATTGATCGCCTTCGGAACTGGTGCGAATCGCCGGACCTACACGATCATCGAGAAGAGTACCCTCGATATCATTCTCGATCGACCTCTGGAAGTTGCCGTTGGTAGCGGTGACGATGCGTTCCCGGGACCGGCCGGTAGCTACAACCTCGCGTTCCATCGTGAGGCTCTGGCGCTCGTCACCCGTCCGCTCGTGCTGCCCCGTAACGGCACTGGCTCGTTGTCCGGCGTTGCGTCGTACAACGACGTTTCCATGCGGATCAACATGCAATACGACCAGGCTGCTGGTGGTACTCGCGTGAACTGCGATCTGCTCGCGGGCGTTGCCGTCCTGGACTCCGACCTCGCGGTTGTGGTCTTGGGCTAAACCTCCCCTGTTCTTTAAGACTAGCTCGCCGGGAATCTCACCCGGCGGGCTGTCTTTCTTTTGCCAGTGGAGGTACCCGATGGATTTTCAGCTATTTGCCTTCGTTGACGCAATTGCGGATTTCGGCTGGCTTCTCAAAAACTTCGGCCCGCTTCTCATTGCAGTCATTTTCTTTCTCTGGCGCGATTATCATCGCGAAGACAGACTCCTAACACGGATCACTGTGCTTGAAGACGAACAGCGAACGGTGATTCTTCCCCTTGTCACAAGTTGCACGGAAGTGATCACGAAGAACACGCAAGTCATGGAACAAAGCTCCAAAGTCATGGAACGTTTGGAACACGTTCTTGACCGGACACTCAACTAAGTGAGGCTGCCATGTACCC
>SDBT01008904.1_pt1 | contig 16329 bp, 18 predicted proteins | sample 2277101 | NCBI WGS metagenome assembly SDBT01 (sample SAMN10404973, study PRJNA504765) | marine sediment metagenome | isolation source: marine sediment core GS10_PC15, 103 cmbsf | place: Arctic Ocean: Southern Knipovich Ridge | collected 2010 | reverse complement strand
TGAGAGAATTGTATGGAACCGCCTGTAGTGCATCAGGAAATATACGATATTAATACCATCTATCAAGAGCAAGATGTTTTTCCATCCAATCGATCACCTCCTGGTCCGGTGCATCGGCAAAAAAATCATATCCGGTTATTATTTCCAGAGAATCAACGGTGATGGCATATTGATCAAGGTCGTCAGCTGATCCGGTATTTGGTAATATAAAAGCGATAAAATCGTGGTCGGGTGGCGAAAGATCTACAAGCACTTTAAAGTATAATCCTGGTACTCCTACTTCATTCTCACCGATGAATGAATCAATGGGCTCCAGCACCGGTCCGGTAATCACATATAGACTGTCTTTCTCTATGGCCCAACTGCGCACCTGTTCTTCCAGGCGCCTCCAGATTCCCCGGTTAAACGAGGGTGCCTGCGGACTCATATTTGACATAAGGAATGATTCACTCATGGCTATGGGATTCCATTTCATGTCACCTGCAGGTGCCAGATGTCCCCTGTCAAATCCGGAGCCCTTGTAATCCTTTAGCGAGGCCGATCCGGTAGTGATGGATTTATCTGGCCGGAAATTGTTTGTCCTGTCCACATGTCCCGATTCTATTTTGCCCCGTGTAAGGACATAGGCCACCCAGGATGCCTGCTCAAATTGTTCATTATATCCAAGGTCAAAGCCTGTATAAGAGAGGATGGTATCGGTGGTGGTTGTGAGCGGATATCCTGAGGAAGGATTGTTCCAATTGATGTTGATGCTGGGGGGAGGGCCTTCGGGTACCAAGGATGTTTGCAGTTTGCGTGATGAATTCTTCCATGGCTCTACAGTTACCAGATAGGTGGCAATGAGCAGGATGAAAAAAACAATGAGTCCAAACCGATGATTTTTTGAAAGTGACATAGGTCAAAAATAAGTATTTTTATACTTTCAACGTAAGAGGCTTCTAACTCCGAGATCAATTAATGACAAACTATTGGTTTATAGGTGATATACATGGGGAGATCCGTTTATTGGATCAACTACTCGAAAATGTGTTAAAGTTTAATCCGAAGCAGATAGTTTTCGTTGGAGATTTCATTGACCGGGGCCCTCATTCAAGGGAGGTGGTCAATCGTATTATGGAACTGAAGGTTCAGGTGACATGTCTTATGGGTAACCATGAAATGATGATGCTCAATGCGGTGGAGGACCTTGGAGTTGGGTACAGTCCCATAGAATTATGGTATTACAATGGAGGAGAAGCAACCCTGCAGTCTTTTGGCTCTTCGAGTTTCTTTAGTTTTCAATCGGATTTGGACCCTATCTATCTTGAGTTCTTCAGAAATCTCAAAATGAGCCACATCGTCCGGGTAAACCATCAGCTGAATGTGCTTGGAACGCATGCTGGAATTTCACCTGCCATTCCGCTGAATGATCAACTCGAAATGAAGAACTATACTGACCTAAACCGTTATATGCTGGAGAGACACATCGATCCCGGAGATTCTTTTCTTTGGGTTAGGGATGCCTTTTTCAACAGTCCTTCCAGTATAAGTGAAGGCTATCTGGTTGTCCATGGGCATACGCCCATTTTAAAGCTAAAGCGATTTATATCAGCCAATGGGCAGATGAACTTTCTCTTTGTGGAAAATGATCTCTGTATAAGAAAAGATATGGAGACGGGAAAAATTTTATCCATTGACATTGATTCGGGTTCTGTCATTAGTGGCAGGTTAACCGGGCTGGGTTTTTTCCTGGAAAATGAAGGAAATGACCAGAAGGGAGTACGGATGCGAAGCATCACTGTTTCTGGTGAAGAACTCTTTCCACGTGATCTTGGCATGGTTTAATTTTTCCGGTATTGATCACTGAAGAAATCAAAGTAATCGGCTTTGATGCCGACGATACATTGTGGGTCAATGAGCCCTATTATCGTGAAGCAGAAGAGCAATTTGTTCAGCTGGTATCGGCTTATGGAGTCAAAGCATTTATGCTTTCGCTTGTGGAATGTGCCATCACTTTGACAAGAGATGAAGTGACCTCAGAGACCATCAAAAAGATCATTGGTATTGGGAAGGGGATGTTGCAACGTCCTATTGAATTGTTGGATGAAGTGAAATTGGTTTTGGAAGAATTAGCTCCGAATTATCGCCTCATTGTGGCCACTAAAGGGGACTTACTGGATCAGGAGAGGAAAATGAAGCGATCCAGCGTATCTTACTATTTTCACCATATTGAGGTGATGAGTGATAAGAAGGAACAACACTACATCCAGCTTTTGCATCATCTGGACATCAAACCCTGTGAGTTTTTAATGATTGGAAATTCTATCAAATCGGATATTATACCACCATTAACTCTTGGAGCCTGGGCCATTCATGTACCTTACCACACCACCTGGGCACACGAAGAAGTAGAGATGGATCCTGTATCCAATCAGTTCTTTCGGGTCGATCATATTATTGAGATTTTAGAACTCATTCAATAATTCTGGAAAAGGTTTTATTCGGGAAAAGAAAACGGTGTGTTGTTATGCATTGTATTTCCAAAGGGTTTATTACGCTAAAACATTGTCAAATTTCCAAAGAAATCCGTTAATTTGTGGCGTTTTAACTCAGTTGCATGAATGTCCTGGATATCATATTTCTTGTTCCTTTGCTGTTCGCCCTCTACAGGGGGTTTAAGCAGGGATTGATCCATATGATCGCATCACTGGCAGCCCTTTTGCTTGGTATCTTCGGTGCCATCAAGCTAAGGCCGGTAATTGCCTCTCTTTTGGATTCGGTTTTCAATATTGCTCCCGAGCATATGAACGCGATTGCGTTTGCAGTGGCATTTGTGACCATTGTTCTTGTGGTTCATATTGTGGCTTTCCTGGTGGACAAGTTAATAAAAGCCGTAGCGCTCAATCTTGTGAATCGCTTGCTGGGCATGGCTTTTGGCCTCCTGGTCACCGCTTTTGTATTAAGCATGATCCTCTGGCCAATTAATCAAGTCAATGCAGAGAAACAGATTATCAAACCCAATCATATTGAGGGCTCGTTGCTGTACAAACCACTTTCAGCATTTGCGCCTACTGTTTTTCCATATTTGAAAAAGCAGGACTGGAAACAATATGTTCCAAAGAAGAAAGAGACACAAGCCGTATGAAATTCGTAGAAGAACTTACATGGAGAGGGATGATCCACGACATCATGCCTGGAACGGATGAGATGATGGATAAGGCGATGGTCTCTGCTTATGTGGGAATTGACCCTACAGCTGATTCATTGCATATTGGTCATCTGGTTGGTGTGATGATGTTAAAACACTTTCAGAATGCCGGTCACCGTCCAATAGCTCTGGTTGGAGGTGCAACGGGAATGATTGGCGATCCGAGTGGAAAGTCCCAGGAGCGAAATCTTCTTGACGAAACCACCTTGAGGCAAAACCAGGAAGCCCTTAGAAAACAAATTTCCAGATTCCTTGATTTTGATACTGATGCTCCGAACAAGGCCCTGATGGTGAACAACTATGACTGGATGAAGGATTATTCATTCCTGGATTTCATAAGGGACATTGGCAAGCACCTTACCGTGAATTACATGATGGCAAAAGATTCGGTAAAGAAAAGACTTGGGGCTGAAAGTAAATCGGGGATGTCATTTACAGAATTTACTTATCAGCTTGTGCAAGGTTATGATTTTTTAGTGCTGTACAGGGATTATGACTGTAAACTTCAGATGGGAGGTTCCGATCAGTGGGGCAATATCGTAACAGGTACTGAGTTGATCCGGCGTGTGGATGGAGGTGAAGCTTTTGCACTCACCTGTCCATTGATCACCAAGTCAGATGGAGGAAAGTTTGGGAAGACCGAAGAGGGTAATGTATGGTTAGACCCGGCACGGACTTCGCCTTATAAATTTTATCAGTTCTGGCTCAATGTGTCGGATGAGGATGCCGAGAAGTACCTTAAGATTTTCACCATGCTGAAGCAAGTGGAGGTGGAAAGTTTGGTAAAAGAACATAAAGAGGCACCACACCTGCGTGTGATGCAAAACAAATTGGCGGAGGAGGTTACCGTAATGGTGCATTCCAGGGAAGAGTATGACATGGCCGTGGAAGCCTCGGGGATCCTGTTTGGAAAAGGCACCACCGAATCGCTAAAAAAGATCAGGGAAGATGTCTTCCTGGCTGTATTTGAGGGAGTTCCCCAGTTTGAGGTGCCTTCTTCAGATTTAGATAAAGATGTATTGGAACTGTTGGCAGTAGAAACAGGTGTTTTTGCCTCCAAGGGAGAGGCCCGGAGGATGGTTACAGGCGGAGGGGTAAGCATCAACAAACGGAAGATTTCAGGACCTGACCAGCGAATCACAAAAGAAGATTTTATTAAGGACAAATACTTACTTGTTCAAAAAGGGAAAAAGAACTATTATCTGATTAGGGTAAAGGAATTATAATTCAGAATGTTATGGAGAATAAACAAAAAGAAGGCTACAATTTCAATAGTGTTGATCTATTGATTTATATCTGGAAGAAACGCTGGATTTTAATGACTGTTGGCTTGGTAGCTGCAGTGGCTGCGGTCATAGTTTCAATCTTGATCACTCCGTTGTTCGAAGCTTCGGTGATTATGTTTCCGACCTCCAGTGCTTCCATTTCTAAAGAATTGCTGGTTCAGAACTATTCGGGTCGTCAGAATATACATGGTTTTGGGGAAGAGGAGCAGGCCGAGCAGCTCCTGCAGATACTTAATTCGGAACCCATCCGTACCCGCATCATCGATAAGTACAACCTTATGGAGCACTATGAAATTGATCCGGAGGAAAAATATCCCATGACCAAACTTTTTGAGCAATATAAATCGAATATCAACTTCCGGCTTACGGAATTTATGTCGGTAGAAATCTCTGTCATGGATAAAGATCCGGAGCTTTCGGCTATCATCGCCAATAATATTTCAGACCTGGTGGATACGGTTTACAACCACATGAAAAAAGAGCGAGCCAAGGAAGCTCTTCGTCTGGTGGAGAGGGAGTTCTTAGATTCCGAAAAGGACCTTGTGATACTCAGAGACTCGTTTGAACTGTTAAGCACTCAGATTTCAAGTGAGATCAAAACCAGCGGAGATCCGACCAATAACCTGATCAAGGCTATCTCAGAAAATGGAGCCCTTTATATTTCCATGATGAACATGGTTCGCACTGAGACACAGGTTGTTGCTGGATTAGGTCTCAGGTTTAAGGAAGCCAGGTTGGAAGCCGAGCAGGACCTGCCATATAAATTCGTGGTTGAGAGTGCGTTCCCTCCCGAGAAAAAAGCATATCCAAATAAGTCCCTGATTGTTATTGTTAGCACATTTGCCACCCTGCTTTTTGCGTTGATTGTGTTGATCGTTATTGACAATATCAAAGCCCGGGTAGCCATTACTGAGGAAAAATGATTACCGAAACCAGGTACAGGTACCCGAAGGTCCTCCTGTGGGGGATCCTGATTTCGTTCGTGGCATTAAATACCATTATGCTGGCGTTAGAAATCTACTATGTGCCTCTGGTTCCTGCTGTGTTACTTTTCATAGCCCTTGCTGTAGTATCGGTTGACAAATACCTGTTGGCCATCGTGTTCTTTGTGCCCATCTCCATACCACTTAGCACACTTCTTGAAGGATTGTCCATCAATATGTACCTTCCCACAGAGCCTTTACTGGCTGGCTTACTTCTTTTATATGTGCTTAAATACCTTTTGGGTGGCCGCATTGATATCAGAGTATTGCGACACCCGGTAACCCTGGCCATCTATTTTCACCTGGCCTGGATGTTTATAGCGAGCCTAACCAGTTCCGATATACTTGTCTCTTTTAAATTTCTGGCTTCCAGGCTCTGGTTTATCGTGGGATTTTATCTATTGGGTACCCAGCTATTTAAGAAGGAAAAGAACATGCACACTTACGCATGGCTCTTTATCATTGCATTTAGTGGGGTAATTCTTTACACCCTTATAAATCATGCCCAATATGGTCTCAATAACCAGGTAATGGCTCACAGTGTAGCCAAACCATTTTATAAGGACCATACCTCCTATGGAGCTACACTGGGATTCGTTCTGCCTGTGCTGGTGGCCTTGTTCCTTTTTATTAAAAGAGAGGACACCAACACCCGGTTTCTTATGTTACTTCTTATCCTGTTGGTATTGTTGGCAACGGTAGTGTCCTATACGCGTGCCACTTGGGTAAGTATTTTGGCATCAATGGGAGTTTGGGCCATAATTAAGCTGAAAATCCGATTTGAAATTGTACTGGTGGGAATGGTTATCCTGGTGGGTTTATTTTTATCCATAAGGGCCCAGCTAACGGTTGAACTTGAAAAGAACAGGGTGGAATCGTCTGGAGAGATTTCCGAACATGTTCAATCCATCTCCAACATCTCCACCGACCAATCCAATCTTGAGCGTATCAACAGGTGGAGTTGTGCCTTACGGATGTGGAAGGACAAACCGCTGTTTGGATACGGTCCGGGGACCTATCAATTTGAATATGGACGATACCAGCGCTCCTACGAAAAGACCCGTATCAGTACTGACTTTGGAACCAGGGGAAATGCACATAGTGAGTACCTGGGTCCGCTCTCTGAGTCGGGAGTGTTTGGATTACTCAGTATCCTTCTTGTAATTGGAACCACCATTTATTCAGGGATCAGGGTCTATTTCACTTCCAAAAGCAGATCCATCCGGATCTTTTCGCTGGCTGTGTTGATCGGACTATTTTCCTACTACTTTCATGGATTGCTTAATAATTTTCTGGATACGGATAAGATCTCTGTCCTGTTCTGGGGCTATACGGCCATGATTGTAGCCATGGATGTCTACCATAAAGACCATTCGGAGGAAGCCATAGACAAATCCGGTTAATAAGAGGTGTTCTTAATTGAAACCTTTGATACCCGGGAATTCGGCCCCTATAATGGAGATATCATCAAAAATGGCCGCTGAACCCTCCATGATATTTTGATTATCGATGATGGTCTTGATGTTCTCTTCCAGGGATTTTGAATTGGAGATCTCTTTTTCCAGATCTTCTGTTCCAAATTCTACTCCCGAATCATGGATCACCTCCACCAGTCCGTCGGTGTAACAAAATAATTTTGCGGGGTTATCCAATTTAATCACCGCTTCATTCACAAAGGGAAGATTATCAAGCATCCCCATCCCAACACATCCACTGGCAAGTTGTGTGAGTGTTTTGGAACCCAGATCATACAGGAAGGGTGGATTGTGACCAGCATTTACATATCTCAATTCTCTGGTCTTATAGTGATATCGGCCAATAAAAAGGGTGATGAATTTTTCCCCCTTGGCACTGTTCATGCCTCGCTCATTATGCCGTGTTAGGGTATCGGTAAGGCCCTGGTCAGCCATAAAAAGGGCCCTTAAATTGGCTTGAAAATTCGACATCAGAATGGCAGCTGAGATACCCTTTCCGGATACATCGGCTATACAGAAGCCGATCTCGTTTTTGCTTAGCTGGATCGTATCATAATAGTCGCCGCCGACCTCAAAATGGGGATGATAGAACGCTTTCATCCGGATAAATTCATTGGATGGCAATCTTTCTTTAGTGGGGATCAACATGGATTGCATCCTGCTGGCCAATTCCATCTCCCTTTTCAAAGCTTCTTGCCTTAATGACTCCTGGAATAACCGTTTGTTCTCAATGGCAACGGTAATGATATTGGAAAGAGTCTGTATGAACCTCAGGTGTTTGATAATGGGACTTACCCCTTCGCCTTCCTCCTCAATATCACCAATCAAGACAAAAGCAATGGCTTTGTCTTTGTGGGAGACCGGAATTACAATATCGACCAATTCAGGGAAGTGTTGGGGTTCAGATGTGATGAATGAAATCTCTTCATAAGGGAGGAGATCCCTTTCCATGTCCACTTTTTTAAAGAATTTAGGACTGAATCCTGAATTGAGTAAACATTCCCATTTGTCTGAGAATTTCAGTACAATGACCTTCCCTATGTCAAGGTCATCGGTGAGCATTTTTTCATACCGTCGGATCAGTTCACTGGTGGAAACATTGTCATTGATTGCCAGTGTAATATCAAGCAAAGCATTCAATTTGAATGTGGAAAGCTTTAACCGGTTTTCAGAAAATTTGCCCATGATGATTGCTTAAACCTTCAACTATTTTTTTACCCTTTCCGAGTAGGAACGGTCACGGGTATCAACTTTTATCCTTTCTCCGGTATCAATAAACAGAGGAACCATAATTTTGGCGCCAGTTTCAAGTTCAGCCGGCTTTTGTGCCGACGAAGAAGCGGTATTACCCTTTTCACCTGGTTCGGTATAGGTGATGGTCAACTCCACGAAAGGTGGTAAATCCACTGTAAGGGGCGTCTCGGTATCGGCATGTACTACGATCTCTACAGATTGGCCCTCCTTCATGAGGTCCGCATTCTCGATCATATCGGGCTGAATAATGATCTGTTCGAAGGTTTCCTGGTGCATGAAATTAAATCCCATATCGTCAGAGTACAGGAACTGATAGGGTCTGCGCTCCACCCTGGCGGTGTTTACTTTCACACCTGCTGAAAATGTATTTTCGATTACTTTTCCGGAGGTGAGACTCTTCATTTTGGTCCTGACGAAAGCCGGGCCCTTTCCCGGTTTTACATGTTGAAACTGAACGATTGTATAGAGGTCGTTATTGAACTCAAGGCATAATCCGTTTCTGAAATCTGATGTCGTTGCCATTTGTACTGTTTATAATGTAAATATATTAATATTTTTTTTTGATCCCGTTGGAATTAGAGCACCTTTTTTTTGGGGATAGTGGCGATGAAGTCTTTCAAATAAAAGGGTTCAAAATAGGCCACATCTTCGAACTGCTGTTGTTTATATCGATCGAATGCAGGGGCAATCATCTGAGCAGCAGATGGATTAAGTTCGCTAACGAAGTGTGCATTTGGATGATCAAGAACCTCTTTACATTTAAGGGATCCGTTCCCGAAGAAACAGATGTGGTGCTTATCAAGGATGTCCCTGTAGCTATCACCTTCAATCACATCGGCAGCCACTTCTCTTATTACTGTCATATCTGTGGTAAAAAAGCACGCATAGACCTCCATTCTTCTGGCATCCAGCATGGGACAAAGCAGCAACTCAGTTCCATGTTTGTCAATGATAGCCTGTATGGATGGGTGATTAAGTGCACCGTAGGCCATATTATTAAGTGTACCAGAAGATAGAAGAGGTATTTCCAGCCCAAATGCAAGTCCTTTGGCAGTCGATACACCAATTCGGAGACCCGTAAAAGATCCAGGGCCTTTGCTTATGGCAATAGCATCTAGTTGGTTGAAACCCCTTCCACTTTCCTTAAATACTTTTCTGATAAATGCATTGAGTAGGGTAGCATGAGAACGTTCAGCGTCACTTTCAACCAGAGATAGTTGCTGATCCCCTTCAGAAAGCGCAACCGAGCATATGTCAGTGGCTGTTTCTATATGTAGGATCAGTGGTCCGGTCATGGGTGACTAATCCTTTTTCTTTTTATCTCCTTTGAAAAGTTCCTCTTCTGATACTACCTCCACGTGCATGTCATCTTTTAACTGCCGGGAGATGGCCGAATAGGGTGCCACAACAATTTCGTCTTCAGGATCCAGTCCTTCAGTAATTTCGATGTAGTTGTTATCCTGAATGCCGGTTTTCACCTTTTTCATCCAGGCTTTTCCTTCCGATACGGTGAAAACAACAACGAATGGATCATCTCCGGTGGGTTCAGCCCTTATGGTCTCCGTACTGGAAGAGACTGTTCCATCGGAGCTCACCTGGCCGGTCTGCTGCTCTTCGGATTTGTGAAATAATTCAGATCCTGTTGTATCCATTCGGGTAGTAACAGCCTGAATGGGAATGGAGTAAATACTTGTTCGGCGGTCGGTTTGAATATCTGCTGTGGCCGACATTCCTGGTCGCAGGGGATAAGGATTGGATTCAGAAATTTTATCAGCATAGGATTCCGGTAACAAAAGGATTTTGACGTTGAAATTGGTCACCTGGTCGGTGGTAACCCCAGTAGTGTTGGCCGAAACAGGGATCTCAGATACAACTCCTTTAAATCGGGTGTCGGGGTAGGCATCCACTTCAATAAGAGCTGTATCGAGGTTGGATACACGTACAATATCATTTTCATTTACCTCTACTTCCACTTCCATGCGGTTTAGATTAGCGATACGAAGAAGCTCTGTTCCAGCCATCATAGATGTTCCAACCACTCTTTCTCCCAACTCCACGGAGAGTCTGGAGATGGTACCTGTCATGGGAGCATAGATGGAGGTTTTGGTCAGACTTTCGTCGGCTTCATCCAGGGTGGCTTTGGCGCTTTCCACAGAGAATTCGGCAGCTTCTTTGTCGGCCAGTGAAGTATTGTAGTTGGTAAGCGATTGCTCAAATTCTGCTTCAGAAATGGCCTGATCTTCATACAATCTGCTGTTCCTTTTATAATCAAGGCTGGCCAATTCAAGTCGGGATTCGGACTGCTTTAGCCTTGCTTTTGAGCTGTTAAGGGAGGCTTCCGCCCTGTTTCTGGCCATCTGATAGGCTTCGGGTTTGATTTTCAGCAGGTATTGACCTCTCCTAACCTCATCGCCTTCCTTTATCACCAGATCGACAATCTCACCGGATACATCGGGAGATATGGTGACTTCGGTTTCGGGTTGAATTTTTCCATTGGCAGTGATGATCTCCACAATTTCACGGTCTATTCCTTTTTCTATGGCTACTTTCAGGAAGCCTTCATTCCCAAACCAACCCTGCTTCTTTCCGATTCCTAAAACAACAACAAGCAGTACAGCGATGATCCCTATAATAAGTAGTAATTTCTTAGATTTCATTATTTCCGGCGTATTTAGAGTGTGATGGGTTCTCCTTTGTAAAAGTTGAGTATTTTAATTCTAAAAATAAAATCATATTTGGCCTGAAGCAGGTCTGATTGGGTGGCGGTAAGCTGATTCTTTGAGGAATTGTAATCTACTGTATTCACCAGTCCCACCTCAAATTTCTTTTCTGTGTATTTAAATGATTCTTCCATGGAAGTCAACGCATGCTTAGTGGCGGTAAACTTTTTAAGCGCTGCCAAAGCATCAGCATATGCTTGTTGAATGGAGGCATATAGTGTAAGCCTCCTGTTTTGAAGATCAAGATCAGCATTCTCTAAAGCAAGTCTTGCATTGGCAATGCTGGTATTCACCTGCCAGCCATTGAATATCGGGATGGAAAGACCCAGTCCCACACCTGCAGATGTATTATCCCTCATCTGTTCAAAGAATGGGTACGCACCATAGATTGGAATTTCCTGAGGGTATGATAAAACCTGTTCTCCGCTGGCAGTTATTCCAATGGGGATCTGCTGTGCTTCTCCAAGTTCAACTACTTGCTGACGAATATCAGAATAACCGGAATTGTAGTTAGCCGAAAAGTAAAGCTGTGGTGAGCGTCCGCCTTTTGCGATTTCAAGCCCTTTTTCTGAACTCTCTTTTGCCAGTTCTGCACCCTTGATCTCAGGCATCTCCTGTTCGGCAATTCGGTATACATCCAACGCATTAATGACCAATGGATTATCATTTGGATCTGCCAGATCAGGGATGGCCACTTCAAAGGTTGTGTCGATGGGCAAGTCAAGAATCTGTTGAAGGTTGAGCAATGAAATGGATAGCTGGTTTTCTGCATTCACAAGGTTCAGTTCTTCAGAAGCATATTGTGCTTCAATCTCCAGTGAGTTCCCTTTTGCCAGTTTCCCTGCATCCACCAATTTTTGGGTTCTTACTACCTGCTGACCTGTGATCCCCAGCTGACTTTCAGTAACTGCCAGTAGCTCCTGGTTAAATAGGATGGAGAGATATTTCGCAGCAATATTCAAAGAGATGTCATTTTTTAACTTCTCCACGTCTTCGTAGCTGGCCATCAGATTCAGTTCATTCTGGAGTATCGTATTTCTTACCCGCAGTCCGTTAAACAGGGTGACCGATGAGCTTAGACCCAAACTTATGGAGTTGATCTGTTGGTCATCTGTAAATTGATATGTGGTCTGGTCCAGGGCGCGGCCCCAGGAGAAGGTGTAGTTTGAGTTGGCATTCAGATTAGGGATCTGACCAAGCTTTGATTGCTTCACCAGGTTTTTATTATATTCGGTGTTCAGAACCGATTGCTTAATCTGAATGTTATTCTCCATGGCATATTGAATACAGTTTTCCAACGACCAGGCTTGTTGGGCTTCACCAGAAACAACTATACTAAGCAACATGATGGAGAGGGTAATTGCTTTTCGGATCATCATATGCATTTTAAATGAGCGCTAAAGTTATAGATAACGGATTAAATCTGAATGAATAAAAGTGAAAATATTGTCTATTATCCTGAGATTGGAGATGTCCGGTATGTCAGTAACAAGCGAGCAAGGAACCTTTCTATCCGGATTAACCAGCAAGGAGAGGTCAGGTTGACCATCCCCAGGTATGTGAGCCGAAGGAAAGCAGAGATGTTTCTTCTGTCGAAAAAGCAATGGATCAGTGGAAAGCTTGATGAGATAAAGCTATTGGAAGATTCCAGACAGGAAATGAGGGAAGGAGAGTTGCTGAATGTACGGGGAAAGTTGATTCCGATTACGTTACGGAAAGGTAAAGAAAATATTGAGGAGGTCATATGGCGGATTTTACTTATGGAAGGGCAAGCATATTTGCCGGTCAGAGTTGCCGAGCTGGCAGCAATGTATGACTTTAAGTTTTCGGGAGTAAAAATCCGTAAGATGAAGACCCGGTGGGGGAGTTGTACTGTCAAAAACAGTATCAACCTGAATAGCTGGCTGATGATGTTACCCGATCACCTGGTGGATTACGTGATCCTGCATGAATTGGTACATACCATACACCGGGATCACAGCAGGAAATTCTGGGAAGCACTGGATAAGATTACCGCAGGGTTCTCAAAAACTCATCGTAAGGAAATTAGAAGTCAGCGGATTATGTTAATAAACTCCAAAAATTAATTCGGCGGTAAGTGTAATGGAATTGAAGGCCCTTTCGGCGCGGATATCCACATTGTAGGATGGTATAATATTCAGAAACATGTGACTGTCAAGCTGGCGCTGGTATCCCACACCAAGACCCACATTTGTTTTCATCTTTGTTTTCATGTCTGAGCCTTTAAGACTCAATTCTCCATATTCCTCAGAATACTCCAATAGATGAGCGACGAATAAGGTTTGCAGTGACCCGGTAATCAGCATCGAATTAGCTCCGGATTCATAGGGTCTGAAATAGATCGTAAGGGGAACTCCAATGGTCTGTTCTGTAAATGATATATTGATTTTATCGTCGGGATCGTTAATGGGTACACCATAGTCGTCAGGATAGTCCAGAATGGAAGAGGTCTTGTGACTGTAATCCAGCCCTGCCTTAAGAAACCAATACTCATATTCCCAATACACAAAACTGAATCCTCCCCCAAATCCTGGTTCAAAGGTGTTTTCTTCTCCCCTAAGCCAGGAATAATTCCCTTGAAGGTTTCCTCCCAGGTAAATATTGATCTGTGCACCGGCAGTGACCGAAAGTAGGAGAAATATAATCAGATAAATTGCTCTTTTTAGCATCATAACAAAGCTCTTTTTAGCAAAACTAATACAATAATCGCATGCCTAGACAGGAACTTATCAAATCTAATTCTAAAATTTTTACTTTTGACGAGAAGAATATATGTTTGTTTAGAAGACCACATTATGGCTCTACAAGAGGAATTTGTAAAACGTGGAAATTGGCTTTTCCGGTACAGAGGTATCCTTCCAATAATTATTCTATTGGTCGGCATGGTCCTTTACTTAAGGACAAAAATTCATCCTGAAACATTTTTTATGGAGGGAACCCCTCTTGAGGGATTCTATCAATATATATGTTTTGCAATAAGTCTATTGGGCCTGTTTATTCGCATTTATACCATGGGTCGTACCCCAAAAAACACCTCTGGTGGAAATGTAAAGAGACAGGTAGCTGGCAAATTGAACACAACGGGAAGTTACTCGCTTGTAAGGCACCCCCTATATGTAGGAAACTTCTTTATGTGGTTAGGTCCAACGTTGCTAACCGGACATATTTGGTTTATACTTATATTTTGCCTGGCTTATTGGCTTTACTATGAACGAATCATGTTCGCCGAAGAGCATTTTCTAAGAACTAAGTTTGGTGCTCTATATTTGGATTGGGCCCAGACTGTTCCGGCATTTATGCCTCATTTTCGAGGGTTTGTAAAACCAGATCTGCCTTTCAGCTGGAGAAAAGTACTAAAGAAAGAGAAAAATGGAATTGCCGCTCTGTTTCTAATATTCATGGTATTCGACGTAGCAGGTCAATTGATAGTTGAAGAACGGAACTTTGATTATTTTTTTGCCATAGGTTTTACCTTTACCGCATTAAGCTACGTGATCATTAAACTTCTAAAGAAGCGGACAAGCCTTTTGGATGATCCTGGCAGATAAGTCAGAGACTTGCATAAAACCCAGTTTTTACTCATTCCTAATTTTATTGTATTGCATCATTATTTCAAGAATGTTAGCAACAGGAATTGATGATACCTTATGACCATCCCTTCCTGTCATAGTATCTGCTGCAAATAATGAGTTCAAAATTGCCTCTTCCGTTGCCTCTATTGTTGCTAAAAACAGAGGTGTTATAACTTCATTTCTCAATATCCGGGTCTCGTTAAATAACGAATCACTTGTATAATGAATCAAGTTTTCCTTTGCCGTTGATACTGCTATCACATAATCTCCGCTTCCATTTGATGCAATTCCTCCGGTTTTTGCCAGTCCCATTATAGCCCTTTTGGCAAGTCTTTCCAGGTTTCTCGAATCCAGTGGAGCATCTGTCATAACAACCATCATACAAGAACCATCCACATCATATTTAAATTGTGAAGGGTAGTTATTTAACTCTTTGGCTACAGGCACTCCATTAATCTCAAAGATTCCCCCAAAGTTAGACTGAACCAAAACGCCAACTGTATATCCTCCAAAAGACTTTGAAATTATCCGCGAGGAAGTTCCAATTCCCCCTTTATAGCGAAAACAAATCGTACCTGTACCTGCACCAACATTACCTTCATCAACGATACCTCCCTTTGCATTTTTCATGGCACTTAACACATGTTCCTGTTTAATGTGTCTTCCCCTGATATCATTTAGCCATCCGTCATTGGTTTCTCCTACAATCGAATTTACAGAATATACATTTTCATTCTCAGCCAAGGATAAAGTATAGGTAATCAAGGCATCAGAAGCTACCGGAACACTTAAAGTATTTGTTAAGATAATTGGAGTTTCAATGTTCCCTAATTCTTTGACTTGACTATAGCCCGCTAATTTTCCAAAACCATTTCCAATGTATATTGAAGCTGGAACTTTTAATTGGAAAATATTACCTGAATGTGGTAGTATTGCTGTCACACCTGTTCTTATACTATCACCTACAATAAGGGTTGTGTGACCAATTTTAACACCATCAACATCTGTGATTGCGTTATTTGTGCCAGTTTTTAAAATGCCAATTTCAATACCATAGTCTCTAATTCTTTTATTCTGAGAAAATGAATTTACCGAAATCAACAGAAAGACTGAAAGTATTATTCCAAATACTAAGATTTTAGTGCAGTTCATGGGCAGCAGTATTTTTTTCAAAAAGGGTATTCTAATATTATTCACACCTTTTAGCATCTGTAGCATTAGGTGTTGTTAATCTTCAATTGAATATTCGTAGGGTAGCCAGTCAGCTATACGTTGTCTTCCCATGCTGCCTTTCCAATTTAAACCTGATGGATCGAAGAAACCATCTTTTTCAAAGAGAACTTGCTCTTTTAGGAAATTGAGGTTACTCCATATTGTGTAACGATAAATATCCAAATTTTCACTGCCTTTGAGGTATTTCTTGTTCATATCATCTTCAATTACAATATCTTCGTAACTAAGATAGTCATCAACAGAATTAGTGATTTTAAACCCATGTGATTTTAAATCATTTGCCCAAAGTACTCTGAAAAAGTGCATTCTCGATCCATAATATGTTATTCGTCTTCTCCGCTCAGAGAACCGCTTCTGTGTAATAGAATCCTCATAGAATAGAATATTACCTGTGAAAGTGATGGTATTGCTGTTCATAGAATATTCAAATTTATCAATCTTGTCCGTAAAACCACTTCGCTTCAGGGAGTGGATGTAAGGACAAAATCACTGATTTTCGATATACTTTTTGACAATATCAAGCGGTGCTCCGCCGCAGGATGCGATAAAATAACTTGGAGACCATAATCCTCCTTTCCAGTAGTACTTCCCCAGTTCG
>SDBT01008903.1_pt1 | contig 16330 bp, 21 predicted proteins | sample 2277101 | NCBI WGS metagenome assembly SDBT01 (sample SAMN10404973, study PRJNA504765) | marine sediment metagenome | isolation source: marine sediment core GS10_PC15, 103 cmbsf | place: Arctic Ocean: Southern Knipovich Ridge | collected 2010 | reverse complement strand
GAGATATATTGCAAGCTGTATTAAGCCTTTGTTTCAGAATAGGAATGGGAAGAATGTTTTTATTTATGGGGTTCCTGGTATAGGAAAGACATTAGCTTGTAAGCATGTTGTTGGAGAATTAGAAGAAGAAACAGAGGATATTATACCAATTTATGTTAATTGCTGGCATAAGAATACCTCTTTTAAGGTTTATTTAGAGCTTTGTGGTATTTTGGGTTATAAGATGACTCAGAATAAAGGGGGGGATGAATTGTTTAAGGTCATAAAGGAGATATTGAATAAAAAATCAGCTGTTTTTGTTTTTGATGAGATTGATAAAATGGAAGAGTTTGATTTTCTCTATTCCATATTGGAGGATATTTACAGGAAATCTATTGTTTTGATAACTAACTATAAGGATTGGCTTAGTAATTTGGAAGAAAGGATAAGCTCAAGGATAATGTTGGATAGTTTAGAATTTAAGGCATATAATTTTAAAGAAACAGAAGGAATATTAAGGCAGAGGATAGAGTATGCTCTTGTGCCAGGTGTTCTTGAGGAAGATGCATTTCAGTTAATATTGAAGAAAACAACTGATGTAGGGGATATCAGGGCTGGTTTGACTATGTTAAGGGAAGCTGGGTTGAATGTAGAAAATAGATCCAGTAAAAAGATAACAATTGACGATGCAAAAGCTGCTTTGGAGAAATTAAGTGAATCTAATCTTCAGAGTTCTGATAATTTGGAGGATGATACAAGGTTTATTCTTAGTGTTATTAAGGAAAATAGTGATCTTAAGATGGGTGAGCTGTTCAAGGCGTATGAGGAAAAAGGAGGGAAGACACCTTACAGGAGTTTTTTTAGGAGGGTGAAAAAATTAGCAGATGATAAGTTTGTTTCTTTGGATAAGAAGGAAGGCGGGGCAGAAGGTACTACTACAATTGTTAAATATTTAAAGGTTAAGAAGTTGAGTGAGTTTTAATATCTTATTGAGAATGAGTTAAATTCTTTTGTTGGTTTTTCATATTCAATTTTTATATTTTCTACATTTGCACCAATAGGTCCTTTTTTGCAGAATTCTGTTAATTCATTTAATTTATTTTCATTACCTTCTGCTACTACTTCTACATCTCCATTTGGTAAGTTTCTTACAAATCCTTTGAGACCTAGTCTATTAGCTACTTGGTTTGTGTTATGGCGGTAGAAAACACCCTGGACATTGCCTGAAACTATTAGATGGAATCTTTTCATAACTGACTGTAATTTTTGATAATATTTAAATATATCTTTCTCTGAGAACAAATATATGAAGCTTTTAGGCTATGAAGATATGCTTGTTGGGATTTTATTAGGGGTAGTTATGATTGGAGCTTCTGGTAAGTTTTTTACATTGCCTTATAATGATAAATTATTGATTGGTTTTTTGTTTTTATTCCTGATATTAGCTATCTTAGATATTATTCATGAAATTAAAACATTAGAAGAAGGTCTTTTTTGGACTTTTTTTGCTGTTGTTTGGAATATTGTTGAGATTATACTTGCTATAGCATATATTCTTGAAATTTTTGAATTACCTTTTACTATTATAGAAACATTTCCTATAATTGGTTTTGGAGGTATGCTTGGGGCTGGGATATTCTTTATATTAGGCAATATAATGTGGTTTTATTTCTATGTTAAGCATTGAGTTTATCTTGGCTGTTCTTCTAAATACTTGTCCCACCTATTTCCTATTAACCACCTATAGTGCGGGCTGTTTTGGGGGTTTTAGGCTTCCACTTGCCACTTCATTTGGCAAGTGAGAGAAGGGCTGTAGTGGCAAAATTTTAAGGAATTAGCGGTTTTGGGCATGTCACTTGCCACTTGCCAACCACCCCCGCCAGATATTTAAATGAGTTCTTTCTAAGATATTTTATTAGGTTTAAATTAAGGCAGGTAAAATTAACACGCCCCCTTGTGTCCTCCTGCCTTATTTTTTATCATATATTAAACAAAGAGGTGATTTTGATGGTTGATTTAAGAAAGGAAACAATTCAGGATTTATTTTACAAACAAGTTAGGAATCTGACATTAAGCAAAGTACAAAGCTTTGATCTGCAGTTCTCTGATGCTTGGTTGTAGAAAGTAAAAGAGGTGTTTCATATGGAAGAGTTTGAAATAGATAGAGATATCTATACAGAAGAGGGTGTAAGTTGTTATTGTGAGAATGATGAGATAGATTCAAGGGAAGAAGGTTTCATGATGGGATATTTAGGAGCTTAAGAATTTTTTTTATTTGTAACCTATTGTTCAAACGTAAAGTATATAAATTAATTTAGATTAACCTTTTTTCTATGAAAATTCTTACAAAAGAGGAAGTTGATGTTAACAAGGAGATTATTCTGGAGGTTATTAAGAACGGAACTGTTTTCATTCATCCGACTGATACTATATATGGTATTGGGTGTAACGCTTTAGATGAGGAATGTGTTGATGAAGTCAGAGAGATAAAAGGAAGGCCTGAAGCGCCATTTTCTGTTATCGCTCCTTCTAAAGACTGGATACGGAAGAATTGTGTTGTAAGTAAGGAAGCTGAGAAATGGTTAGAGAAATTACCTGGTCCCTATACTTTGATTCTCAAGGCTAAAGATAATGTCGCTGAGAATGTTGCGCCTGGTTTGGATACATTGGGTGTAAGAATGCCTGATCACTGGTTTAGTAAAATTGTAGAAGAGCTTGGTATTCCTGTTGTTACAACCTCTGCTAATAAAGTTGGAGAGGATTTTATGACTTCTTTAGAGAATATTGATGATGATATTAGGGCAGGTACAGAGTTTATTGTTTACGAAGGAGAAAAGCATGGTAGACCTTCTAAGATTGTTGATCTGACTATGGGAGAGATTAAAGTTAAAGAAAGGTGAACCTCCCCACAAGTTTAACAACTAATAAAGAAGCCATAAATTGGCTTCGCCAATTTAAAAGTCGGCGTGTCCCGCTCCGACAGATGATGTGTGTGATGCACAACTAAATCTATATAAAAGAAAGATAAATTTTTAAATATAGGCTATTTCTAGAGTGATATGGAGAAGAAAAAGGAACTAAAGAAAGAAATTAAGAAAGAGCCAAGATTGAAAATATTAGCAGCTGGTGACATTCACGGAGATATTGGTTTAGCTGAAAAACTAGCTGAGAAAGCTAAAAAAGAGCATGTTGATTTAGTGGTGCTTTGCGGGGATTTGACTATGGCTGATATGTCTACTGAGAATATTATAGGGCCATTTAAGAAAAGAAAAGAGAAAGTATTGCTAATACCCGGGAATCATGAGACAGTTGCAACTGCTGATTTTTTAGCTGAATTGTATGGTGTTAAGAATATTCATGGTTATTCTGTTAAATACAAGGATGTTGGCATATTTGGGGCAGGCGGAGCAAATATTGGTTTGTTTCAGATGGATGAGAAGGAGCTTTATGATTTGCTTAAGAAAGGTTTTGATAAGATTAAGTATCTGAAAAAGAAGATAATGGTGACACATGTTCATCCTACTGGAACAAAGATGGAGAAGTTTACTACAGTATTTCCTGGCTCTGAGGGTATTAGGAAAGCGGTTGAAAAGCTTAAGCCTGATTTATTATTATGCAGTCATGTGCATGAAGCAGAAGGTATTGAGGAAAAGATAGGGAAAACTAAGGTTATTAATGTTGGGAAGAAGGGGAAGATCATAGAAATTTAACCTTTTAGCACGCCAATAGGCTCCATTCTTATAACTTTTAAAGAAATTCCTGAATTATGAACAGTATTAATTACTTCTTCAACATCTTTGTATGCTCCTGGTGCTTCTTCTGCCAGGCTTTTTGGTGATGTTGCTTTGCTTACAATTCCTTTTTCTGCTAGCTGTCTTTGTATTTCATTGCCTCTGAATTGTCTTAATGCACCGTGTCTTGACATAGCCCTACCTGCACCATGACAAGTTGAGCCAAATGTTTTTTTCATTGCAGTTTCTGTTCCCTTGCATATGTAAGAGGCTGTTCCCATTGTCCCGGCAATTAATGCGGGAGTATCTGGAAAAGCTCTTGTGGCTCCTTTCCGTGTTATATATACTTCTTTTTTCTCACCATTGATTGTATGTTTTTCTTTTTTGGTTATGTTATGGGCGATGGCATAAATAGTATGCATATCCATTGATTCCCACTCTTTATTGAATATTTTTTCAAATGTTTCTCTGATCCATTGGGTCATGATTAGCCTATTTGTAAAGGAATAATTAACAGCGCATTTCATTGCTGCGAAATAATCCTGGCCTTCTTTTGAGTTTGCGGGTGCTCCAACTAACTGTCTATCCGGTAACCAAATATTATATTTTTTAACAGCTTGTTCATGTATCTTTAAGTAGTCACTTGCCACTTGGTGGCCAAAACCTCTACTTCCACAATGCAGCATTATCAGAACTTGGTTTTTATCTCTTATGCCTAATTTTTTTGCATATTCCTCATCAAATATTTCCGAAACTTTTTGAATTTCAAGAAAATGGTTGCCTGCACCTAGTGTTCCTAATTGGGGTTTGCCTCTTTTTTTCGCTAGTTCTGAGACCTTTGATGGATCTGCGCCTTCCATACATCCTTTTTCTTCTGTTTGTTCAATATCATTTTTTACTCCATAACCATTATCAACTGCCCAATTTACTCCTCTTACTAAGACTTCATCTAGTTGCTCAGGCGTTAATCTAAGTTTTCCTTTGCTCCCAACACCACAAGGAATTGCATTAAATAAAGCTGATACTAATTCTTTTATTTTATCTTTGACTTCATCATAAGTTAAATTAGTTCTAATTGAATTTACGCCACAGTTTATATCGAAGCCAGTGCAACCGCTACTTATCATTCCCTCTTCAGGATCAAATGCCATGACAGCCCCCATTGGAAGCCCATATCTGGTTAGAATAGCTTTGCTAAACTAAAATCCAAAGTGGGCATCCGGTAAGGCAATAACAGGCTCGATGACTCCTGGTAAACAACAAACATTGCTTAATTGCTCTATTGTTCCATCCTCCATAGCATCGTAGATGGCTTTATTTGCGATTAATTTTCCAGCAACATTCATCTCTTTACGGGCAGTCTTAGGCAACAGCCACTCATAGTCATTTATCTTTTCTAATTTTTCCTTCATGTTAAATAATTAATTAAGGTGGCTTTATAAAATTTACCTTAGAATCCGATAGATACTTAGAAATCGCAAAGCGATTTCTTGTATCTCTTGGTTTTTAAAAACCAATAGATTTAAATATTTTCCATTATTTGAGTATGGTATATGGAAGGTGATGAAGAGCCGGAAAAGGAAGAAAAAAAGAAAATGGAAAAAGATACTTTTGAAATAAAGATAAGGTTCAATAGGAAATTGCTTAGATGGATAGAAAGGTCTGTTTTTATTATTATAATCCTGATATTATTGGTTTTGGTTTTCTATAATCCTTTTGGAAACTATCTGTGTGAGAAAGGTGTTTCTGAGATAACCTCTGTACCGGTAGTTGATGAGCCAGAAGAAGAGGAAACCGTAGATATAGAGGTTGAGGAAGAGCCAGTTGTTGAGCTTGAACCAGAGCCTGAACCTGGGGAAGAGCTATCAGGAGAGGTTGTATTAACAATTGGCAAAATAGAATTAAATGAGGATAAGACAAGGGTTGACTCAATAACAGTAAAGATAGATAATCAAAAGAAGATATTTACTCCTTTATTGTATGTTTATTGGTATGATAAGGGGAGCAGTGAAGCCCTGAAATCAAGACCTAAGGGAGGAAAAATTAATTTTACAGGGCCTATTCCTGTAGGAAGGGTAACACAAAAGAAATTAGATGATGAGCTTAAGGCACATTATCTTGAAAAAGATGATTTAAATAAAGAATTCTTTAAGATAGAACTATATGACAGGGTAGATAAAACTTTATTAGATACAAAAACAAAGTCAATTGCAACAGATTAGATGTCTAAACTTACCCTTACTTTATATCCTTCTTTTGTTTTTTCTAGTTTGTATTTGTACATTGTGACTGCTTTTACTACAGTCTCTCCTAGTTCTGGCTTAATTGGCTCTCCTTTTAGTTTTACCTTTAAATGTGTTTCATCTATCTCATTTATTTCGAATTTTGAGAAGAATTTTTGTTCTGTGTCAACAATGGCTATTAAAGCTTGTAACCAGTTGAGCATTAAATCTTCTAATGTATCTGCTTTTATCTGAAATTCTTCTGTTTCTTTGGGTTTTACCTGCTTTATTTTGCAGATTATACTAAATAATGCTTCTGCTGCATTCTGAAAAAGCTCTTTTAGGTCTTTTCCGTATGCTTCGAACATTACGTCTGATGTAATATCGTCTAGAAATTTATATTTCTGCATTTTAATAGGGGACTACTTCTGGAGTCTCTTCTTTTTCTTCCTTTTTTTCTTCTTCTGGCTCGTCCATAGGCTCTTCTTTCGGTTCATCAGTTGTTTGGGTGTTTCCGAACATATTTACAAATGCGTTTCCTTCTGGAGCAGGACTACTTACATCATTTGAAGATTCAGTACTAACTGAGTCTGTATCTTCAAATATATTTGGTTGGTTTGTGTAGGATTGTTCTCCTACTAAGTGCTGCAGCATTTTGATTACTTTCCTTATATCTTCGTGAGAATCCTCTTTTGTGTCTATTGTTATTTTCATAATTTGGTTATTATTCTAGAGACATATAAATTTTTTGGTTTTTTTGGAAACAAAGTTTCCAAAACTCTTTGAAATTTTCGATTTCAGAAGCTTATAAGAATAAGTTTTGATAATTCATCCAAATATTATTCATTACTTCTTTTGATTCCATCTTTTTTATTTCTGCTATTTTCTTATAGGATTCAACAACAAAGGCAGGCTCATTTTGTTTTTCTTTGAATGGTGAGAGATATGGAGAGTCGGTTTCACAGAATAGTTGGTTGATGTTAACTGTTTCTGCCATTAACTGGAAGTTGTGTGCACGTACAATATTTGTAGGTATAGAGAAATAATAACCTAAATCAGCTCCTTTTTTAACTAAATTCTTTTTTCCTGAGAAGCAGTGCAAGAGAACTTTCTTTATCTTTGAAGATTCTAATAGGTCTATAGCATCCTGTTCTGCTTTTCTTGAGTGAACTATTATCGGCTTTTTGATTTTTTCTGCTAAGGTTATTATTTTTTCAAAGTTTTCTTTCTGTTCTTTTTCTTTGCCTTTTACTGTGTAATCAAGCCCAACTTCACCTACTGCCAGGATTTTGTCTTTGTTTTCTTTGATAAAAGCTAATTCATTTTCTATGTTAATTGGCAAAATCTTATCCGTTGGATAGGCTCCTTCTCTTACACCTAAATCAATAGCAAATAAAGGATAGATTCCTAAAGCTGCTTTAACAATATCATATTTTTTTGCTAATTGTAATGCCTTTTTGTTTGTTTCATGGTCTATACCATTAGTGAGAATTACCTTTACTCCTGCTTTTTTCGCATTGTTTATTACTTTATCTAGATCATTAAATTTAGGATGGTCTAGATGGCAGTGGATGTCTATTAAAAGGCTCATTTTTCTATTAGTTGGTATTCTAGATTTCCTAGCTCTAATTTTGCAGCTTCTTTAATATGTACTAAAGGTGATTTTTTATTCACTTCTAAGAATAGATCTTTTCCTGCTTTTTTGTTGATTAGATCAAAAGAGGCTTTTTCGATTGCTACAATGTTTTTTCCTAATAGGATTCCTATGTCTTCTGAGACAATACCTTGCGGGTCTGATGCGCAGTCACACCATTTTGTTATATTGTTTAAGACATTAATGAAATAGCTCTTTTTGGTATTGTTTAGGACTGCATAAGCACCTTCTGCAATTAAGGTGTCGAATGAAGCTATTTTTGGCTTTAGAACATTTGAAGGACATACATTGATGCATATATCGCAACTCCAACAGCCTGAATAGTCAAAATTCGCTTTGTTGTCTTTTAAGGAGATTGTTTGTACAGGGCAGGCTTTTATGCAAGTACCACAACCTATGCAATCTCCTACAAAGATTGGATTTGCAAAGTTATGGATGTCTGTTTTTGTTTTTATTGTCATGCCACCCATTCCTAAATTCTTGATTGCACCGCCAAAACCAGAGCACATATGGCCTTTGACGTGGCTTAATACTAATAAACCATCGGCTTCAACTAATGGCTTACAGACTTCTGCATTAAGATGTGCTGTTTTATAAGTTATATGCTCGTTTGAGATGATAATTGGGCAGCCAATGTTTTCTTCTGTAAAGCCATGCTCTGATGCTGTTTTGTAGTATTTTTTAACTGTATCTCTGCCTCCTGGGTAGATAACCTGGCTGTCGAATAAGAATGGTTTAGTTTTCAATTCTTTTAATACATCGATAATAATCTTAACGAAGTCTGGCTTTAGGTAGTATTTATTTCCTTTTTCACCCATGTGGAGCTTTATGGCTACTTCCTCATTTTCCTTGAAAACTTCTTTTAATTCTTGTTTTAGGGTTTCTTCTAGGATTTCTTCTATTTTGTTTTTATCTATGAAAATTACTTCTTCCATATTTAAGATAGAAAATGGTAAGCTTTATAAATATTCTTTTATTCTTAGAGAGTATGGATTCAGTTAGAAAATCCGGAAGTTAAGATTTCTTGTTTTAGTTAGAGTTAGTTTTAGTGTTTAAAGTTTACAATATTTTTTTCATTACAATAATAAGATTACAAGGTGAGGAATATGGAATATGTTAAGGATTTTAAATGGAAAAAAGGAATCAGTGTTAAGGAGTTAATAGATAATTATGGTAATTTAGGCTACCAAAGTGTAGAGCTTAGAAGGGCTGCTGAAGTGATTGTTAGAATGAAGAAGAATAATGCTAAGATTTTTCTTACTTTCACATCTAATATGGTTACTTCTGGTTTAAGGGGGTTTTTTGCCCAGGTTATACAATTAGGGATGGCAGATGTTATTGTTACAACAGTTGGTGGGATTGAAGAGGATATAATGAAAGCAACAGGTGAGAAGTTTCTTGTTGGAAAGTTTAAGAGTGATGATGTAGAGCTGTATGAGAAAGGAATTAACCGTATAGGGAATCTTTTTGTTAAAAATGAAAGCTATATGAATTTTGAGGATAGAATTTTGCCTATTTTGGATAAGTTGTATAAGAAACAGAAAAGATGGGCTGTTTCTGATATGCTAAAAGAAGTTGGATTAATGTTAGAAGATGAGGGTTCTATACTTTATCAGTGTGCGAAACATGATGTTCCGATATTTTGTCCTGCAATAACAGACGGGGCTTTTGGTTTTCATCTGTTCTTGTTTCAGCAGAAACATCCTGACTTTATAGTTGATGTTGTTAAGGATTTTGGAAATATTCTGTTTGTAACAAGCCATGATGAGAAGAAGGGAGTTATCTGCTTAGGTGGGAGTATTTCAAAACACCACGCAATATTGTGTACTTTGTTAAATGGAGGGGCAGATTATGCTATGTACATGACAACTGCGCATGAAACCTCTGGGAGTATGTCTGGAGCAACAACAAATGAAGCTAAGTCATGGGGCAAGGTTAAGGATGAAGGAGATATTGCTACTGTTAATGGGGATGTTACAATATTATTTCCTTTAGCTATGATTTGGGCTTTAGAAGAACTTGATAAGGATGGGTTATTGGTGCCTAAGAAAAAAGAAGTTGAGAAAGAAGAAGCAGTTAATAAAAAAGAGGAGAATAAGGAATTCTTGGAGGGTTATAAGAAAGATGCAAAGTCCTAGATTTGTTTTGTCTAAGAAAAAAGTTATTGAGCAGTATAATAAAGTTAAAGGGTTAGCAGATACTGTTTCGTATAGCTCTAAGACCAATCAGGATGTTACTAAGGTTCTTGAGAAAGAAACTGATTGTATGTTTAGCGTTCATTTTGTTAATGAGCTTAAGCATATTAAGGATATGTCACGAGTTATTTTTTTGGCACAGGCTTGGAATTCCAATGAGATCAGGAACTTAGTTGATAAAGGCATCAAATGGTTTGTTGTTGATAATGAAGTTGATTTGGATGGATTATTGAGATTTTTGGAGGAGAATGATGTTAAGATTAATTTATTGTTGAGGGTTAAGTTAAAGGAGCTTACAATAAGGACAGAGAAATATTTTGTGTTTGGGATGAATTCCGAAGTAATCAATAAAAGAATAAGGAAATTAAGAAATATTGTGCCCAATAGTTCGAGCGCTTTGGAACAAAGTTCCGAACCCCTCAAGCAGAGCTTGAGAAGAGCTCAAACTAATAAAAAAATAATTTCTTTAGGAGTTCATTTTCATAGAAAAACACAGAATATGGCAGAATGGAACCTTAAGTATGAATTATCAAATATTCTTGAAAAAGATGTTTTAGAGATTATTGATACAGTTAATATCGGAGGAGGGTTGCCCTCTGAATATGCTAATACTAATGCAGATGTTTTGAATTCAATATTCAATAAAATAAAAGAATTAAGAGAATGGCTAAATTCGAAGAATATTAAAATTATTATTGAGCCAGGAAGGTTTATTGCTGCTCCTGCTGTGAAATTAGCCACTAAAATTATTGGAATACATGAGAATACTATTGTTGTTAATGCTTCTGTTTATAATACTGATATGGATGCTTTGATTGTGCCTGTAAAACTGTTGGTTGATGGTGAATTGGGTAAGGGAGTGGGTAAACCTTATGTTATTAAAGGGATGACTCCCTGTTCAATGGATTTGTTTAGGTATAAAGTTTATCTGGATAATCCTAAAGTTGGAGATGAGCTTGTTTTTTTGAATGCTGGTGCTTATAATTTTAGCTCTGATTTTTGTGATTTGGAGAAAATAGGGGTTGAGGTTGTTGAATAATAAGAACGAAAAAATTCCAATGGAATTTTTCCTAGTTTAGTAAAGCACGAAAAAATTCCTTAGGAATTTTTTGTGCCCCAGAAATCTAAAACATTTCTGTGGTATTCAAATAAAGTTTCATATTTTATAAACTAATATAAATAGGAGTTAATTAACAATTACTATGGATACTGTAAAAATAAAATCAATGAAAGGAAAAGAAGCAATCGTAATGCTTACATGTTATGACTATAATACTGCTAAGATTTTAGAAGAGTATGGGATAGATATTGTATTAGTTGGAGATTCTCTGGGGAATGTTGTTTTAGGGTATGAAACTACAAAGGATGTTACAATGAATGATATGATAAGGCACACAGGAGCAGTAAGAAGAGGGGGGGTCACTAGTTTTATTGTAACAGACATGCCTTACAAATCTGATGAAACTAAAGAATTAGCAATAAAAAATGCTAATCTTCTTATTGATGCAGGAGCAGATGCTGTTAAGATGGAAGGGAAGCCTGATATTTGCAGGGCATTAGTACAGAACGGAATAGCTGTGATAGGGCATATCGGGCATTTACCTCAGACTGCTGAGAAACCAGTTGTGCATAAAGATTTTAAGGAGCTTTTGATGCAGGCTGAAGTTTTGCAGAATGCTGGTGTTTTTGCTATTGTGCTGGAGATGGTGCAAAGTGATGTTGCTAAAAAGATAACTGATTTTTTGAGTATTCCTACAATTGGTATTGGGGCAGGGCCTTATTGTGATGGCCAGGTTTTGGTGATTAATGACATTTTGGGAATGTATGAGGATTTTAAGCCGAAGTTTGTTAAGAGGTATGCTAATATAAATGATGGAATAAGGAAAGCAGTTAAGGCTTATAAGAAAGAGGTTAAAGCAGGAGAGTTTCCTGGTGAAGAGTACACTTTTAAATGAATTGTCTATACAGATAAATTAGTTCATCTTCTCTTTTTAGCTCTTGAAAAAATTGAATATAACGACTGTTATATTCGTTTTCTGAAAGAAAACCGAAAATCCATAAAAACTGTTTTAAGCTTGCATAAATAAAGTTTTTAGGATTTTCGAGTTGAGGAGCCTTCGATAGGTTTCAAAGCAAAAACTTTTTAATATTCCATAGTTTACATATTACATATGAATCAAAAATTTAATTTTGCAGTATTATTAGTTATTATTTTAATTAGTGGGTGTTTGAAAGAAAAGTGCGAAATAACTTCTTCTCAGTGTGATAAACAAGACACTAAATCGGGTGGTGCATTAGAAGGATGTTCATTTAAGCAATTGAGATATAACTACACGATTCGTGACTATTATCTAAATAGTGACGAATGTGCATGTAATTTTAAAGATGAGACAAAATATAGGTATGAATTAGTTGAATGCTGTAATGATACAGATTGTAGCTTTGATGAAAAATGCGGAGATAACAAGTGTGAAAGGATTAAATGTGGTGACTGTCAATATATAGGTGAGCATAAATGCATTAAAAACGAATGTTGTGAAGATAAGGATTGTCGAACTGATTATGAATGCAAGAATAATGTTTGCAAAGAAAAGCCTATTACCCCCATAATAGAAGTTGTAGATAATATAATAATCCTAAAAAATAAAAAAGATGTAACTTACGCATATGACGACTGTGAGGCAGTTGATAAAATTGCTTATAGTACTCCAAAGATTATGAAATACATTTACAGCAGGTTTGACGATATTTTTGATTACGCCATAATTGTTACTAATTTTGATACTTGTGTAGCACTTTTGCAAGAGAATATTAAAAATGAAATAAAAGGAATTGGCTTAGATATCTTTGATAAAAGCAAAATTTACGGAGGGGCAGATAAGTTAAAAGGTATTGTTAGAATGGGCAGTACAAATGGCCTTGCTTTGACATCTAAATTTACTTTTTTACATGAATTTGGACACAACTGGGGGATTTTTATTAACTCGGGATTAAAAGACGAACATAATCATTGGGATAATCTGGCGTTTCTTGATAGTTGTGATGCCATGTCTGCATCAGGAGGTCAGTTTATCTTAAAAGAAGATGGAAGTTACTTCTTAAAACAATGTGCTGATGAGTGGGGTTATTCTGAGTTAATGTTATATCTTATGGGACTAGTGTCTAAAGAAGAGATATCCAATAATGACTATCATTTATTAGAGGGGGTAGACGAGAATGATCCATTTAAAGGGTATAATATTAAGTCCACCTATTCAATTAATAACATTATTAGATTAAATGGCGAGAGAATACCTACACCAAATGAAAGTAAGAAAAACTTCAAAGTAGCTTTTATTCTGGTTACCGATAAAGATGGAGCATCATCAAAGGAAATCAAAAAGCTACACCAAATTATGGAGAATTACATAAATTGGTTCAGCGAAGCTACACATAATAGAGCAAACATTGATTTTTCTATAGGATAGCCATGTATCTCAAACGTGGGCTCCTCAATTGAATATAACGATGTTATGTTCGTTTTCTGAAAGAAAACCGATATCATCATTGATTTCGATAAGTTTTATAAATAGATATTTCTTCTTAATATAAGTAATGAAGACAATTGTTATTGGGGTTAGCAGCAGTATAGCATGCTATAAAGTTATTGAGTTAGTAAAATCTCTAAAGGATGATTTTAATGTAGAGATAATTATGACAAAAAATGCACAGAAGTTAGTTGATAGGAGGGATTTTGAAGATTTGTTGGGTAAGAAGGTTCATATTAATTTGTTTTATCATGGATGGGATTATAAGGATTATTTAAATAGAGAAAAGATGGAGCATATTTCTTTGGCAGATATGGCTGATTTGTTTTTAGTTTGTCCTGCTACTGCTAATGTTATTGGGAAGATTGCTAATGGAATTGCAGATGATTTATTGACAAGTTCTGTTATTGCGACAAATGCTCCTATATTAATATGCCCTGCTATGAATTGTAAGATGTGGGAGAATAGGATTGTGCAGGAGAATGTTTCGAAATTAAGAAAATTAGGGTATTTTTTTGTTGAGCCTGAAAAGGGAAAGTTAGCATGCGGTTATTCTGGTATTGGGAGATTAGCAAATATAACTAAAATAACAAAATCAATAAAAGAAATAATCAATAAAAGAGACTTGTTAAAAAATAAAAAGATATTAGTTACAGCTGGTGCAACTGTTGAAGAGATAGATCCTATAAGGGTTATTACAAATAAGAGTTCTGGAAAGATGGGCATTTATATTGCAGAAGAGGCTGCTAAACTTGGAGCAGATGTGACTTTGATAAGGGCGAAAACAGAGATAGAACCTAACGGTAAATTGAAAGATGTAAAGGTAGAATCAGTGAATAGACTTTACAACGAAATTAAAAAATCAATAAAAAATAATGATATAATAATCCATACAGCTGCTGTTAGTGATTTTTCATTAAAAGAGAAAATAAATAAGAAAATTAAAAGTGGGAAAGAATTGCATTTGGAATTGACTCCGACTACGAAGATATTTGAGAGAATAAAAGGATTAAATAAGAAGATTAAGTTGGTTGGTTTTAAAGCGGAGTATAAGGTTAGCGAGAAAGAGTTGGTTGGTAAGGCTTATTCTTTATTGAAAAGGGCTAAGGCTGATTTTATAGTTGCTAATGATGTAGCTAAAGGTGTCTTTGGCTCTGAGTATAATGAGGTTTATATTGTTGATAAGAAGAAAAAAATAAAACATATAAAGGCTTCTAAACGAGAAATTGCCTATAAAATTCTCGATTTAATAAAATGATAAAGGCATTTGCACCTGGAAATCTTTCTTGTATATTTGTGATATGCCCACATAAAAATCCTAAAAAGATGGGCTCTTTGGGTGTTGGGATTGCTGTAGATAAAGGTGTGGTTGTTTCTGTTTCTAAAGCTAAGAAAACAGAGGTAAAGGTGGATGGTAAGAAGATAAATTTTCCTACTGTTCTTGATGTTGTAAGAGAGCTAGCTAAAGAAACAGTTAGAGTTGGTATTAAGTACCAACTGCCTTACGGATGCGGTTTTGGTATGTCTGGAGGGGCTGCTTTGGCTACTGCTTATGCTTTGAATAGGTTGTTTAAGTTAGGAAAATCTAAGGAAGAACTGGCTATGGTGGCGCATGTTTCAGAAGTTAGGAATAAAACTGGATTAGGTGATGTTGGGGGGCAGTATAATGGGAATGTTTGTGTTAAATACAAAAAAGGAAATCCTTTAAAAGGCGTAAAGATTCCAATAAATAATAAGTTTGTTTATTATAAAATATTTGGGCCATTGAATACTAAAAAAGTCATAACCAATGGTAAAATAAAAGATAAAATCAATAAAAACGGTTTGAAGGCATTAAAAAAATTAAAAAAAGAAAAAAATATAACTTTGAAAAAATTAATAGAGATATCGAAGGAATTTTCTGTTGAAAGTTGTTTATTAGGGGATAAGAGAGTTATAAATTTAATAAAAAAAATAGAGCAAAAGGGAAATTCCGCTTCGATGATTATGCTGGGAAATGCTGTTTATTCAGATAAGTTATTTAATGGTTCTAAGCGGTTAAGAATAGTTGATAGGGGAGCTCATCTTTTAAAATAGAAAATTAATTAAATAAGTGATTCTAGGGTACCATTATATGATAGCAGAGATTATTACCTCCACTATATCAATTTTTGTTGTGATGGATGCATTAGGTAATATACCTATTTTTTCTGTATTAAACAAGGGATTTTCTAAGAAACAAAAGGTGGAGAATATAAACAGGGCTGTTTTGATAGCGAGTATAGTGCTTGTGGTATTCCTCTTTTTAGGTAATATGCTGTTAGATTTTTTTGGTATCAGGCTTTCGAGTTTTAAAATAGCTGGAGGGCTTCTTCTGTTGATAATAGGTATGGAGATAGCTTTAGGCTTAAAATATGGCAGGCATGAAAAAGAGAAGCCAGAGTTAGCAATTGTGCCTATGGGAACACCTTTAATTACAGGGCCTGGCGTAATAACCACAATACTTATTTTGGTAGGAATCTATGGCTATTGGATCCCTTTAATTGCTTCTGTTATAAATTTGTTGATAACGTTTGTTCTTCTTAGATCTTCAGAGACATTTCTTAAGATATTTGGAAAACAGGGTGCTGATGTAATATCCAGGATCATGGGTATTATTATTGTGGCAATAGCGGTTGAGTTTATAAGGCAGGGATGGACTGGTATCTGACAAATTCGAAACATTTATATATCTTTGATGTGAGGATTGATAATATGATAGATAAGTTTCCATTAGTAATCATAATCTTAGTTATTGTATTTGCGGTTACATCCTTGTTTACTATCATCTCTGTTAATAAGATGATATTACCTGAAAAAATTAAGGCAGATGCAGATGAGCTGGGACAACCAAAAACAGAGGGTGGTAAGGTAATAATAGATATTGTAAATCCTGATTATGGTCAAGGAGGTGGAGGATAATGGAGCAGATGTCGAATAAAACTCTGGTGTTTTTGCTTATAGCTGTAATTGTTGTTTCTGTTGGAGGTACAATAATAAGTTT
>SDBT01008902.1_pt1 | contig 16330 bp, 26 predicted proteins | sample 2277101 | NCBI WGS metagenome assembly SDBT01 (sample SAMN10404973, study PRJNA504765) | marine sediment metagenome | isolation source: marine sediment core GS10_PC15, 103 cmbsf | place: Arctic Ocean: Southern Knipovich Ridge | collected 2010 | reverse complement strand
GCCTTGAGCTCTTCTTTTTGCAATTTTTTCTTCTCTTGCTAGAAGCTCTTCTTCTTTTGCTATGTTTGCTTCTCTTTCTGCAAGCTCTTCTTTTTTTGTTAACTTTTTTTCTTTGGGCGCATCCCCGATACTAGGAGTTTCATCTGCCTTGGGACTTCCTTCTTCCTCTGAGCCTTCCTCTGCTTTTTCCGGAGTTTCTTTTTTTTCATCTACCATATTAATACCTCCTTACACTAATTTTTTAAATTGAGGCATTTGGATGCCAACAATCAATGCGATTAGACTAAAGATTATTGTTCTCATGGTTCCATTGATTCCATAGTACATTGCACAAATCTGTAAGATTGTCAGACAGACTATTGCAACACATGAAACTTTCCAATCTATTTTATTTTCCATCATTCGTGTTTTGCTGGGTTTGTATTTATTGGTTTGTTAATTTGCCCATCTTTTTTATTATCTGCATTTAAATTTTCTTCTATTGTTATGCTTTGTGGAAGATTGATTTTTAATCCTAATTGTGCTTTTACTTGTGTCTCTAGATCTAATTGTCCTTTCTTCACAACTTTCTCCCAAGCAAGAGTCACCATTTTAGAAGATGCTTCAGTTGTTTCAGCCTCGATAGCCATGATTAATGCTGGAACTCCTCCGCCTTTGATAACTTCCTCAGTCCATTTGTTTCTCCATTCCATAGGATTAATGATTTTACCAACTCCCTTTCCTGCTTCTAAAAGTTCGAATTTAACTGCTGTATCTGGGATTATTAAATTCTGGCCTGTGTTCCATGCAGATTTTTCTTGAGTTTGGAATGTCGCCATAGCTGTAGGATCATCTGTGTTTAGACTCCAGATGACAAGAGGAACAACAAACCTGTGAAACATGACAGCCATATCTTCATCAAGTTGTTTTATTTTATCTAAAAATGTTGTCAGAGATTCAATGTCTCCAGTTCCATGAATTTCATCTGCTGTTCTATTCATTGTTAAGTGGAAGATTTCATCTAATTCAAAAGGTGTTTCTGTTCCATCGCTTTTTATTTGTCTATAGCCTGTTAAGATTCCTTCAGGATTTATCATATGTATCATACTTCCTGGATTTAGAGGTTTTAGATTGAGTAAGTTTGCTCCATCTGGTTTTATAGGTTTTCCATCAGTAGTTATAATTTCAGCATAAGAATCCCCATTGATGTGTTCTACTCTTATTTGATTATCAAAGACGTCAGTTGATGTTTCTTTTCCCCATCCAACAATTCTATCTAAGATTTTCATTGTTTTCTTATCTGCTTCAATTCCTTCTCCCATAATCCACAGACTTAATTTATTGAGAACTGCTTTTGCAGAAAGATGAGATTTATAATAGCCATTGTATTTTGTCCAGTTTGTTGATTGCCATGTTGTTGGATTTATTCCGCTTGCTCTATCAACTTCTTGAATGTCAGTTGTCTGGATTTTTAGAGATTGATCTAGGCCAGAACTCGTTGTTGTGTTTTTTACATCCATTGCCATTTTAATTTTAACAATCTGAAACATATTCTATACTAATAGCATATAGAAAAATTTCATCATTTACAGTATCATTTCCATCTGTCGCTTCTCTTTGTATTGTTAAACCTACACTAGCTCCTTTAGCTAAGTGATCCCATCCACCTGCATTAAAAGAGGCCACACTTATATCTCCTGCAGCTTTAGATGTGTCTTGAAATTCTTGAGTTCCCCCAACCTGATTAGAAGTGCCATCTTCAACTGCTATTTCTCCTCTCAAAAAGAAATTCACATTTCCTTGACTAGCTGCATTATAATATATTTTTATTGTGAATCCACTTACCCAATCTGGCGGTATGATCCATTGTAAAAAGGCTGTAGTGTCTGCTGCATCTGGCAGGACAATATGACATCTTTCCCCATCAGAAGCTCTTGATGCAGTAGTAAATAAACTATTTGTTGAAAAATTAACTGCCCTGGTTCTTGTTTTTAAACTTACAGCTCCTGAGCTAGTTGTGAAATCATTTGTATTGAAAGAAGCTATTCCCTTGTTTGATGTTGTTGCGTTTTCTCCAGAGAAAACTGTACCTGCTAGATCTAAACCTTCGCCTGCAGTGTAGGTTGTATCTTGATCTCCTGTGTTGCTTCCAGAAGTATTTCCAATGACTATTTTTTCAGCATCTGTGACAAAGTTATCATCAGCACCTTTTGCTGGTTCGAAGCCTGTGTGTGCTGCACTTGCGAAATCTAATTGAGAGAAAGAAGCGTGTGCGGTTGTATCTCCTGTATCTGTATAATTATTAGCATGAATATTTTGAGCGATTGAAGTTTCCCAATTTCTATGCTCTGCTGCCAAGAAGTTTGTAGTGGCATCATGATCAACTCCAGAATCATCTATTGTAACAACACCTGCAGCAGTATCAAAATCACTTGCATCAAAACTTGCAATTCCTTTGTTTGTTGTAGAAGCATCTTCCCCATTAATTGTGAGAGTTCCTTTTGCCCCTGTATCTGAAAAATCAATCCCTTCTCCTGCTGTTAAAACTCTATCTCTTGTTGTATCTGCATCAGTAGTTAGTAGAACATAATCTAAATCTGTTAGTCCAACAGCTGTGGCTGTGGCTGTAGATGCTGGAGTTTCTCTAACATCCCTTTGCTTTAAGGGTAAATCTGCTGATCCTTTTCTTGCTAATTCTAAAACCATTTTTATATCCCCATGAATGCTTGTACATCTGCATTCTCTAGTAATTCTTGAATTTGGAGCATTCTACTCCAATGAACAGTGACCATATTTTCAGCTTCAATTCCATCTGTGAAAGCATTTGGATCAAACATTATCCCTGCCATAGCAATGCTTCTTGCAACATATTCAGAAAGCATTAGTTTGTAAATTGCGTTCATTGTGAGCCAGTTTGTTACAGCATCGAATTTTATTAAATTAACAAGAAATGCTTCTGTATAGACTCCTACGAGATCTTGCATTGTTTCAGTAAAACCACCTGCAACATTTAATCCCATGAAGCCTGCGACGTCGGATGTGTCCGCTAACATTGTCGTATTTGTATAAGCAGCCATTAATTAGAGAAAATTAGAGATTATTTAAGCTTTTCGGTTAATTTTGGGGGAAAATAGGAGTTTTTAATAATTTTGGGTGGGATTAAGCTTCACACAATGTATAAAAGAGACCAAAATCGCTATGTTTATAAGCAATGATTGCACTATAATAGCCATGATAGTATTAGACAAGTGGCAAGAAGAGGTAAGTAATGCAACTGGGGATATATTGCTGTGTACTGGGAGGAGAGTAGGCAAGACATACATCATGGGCAAGAAAGGCATTGATAGGATGGTTAAAGAGAAGACCCCAATTATTGTTATGTCATTAACAGAGGACCAGGCATACATCATGATCATTATGGCTTGGAATTATCTAGAACAGGGATACCCGGAAATATGGAAAAAGAGCAAGAGGACAATGAGGCAGATAACATTGCCCAATGGAAGTGTAATGATTTCAAGACCAGCCGGGGACACTGGGGATGGAGTAAGAGGATTTGAGGGCGGGGTATTAATTGTTGATGAAGCCAGTAGAATGCCCAAATTATTCTGGATAGCCGCAAAGCCAATATTGTTAACCACAGGAGGAGATATATGGATGTGTTCAACCCCCCATGGTAAACAGGGATATTTTTGGAAGAGATTTGATGAGGCATACAACAAGAAGAAGAAGGATGCCCGGTTTAAAGTATTTTATGTGACAACCCCGGATGTAGTAAAGAATAGACCCATTAATGGAGATTGGACCCAAAAGATAAGGGATGGGGCATTGAGGGTATTAAGAGAGGATAAGAATGAGATGACCACACTGCAATATGGCCAGGAATACCTAGGGCAATTCTTAGATGAGTTGCAGCAATTCTTTCCGGATGCTCTAATTAAATCATGCCAATTATTAGAGAGACCCGGGATTGAGATTAGGGGCAAGTATTATCTTGGGGTAGATATAGCCAGAATGGGCCGGGATAAATCTACATTTGAGATTATAGACCGCAGAGACCGGGATAATTTAAAGCATGTCGAGAATATTGTAACTGGTAAAACACTGACCACAGAGACCACCAAAAAGATATTACAATTAGAGGACAGTTATAAATTTAGGCAGATATTTATTGATGCTTATAATGTTGGCACCGGAGTATTTGACCAATTATTATCCGATAATAGAACTAAGAGAAAGACAGTAGCCATTAACCATTATTCGAGACCATTAGACAATGAGGAGAAGCAGAGAACCAAATTAACTAAGGCTGATATTTATAATAATCTCCTAAATTTGATGGAGAGGGGCAAGATTAAATTATTAAAGGGGGATGCAATCTTTGATTCTTTAGCCTCTATCCAGTATGAATATAAGGACGGTGGGAAAATGGAAATCTTTGGCAGTGATGCGCATATTGCTGATGGTTTAGTTAGAGCCGCTTATTGTTCCGGGGAGAGGAAATTAGATCCTTATATTTTTTGAGGTAGAGGGCAATTCCTGGACAGCTGGGCAGGTATGAGAATTTTCCTAGACAACTTGTGTCTTTTTCCCCGCGCCACAGCGCGGAACATTAGATAGATAACGTCTTGTTGAAAGAAGTTTCACGTCCGTAGGACGTTGACCGAACGTAAGTGAGGGTAAACTAATTTCACAAGACGTATTTTCCCCCGTGCAATAGCACGGAACATTACAACCGAACGATTTAACGGAGTAAATTCGGAGAATTTAGCCCGTAGGGCGGCTGTATTTACAGGTTTTAGCATTCCCAGACAAGTGGCAAGCAAGAAGGGGGGCGAGGGCTTAGCAAGTGCAGGGTGTAGAAAACTTCCAGTTTTCTAAAGCAAGCAGACTTAATAAGTTATTCGGTACACCGGCTAACTAGACACGCTGTTCTGGGAGCGATATTTTTTCAGAAAATATCACAGAAAGTTGTTCTCAAAATTGAAACAAAGCCCCAGGTAAGTTGTTCTAGAAAATAAAACAATCCAGGCCTGATTTTTCAAAGCTTCGCATAAACATCATAGTGCGAATGTTAGAACAAGGGAAAAAAATAAAAAAAATTAATTAAATTTCAGCTCGTTGATTGGTTTATTTGCACAACCAGAACATATAAATCCTTTAAATTTTTGATTTATTGGCATGAATCTTCTGTGATTAGTTGCTTCTATTTCAACTTTGTCCTCTGTAATTATTTTATTACAAATATCACAGTGCTCTCTCATTACCATTCTAATTAGTGAATTCTTTGTGAGCTTTCTTGATCAAATCACAAGATAATTTCATTATTGCTCCTTCATTTGATGGCTCTTCCAATTTCAAATTTTCAGACCACAATATTCCAAAAACATCTTTTGCATAACTCACATACATTGTTGTAGGATTATAATCAATTCCAGAAAAGGCCTCTTTTGGTTTTACAGGCTTTTTATCGATAGCTTCATCCTCAGAATCCTCGTCGCTGTCTTCAGCTTCTCCAAAGAATTTTGTGATCTTCTCTCGATCATCATCTCCAGTCATAATTTCAACACTCACTTCTTTATTAACAGAATCTTTCAACTTTTCAATAGTTTTTTTATCAAAAGAAGAAATCCATCCCTCAGAAGTATTAAATCGAGTGTATCTTTTTCCAGCTCCATATTTCTTATCTTCAAAATCTTCAACAGTTAAATTTGTTTTTCTTTTTTCCATTATTTCAAACCTTCAACAAATTGTTTTGCTTGAGTATATTCAGAACTTGAAAAATTGATTGTGCAGCATGTAGTTTTCGCACCCTTAAGATTCGCACACTTAAGATTCGCACACTTAAGATTCGCACCCTCAAGATTCGCACCCTCAAGATTCGCACCCTCAAGATTCGCACCCTCAAGATTCGCACCCTCAAGATTCGCACCCTCAAGATTCGCACCCTTTTTTGAAACAATAACAATCCCTGCCTTTTTTTCTTTAGGAATTTCTTGATTGCATTTTTCACATTTTACCATTTGCTTCATACCCCCTTCTAATAATCATAATTATTTCTTCCCAAGTTAGCATTTCTTGTTTTCCACTTTGCAATTTCTGCTTTAGATCTAGTAATTTAAAGAATTGTTTTTCAGTCAATTTTAATAATATGTTTTTCATAAGAAAACTAAGAATACTTAGTATTTAAACATTTCTATTAATTAAAGTGTAATACACATCTTGCTAATCCTGCCCCAGTTCTTGTTTCTATACAATGTCCTATTTCTAAGAAGTGAGTAGCAACAGCACCCCCAACATTCCAAACATCTCCACTTCCAGCAGTTGCCGAGCTTATTATTCTATCTCCTCTTGCACTTCCACCAGCATCCATAAGAACATCAGCAATACCTGAAACAACAACCCACATTTCACTTCCATCAGCAATTCCTGCCTCTAAGACAATTCCCATGGTGTTATCTCCACTTGCAACTTGAGTTTTAACAGCGTCATCAATAGCAGTTGCAGAATAAACAGCTACTAATTGTCCAGCGACGCTATTAGAACCTGTTTTGTTTGTTAGCTTTATTGCATATCCCCCAAGCTCAGTAATTCTTCCTTTTTTAGAAATAATATCTCCACCATCTTCATTAATATGAGTATCTGATGTTGTGCTTCCTCTTGATTGTCCTATATGTAAATCTTCTGTTGTTTCATCAATTACTTCTTTAACTGAAATGCTTTCTATTTCAAAATTATCTGTGTCAGAAACTCCCATTCCACTTGTTGCACCAAATCTTATTAACGTGTTCGCGGCTTCTGCTGTTAAATCAAAAGACTTACTTCCTCCACTGGTTATTGCAGTTCCTGTTGCTCCGCCTAAATATAATCTTAAAATACTTGTTTCTGTATCATCAAATACTACAACATCAAAAGTAATTCTGTAAGTTTTGCCTGATGTTATTGATATTGATTTACTTAAATTTTCTTCGCTTCCTGATTGTGTTGTATCAAACCAATCATAAATATCTCCTCCAATATCACTCCAATCACCTTCTATTGTGGTCATAGGATAAGAAAATAATTCACTTCCTAAATGAGCTGGTGTAAATATTCCACTTAAAATATCATCAACTTCTAAATTTCCATTACAGACAATATCTCCAGTAGTATCTAAATCCCCAAAAATATTCACATTAATTGTTCCACTGCTTTCAGTAACTCTTAAACCTTCAACACCCCCAGCAATTAAAGAATATTCATCAGGGTTGGCACCACCTCCACCAGCTCCAGTATCTAAATCATTTTTAGCAGGACATAATGTTGGGTTTGTTCTTGAAGAATTTTGCCCAAGTCTTACTTGTGCTCCAAATGTAGATTTAGAAATAAAACCAGTATTTTTAATTGTTGCAAAAGTATCAAAATTCAATGTATCTTCTGGGCTTTCATATACTTGTAATCCACCATCTCCAAAAAACATTCCATTACTTGCACCAGTTGCAAGGGTTATATTAATAAAAGAAGGTCCTGCGGTTACTCTAACATCTTGATGTGGATGGTTTGTTGTTAGAGTATCAACATATTTTTTATTAGGAATATCTAAGTCATCAATTGGTGTGCTATCAACTCTACCCTCACTATGATCTCCAGAATGATTTGGAACTACAAAACTCTCTCCTGCTGGTAAAACTGGATTTTTAACATTTCTTCCTAATTGCCTATCAACTAGGGTTTTTGCACTTGGTGGCCTTCCCCTGGGCTTATGAGGCATCGTCTAACCCCTTCCGCTCTTTTTCAAATACATTGCTTGTTTCTGGGATCAATGATAATTCCTCACCAATATCTATGATTGGATCACTTGTTCTAATTTCAGCTTCTCCTCTTCCACTTGCCATACTGACTCAATAACTTAGAAATATATAAATGTTGTGATATTTGTGGGGCAATTTAGAATTAGTCGCCTCGTTTGATTATTGTATGGATTCTATCAGCTATTACAAAAGAGTTCATATCTTCTGCTGCATGTCCTGTAACATTGTTCTCCATCTTTTGACTATAAGTTGAAATCTCTCCACCATAATGAGCATCACCAGTTAAAGAACCATTATCTGCTCCACTTCCAGAATCAGTTGTTCCATCATCTTCCATAGTGATATCAAACACTCTTGCAGTTTCTATTAATGCTGCTCTTTCAGCAACGCTATCAGTTAATCCTTTAGATTCATTTAATATTTCAGCAGCAGTCATTGCAATATTAAAATATTTTACTTGTCCAATTGCTCCCTTCCAATCATTAATATGTGTTGCGTTAGTTTCTAAAACTCCAATAGCAAATTTATCACATAATGTTAATTCATCATACCAAAATGTTAGATCTGTTGCCACAGTGTTTGTTGCAACAATAACTTTTCCATTAATGTATAATACTGGTTGTGTTCCATTTTGAACCACTGCAACATGATACCATGTTCTTGCAGACATTGAAGTGGTTGTTTCAGTTACATCAAATTGAGTTGCACCACCATGTTTTAAAAATATTCTTAATTTTCCTGTACTATTTATCATAAAGTGTAAATTTTCATTAAGGTTATTATTATCTCCTGCACTTAATATAGATTGTTGAATTCCTATAGCATCAAAATAAATCCATGCAGTATAAGTTCCAACCGTATCATTTGCTGCAACTCTTGCAACAGCATGAGCATCATGTAAAACATAATCATCAGTTCCATCAAAATAATTTCCTTGTTTAGCAAAACTGTTTTCATTTACTACAATAATATCTCCTGCTGCCATTATTCACTTCCTGCTAATGCAGCAGTGCATTGAGCTTTAGTTAAAGATTTATCAGCAACAACTAATTTAGATTTGTCTGGATTAGCATGTGCTTCTTCAGATGTAGTCAATACACCATCTTGATAATAAAATTCATTAGTTGTCATATTAATTAGGGTCTAAGATTCCTGCTTTTTCTAAAGCTAGAATTATAGAATTTATTTTAGCATCAACATCACCATTACCTGCTGCATCAGTAATTGCAGCAGACCTAGTGTCTTCAGAATTCTCTACCATTATGCTGCCTCCGCTGCCTTAGCTTCTTTTGTTTCTCGAGCTTTCTTCTGTGCTGCAGTTTCTGGTTTTACTTTAGCCACTTCAGGTTTAGAAATAAATTCAGGATATTTTCTTTCAAATATTGCTAATGTTCTTTTTGCATCTTGCATAATTAATTGTCTTCTAGCAGAACTCATATCTCCCATAGTCGACCATCCACCTTCACCTTTTTTTCCATTAGGATTATCATTTGCTTTAATTTTATAATCAAAATCTCTTTCATTAAAGTCACCAGAAGCTAACCAGATTAAATATGCATGATGTTTTTCAAGATTTTCTTGAGTCATTATACTGCTGTAGTTGTATTAGAAATCAAAGCAATGTACTTAGGTCTTACTAATAGAGCAATACCGTTTGTTCCAATTCTTATCTTTCTTCCAATACCCTCCTCAGTAATTATCCAAGTTCTCAATGCCATAAACTCTTTATAAGTTGCTCCTCTTTCTAGGTTTGCAACCATAGCAAAGTCTTGTGTTACATTTTCAGAAACAATAACTTGTTTACTATCAAATACTAATAATTGTTTGTTTTCAATAAGTTGGCTTGAAAATCCAGGGATGCTAGAACCTTTAACAGTTACTAACCAATCCTTCAAACTTTTATGATCATGAGCATTCATGTAGATTTTTAATATAGGATTTCTTTTTGTTTGTTGTCTGATTAATTCTTCAGCTTCTGTAACATCTGCATAAGGGTTTTGTCCACTTGTTGCATCCCATGCTGCTGTAGAAGTTACATCATTAATGCTACCAGGAGATTGATTTTCAGAAACAACATCCCAAATATCACCATCAAGATCATTAGCAACTGCTCCAGTTAGATCTTCAGCAGTGTTCATAAATACTTGAACATCAGAATCAGTCTCATCTTCCATATCAATTAATTCAGAATCAAGTAAATATTTTTTAGTGAAAGAAGTATTTCTAGTCCAAGTTTGTCTAAGAACAAAAGGTCTTGCACCATAAGCAATATTAGAAATCTTTGCTGGTGATGTAACTGTAATATAACCAGAAGTTTTTTGGTACCATCTAATTTCTCTAGAATTAGTTGATTCATTCTTTAATTCACCTTTGAAAATTAATGCTTCCTCGAACATATCTTTAGAAACTTTATCAATATCTAATCCTCTAATCAGTGCTTGTCCTGCTCCATCTACCATTATGCGTGATCCACCGAGAAAGGATTTAATTCATATAAGAATCTGTTTCCACTTGCTGCAGTTTGTAAGCAAGTACCTACAAATTGTTCTGTGCTTCCTGCATCAGCATCTACTAACCTATTCGCTGGGCTTGTTGATGCATCTAATTGTATTGCTTCACCAAATGTAACTCCTGCAACTCCTGCAGTAGCTCTAAAGATTCCACCTCTATAAATAGAAACACTTGGACTTCCTTCAGCAGCAGTAACTTCAGTATGAACAACACCTGCACAAATATCACCATCTCCTGTTGCAATAGTTGCAACCATTCCATCAGTCATTCTTTGAATAGATCCTTGTTCCATAGCTTCAGAAGTAGATTTAGTAAAATTAATAGGAATATGTGTTTCAATTACAAGCTCGTGTTCATCTGCCATGCTAAAATTGATATTAATAAACTATTTAAATCTTTGTTTTTGGGGCATTTATTTTTGTTTCACAGAATTTAAGAAATTCCTTCTGAATTTTAAGGATTAGTTGCTTTTGTTTGATGTTTGCTTTAGCTCCTGCTATGAATTTTTGATGAACTTCCCTCGCTGATAGCTTTATTTCTGATTTAGATTTCTCAATACTTCCTTCTAGTTGTTTGATGTAAGCTTTATTTTCTTCAGCTTGATGCCACCAAACAGCTTCTTCTTCATTATCAGCAATAAGTGTACCTTTTCCTAAATCAGTCACCAAATTCAGTTTTCCCCCCAGCCATTTCTTTTTCTACTCTTGTTCGATATTCTTTATTAGTTTCTTCTTTTTCCTGAGTAGAATCTTGTCCAGCAGAACTTGTACCTCCTAATTTAGCAATAGCTTCTTTTCTCTCTAGGAGTTTTTCTTCTGTTGCATTATTAGCAGCCCTTAGAGTTTCAGCCTCTTTTTGAATTTCAGCAGCCTCCTTGGCTTTAGTCACAATTTCTTGCTCCTTCGCAGTCCCAGCTTCTTTTGCAGCAATTGCATCTGCTTCAGCCTTAGCTTTTGCCTCTTCTTCTTGCTTAGTTTTTTCTTCTTCTTCATTCATTTTTAGCACCCCCTTTTATTAATTTTAAAAATTTATCTTCTGGAATACTGAGTCCTGCTATTCCTGCTAATATTGAAAAGATTATTGTTCTCATTGTCCCATTAATTCCATAATGCATCGCTGCTAACTCAAGAATAACTAATCCTACAATAACAGATATTGATACGTAGTGGTGAGGTTTCATTTTTTCCCTTCCAATTCTAGTGTGTTATCATTATCTTTTACAGCAGCAGGTTTTCCATCTTTTGCATTATCTTTTTTCAAATCATCCATAATACTTGGAGCAGGGATAATATCAATTTTAATATTTAATTGATCTTTCATCATTTCAACATTGTACATTTTCATATCCCAGATGTCTTGCTCGAATGAGGTTACAATAACTTTAGAACTTGCTTCTGTTGTTTCTGCTCCCCATCCCATAACAACTTCAGGCACTCCAATTGATGTGATAAAATATCTTATTAAGAATTGTATATAATTTAGACTATTAATATCATTCCCAGAAAATTGAGGCTGAGAACTTTTCTTGATCTCTTTAATTATTCCTGCTGATATCACTACATTTTCAGATTTCTTATAAGCACTATTAATTGTTTTCTCGACGTTGTTTAACTTTGTCTGATCATTAGTTTCAACTTCAAAGAATTGGATTGGTCTCACAGTTCTGTGATAAAGGATTCTTAGATCTTGAACAGCCTCGCCTCGGCTTTCTAGTAATTTTTCAAGAGCTTCTGCAAGTGGGATTCCATGAATCTCATCTCCTTGTCTTTCATAACTCAAGTGATACATATCTTCTAATTCAATTCTTTGTTTGTCTTTACCTAGTTCATAGTGGCTTAGGATTCCATTAGGACTTGCAACAATCACAACTATTTCACTATTCAAAGGTTTTAGATTTGTTTGTCTTCCTTGTTCATCTCTGATAATATGACCAAAACCATCTCCACAGATTATTGCAACTCTCCAAATATTTTTTAAAACACTTCTTCCACTATCTTTTCCAAATCCTTTGATTTGATCAATCTTTTTTAATTGAGTTTTATCTCCTTTAAACCCTCTTCCAAAAGTCCATGATACTAATTTGTTAACAGCAAGCCTGTACTCTGGAACTCTTCTATAAAATTTATTCCATTTATCAAATTCAGGACTCCATCTAGTTAGTCCATCACTAGGAGAATCTAATTTAAAGCCTTGAATATGTACAAAATCAACAGAGTTAGTTCCTTGATTTTGTTGATTTGAGAAGTCTGTAGTTTGACCAACTTCATTGATTACCATGAATTTTTATGAATTTTGATGTATTTAAATCTTTTTAATCATAATCTGTTGTGTAACTGATTTGAGCATCAATAATTGTTTCTCCAGTATCAACACCTTGAACAACAAAATAATAAGCATGAGAGGAGTTATCTATTGTTGGATTTGTTATTGAAGTATCTGCAGTATTAAGAGTTGCTGTAGCCATATTAGTATCTCCGACAAAAGAGTTTAATGTTGTTTCAACCAAAAACCAGGTTTCAACACTTGAATTCCCACTGACTTTTGCACTTGTTACTACAGCTCCTTGTGGAAGATTAACAGGGCATAGATAGGACCCATTATCTACCATAGTATGTTTTACTCCTCCATTATTTCTCTCAAAATCTCCAGTAGTTCCTAGATTTTGATCTGTGTCTTGATTAAAAGTATGAAAACATATTCCAGGATAACTCCAGTGAGAAGTTTTGTTTGCTAATAATGAGTGATCACTTCCATCTCCTGCAGTAATATTTGTATGGTCAATAGAAGTTTCTGTAAAGTGTTCAGTTTGTGTAAAATTATTAAGAGCATCATGATTAATTTCTCCATTAACAGTTGTGAGTGTTGCATTTCCACTTGCATAAGAAACATCAATCCCATTTCCTCCAGTTACAATAATAATACCTTTATTTCCAGTAGTTGAATCTTCACAAGATATTGTCACAGCTCCAGTTGCTGCACTCACATCAATTCCTGCTCCTGCAACATTGCTTGTCACAATACTTGAATTAATTGTTGCAATATCATTTGTATTTGTTAGAACATCTGCATGATCAGATCCATCTCCAGATCCATGAGTTGTCAAGCCACCAGAAGCAGCGTCGCTATGAGTGTGTTGAGCAGAAGTGTAGTCTCCAATAGTTGGAGCTCCAGAAATTCCTGCAGTCTCTCTAACATCAGATCTTAAGAAAAATCCATCACTTCCTTTTTTAGTTTCTTCTAAATCAAGAGCCATTAACTTACTCCTAAGAAGTCTCTCACACTTTGTTGATTTAGTAATTTTTCTATTTGTCTCATTCTAAACAAATGTACATTAATCATATCTTCAGCTTCAATTCTATCAGTATATGCTACAGTGTTGAAAAGGATTAATTGCATTCCTCCATATCTTGCAGCCCATTCAGTTATGATAATTTTAAGAGTTGCATTTAAAGCAGTGAATCCAGCAGTGTCAAGTTTGTATTGTAATAAATTAGAAAGATAAGCCTCAGCTTGATCTTGCAGTGCTTCATGGTTTGCTGTAATATCTCCAGTTGCATCAACATTCTCACCAGCCATAAATTGCATTTCTGCAACAGTTACGATATTTGCAGTATAAGTCATGTTAGAATGTATGGCACACAATATTTAAATCTTTGTCTTTGATTAATTCTGCAGCTCTTTTTATTCCTTCAACAATGTGAGTATCTCTTCCAGAGATTTTGACTTTATGCAGTCCATGTGAATCTTGAACTAAATCCCATCTCACAGATCTGAAAGATGCTTTAATCTCTCCACTATTAAATAAGTGAATTTCTCCTCTCTCTCCCATTGCTCTTAGATTATCATGCATATCTTCATTATATAATCTTTGTTTTTTCTCTTCTTGATTTATTGAAATTGCCCGATTGTTCATTGCTATAATTCTTCTTTTCATATCATCAATTAGTTGTAGGTGATCATATATTGAAACTCCTAAGGTTCCTGAACCTGCATCAATTCCTGATTCATCACAATTCCATTTTCTAGTATATTCCATTATTAAATCTTCATTTTGAGTTGTTAGAAGCATTCTTTTTGTGAAGTGATCAACTTGGATAATATTCTTTTGTGCAATTTTTTTAAGGATTTCTGCTGTGAAATAATCTCCCCCCATTCTTGCTAAATCAAACCCTCCACAAGTTGGGCCTTTTTTTGGAATTTCTTGTGTGCTTTGATCAATATGGCAAACTTTTTTAATCCAGTCGTCGCTGTAGAATTGTCTTTTATCTAATGCAGCAATACCCATGTATTCCTGAGCATAAGTCATTTCAGACATATCATCTTTTTCTTCTTTAAGAAATGCAATCAATCCTTCTCTTTGTTCTAATGTCCAACTCTCACATATTGGCCTATCTCTTGCAACTGTTTCAGTGTCCATCTCCCAAACTTTGAATCTGGCTTTTGGATCCTTCTTAATCATTGCTTTTTCATAATTCTTCCAGAAATATCCTTCTTGTCCATCAAATGTTCCAAACATCCAAATTCTTCCATTAGTTGTTGCTAATATAGGCTTTGCTGCTTCAAAAAATAAGTCTGGTTGAAATCCTCCTTCATCAACCATTAAAACTTGGCCTTCAAAACCACGTGAACTTCTTCCAGTGTCACCCACTGGTTTTGCTAATAATATTCTTCTATTTCCATCAACCTTTAGAATTAATCTATTTAATGTTGGTTTATCTTTTCCTCTTCCTACAAGTTCAGGGTATTTTTTTTGTGCATAACTTGTTGCAAAAGCAACTAAAAGCTGTGCTTGATCTATTGTAAGTGATGCGCAGACTATCTGGCTGGTGGGGTGCGGGTTATGGTGATTCTTAAGCCATTTAACTGATTTTTCTGCAAACAAGTGAGTTGCACCAATTCTCCTGCCTTTTGCCAAGAGGATGTGCCTTTCTTCCTCATCCATGATTTCTTGTTGCCAGAGATCGTATTGAATTTCCATTATTTCTTATCATGACATTCAACACAAAGAGTTTCAATCTTATCTGGATCACAAAGAACATATTTATAAATTAAATCAATAATCTCTTGCCAGTGTTCATCAATCATCTCTTTATGATGAACGCAAACTGTGACAACATGATCTCTCTTCTTAGATTGCTTGATTCCACAATCAACACAACAATAATTATCTCTTTTCATTGCTTCAGCTCTTTCTCTTGAACGCAGAAAAATTTGTCTAAGCATACCTTTAATTCTAGATCTTGGTGTTATCATTATTCAACTCCATCAAATAGTCTTTCATATTCAGTCCATTCTTTATCATTAACTACAACTCTTGATCTAGCAATCTTTAAATATTCTTTTGCAATTCTATCAGTGCAACACCACCTCTCACATATTAATCTAAGAAGTTTATTTTCATCCACTAACACCCTATGAGTTTTACAATTTTTAAGTGTTCTCACAACACAATCAATTCTCTTAGCCCTCTTTAAAACTTTATCCATTATCCATACACACAATATGTGTTTATAAAGATATAGGTTGTGTGTGTTCTATGTCAGAAATAGAATAAACAGTTTCCAGGAAGTCTGTTAAAACTTATACTAGCAATGGACTCCTGTCTGACTGGAAGTCTCAGATATTGCTAAGTCACTTGATTTTGATAAGCCAGATGCATACTGGCATAGTAGCATAGAACACACACAGGTACTCATTCACACTTTATTTAATATCTCTCCTTTGATTTATAGAGGAGTTTAAGAATTTCTTATTTGTTAAGAATAATTTCATCATTATTAGAAATGTTTGTTTTATTTAAAGATGTGTTTTCATTTAATAATAATAAAAAATTTGTCTGCGGGGTTAACTACTGTATTAATCTATTAATCTCAAGATCCGCTCATTACTCATTGATATATTACTTATCATCATATACTTATCTATTAATGTTGTTACTATATAATCACATCACTAACACTAATCAATCTCATCTACATAACATCTCAACTTAAAATAAATATCAATTGCAATGGGGGGTGGGGGAGCCCTGAAGGGAATCTCAGGGCGGG
>SDBT01008901.1_pt1 | contig 16331 bp, 10 predicted proteins | sample 2277101 | NCBI WGS metagenome assembly SDBT01 (sample SAMN10404973, study PRJNA504765) | marine sediment metagenome | isolation source: marine sediment core GS10_PC15, 103 cmbsf | place: Arctic Ocean: Southern Knipovich Ridge | collected 2010 | reverse complement strand
TCCATGTGCTCGAACAGAAATTGAATGTCTTCGTTGTCGGTGAAGAAATTAGCCATGCTGGTTCCTCTATGCCTTTGCCTGCTGGGCGGCCTCGAGTGCGTCGGCGCCGCTGCGAATGGCTTTGATCATCTTGGGGATAACGTCGGCGTAATCGCCAACGATACCGTAATGAGCTATGGAAAAAACGTCTGCGTCGGCGTCGCTGTTGATCACGAGGATCTTGGCCGACTCTTCCATGCCCGCTCGATGCTGCACCGCTCCGGAAATGCCCGCGGCGATATACAAGGCCGGACGAACCGTAGTTCCGGTCTGACCGATCTGGTGATCGTGTTCGATGTAGCCGAGATCCACCGCGGCCCGGCTGCCGCCGACTGCGGCGCCCAGGCAATTGGCCAGATCCCACAACAGCTTGAAGCCGTCCTTGCTGCCGATACCCGCCCCGCCGGCGACGATGATGCGAGCCGCCTTGAGGTTGACTTTCTTCTCGCGACGGACACTTTCGACGATCGTCAGCGGAAGGTCCAACTCGCCCAGATCAGCCTCGCAGCGGACAACTTCGCCCTTGCGAGATTCGTCGGGGTCTTCCAGCGGCATGACGCCTTCGCGTACGGTCGCCATCTGCGGCCAGCGATGCGGATTGACGATCGTGGCGATAATATTGCCGCCGAAGGCCGGGCGAATCTGGAACAGTAGATTCTTGTGCTCCTGCTTGGAGACCGGCTCGGTGTGATCGCCGATCTGGAGATCGGTGCAGTCGGCCGTCAGCCCGCACTTCATCGCGCTGGCGACGGTCGGGGCCAGGTCGCGCCCGATCGGCGTCGCGCCGTACAGGCATATCTGCGGGCGGTACTGCTCGATCAGCTTGCAGAGGACCGCGTTGTAGGCGGCCGTCTGATAATGGGCGAGCTTTTCGTCCTCGACGAGGTAGACCTTGTCGGCCCCGCGGGCGATCAGTTGGGCGGCCAGGCCCTCGACACCGCTGCCGCACAGAACAGCCGCGACCTGAACGGAAAGTTTCTCGGCCAGTTCGCAGGCCTTACTCAGCAATTCCAGCGAAACCTCGGACAGCACGCCGTCTTCCTGCTCCGCAAAAACCCAGACTTCGCCTTCTCGATTCACATCAATCATATTATTGTTCCTGGTTGATTGGATTAGCCGAGCGTATGGTCGGTGACCAGCTCGGAGATCATTTCGCTTACGCCCTTGTCGGTCGGCGGGAATTCGCGATACTCGCCGCCAGTCAGCACCACCGATTGGATTCGATGCACTTTGGTGGGGCTCCCGCTCATGCCGCACCAGGTAAGGTCGGCCTCGAGGTCGTCCAGGTTCCACTGCTCGATCAGCAGGCCCTTGTCCTCGATCTTGCCGCAATATTTCTCGACCTCGGTGGCCTTGAGCTCGGCGGTGTAGTTCTCGAAGTCGCCTTCCAGCAGATGCTCGGCCTGCTGTTCGACCTCGGCGCGACAACGGGCTTTTTTGAACTTCATCATTCGCTTGGCGGCCTGTGGACGAGGCGTGTTGGCTGTGTCCATGACCGTTAAAAGCACCGGCAGCTTGGCCGAGACAACTTCCCAGCCGTTGCCGACGTTGCGATTGATGCAGATCGTGTCGCCCTCGATGCTGACCAGCTCTTCCATGTAGGTGATCAGACTGACGCCCAACTTCTCGGCCAGTTGCGGGCCTACCTGGGCGGTATCGCCATCGATGGCCTGACGGCCACACAGTACGATATCCGCCTTGAGCTTCCTGATCGCGCAGGACAGGATGTAGCTGGTCGCCAGCGTATCCGACGCAGCGGCCCGGCGGTCGGTAACCAGCACCGCCCTGTCGGCGCCTCGGTACAGCGACTGGCGAAGCACTTCGCAAGCCGACGGCAGTCCCATCGCCACAACCGTAACGGTCCCGCCGAAGCGGTCACAAATCGCCAGGGCCTCTTCCAGAGCGTTGAGGTCTTCGGGATTAAAGATGGCCGGCAGGGCCGCTCGATTGACGGTCCCGTTTTCCTTCATCGCCTCGCCGGTGATCCGTTTGGTATCCGGCACTTGTTTGACGCACACCACGCAGTTATATGCCACCTTCGTCGCTCCCAACTGAGATTCGTTCTTTCGTGCGTATACAACGACGACGGCCCGCAATGAGCGGACCGCCGAAAACTGATCTGCGGGATGGTAAAAGCTACCCGTTAGCCCGTCAAGGTGAAATCTGCTCGCCGCAAAACGTTTCGGCCGCAAAACGCCGCTTGCCTTAGTGCCTAAAGATACTTAGGCGGTTTCGCATTGAGCCTTTCGCTCGGCCAATTCGATCGCCAAATTGATGGCGGCGGACATGCTGGACGCATCGGCGCGGTTTCGCCCGGCGATGTCGAAGGCCGTGCCATGGTCCGGCGAAGTGCGGATAATCGGCAGACCCAGCGTGACGTTGACCGCGTCCCGCCAGGCAAGCAGCTTGATCGGCAGCAGGCCCTGGTCGTGGTACATCGCCACGACGCAATCGAATTTGCCTTCGATGGCCTTGAGGAAAATAGTGTCGGCCGGGTACGGACCCGACGCGTTGATGCCCACCTCTTTCGCCATGAGAATCGCCGGGGAAATCACGCGCTCTTCATCGTCGCCGAACTTGCCGCCCTCGCCTGCGTGGGGGTTGAGGCCGCAAACTGCGATGCGCGGCTTGTCGATGCCGAACCATTCCCGCAGCGCCTTGTCGACCAAATCGATCGGATTGAACACGCAGCCGATGGTGAATCGATTGCGAATCTCCATCAGCGCCACGTGCGTGGTGGCCAGCACCACACGAAGGTCGGGCGAGTTGAACATCATCGCAAAGTTGCGAACCTTGCACTTCTCGGCCAGCAGTTCGGTGTGGCCGGGATATCTTTTAAAGCCCGCCTCGTGCCACGACGTCTTGGAAATCGGCGCGGTGACGATCGCGTCTATCAGCCCGGCCTTGGCGGCCTCGATCGCGTCCTGGCAAAACGCCATCGACGCAATGCCTCCCACGCGGCTGGGCCCGCGATCCATCACTGCCGGCAGGTCGATCTCGTCGTAATCCAGCACCACAAGCCCGTGGTCGTAGCGGCGAATGTCCTCGTGGTGGTTGCGATAGAAGGCGAACTCGGTCTCGAGCGAGTCGGCCGTGTATGCCAACTGCTCGGAGAGACCGAAAATCACGAATCGCGCCCGGCTCCGCAGGCCCGCGTCGCCCAGCGCCTTGACGATGACCTCGGCCCCTATGCCGCAGGGGTCGCCCATCGTGATTCCGATTGTCGGCTTGTCGGCTGCCACTTCGTTCGCCTGTGATTGCTTGCGTGTCTACTGAATTCTATCTGGGATTCGCCAGCCGGGCCGCTGTGAGAGGTTCCGGCCGGGGCCAAGTTTCACTCGAAGAAACCGGCCTGGCGGAGCTTGTCGGCCGTCAGCGATCCGCCGCGATTTTCGCGATTTTCGCCTGCCATTTGGCTCAGGTACTTCAATACGTACTTGCCGATCACGTCGGTTTCAACATTGACCTTCGATCCGACCCGCAGCTCGCCCAGCGTGGTTTCGCCCAGCGTGGTTGGGATCAGCGCCACGCTGAATCGCCCATCGGCTACGGTCGCGAGCGTCAGCGAAACGCCGTCGATGCAGATCGAGCCCTTGGACACCATCTGGTCGGTGAGGCCTTTGGGGGCGGCGAATTCGATAACGTGCTCGCCGGCCGAGCGAATCGCCCGCACCTCGCCCACGCCGTCGACGTGTCCCTGCACCATGTGCCCGTCGAGCGCGTCGGATGCTTTCAGCGCCCGTTCGAGATTAACCCGGCTGCCTGCCCGCAACTCGCTCAGCGTGGTTTTTTGGAGCGTCTCGGTAATCACGTCGAACTCGCCCGTTTGGCCGCGGACCTGCGCTGCGGTGAGACAAGCGCCGCAAACGGCCACGCTGTCGCCTGCGCCCAGGCCAGCTGCGATCGGGCCGAGGTCGATCGTCAGTCGTTGCCCGCCGGCCGAAGCCGCCACGCCACGCACCACGCCGATATGTCGAACGATACCCGTGAACATGTTGCGTTCATGCTATGACATCGCCCGCTCCCGGGCCAACGAAAACCAGTACCGCCGCATACCCAATTTATCATTGCCCGATCGTCAAGCTTTTGCTGGAACGCAAGTTTCTCTATAATAGAAGCATGAACATTAACGCGAAACTCGAAGAACTGCGTCGGAACATCGAAACGGTATTGCTCGGCAAGTCCCACGCCGTCCGCCAGGTGCTGGTGGCGTTGCTGGGCCAGGGGCATGTGCTACTGGAAGACGTACCCGGCGTCGGCAAGACGGTCCTGGCCCGAGCGGTCGCCAAGAGCATCGACTGCACGTTCAGCCGCATTCAGCTAACGCCCGACCTGCTGCCAAGCGACATCCTGGGCGTCAGCGTGTACGACCCGAAGACGGGCGAGTTCCGTTTCAATCGCGGGCCGATCTTCGCCAACATCGTCCTGGCCGACGAGATCAACCGGACAACTCCGCGAACCCAAAGCGCCCTGCTGGAAGCGATGAACGAATCGCAGGTCACTGCCGACGGCGTTACCCACCGGCTCGGCCCGCCGTTCATGGTGCTGGCCACGCAAAACCCGTACGAGTTCGAGGGCACGTACTTCCTGCCGGAAAGCCAGCTCGACCGGTTCATGCTCCGCATCCGCATGGGCTACCCCAGCCGCGACGCCGAACGCCAGATCATTCGTCTCCAGCCGGCCCGGACGCGACTGGAGAATCTCCAGCCGGTGGTGAACGTCGAAGACATCATGGCCATGCGGTCGCAGGTGCTTGATGTTCGGATCGACGAGGCTATCGAGGAATACATTTTGTCGATCGCCGAGGTCACCCGTCGCAGCGAAGAGTTGACCATTGGCCTCTCGCCGCGAGGCACGCTGGCGCTTACACAGGCGTCGCGGGCGTCGGCCGTGCTGGACGGGCGAGACTTCGTCGTGCCCGACGACGTCAAGACGCTCGCCCCGTCCGTCTGCGCACATCGGCTGACGACGCGGTCGCTCAGTCACGACGGGGCGGCCAGCGAGGCGATCTTCAACAAGCTGCTCGAAACCATTCCGGTTCCGAAATAATCTCAATTATTCTTGGATTTTCCATGACCGACAGTCGCGAACATACACGTTTGTGTTTTTTCCATGACCGATGGTCGTGAGCACGCACGTTTGGGAACTATTTCCATGACCGACAGTCACGAAAAAACGCGCGCTGGCTGGACCCGGCTGCGACTTACGCGGGCGGGGTGGCTATTCCTGCTGATGACGTTTCTGGTGACCCTGGCCGCCATCCGATCTGAAGCGGCGCTGATGCTCACCATGTGCGGCGCGCTGGGCGGCGGGCTGATCGCATCGGCGGCACTGGCCTGGCGGATGGTGACGGGTATCAGCGTGCGGCGAGATATGCTCGATAGGGCGTGGCAAAACCAGACGGTCCACCTGGCCTACCACTTGCGCAATAAACGACGCGGCAGTTGCCTAGGGCTGCGCGTGCAGGAGATAGCGTCAAAAGGGCTCGACTGCGCTGCGGGCTACTGCGTGCAATTGCCTCCTCGGGCAGTCTTCCGCGCCGGGGCGAGGTTCGTCGCCCGACGTCGCGGGCACATCCAACTGAGCGCCGTCGAACTGTCCACGAGTTTTCCGTTCGGCCTGATCGTCGCTCGACGCACCATCTATGTGGATACGTCCATGGTGATCTGGCCGGCACGCGGGCGGCTGAAATGCGAACTGCTGCACCGAGGCGCGGTGGAAACGTCCTCGGCCCCGCCCAGCGGCGCGACCGGCGGGCAGGACGAGTTCTTTGGCCTGCGGGAATATCGGCCAGGCGACAACCCAAGGTGGATTCACTGGCGACGCAGTGCGGCCAGGCAAACGCCTGTCGTCCGCGAGATGGCCCGCCCCCAGCCGGAAACCCTCTGGCTGCTGCTGGACACGCAAGTCGCCGACGCCGAGCCGGCCAGCCTGGAAGCCTTGGAAAAGACCCTGCGATTCTGCGCCACGCTGATCGACCATGCGATGTCTCGCGGCTATAGCGTCGGGCTGGCGCTGGCCGGCGCGGACGGGCCTAATATCATGCTCGCCGACGAGGGTGTGGGCCATCGCGGCGTGCTGCTGGACGCGCTGGCCGACGTCGGCGTCAATACGAACGCCCCACTCGACCAGACGATCGATCGCCTGCGTCGCCGTCACCTCGCCCAGGGCCAGGCCATCGTCATCAGCTCCCACTCGCACGACGTTTCGCTTGCGGCGGTGCGTATGGCATGCAGGCACCTGACCGTAATTACCCAAGACAATTTATCCGAGGTGTTCGAAGACATCGCCCCGCCAGGAGATTTCTCCGATGCCACTTAGAAAATTCACCCCGGCAGAGAAAGTCCTCTCCGAGCGACGGCGGATGGATCAGCCGCTGCTGGTGACGGTCTGGCTGGGCGCGATGGCGTGGAGCATCGGGGGCGGGCAATGGTTCTACCTCGCGGCTGCGACGTTCGCAGTGACGATCCACCTGCTGGCCGTCCGCCGCGCGATGGAAGTCCACGTCCATCGGCTGTTCATCAACCTGGGCGTGTTGTGCTCGACTGCAATACTGGCGATGGAACTGAAAGCAGGCAACTGGACGGTGCTCGAGTCAATCGGCCACTACCTTATCCTGCTGCAACTCTGCAAATTATTCGAACGCAAAAGCAATCGGGATTACGCGCAGATACTGGCCCTCAGCGCCCTGTCGATGGTGGCTGGGAGCATGATATTCCTCTCGCCTGCCTTTGCCATACTGGCTGCGGTCTACGTCTGGCTGTTGTGCCACACCGCCATGATCTTCACGCTCAAACGCGGGCTGGAAGCGGCGATGGGTGCGCAACTGGCCACGGAATCCCAGCCTCCAGACGTCGACCAGTTGGCGTGGAACGTGATCCGCACCTGGCCGAAACTGGCGTTGCGGCGAAGGAGAATGCTGATCCTGGCGATCGCGGCGATGTGCGGCATTGTGGTGTTTGTCATGTCGCCCAGGGCGGGCAACTCGCCGAAAGCCATGGCGCCCGGAAGGTCAGGCGCAACTACAGGCTTTACCGAAGAGGTCAGGCTCAACGAACATTCCGGCCGGGTCTACCAGTCCAACTCCGTTCTAATGCAAGTGCGGTTCAGCGCATCGCCCGGCGGGCGGATACCGGCCGGTCCGGCAAGCTATCTGCGAGGCGCGACGTTTGGCCTCTACAGCGATTCGGGCTGGTCCAACCCCCCGGCCGATCCCGAACTGGGCGACGATCTGCCGATGGAGAACCTGCCGAAAAAATGGCTACGGAACACCTTCGTTCAGGAAGTGTCCATGCAGTCTTCGCTGCTGCCGCACATGTTCGCCTGCTACCCGACCTTCTTCGTGGAGCCTGCAATAGGTCGGCCCAGTTTCCAAAGAGACTTAACTACCAGGCTCCGCACGAACCGCCGCCCGGCCCACGTTCGCTACAAAGCCTACACGATCTCTCGTCCGCTCCCGATCGATGTTCACCGGGCTCTTGCAACGCTCCGCCGCTTCGATCAGGCGCAACTGCCAGCCGACCCCACGCAAGGCGTGCAGGCCGGCGAGCGGGTGAAACAACTTGCACGCATGTGGTGCGACGATTTGCTGGAGCTTCGAAACAGTCCGGGGCAGGATCAGGGCCAATTGGATATCCAGATAGCCAGGCGAATCGCGGGGAAACTTCGAAAGGAGTATGACTATACGCTGGACCTGAGCAAGGCAGACCCCACGCGGGACGGTGTGGAAGATTTCCTGTTCCACATGAAAGAGGGACACTGCGAATATTTTGCCTCGGCGATGACCGTTCTGTGTCGCACCCTCGGCGTTCGCGCCAGGCTGGCGACTGGTTTCGTGCCCGACGAATACGATGCGAAAAACGACTACTACGTCATTCGCGGCCGGGACGCCCACGCCTGGACGGAAGTGTACACCCCAGCTACCGACTGGATCGCCATCGACGCGACGAGTTCGTCCGGTCGTGAAATGCACGGGCAAACGACCTGGGCGCCGGCCAAGCGATTCTGGGCCCGCCTGGAGTTTCTCTGGTACGAAAAAATCGTCGGCTATAACAACGACTCCAGGCGAAAGCTGAAGGAATGGGCCCAGGCGACGATCGCCTCGATGCACGAATCACTTCGAAAGGGTCTGGATAATTGGCTGCGGGATAATGCGGGGTTCCTCGCGCAGGGAATTCTGGACCGCGTGCTGGTGCAGATCCTGCTCCTGGCTGGCGTGATCGGAGCAATCGTCGAGGGCATTCTACTCGGGCGGGCGCTGCGGAGAAGAAGACAAAAACGAAAGCAGGAAGACCTGCTGCTGCCCGTGCCTCGAAAGCAGATGCGATTCCTGCGGGAGTTCACCAAGCTACTCCAGCAGCACGGGCTGCGTCGTGAACCCAGCCAGACGCTACGGGAATTCGCCGGCGTCGCAGCCGAGAGGCTCGCCCTGCCGAGGCGAGCGGTGACGGATATCGTCGAGTTATCGTACCGCGTCCGATGGGGTTGGCGAGTTCCAGACCGACAGGAACTTCGCCGGGCTGAGCACCTCGTGGCGGAAATGTCTGCCCGTTTGAGCAGGTGAATTGCAGCCGACGATTGCTTCGCGGCCCGCGCGCCCGCACAATGGCAGCGTAACCGTCTTATCTATCATGACAGGAGTCAACCAATGCGTGTTTGTTTCGTAGGCCCGCCGATGTCGGGCAAGAGCGTACTGTTCGCCGCCGTTGCCGAAGCGGGCGGGTCCAATGTGGACCTGAGTCGTCGCGATCAGCCTCACCTGGCCGTCGTTAAGGTGCCCGACGAGCGGATCGACTGGCTGGCCGAATTGCACAAACCCAAGAAGATTACGCTGGCGGAACTGGAATTTCTGGACCTGCCTGGCTTCGACCTGCGCGACCAGGCGACACGCAACCGGGCCAGAGCACACTGGCAGGCAATGCGACAGTGCGACATGATCGTACTGGTGGCGCGGGCGTTCAAAAACGATTCCGTGCCGCCCTATCGCAATCGGATCGACCCGACCGACGATGTAACCGAACTGCTCACCGAACTGCTGTTCGCCGATCTGGACCAGGTGACAGCGCGAATCGGAAAGCTCGAAACGTCGCTGAAAAAACCCACCGGCCATCACGATGAACATCAACGCGAGCTGGACCTGATGCGCCGGCTGTGCGAAACGCTCGAGTCCGAAAAACCCATCGCCGACGCGATCGAAACCGAACTTGAAGCCAAACTCATCCGAAGCTTCTCCTTCCTCTCGCAAAAGCCGCTGCTGGTGGTGCGGAACTGCTCGGAAGACGACCTGGCCGACGCTCCAGACCAGATCGCCCAGATGCCATGCATTTCGCTTTCAGCCCAGATCGAAGAGGAAATCGCCCAACTGTCTCCCGAAGATCGCGGCGAGTTCCTGGCCGACCTCGGCACCGATGCGACCGCCCGCGATCGGCTGGTGCGAGCCTGTTATACCGGACTGAAGCTGGCGAGTTATCTGACGGCGGGCGAGCCCGAATGCCGCGCCTGGACGATCCCAGCCGGGACCGACGCGGTAACTGCAGCCGGCGAGATTCACTCCGACATCGCAAGAGGCTTCATCCGGGCCGAGACGGTCGCGTTTGACGATCTTCGCGAGGCGGGCGACATGAAGGCGGCCAAGGCAGCCGGCAAGGTCCGTCTGGAAGGCAAGACCTACGTCGTGAAGGACGGCGACGTGATCGAATTCCGTTTCAACGTGTAGAGAAGAAACACATCGGCCGGCCGAGGTGTTGGCCACACGGACAGAGCGAGTGTTTTTCAGGCGGAAAAAGCATAAACCGAAGCGAACGCCACTGCAGCGTGTGATTCGCGCAGCAGCCTGGGTGGGGCTGACATTGCTGGCGGCCTACGTGTGCCTACCGCTGTGGGCGCCGACCGGCCTGATCCGCGACTACCTGGCCGACGATCTCTCGCGACAACTCGGCGTGGACGTCCGAATCGACACCGTCTCGCTCAGCTGGTCGGGCGGGGTGGAAATCCGCAATCTGCAAATCGACTCGCCGGAAGGCTTCGACGATCGGCCGATGATAATCGTGCCTCGCATCCTGGCGGACCTGGCCCCCATCGAAATGCTGACCAGCAAGCAGATTGCCTGGATGGTGATCGAGTCTCCCCAGGTGTTCGCCGAAATTCGATCGGATGGAAAGCTCAATCTCAGCTCGCTGGAAAAACTCCACTTCGATATCGAAACCCAGCGGATCAGCGTCCGCCAGGCCCAGGCTGAAATCTGCCTGCCGCAGCACGAGTCGATGCTCAAGGTACAAATTCACGATGCAGAATTTTTCGCCGGGCAAGTACAGCAGCTCGGCCGGGTAACCATGTCGGCCGCTCTGGACCAGGACACGCGATGGGCCCCGGTGAGCCTTCGCTTGTCGGCAAGCAATGAACCGGATGTCGCAGCCAATGCAGTATTCAATTTCGCGAATATAGAACTTGCGTCGCTGAAGTTGGATAAACTACTGGGGCTGCCCCTGCAAAAGCTCAACGGCCTGTGCCGAGGCTCGCTGGAATTGCAGGTTGACAGCCAGGGAATAGTGGACAGTTTCAGCTTTCGCGTGCAGATTCGCAACCTCGACGCCCAGCCCGTGAACGGGCCGAAACTGCCGGTGATCGACGAAGCGTACCTGCGAATCGCAGCGGCGTACGACCCGCTGATAGGCCACCTGAACATTCAATCGGCATCCGTTCGCCTGCCTGGGATCGACCTGACCGGGCGGGCGGAGTTGCATCGCGACGTATGGAAGGGAAGCTGGCAGTCGATCAGCGAGTTGGAACTGGAAGGCCAGATTCGCCTCGATCAGCTCTCGGCCCTGCTTGGCAGACAGGCGGAACTGCCGGGAGAATTTCGCACCACCGGCCCGCTCAACGTGCAATTGTCCATCAAGCAGGACGAGATGCTAGTTCGCACCCGACTGAGCGCACAGGGCGACGAGATAACGATTCATCGCGGGGCCATAGAGATCAAGCCCGCCGGTGAGCCGCTTGGGGTGACCGTGACGTCGAAGCTCGATCTTCGCGAATGGCGGCTGGAGATAACCGACGCAAAACTCCATGCGGGCGAAAACGAGTTCGTCGCGACCGGGCAAATCGAAGACCTGCGAAAGCTGGCCCGGCAATTGGACCCGCGTAACGGGCCACCTTCGCTGCGAGCGATGCTGCGAAGCCTCGCACTGGCCAAAGGCCGAGGCGAATGGCATATCCGTGACTGGGCTTCGCTGGGGCGGCTAATCCCGGCCGATACCATTCAATCCGATTTGTCCGATGTGTCGAAAAGCATTCAACCAAATAGCGCCATCCATGGCGAGTGGTCGCTGCATCAACCTGGCCAGCCCGACGTGCAACTGAGTGTTTCGGTCCCGGCCGGCATTGGGCTGACTGTCGGGCAGGCATTCGCCAAGCCGGTCGATTCTGAACTGCGTCTGGAACTGGCCGGTTCGATCGATCGCGACAGTCCAGCGATGAACGATTGCAGCGCGAAGTTCCTGCTGGGCGACGGCGTCATTTCCGTAGACAACGCTTCGCTGGCATTGTCGGCCGGCGACAGCCCAGACCACCCCATCGTCGCAATCAAAGGCGATCTGCAAGCGGCGAGCATCGAGGCGATCCTCCAGCACTTGCCTGTAGCGAATCGGCTGATGGATAGCGCGGTGCGGGGCGACATTCGCGGCCACTGCGAGGCGACAATCCAAGGTAACCAGTCGCGAGCAAAAATATCTTTCGACCTGACCGACGTGGATATCCGGGCCGGGCGGGCATTCGTCAAGCCGGCCGGGGACGAGGCAAAATTATCCGTATCGCTGCTATTCGATTTCACCGACGCCAACCCGCGCTGCCAAGCCGTGATTATCGGCGAAATGCCCGGCGCGGCCGTAGCCCTGACAGCCATCGGACCGAAACAACCGCTGAGGTGTAGCGGCAAGGCAACTTTCTTTGATGCAAGCCGCCTGGAGAAGTTGTCGCCATTTATCGCCGACGCCCTTGCCGGCGGACAGCTTTCCGGCCGGGTTGAAATCGAAGGCGACGCCAAAATGATCGAGGACAACTTGAAGGTGGTTCTCAACTGTAATGCCGACGAATTGGCGATGACCGGCGGCGGTAAGCTGAAGCGCCGCAAAAATGCCGGCACGCCGCTTCAGTTTGAACTGAAGACACAGATCGACTTGTCGGCCGGCGAGCCGGTCGGCGTGGATGTCGATCGCCTTTTCGCCCGCCTGGGCAGCAGCGAGGCCGAACTAAGCGGCCACCTGGATTTGCCTGACGCCAAACCACATAGTGCAACTCAGCTGGCCTATCCAACGCTGCCGGTTCAGGCGAACGGACGGGTCTCGCTGCATTTCGACGATGCGCTGCTTGATCTTCTGCCGGAACTGGCCGCCCTGGCCCGGAAACACTCCATGAGCGGGCTGATTACCGCCAGCGCGAGCATCCGCGCCGAGCAACAGGAATATCTCGCCGAGGTGCGATTGGATGCGTCGCAATTCGCGATGGGCGAGTACCGCCTGAAGCGGTCTGCCGACGCGAACGCGGAGCAATTACAGTTACAGTTACAAAAACCTATCTCGCTGCCGGCCGGGGGCGAGATTCAACTGTCCGCATCGAGCGACCTGACGCGCATTCGGCTGAAATCGGCTGCGATCAAACTCGGGCAAACACAAATCGACGCGACCGGCCTGATTCACCTTGGCTACGATGCATCCGTCCTCAAACCCCGACCGACCAAGGCAGCAGTCCACGTCGTCATGCAGACAGGCCCGGCCGAGCAACTCGTGCAGTTAGCGCCGGAACTCAAACGCTTCCAGCCGACCGGTAACGCTCTGCTGACCGGCAACCTGCTCTACGGCCCGTCCGGGTGGAAAATCGCCTCCGTCGATCTTAGCTGCGAGAAGCTCAGCGCCCGACACGCCGGGAAGGATATTTCGATCGCGGGAGCGTTATCCCTACGGGAGATTTGCCTCGACCAGGACAAAAACGTCACGATCGGATCGCTGAACACTGACGGGTTGGAATTATACGCCGGGGACAATCACGGCTGGCTGATCGCCGAGTTGACAAACCTGCCGCACAAGCCCACCGGCCGATTTGATCTGCTCATCGAGCACCTGGACACGCAAGACCTGTCCGACTGGCTGTCCGGCGAGCCAGCCCGCTCGGCCGACACCCAGCCTGCAAGCGAACCGTTCGCCCTCACGCCGAAACAGGCCGCCGCCCTGGCCAAAGACGCGGAAAATCTGCTGAAGACATTCCGAGAGTCGCTTGGCGAGGCCTCGCTTGACGGACGCGTATGCATCAATCGATTTAAAACTTTCGATCCTTCCGTGGAACAATCTTACGAGGTGCGACACCTGGAATTGAACGCCCGGGCCAAGCGAGGGCGAATCTCTCTGGCCTACGCAGGCGGGCTCAATGGAGGCACGACCCGCGGACGGTACAGCTTCGATCTGGATGAAGATACGCCCATCGTCGCCTACGAAACATCGTTGCGGGATTTGGTCGCCACAAAAAATATTCAGCCACAACTTGCGAGGTATTTTCCGGGCAACACGGTTTCCGGACTGTTCAATCGTACGGAAACCTCCACGATCCCGCTGACGGATCTACTGGCCAACACACTCGATTTTCACCATCAGCTGCACCCTGTCGGGCGGGCCGAGACCATCGCAACAGACGGCCTGCTCATCGGCCGAGCCGCGCCGGGATCTATCACCCGTATATTTCCAGGGCTGAACATGGCGGAGTACCGCTACAAGAAAATGACCAGCTATGCGACGTTTCACCCGGACGGCTGGGCGGAGAACGACATGGTCTTCCGCGGGAGCATGTACGACACGTACATCAATGGAACCACCGACGCCAATAATATCGGCAACTACGAACTCGGGCTGATTCTGCTCGGTACGCCCCAGTCGGCCGACTGGAACCATCGCTACCGCCAGGGCCGCATCCCCCTTTTCCGCGTGAACGCTCGCATCGAGGGCGGCAAGATGCACGACGAAAAGGTCACGTACCTCTGGCCGAACGAAACGCTGTTCGTCGTCTTCCTCGAAAACAATATATTCTACCGCCTCTGGCTAAACGCTCAGAAGAACCGACCGTCGACACCCGGATGATGCATTCGCGGACCGGCCGGCAATGTTTTTTCCGATCGCTTTTGTCAGGAACTGTTAACATGGTGCCATGGCACCAATCTGCAATCTGCGAGCGTCCAGGCGTGCGGTTTTTCTAATGAGCGCCTGAACGTGCGGTTTTTCTAATGAGTGCCTGAACGTACAATTGTTGTTCAAAAGCCGGTTGATGAGTGCAGCGAATCGGCCGGAAATGTTTTTTGCGTGAGCGTCCGAGCGAGCGGTAATAAGTCCAAGAAACGACTGATCATGAGCGACAGCCAGACCGCCCACACCGAACAATCGCATCGAGATGCCACGCGCCTGCAATATGGCGGGCGGGTCCGAACGATCATCTTTCTGACGATGAACCTGGCAGTCTTTGCCGTGGCGGTTTCGTTTTGGCACTACCTGGCGACCGGGCAATGGTGGGATTTTTCAGCCCAGGCCTACTATCGCGGGCTGGTTACTCCGCTCAGCGACATTTTTCTGCATCCACTGAGCATTCTCACGCACCCGTGGCTGACACCCGTGCTGGGGCTGCTGCTGGGGGTGATCATTTTTCTGCCGATCATGGTCGCGTCGCTGTATCGGCCGGTGGCGGCGGTGATTTTCTGCCTCTGCGCGATCCTGCTGGTGGTCAGCGTCACTCACTCGCTGTTTTTCGCGGTGTTTTTATTGGCCGGGTGCCTGCTGGCGATCTTCACGCCACTTCGAAGAAATATTCCGTTCCTGGCCTACATCCTCGCACTTGTGCCGATGGCGGTCTATCTGTACCTGTTCGCCTTCGCGGGCGGGCACTCCGCCGAAGTGCTGCCGCTGCAGCGATGGGTGCTCACCGGCCCGCTGCTGACCGCGGCGGTGGTGACGTTGCTGGCCTGCGGGCTTACGCTTTTGATCAGCAAGGCAGCCAGACACATCCAGGGCGCAATCTGGCCCAGCGCCGCACTGGCGACGGCCGGGGCGATCGCTCTGTTCTGCGCCCAGGTAGGACTGGACGAATTGCACTTTGCCCTTATCACCGACGGGCTGTTCGCAGGGGACGTGCTGTTCCGGCCGGTCCGGCTGGAGACGTGGCGGCAAGAGCACGACACACAGGGGCTCACCCCGCAAAATCTTGAGGTCCGCCTGCGAGACCACCTCAAGCGCAGGCAGAAAGAACTCTCCGATCGGTGTGACGATTTCCTCGATCGATTCGAAAAATCCTCCCGCACCGCCGAGGTGCTCTGGATCAAGGGCCAGTGTCGAAGCCTGCAACTGGACTCGCCTGCATACCAGGCTGGGACGGTTCGCTTCACGGCCGGCTTTCCGCTTCCCGGCTCGGCGCCTATTTGGCGACGGATAATCGATCAAGCCCCCCGCTCGCGTCAGGCGGCCCTGGCTGCATGGCGTTTGGGCGAGTTGACCCTGCGAAACCAGAACATCGAACACGGGGAACAATACCTGCTCGATGCGGCCGGCCTTCTGACTCGCAGGCTCACCCGCAACCCGCCACCGCCAGAAGCCATTCGCGAAGCAATGGTTTTCCGCCCGACCGTGCCGCTTCCTTCGCGAGCTTATTGCGCCGAAGCATTATTTCGCCTTCGCCGGCTGCTCTGGCTGATCGACCGCAACCAGGTCGCCACCAATAAGCCGGCCGCCGAGGCCATGGCCGCACTACTCAACGAAAATCCATACGAGGCCGACTACACCGCACGCCTCGGCAAACTGGTGAGCCTCTACGAACGAACGTCTATGGGCGACAACCTGAAGGTGGCCGTCGCAGCCGAAACCAAAGACCCCTACGAACAGGCGGAAATGCTGATCTGGCTGGCCGAAGACGAACGGACCGACGCGGCCGTCGAGGCTAATTACCAGCTGGGCATGCTCACCCGCCAGACCGCTCGCGCGCGGGCGCTTTCGCTGATGCCCAACCTCAAGGAACCACCCAGTTACTTTCAGACCGTAATCGCCGCACCACCCAACCCGTGGCAGGATCGGTCGCGTCGACACCTGGCCGGACTGGCGACCAACAGTGAAAACTCCCCTTGACCGGCCTGTCTTTGGCCTTGAAGGCTGACGACAACTACGCCAAAATATTTTGGGCATGAACTCCAGCCAGAAACAAACCGAACGCAAACGAATCCTGATCGCCTCGGCGACGGTCGGGTCGGGTCACAACTCGGCCGCTGCCGCCAT
>SDBT01008900.1_pt1 | contig 16332 bp, 18 predicted proteins | sample 2277101 | NCBI WGS metagenome assembly SDBT01 (sample SAMN10404973, study PRJNA504765) | marine sediment metagenome | isolation source: marine sediment core GS10_PC15, 103 cmbsf | place: Arctic Ocean: Southern Knipovich Ridge | collected 2010 | reverse complement strand
CTCTCAACCTTCTCCCTCATCCAATTTGCCCCAAATTTAATTATATCATCCATCCACACCTTTTTTCCCCTATTTTCGAGTAGCTTTAAATCCTGAGGGAATTTATTTTCGAACAACCCCTAAGACTAAAAATTCTAGGAAAAGTCCAGTAAATGGGAAAAAATAAAATTAAAAGAGGAAGACCACTCGAAACAAGAGAAAAAGTAAATAAAGTAATGAGGGTAAGTGAAACAACATTAAAATCTTTAGAAGAATATGGGTTAAAACCAAATAGGGAGATAGCAATTAAAAAATTATTACAAATAGCAGAACTAATAAAATATAGTGTGTTCAAGCCCTCTATCTTCTACTAATCAAAAGAAAAATTCGGAAGGTCTTCAGGTATGCCCAACCTACCTTCTTTGAATCCATCATCCTTATATTGCAGGGTTCTATTTTGTTCAGATTCATAATATGGGCGAGTGCCTCTAAAAGGATGTACGTAAGGGTCAAGGAATCGGTCAAAGTTTGCCAAAACCCTTTCTAGTGTTGCGGGAAATCGTATGCGGTAGAATAAATCCATACTTGACCACAAATCATAGTATTCTTCCTGTTTTTTTTCTTTTGAAATCTTTTCACGTTCAATATCCTGAAAGACTTGTCTATACTGATCTATTGTATAGCCTGTTATGTATTTTTCATCGGGGATGTCGTACTCTAGTGCTAATGCCAAACAAATATCAGCATATTCTGTTAATATTTTTCCAGCAGTAGCAAAATCAAAAGTAAAAATATTATTCTCATGTTGTTTAGCAAACTCTGTACATGCTTGGTCTAACCAGTCTTGAATTCGTTTTAATGATGGCAAATTATGTTCAAAGTGAGTCTGACATGTAGGGTTATCACTAACAACATTTTCCTTGATTTTTAGGATATATTTAGTAAGATCTGCACGTTGTTTCTTCAACATATCGAATATTTGAGCAGCTAGATTTTCTCCTAAAGTTTTGGCAGCTAAAGGATAATTACGATCTTTTTCATTTTTCGTTTCGTTAAATTTGCGAAAATCATCAATTTTAAACATTCTATTGCCTCTTTGAATTTATAGATCAATTCATCATATATAAAATTTCTCTTCAACTATATAAACAAATTTCACTCTAAAGGAAGGAATTCCTCTAACGTAGGAGTTAGACATGGTATTTTCTCTGACCAACGTGATTCTATTTTTGGTAAAGAGTCACGGAGACCAAATCCGTTGATTCGTGATTTATCGAGTTCAATTAATTTTACAAGGATACGAATCATTTTGAAATAAGAAATTATAAATCCAAACCATTTTGGAAACTGGTTTTGTTGAATACGTGAAATAAATTCGGCATAATGAAAACAGGCACTCTTAATCCACTGGATCAGCTCAGGGTAATCTGGACGTATATACTCAAGTGTGTCACTATATCCAGTTCTATATCGCCAAATACTACTATCAACTGCTTGTAGATATCGTTGTAATTCTCCAATTAGGTGTAAAATAGGTCTGAAATGAGTGTTGATAAATGCAAGGTTTTGAACGTCTTCACTTGAGGCTGTTCCTTCTTTGACTCTCCGTGTCCATATCGAAAAAGTCTTAAAGTAGTGGATAAAACCGTCTCCTCCAAATTCCCAGCATTTACTGAACATTCTATCAATCCACTTACACCAAGTTTCACATGTAAATTCAATAGAGGGATTAATACGACACAAAAATCATCAGAACATCTATATCCTATCTGTTTAAAATTACTCATACGAATTAGGTTTTCCTTTAAAAAACCAAACAGGAAATGGATATCAAGTTATTACCAAATTTTGGTTAACATTCTGCTATCTAGTTCTCCGAGAGTTACTAAAAACAATTTAATTCGAGTCATCTAGTGACTGTAAAGCTCATTACTTGATCTCTTAGGTCCTTTAATTTTGAATTGGTTTCAAAAGCTTTTCTAACTGGTTCTATCAATTCATTTAAATATCTACTAATGGCATTCTTTAAATCCATTGGATGAATTTCTTTTTTAACATAATGTGTTTCTAGTTGCTTATAATTAGAAAATTCAATATCTCCGCCAAATTTTGCAGGTCTTTCGATTTTAAATTCATTAAAACTTGGATTTTCAAAAACAAAATATTTTACATACTCCAGAATTGGATTATCTTCAACAATTCCATTTGGGCAAAATGCTTTCTTAATCTTTTCTTCGACTTGTTTAGATGTGTCTGTCATAAAGATTGCCGAATCAGGGCTAGATTTCGACATTTTAAGATCCATAATTTTATCTTCTAAACTTTCATACGAATCCTTTGGCGTAGATAAGCCTAATAGCATATGGTGAGAGATTACAACGGGTTTTTTATTAAATACTTTTGGTCCTACTTCTCGCGCAAGCATGTTTACCTTTCGTTGATCCATTCCTAATTGGGTAACATCGACATCTTGCCAAAATATGTCAGCACATTGCATACAGGGATATAGAATTTGAGATGCTTGTAGTGAATCGGATTCAGATCGTCCCATTATTTGCGCAGTTCGAATAATCCTTTTCAATGTTGAATTTCTTGCAATCTGCATAACATACTTCCAGTATCCATCATTATTAGCAAAATCGGACGCCCAAAGAAAATTTACATTTTTCAAATCCATTCCTGTCAATCGCCAAACTTCGATTAGGTATTTACCCGTTGTTTGAATATTCTCAAGATTTCCCCCAAGTTTATTATTAGCCCAACCATGCCAATCAGCTACAAGCATGTTGAACTTAGCACCTGCCTTAATCATTTTATTGACATTTATTGCACGAAGTATTCCCTGGGCAATATGAACTCTCCCTGATGGTTCAAATCCATCATACGCTAAGAAGCTCTTCTTTTCACTTAATAATGTTTTAACCTCTTCTTCTGTTACAATTTCTTCTCCAACACTCTTGATCAGCGATAATCTTTCTTCAATTTTCATTAATCATACCTTCTTTAAGGATTCTTTTATTATTAAATAAAGAACTTCTCACATTACTTCGCTAAGTTTAAGTCTATAAAAAATGAAATTACTTACAGATTATAGATTTTAGCAAAAGCTTAGTTTTATTTTTACTTCTTTGAAATTCTGCTAGAATAAGTTGAACAACAACACTTGTTTGAAATAAGAATTATTAGTTAAATGGTATTAACGAATTTGATTTATATTCTGCTTTAAGTACTCTGGAAATGATTCTCGAAATGAACAGACATAGTATCCTTTATGGCGATGTATGGGCATGTCTTTCAACTTTAGAGAATAATTCAATTGATTGTGCCATTACTTCTCCTCCTTATTGGTCTCAACGGGATTATGGGTTTCATAACCAAATAGGTAATGAGGAATTATTGAATGAATATTTAGAGAAACTAATAACAATTTTTAATTTATTAAAAACTAAACTTAAACCATTGGGTGTTTTTTATCTAAACATTGGGGACAAATACCTAACAAAATATGGTAACACTCCCTTAGGGATGGTTCCATACTTGCTTGCCTATTATCTTGTTTCAGATGGATGGAATCTCGCAGACATTCAGATCTGGTATAAAATTAATCATATGCCCTCAAGTGTGAAGAATAGATTCACCAACACATATGAACCCATTTTCGTTCTAACTAAATCCGAAACGAATTTCTATACAATATACAAGAAAAAGAACAATACTAACAATATTTTGAAAATTCCACTGCAACCTGTTCCTTATAAACACATGGCAACTTTTCCAGAGAAACTTGTTGAAGCTCTATTAAACCAAGGTCTACCAAATGAGGCAGTAATAATTGATCCTTTTGCAGGTTCAGGTACTACATGCAAAGCTGTACAAAATATTTCAGAGGGATACTTTAATCCTATAAAATTTAATTCTATTATGATAGAGTCGTTTAAGGAATATATCAAAATAATAAAGACCAGATGCAAAATTAATAATAAAAATATTAAGAAAATTCCCTTAGTACCATATTCTCCTATCCGATTGAATCCCAATTTCGATGTTCCAGTTCAAATATCGGATGAAGAATCAGAAATACCGTTTGAAATCAAACCAGAATCAAATTTTATCAGAATATTCTCAGAAACTGAAGAATTAAATGCATTTATTCCATTTCTTTATACTAACACTATTTACGATCTATTAGATGATGATGGTGTTCTTTTTATTGGTTTACCTAATCATGATATAGATAAATTGTTCACAATTGCACATTTAAATCAAAATGAATGGGTAATTCGCAATATGATTGTTGTACCAAGAAATAATGATTGGTTTCCAATTTTTATGTTAGTAAAGGATATAAAATCTGTTAAATATAAATTTAATCTTGATGCAGCTCGAATTGCTCATAAGATGGAACAGTCCTCAACTTGGGACAAAATTAACTTTGTAGGCTATCGTGTTGAAAAATCACAATCGTATTTTAAAACTCCAGATAGTGGAAGAATTGTTGAAATAATCGCAAAATTTCCAAATGGATTTCCAAAATGGGTATTAGTTAAATGGAATCAATTAAAAACTTCAGTTGAAGAAATTATAGATATGTCAATCCACTCAAATCAAATCAACATGTATTGCCCAAGTTGCGAACATATATTGGTTTTTTTTCACCACTATAAGAATAAAGTTTCGTGTGAAAGCTGTAATCGTCAACTGTGGGAAGGTATAGATAGTATCCCCCGTCTCGAAGAGAAAGATGTACGTATCGAACCTGATTATAAGTACACTAATCAATCAATTCCTAGTAATATAACTAAAAAACCTATTTACAGTGGAAAATTTAAAGATGCAGAAAAAATCAATTTAGGTCAATCTCCTGGAGCTAGGGTTTCTGTAAATGAGCAATTTTTCACGATGCAGCGATATTACAAAGTTAAACAAAGTCTAATATCTGATTATCTGAATATTCATAGAAAAAAAGTTAAACTGACAAAAAAGGAACTAACTGAAAAATTCCCTTCAGAATATAAACATACATGTGGACATTGGTTGAGAAAGGACATGGGGGGTTCTCTTCCGAAAATTGAAGATCTTCAGAATTTGCAGGAAATTCTTGATCTTGATGAGGTATATGTGAATTATATTAGTAGAATGGGTTTAAAACTCCAAACAGTTCTTGCTGATAGTAAAGGTAAGAATCCAGGCGATTTTCTTGAATATCCAGTGGAAAAAGTAATTGAAATTTTGAAAAATGTTATTGAATAGAGTATTATCTCTTTATTCTCCCTGGGAGATAAAAATTATACTTTTTTCTTAACATCCTCGTTTGTAAATATCTATCAATTCTTCGTGCGTTTTGAAATATGTCCCAAATTTGCTTATCTCCAAAAAAACCATTATAATACTCATGGATCTCTTTATAACTTATAGGAGCGATATTCAAGATATCTACTTCTTCTGAAAAAAAATCATTGATTATATTTATCGATTCAGGAATTAGCTCAGGTTTCTGCTCCTTATAGAAATTTGCAAGAAGATCAATAGCAACTAAGCGAAAATCATAATACCTTCCAACCACCTCATCAAGAAAAAGAGCTTCTAACAACCATCGCAAAAAGGAGGGAGCACTTTTTAAGAACAATACAGCCTCCATTGCATCTAGACCGTTAATTCGGAACATTGGAGTGCTTGTGTCAAGATAAAGTAACTTTTCATTTTCAGAAATTCTAGGACTTTTTGGGTTATAACCAACGAGAGACCAATTAGAAATCTGTCCATCTATACCAACGGTAATCTTCTTACTCCGATGATTATATAACCAAATTTTAGACATTTTTCTCATTATTAAAAGAAGAAGGTTCTTCAAATCCTTCCTTGTTATTTTTTCATGAAGTATTCGGTTTCCAATTGATTCAGATGGAATTCTTTCTTGAGCACAGTAAAGAACAATCTTTTGTTGAGGTGATCGAATCCATACTGAATCCTCATTCGGGAGATTGATTCCAAGTTTTGATAATATTTCATGGTACTTGTTAAACGCCGCAATATGGCGACTTACTTGAGATTCAGATTCAAAGATTGGAAGTCGTTTGTATGCAATAGGTGATAAGTCATCAATCAGTTCAAAAACTAAACTAATCTCTCCATAACCCAGTATTTTAATAGGAATATTTCCCCGATCTGGATAATTGGTGTCTATAGTTTTTTCAAATTCTTGAATTAGCTTATTATTGATTTGCATTTTTCATTCGCTCAATATTAACGGAAGAAAATACTTTTGAAATAAAAGAGTGAAAAACCTAAAAGCTTTTCTATTTCTTCTTTTCTTCTTTGCATTCCATATCAGAGAAAATAGTTAGTTCTCTCTCTTTACGAAGCTGAATTTGTCCACTACTCCACCAAAAAAGTAATAAAGTTCTGTTATCATCTCATCCGGAAAATACAGAAAAATTCTATCATGAAATCGCTCCCTTTCTTGGAAAACCCTACCGAATAGGATGGACTATGGAACGGGAACCAATGTTAACAAATTAACTCTTCCGTAAAAAATTTATCAATAATGGATTTATTTCATCTGGTTTTGAATATTGTGGTATATGTCCACATCGAGATATTGCGTGGAATTCAATTGAGGGTATGAGGTCGCAAAACCTACTACTAGTTGAATAAGGTATTACTGGATCATTTTCTCCCCAAAATAACTGAATTTGTAAATCAGATTTTCCAAGTTTTTTAAAAACTTCCCCTAATCCCTCGAAAGGAACGTTAAGCACAGTTGATCGAATAGCTCTCAAAAATCCTTTATATTCCATTTGTTTGGAGAATTTTACTAGATATTCCTCTATTTTTTTTTCGTCATAATGATAAAAATCTTCTTTTTGACCCTCTAGAATTCTTTTGTGCCCAAATACTTTAACTACAAGTCGATTAATTAAAGGAATTTCTAGAATTAACGGAAAAATCCTCTTTTCAGTAGGCATTCCAATTGTGTCGATTAACACCAACTTATTGACCAATTGTGGATATTTATCAGTAAAAATTGCTGCGATTCCTCCTCCCATCGACAAACCCACAAGACTGGCGTTTGTAATCTTTAATACTTTGAATAACTCATAAAGCTGTTTATTAAATAAATTTAGATCATATTTAACTTTTGGTCGGTCAGAATATCCTCTACCATACAAGTCATATCTTAACACTCTAAATCCAGCATCTATTAAAGAGTTAAATGTATGATCCCAAACAAATAATGGAGAAGAAAAACCGTGTATTAATACAATAACTGGATTTAGATCTGAACCGCCAATTTCGTAATGTACAAATCCATTAGAAAGTTTTACAAATTTTCCCGGTAATAGGTTTCTTCTATGATCGTTTAAATCCTTGGTTTCGTACTTCATCCTCTTAATAACTCCTTATAAGATAATAAAAATAAGATTTTTAGATCTAGCTACCTAATGCTTTTGGGACTGTTGTTTGGATATATGCTAATGATTCTTCTACATCCTCTGGACTTAATTCAAAAACCAATGGGCCTTCAAATTTCTTTTTTAATAACTCATTTAGTAAATCTGGAACGAGTAAATCATAATTACCGAGTGATTTATGATCTATCCTCGGAAATTTTCCATCATGAAGATGTAGCTCAATAATTCTATCAAAATAATTATCTATAAATTCCAATACACCATTATTCCATTTTCCAGAATATCCAGCGAGAACATGACCAGTATCAAGACATACACTCAAATTTAAATTTTTTAAGCAATCCTCCATATTTCTAAATGCGAATTCAACATTTTCTACCGCAAGTTTTCGTGTTCCAATCTGTGTTGTCTCAAGAATTTGATTTAAGCTTTCCTCCGCTGTATTTGCAAAATGATTGCTCATAAATTGTTTTCCAATTTCTGGAAGATTCATCTGAGTAAATTCGGAAACTAATGAACCCGTAGCATGAATTACCCAACAAATAGGATCAAGAATTTTTGTCATCTCAATCGCGTCAATCATACAATCAATTGAACCTTGCCTAATGAAAGTGTTTGGAGAAGCTAATTCGATTCCCCATAGTGGTAAATGAATACTACAGGTATAATCATTTTTTATTCTAAACTCATTCAATCGTTGCATGGTTTTAGAATCAAAAAAACCAGGGAGTACAAAGGCTAAATCACAGGTAACTTCAAAATGTTGAAATAAGTTATCATTTCGATTAAAACTAGATGCAACTAAATCGCAGTAATCTACCTGTGTAACATTAAGAGTTCCTTCTCCAATCATACTAATAAAGTCACTAAATTCGAATGGCCTAATTCCAAAGTTGAGTGGCATCATTAACACCAATTTCTCTACTAAAATTTAGATAGATAATTTTTCAAAACAAGATTTGAGCTCTTTAAACCAATCGTTATCATCACTAAATAAAGCTAATAAACCGATACTATCTAAAAATACTTGAGTATGGTCCCAATCAAGAGGTCTTATCTTCTCTGCAATCTCTTCATCAGCCTCATCAATATATCTTATTGCTAACTTATTTTGTATATCATAAATCTTACTGATAAAATCCTTGAGACATTGATTTGATTTTAAACTTCCTTTTAATTGTTTACCAAGTATTAGTCCAATAGCTTCAATCATCTTATCTTTTTGTTCAGTTACAGTATCAAAACACTGATCTTTCGGCTTAGCTACAGGAAAAAAGATTTTAGCAGTTCTCATATATAATGTTTGAGTCTTTAACTTGTTTTTATAAGGATAAACTCTTTTACCAGCCTGAATAACAAGTTCTTCATCTTCTAACTTTTTCAAATACCGGTAAATACTTTTATTAGACTTTTCATTACCGATTTTTTTGAAATTCTCCTCCAAATCCTCTACAGTCATAGGTTGGTTATTTGCTCTAAGAAAATCTAAAACAAGAAATAGATTCTTATCAACGAAAATTTGATTTTGTTTCTCGGTAATCTCTTTCCTCAAAGGCTGTTCGAACGTAATTGCATCCTGGTACTGTAGATCTGGCATTGTTTATCCCATCTAAAATAAGATAATGAGATGTGTAAATATTGCTAGCTGATGCAAATTGTATCAACTATTCTTGCCACAATGATATCATATATAAATTCATTTTGAGAATATGTTCTCATCATTTTGAGAATGTTATTCTTCATAAAATGTATTATTTCTAGGTTGAAAGGTGATAAATTAGTGGATATATGTGAAACTAATGAGGTTAGAGCTATTGAAAAAGCTCTTACAACATTTTTCGATGGTTTGAGAGAATTAGATCATAATAGAATCTATGAGGTCTTTCATCCAGATGCAAAATCGTATACCTATTCCAGAAATGGTAAAATCTATGTCCGTAACGCACAAAGATGGGAAAGATATTGCGAAAATATAAAGAAGAGTCTCAATCACCCGAATAATCGCAAAGTATCCGCTTCAATTGAAGATATAGATTTAACAAAAAATAATGCAATGGTAAAAGCATTCCTCAAAATTGAATTCCCTACGGGTATGATAGATTTCGTAGATTATTACCAGATGTCAAAAATTGACGGGAAATGGATGATAATGAGCAAAGTCTATCATGGGGAGGTAATACAAGCATAATAAAAAGAAAGTGGTGGAAAAAAAAGATGAACATACGTTATCAAAATTGGGAACCTAATAAAGGTTTAGAAGAAAAACAAGCTGAAATATATAATAAAAACAATCCAGGGCCTCAACCTGCAACAGCTCAACAGATAATTGACCGTTATAATCAGGAGAAAATAGACCCAAAAACAATCAGCTACGCTTTTTCAGAAAAAAACGAACTCCTTGCCTACATACAGGCTCGAGACTATTCTCAAATTAAAGAAACACATCTTGGTTATCCATGGGCAACAGACAATTGTCCAGCAGAGGTACAAGATAAATTATTTGATGAAATGCTAGAGTATGTCAAACAACGAGAAGAAGCTAAGGAACTATCTATTAGGATGAATGCTCAAACCAGGAGACAGAATATCGTAGATTTCTTCAAGAGAAGAAAAGTGAAAGTAATGTCTAAAAGATATCGATATAATTTAGATGTTAAGGAGATAGCTAAATTAAATTATTCAAAAGATGATTACACTTCAAGATTAGGTACTGAGGAAGATTTAGATATTTTGATAAATCTTTTAAAGGCTGATGGACGTTTCTCAGGCCAATTTTCTTCTAATGAAGACATTGAGAAGTACTTCAAAGATCGAGTTTTCAAAGCTGGACATGCGATTTTAATTTTCAAGGATGACCAACTAGTTATGGCTTCTGCTCCATTAATCTTCAAATTACCAAATGATGATGATAGAGAAAGTTTAATTTTTAGATTTCATTCTATTCTTGACGGCCATGAATCAGCATTCGAATTACTTCTAATCAGTCTTGCAAAAGAATGTGTTGAATTTAATTACGGAGTAGATAAACCTCTAGCTTTTTTTGCTAGTGATACGGATTCCAAGGATATCATTTCGGTTCTCGAAAGTAATAACTCAGAGAAAACTGTTACTGGATTAAGCTTTGGATTAGAAGAGTAATTCTCTTCATTTATTTTCTTTTTTTTTTATTCTAGTCAAACTGGGAAAGCCACTTTGATTCTACTTCAAACATTTCGTCGACCATGTTCCTGATTTCTACAGGAGAACAGATGCTTGCAGTGTTGGGATCGGGTAATACAGCGTGATAAATTTTTTCACGATCGAATGTTAATGCGCCTTCTACTGCAGATTTCTGAACCATTATGTTAGACATACAAAGCGCCTGGCATATTGTGGGAAGTGAAATTCCTCCTTGAGGGTGTAACCCATACTATCTACAAAAATAGGAACTTCAACACAACAATCCTTCGGAAGGTTAGTAATAAGACCTGCTTCCTTATTTATTACATTTGCATTAATCCTAGTAGGAGTGTTTGTTTCTATAGTGTTTATGATCAGTGAAGCATATTCTCCAGAATCCATATCCTTGAATGGAATTTTTTCAACATTTGTTTTCTCTTTGAAATCCTTCTCCAGATTCTTTTGAATCTTTATATTTTCGTTATAGTCTAGAGCATGGTCAAGCTCTGCAAAAAACCTTTCCCCTCTATACTTATCTAGAAGATCTTGACGTTTACGATAATAAGGAAGGTATTCACTCAAATGACCAGATGATTCCGTCATAAAGTAGCCTGTAGCATCCATCATATCGACACGGAGCTTTTCAATGTCGGTTAGGAAAGGATTACTTTTGCTAGCTTCCCTAATAAAAGGGTATGCATCCTGCCATTCAGAATTTGGTTCTCTGTACCATATCTTGAGGAACCATGCCATATGATTAATTCCAGCACAAAAATAATCAAATTCCTCAGGATTTGCATAATAATATAAATTAGCTCGTAAAACCGCTGCAGTACCAAATACTCCATGACAAAGACCTAAAGTAGATTCAGGAAATAATTCATTACAATACCATGTGTTCATTGCCATCGGATTGGTATAATTAAGAAGCAATAGTTTAAATCCCTTTTTTTCTCCAGCATTATACCCATATTCCTTCATGTGTTCTAAAAGTTCCTTAAAAAAATTAATTGTTCTTAAAAAACGAAAAACACCACCAGGGCCTAATGTATCTCCCACACATTGAGTCACTCCATATTTGAGAGGTATTTCAAGATCATATTTAACTGCTTCAAGTCCACCAATCTGAACCGCGTTGATTACATATTTAGCATCCTTGATAGCTTGTTTTTGATCGGTAGTCTTTTCAATTGTAACTCCTTCCAATTTATCGATATGATCTTCCCTATATTTTTGGAGATACTTGTACATATAATCTAATCGTTTAGGATCTATGTCCTCAAGGCACAGTACTGCATTTCTTAATGCAGGAAAGGTCAAAATATCAGTAAGTACTGTTTCTCCAAAAACTAGAGAACCTGCCCCGATAAAAGCTATTTTTAACATAATTATATGAAACTCCTTATGAATGACCTATTATAGGATGTGGAGTATATGGTTTCTCAAGCAGTTCGATTTCATCTTTAGTTAATTGGATCTCTAATGCATCCACAGCTTGTTCAATATGCTCAGCTTTTGTTGCACCCAAGATTGGAGCTGTAATATAATCCTTGGAGAATAACCAAGCTAGAGATATTTGAGCAGGTGTGACATCTCTAGCTTGTGCAATCTCTACTACTGCATCAACAACTTGAAAGTCCTCATTTTTGAAATACCGAGATTTTAGATATGAGTCATACTTAGTCCTTTCCGACTGTGTTTCTTCATTTTGCTTATATTTACCAGTCAAAAAACCTCTAGCCAATGGACTCCAAGGAATTATTCCTATATTCTGATCGCGACATAAGGGGATCATTTCTCTTTCTTCTTCCCGATAAACAAGATTATAATGATTTTGCATCGACCTAAATGGTTCAAGGGATAGTTGCTCTGCTTTCCACAAAAATTTAGCAAATTGCCAAGCAAACATCGAACTTGCACCAATATGTAGAACCATTCCTTGCTGAATAAGCATATTGAGAGAGTGTAAGATCTCTTCCATTGGAAGATTAGGATCTAAGCGGTGAATTTGATATAAGTCAATATAGTCAGTTTGAAGTCGTTTTAGTGAATCTTTAATCGCATGTTTGATATGATATCTTGAAAGACCGCTAGTATTGGGTTTAGGTTTAGGACTTAACTTAAATCCCTTTAACGGAAAAAATAGCTTTGTAGCAATAACAACTTCATCCCTATATTCTTTTAGAACTTCTCCTGTTATTTCTTCTGATCTACCTGCAGAATAAACATTAGCTGTATCGAAGAAATTTATTCCTAAGTCAAGTGCTTTTTTTATTATCGGACGAGAATTATCCAAATCCAAAGTCCACTTAGAAATATTTGGATCGCCAAATGACATCATACCTAAGCAAATACGACTCACCTGTAACCCAGTTTTACCTAATCTTGTATATTTCATAATATAAATTCATCCTTACTAGAATAACCTCATAGTACACTAAATTCTATCATATTATTATGTTATTGACCATAGCTACCTGTTAGACTCACACTAATCTATAATAATTGATTTAATTCAAACTATCTTTATGATGTTAAGCTTTAGTACATCAAAAGAACTCACTTTCTTAATTTTTTAATTATTTTCATTTATCGAATGTAATTGCATTTTAAAAAAAGTTTATAACTTCTGTATTACAGAATGTTCTTCTATTCCGCAGAAATGTGTTGCATCTTAAATATTTGATATTTTAGTAGTCATCATGAATTATCATCATTGCTTCGTAAAAAATAATTCTAAAAAATTCTTTACAATGAATTTTCCAAAACGTCCTCCTTAAAAAGGGGCACACAGGTTAAATCGACTGCCGAAACAGTCCAGTTTTTTTAACGAGCTCGAAGCTCAAAGAAACATACGGACATGATTGCTGGCATATCTTCTCGAGGAGCGAAATCTTAAAAACCTATCCAGGAGGTTGAAGTAAGTTGCTTTCGCAACTTTTCAGATAGTTTTTTTATTTCTTTTAGAAGTTAAATTCAATATTTAAAGTGAAATATATTCAATAATTTTCTTTTGATTCTCTCTAGATAAACCAATGCTTTCTAAAAATAAGTTAATTCCCCCAGAATCGTTTATAGAGTTATAAATAAATTCTATCAATTCCTTTTTCATATTAGATCCTGAAGCCATAAAATCTTCCTTAATCTGTTTCCAAGGTGTTCGTATTAACATATGAATCAAAGCTATAATTATCCCTGTTCTATCCATACCTACTAGACAATGGATTACTAGAGGATAATTATCCTTATCAATAAAGAATTCAAATAACTCTCTAATTCGGTCCCCTTCATTCTCCAAAACCCATTTATAAAATTCAACACTATTTCTCCCTTGAATCCGCTCATCAGTTTCATCTGAAACCAATTTCATATTTTTATAGTTTATTAATTTCAATAATTCCTTAGGATAACGCCTTTTTAGAATTTCTTTCCTATTTCGAAGGTCGATTATTGATTTTATTCCCTTCTCGTGAAACCATTGGGACAAAACTGGATCATTCACATAAGCAGAAAGATCTGAAGACCGATAAATTATATTTTTTTTTATCTTTTGCCTTGAATACAACGCAATATCTCTTAAATTTAAAAAATAATTTGATTCCATTGCAATCAACTAATTCGTTGAATTTTCCACATATTGTTAACAATTCAGAGGAATAATTAACTTGTAAACCTACTTGAGAATTATTATTTTGAGTAAAAAAAAGGATATGGGACTTCACTATTCTTTTGTCAATCGAATTATGGAATTAAAAGAAGGTACAATTCCTTCAAAATTGACCATTCCTTTTTCTTTCATTGTTTTAAGGCGTAAACGTATACCTTCAAACTTATCAGCAAGAGTTTCATTTAGTGTTTTATAGTCTAGTTCTCCCCCATGCTCTTGTAGAACTTTCACGATTTCTTCATATTCTGATTCATAATCAATTGGTTCCATCTTCAACAACTCAGAAAATTATTGATTAGATATGTTATGTGTTCATCACTTCTTAATTAATTTAATTTTAATAACCTTCTTAAAATTGAAAATATTTTTTCGAAGGTTTAATATCATTGAGAAAAGAAAAAGTAATGAATAAGTAATTAAATATACCTGAATGCCGTTATTTAGTTGGTGATTAAGTTATGAGATGTCAACTCGTATTTAACCAATGGGAAAGTCGAGCTTTTATTGCTAAAGCAATTGTTAAACATCCTCAAGTAGAGATAGCGCTTGATGATGGTATAATAGGGATTGGAAGGGGTATTACAAACGCTTTCATTATTCGTGAAATTCTGGAAAGTACTGGAAACACTGACTTTGAAATTGACTTAAATAATTATGTAGCAGGAGTTGTGGATGGTTCCCTATGGGTAAGCGAGGCAGAAACCCGAACCCCTGAAGTAGCTTTTTATGCAGGTAAACCACAATTTGAACCTATAAACCAAGCAGTAGAGAAGTGTGATGTTATCCTAAAAGGTGGAAACGCTCTTGGTTGTGATTGGGTTGCAGGAGTGCTTTGTGCTCATCCAGCTGGTGGTACGATAGGTAGTGTTTATAGTATTGCAATTTCTAGAGGAATTGATATTATTGTACCAATATCCGTTGAAAAAATGATTCCATTCCCTGTTACTGACATTGTGCCAAATTTAGGGGGTCAAAAAGCTATAGATTACGTAAGAGGACTTCCTGTAGCACTTTTCCCCATTATTGGAGGCGAAATCTTTTCAGAAATTGAAGCAATGGAAACTTTAGCAACTGTGGAAGTATATCCTATTGGAGCTGGAGGCGTCTATGATGGAGCAGGAGCTACAATATTTGAAATTTCAGGGCCAGAAACAGAAATCCAGAAATTGTTAGATATTTACGAAACAGTAAAAGATACTAAACCTCTGAAAATCAATCTTAAACCTCATTAAATAAACTCTCTCCAATTGAGAGGAAATTCTTTTTTTTTCTGAGCTAAATAACAAACAGGTATTGCTATAATAAAGCTATTCTCTGGAATGCCTTTGGACAATCACAAGAGTCAGGTGCTTTACAATCATGGTTTGATAATAATTATAGAGTTACTAGTTCGTCTGAAGATAAGGATCGAAAAAATTTTGGAGCATTCTTAGGAAAAATAAGCGCAAACTATAATGTTATTCGAGCTATTATGTACATTAGTTCGGGGATCATTGCAATCCTATTTAACCGAAAAGCACTCTTTTAAATAATAATAAAAATTGCATGAACGTGGCCTTCTTGAAAAAACAAACTATTCAGGTCAGTGGAGAATAGCCTAATCTCTATTCTGGAAAAATAATTGATATAGAACAAGGATCTGACATAAAATTGTTGTAATTAATAACATTTCAACAGCTATGTTTAGAGGTCTCCTTTCAAATGGTTGTGCAGTTTTTTTAGGGTAATTTACATTATAATACTCAAAAATCATTTCTTTTTCATTCTTCATCTCTGTGTAAATAAAATGTGAATGTGCAATACTATGTCTAATATATCTAAACTCGTCTAGATATGTGTTAAGTATTTTAATTTTATAAAGACCTTTGAATACTTTGTGAATTTTCTCATATAGATTAAAAATATCTACTATTTGAATAAATCCAAATTTGTATAAACTTTTAGTGTCATAACCAACCAGTACTTCGTAACTATGGGAGAGGGTGATCTTCATGAAATCTCAAAGAGGAAAGACTTAAATGTGGAGAAAAGCAATTAGTAGTCATTATGGACAAAATAAAACTACCTCGCTTTCCACCACGGAAAGCACGAAATACACCGACCCTTATAAACTTT
>SDBT01008899.1_pt1 | contig 16333 bp, 15 predicted proteins | sample 2277101 | NCBI WGS metagenome assembly SDBT01 (sample SAMN10404973, study PRJNA504765) | marine sediment metagenome | isolation source: marine sediment core GS10_PC15, 103 cmbsf | place: Arctic Ocean: Southern Knipovich Ridge | collected 2010 | reverse complement strand
AGAAAAGCTGGTACAGCTTGTGACTTCTTGAAAAAAAAGAATATAATGAGTGATATGAAAAAAAAAGGTTTTTTTGGCGGTACTTTTGATCCGATTCATGATGGACACATTAATTTAGCCCTAACCTTGATGGAAAAACATGGGCTCGATGAAGTTCTGTTTTCTCCTGCCTATATATCCCCACATAAAGCGCAATCTCCTCCTGTCGCTAGTCCTCAAGACCGCCTCCAAATGACAGAACTTGCTATTGCTCCGATTCCTCAATTTTCTTTATACCATAAGGAAGTCGAGCGTGGTGGGAACTCTTTTACCATTGATACAGTGAAAGAATTAATTCGCAAATCCCAAGAAGAAGGACAGGCTGTAAAGTATTATTTGATTTTAGGTGAAGACGCCATTCCCACCTTCCATCGCTGGAAAGAGGTGGATGAACTCATCTCCTTAGCGCCCCCTCTTGTTGGGTGTAGAGGGGAGAGTTATTCCCTTCCTTCAGCTACACTGCCCCCATTGATCACGAAGACGATTGAGGAGGGATGGACTGAGATCTTAATGATGCTAATTAGCAGTACTCAACTTAGAAACCGGATCAAAAAACGACTTTATTGCGGCCACCTTATTCCTAGAGAAGTTCTGGACTTTATTTACGAACATGAACTATATTCTAAATAATATTATGGAATCAGATTACTTAACTATTTTAAATAAAATAGCTCAGGCTATCTTCGATAAAAAGGGCTTTAATATTTTAGCACTTGATGTTCGCGGCCTCTCCTCAATTACTGACTTTGTCGTAATTGCTGAAGGGAATGTCGATCGTCACGTCATTGCTATTGCTGGAGGGGTCGAGGTAGAGTTGCGCAAAATTGGAGAAGTTCCCTATTACGTGGAAGGGGATAAGGATGGAGATTGGGTCGTTGTTGATTACTCTTCCATCATGGTCCATCTCTTCCAGCCGGGATTAAGGGATAAGTATCAATTAGAAAGCCTTTGGAATGAGGCCAAAATTATAGATGTGGATATTAAAACTGCTCCAGAACAGTCTGTAAAGTAAGTTGGGTGGAAACATGAAAGACAAAAAAAGACGCATTGTTGTTACAGGTTTAGGAATTGTTTCCTGTTTTGGAGACGATGTTGATGTCTTTTATGATAAACTTCTCGAGGGGAAAAGTGGAATTTGTCCCATTGAGAGTTTTCCTGTTGAGGATTACCCCACAAGGTTTGCCGCATGTATCCGTTCATTTGATCCTGGTGATTACATCGACAAAAAGCAGGCCCGCCGTTTAGATCCCTTTCTCCAGTACGGCATTATCGCTGGGAAGAAGGCTTTAGAGAATGGTAAATTCGATTTAAATGACCTCAGCCAGTTAGATAAGAGTCAGTGTGGCATCATTCTTAGTTCTGGAATGGGGGGATTGAAGACGCTGTGGGATGGAGCAAATGCCATTATCTACAAAGGTCACAAGAGACTAACTCCTTTCTTTGTTCCCTACATCATAACCAACATGGCAGGAGCACTCCTTGCCATTGAATTAGGTTTTCAGGGCCCAAATTACTCGATTTCTACTGCGTGTGCCACCTCTAACTACTCTATTTTAGCTGCAGCACAGCACATTGAACGCGGAGATTCAGACCTCATGTTATGTGGGGGTACCGAAGCTGCTATCAATCAGATTGGGCTCTCTGGTTTTGTTGCGTGCAAAGCGCTCTCTGAATGCAATGATGAAATAGAAAAAGCCTCTAGGCCTTGGGACAAGCAACGTGATGGCTTTGTGATGGGTGAAGGGTCTGCAGTGCTTGTCTTAGAGAGTTTGGAGCACGCACAAAAAAGGGGAGCTCCCATTCTTGCGGAATATCTTGGGGGAGCTCTCACGTGTGATGCACACCACATTACAGAACCCACTCCTGATGGCGCTGGAGTTGCTCTCTGCATGGAGAAGGCCGTAAAAGATGCAGGTATTGAAAAAGAGAAGATTAACTACATCAATGCTCATGCCACCTCTACGATTGTAGGGGATATGTGTGAAGTGAGAGCTGTGAAGAGCTTTTTTGGGAGTCATGCTTCAAAGCTCAAAATGAATGCAACGAAATCTATGGTGGGTCACTGTCTTGGAGCGGCGAGTGCCATTGAGGCAGTTGCCACGCTCAAAGCGATCATGACAGGTAAACTCCATCCAACAATCAACCTTGATCAGCCTGAAGATGAACTTGAAGGACTCGATCCAGTTGCCCATGTCGCTCAGGAACATCAGGTGACAGCAGCAATGTCAAACTCCTTTGGTTTTGGTGGACACAACTCTACGATCATCTTTGCCCCATTCCAAGAATAAAAGGAAAGAAGGGGTTTGAAGAAGTGAAGAGTGAAGAGTGATGGATGATGAATAACGATTCTTCTGGTTTCTTGTCTGTATACTGCGTGCCAGACTAGGGGAAGATACACTTTTTTATGCTCACACGAAGTAGTGAGCCAAATAAGAAAAATCAATATTCATCGTTCATCATTTATTACTCATCATTAATTATTTTTGGTATGAGAGAAGAGACATCTTACGGCATTATCCCGTTCTCCAAGGTAGGTGATGACTTGAAGGTGTTTGTTATTTTGCACAAGAAAGGAAATCATTGGGGGTTTCCGAAAGGGCATGCAGAAGGAGTGGAGACCCCTATACAAGCTGCAACGCGCGAACTCAAAGAAGAGACAGGTCTCGCGGTTGAGAAGCATTTGCTCTCGACACCTTTAACAGAGCAATACACCTTTTATCGTAACGGGGAAAAGGTCTTAAAAACAGCTGCCTATTTTCCTGCATTTGTAAACGGTACGCCTCAGTTGCAAGAAGAAGAGATCCGTGAGGGAAGGTGGCTCTCTTGTGCAGATGCGATGAAAACGCTATCTTTTTTTGAGGCGCGAGCCATCTTAAACCAGGTACTACATGAACTTAAGAAGGTTATTCACACGGAGTCCTAAAGTGCAGGTCTTTCTTAGGACGTGCTACTACTCTGATGTCTCTGCTCACAAGAAGCGCCCAAGCGGGTTTTCACATCAGCGGTGTGTTGAGAATCTTATTGAAACTCTCGATGAAAAAGAGGCATTCCTTACAGTCTTACTGGACACTGCCAGAAAAGAGAATGAGCTCCACTTTGTTTTTAAGCAGACGAAGACTCCTATCATTGAGATTAGTGAGGGGACAGAGACCGGTTCTTTCTTGCAGCTTCTTAAGCATGTAGAAGATCAAAAGTTTGATCCCGAGACGGTCCTCTATTTTGTTGAAGATGACTATCTACATCGACCTGGTTGGGTCTCAGTATTAAAAGAGGCCTTCTCTCTTGAAGAGGCTTCATATGTCACATTGTATGATCACAAGGACAAATACCTTTTACCACAGTATGAGAATCTCTCTTCTCGCTTATTTTATACAAAGACAACCCACTGGCGGACGACACCGTCAACGACAAACACATATGCCATGAAGTGGAAGACGTTAAAAAAAGACATGGCGATACACCGCTCTTTTTCTGAAGGCAGGATGATTACCGCGGACCATGACAAGTTTTGCAAGCTCTCTGAAGAGGGGGGGCGGCTCCTCTCTGCTATCCCTGGCTGGTCGGCTCATATGGATCCCGAATGTCTCTCTCCCTGTCTCGATTGGGGAAAAAATAGTCAAAAAAGTAATATATTTTTACCTTTCAAGTACCGGAGGTACCTATGGCATTAACGCACGTTTTAGCTCTTCCAGAGCAAACAAAGGTTCAATCGTGGCTTAAGGAAACCTTGGTTGTTTTAGGCGCAAGTATTTTGATTGCACTATGTGCGCCACTATCAATCAGGCTTCCTTTTAGTTCTGTTCCCATCGCAACGCAACTTCATGTGATTCTCTTTTTGGCAGTCACCTTAGGAAGCAAACGGTCGGCTGCTGCCGTTCTGAGTTATCTAATGTATGGTGCGCTTGGTCTTCCTGTATTTGCTGGTGGGGGCGCTGGTTTTTTAACTCTTTTAGGCCCCACTGGAGGGTATCTTTTAGGCTATGCCCTAGCGGCTTTTGTAACAGGCTATCTCTGCGAAAGAGCGCGTGAGTGCACTCTTATAACGACACTCGCAGCTCTTGTTGTAGGGAATCTGCTTGTATTCTTTACAGGAAGCTTGTGGCTTAGCGGCTTTGTTGGAGGAATCGTTCCCGCTTTGACTCTAGGCGTGCTTCCTTTTATTCCAGCGGACGCCCTTAAGACTGTTTTAGTCTTAAAGGCTCTGAAAAAAGTGTAATCAACTGTGTGTAGAAAATCCCCTCTAATACCTAGAAGGGGCTTTTCTATTTTTTTCTAACTGCCATAAAAAAGGCTTTAGAAATATCTCCAGTTTTTTTAGCTACGTTGAGTTCTGGCTCTTTTTTAACAGTGCTATCGAGAGAAGCACTTCCAAGGTCAGAAGGGACCCCTCCCAAACTTCTTATAAGACCGTGGACTCCCCCTGCACCTCGAACCAATGCAAGGTCGTCGTCGGGAACGCGTATTCCTTTATAATTGGGTATAAGTCGATCAGCGTTTATTTTAATATCACCCATGAGTTTTCTCCTTAGTTGGGATTTACTATTTTCCAATTTAGTGCTGAGTGATTTTTTCTACAATAAAATTTAATTAATTCGGAAAGTTTCTAATCTTTTTTTTCAGCTCGATCTTTTAGAGATCTGACCTTGGCACTTAGAAATCTCGCAAGGTCGCCGACTCTTACATAGAAGGGGACGAAATGTTTAGATGGCGAGCGGCTTGGGTTGTCTGGTTTTTGCGCACTTTGTGGAGGCGGGTTGCCTGGCTCTTTTCTTTTAATAGGTCCTTTCATTTATTGCCTCGTTATTCTGTTTTTGTTGTCGATCTTATAATGACTATTTCATTAAAGTTATTTTTTTGTCAAATATGTTTGTTTTTTTAATAATATGTAATTAACTAATAAGCAACGGGTTGGCAAAAGAAAGAGATGCAAAATTTTCCCTAGATATTCTATCCTAGAAGGTTATGAAATTATTAAAAGATATCGCTTTTTTTTGCGTCTATTGCTTTTTAAGAACACTCATCTGGTTGCGTTATCGCCTTAATATTGAGGGGCTTGATTCTATTTCCATAATGGATTCTAAGTCTGGAGTTCTTTTTTTGCCAAATCATCCGGCCGAAATTGACCCGATATTCCTTATGTTGGTTCTTTGGAAGCAGTACAGACCTCGCCCTCTGGTGATTCAGTATTTTTTTGAGATGGTGGCTGTTTATCCCTTTATGAAGCTTGTGAAGGCACTCGCGATGCCTAATATGAATGGCTCTTCTAATAAGTGGAAGCTCCATCAAGTTGAGAAGCTCTTTTCTGCAATAGTGGGGGGACTTAAAAGGGGTGAGAACTTTTTGGTTTATCCCGCCGGCAGGCTAAAGCTAGAAGGGGAAGAGATTGTTGGAGGCTCGTCGCTTGTTCACAGCCTCTTGAAGGAGTTTCCGGACGTTAACATTGTCTTGGTGCGTACGCGCGGCATGTGGGGGAGTAGTTTTTCTCGGGCACTTACAGGAAAGGTCCCCCCATTTGGAAAGAAATTGTTGGAGGGGTTGATTCATTTATTGAAAAATGGCCTCTTCTTTATTCCTCGCAGGGAGATTACCATTGAATTTCAGCCGGCTCCTGCTGACTTGCCCATCACAGGGAGTCGTTTGGATCTTAATCAGTATCTTGAGAAGTGGTACAACAGTAAGAAAGATCCTCTCAAGCTTGTCTCTTTCACCTTTTGGAAGGAGACGTTGCCTAAAGTTAAGGTGTCTAAAGAGGGGCAGCTCATCCATGTGAAACGGCGTGTGCCTAAGCAGGTGCGCTCCGACGTGACTGAGATGCTTATGGGGATGTCTCACCGCTCAGAGAAAGACATTAACGATGAAGACGATTTGTGGGTAGATCTTGGGCTAGACTCATTAGATATGGCAAAGGTCCATACATTTTTAGATGATACCTACGATATTGTCGATCTTGGCCCTGAAGAGCTGCAGAGCGTGGAAGATGTTATGCAAGCGGCTGTTGGACGAAAGAAACTCACTTCAGTTCCTGAAGGAAAAAAGACGAAGATTAAGTGGCCTCTGGAGCCTCATAGAAAAGTACCCGCAATGCCGGAAGGGGAGACGCTCCAAGAGGTCTTTTTGCGTTCCTGTGATTCCATGGGTAATCGGACAGCTTGTAGTGATGGCTTAATGGAGGTCTGCTTGAGTTATCGGCGCCTCAAAACTTCCGCTTTGGCTCTCTCTATGGGGGTGAAAAAACTTCCCGGTAAGTATGTGGGAGTGATGCTTCCTTCCTCGGTTGCATCGTATATTTGTATTTTGGCCGTTCTATTAGCTAAAAAAGTTCCGGTGATGCTCAATTGGACAGTGGGATCTCGGTCGTTAGATCACGCCGCTGAGGTTACCAAGCTCTCCTGTGTGCTTAGTGCTCGGCGGTTTTTAGAACGCGTCGAGAATGTCGATTTGGGCACCATCGAAGAGAAGCTCCTCCTTTTGGAAGAGTTTAGGGAGCGTCTAACTCTGGGCGAGAAGCTCAGAGCCTTTTTCCTTTCTAGAAAAAAGGCAGAGCGTGTCATGCGCGCTCTCGATTTGACTGACCTTGATAAAAAGAGCGAGGCCGTTGTTTTGTTTACGAGTGGAACCGAATCCCTTCCTAAAGGTGTTCCCCTGAGCCATCACAACATTTTAAGTAATCAAAGAAGTGCTTTGTCTTTTCTTGAAGCCACAGAGGACGATATCTTGCTTGCAGTTCTACCCCCGTTTCACTCTTTTGGATTTTCAGTGACGGGCCTTCTTCCCCTTTTGATTGGGCTCAAGGTGTGCTACGCTCCTGACCCTACCGATGGGCGGCAAATGGCGGCCGATGTTGAGCATTGGAAGGTTACGATTCTTTGTTCTGCACCGAGCTTTTTGCGGGCGATGTTTCATGTGGCTAAGAAGAGCCAGCTCAAGTCAGTGCGATTCGTCGTATCGGGTGCAGAGAAGGCTCCTCAAGAGCTCTTCGATACGGTGAGCTCTCTTCCTCTCCACCCCGAACTTCTGGAAGGCTACGGCATTACAGAGTGTAGTCCGATTGTAACGGCAAATCGGCTTCATACCCCACCCTGTGGGGTTGGAAAGCCCGTTCCGGGGGTTGATCTCTGTGTGATTCATCCAGAAACGGAAGAGGTGCTTCCTCAAGGAAGTGATGGGGAGATCTGCATTGCCGGACCTAATGTCTTTTCGGGTTACTTAGGCAATAAAAAAGACCCCTTCATAAAGATTGATGATAAGCAGTGGTATCGTTCTGGCGATTGGGGCCATATTGACGAGGATGGCAATCTAACTTTATCTGGTAGGCTCAAGCGGTTTGTAAAGATGGGCGGAGAGATGATAGGCCTTGGAGGAATAGAAGTGGATTTACAAGCCATTGCTGTAGAGAAGGGGTGGCTCCCGTCCTCTTTTGAAAAGCCTCAAATTGCCGTTGATGCCGAAGAAAGCGATGGGGAAAGACCTCAAATTGTAGTGTATACTACTGTTGACCTAGACCGGGATGAGGTGAACTCCGCTCTTAGAGAGAAAGGGCAGGGGAGTCTTGTAAAGATTGCCGAGATTAAAAAGATTGATGAGATCCCTATGTCAGGCACAGGAAAAATACAGTATCGGAAATTAAGGAAGAACTGAACAATAACCTAAGTTCACTAGTATGAAAAAGCTCAAATTTTACAACACAGAGTCGCGAGAGAAGGAAGAGATCATTCCGATGAGTGGTAAATCCATTCTGATGTACACCTGTGGCCCGACTGTGTACAACTTTGCTCACATTGGCAATTTTCGCACCTACGTCTTTGAAGATCTCTTGCGTCGCACGATCAAATTTTTTGGCTACGATTTAAAACAGGTGATGAACATCACCGATATCGATGACAAGACGATCAAAGGGGCACTTGAAAATAAGGTCTCTTTAAAAGAGTACACAGAGCCCTATACGGCAGCTTTTTTTGAGGATTTAAAGACACTTGGGATTGAGATTGTTGAGGAGTACCCGCGTGCCACAGAATACATTCCTCAGATGATTAAAATGATCAAAAAGCACTTGGAGCTCGGATACGCCTACAAGGGAGCGGATGGGAGCATCTACTTTTCTATTAACAAGTTTCCTTCCTATGGAAGGCTCTCGCATCTCAACCTCGATGAGCTGCAAAAGGGGGCTTCACAGCGCGTAGGGTCAGATGAGTACGAAAAAGAGAACGCGGCTGACTTTGTGCTGTGGAAGGCGTACGATCCTGGGCGCGATGGGGAAATCTTTTGGGAGAGTCCCTTTGGCAAGGGGAGACCTGGGTGGCACATCGAGTGTAGCGCCATGTCAATGCACCTTTTGGGAGAGAGTATCGATATTCACGTGGGTGGTGTGGACAATACCTTTCCTTACCACGAAAATGAGATTGCCCAGTCTGAGTCCTATTCCGGAAAGCATTTTGTGAGACATTGGCTCCACTCTGAGCATCTTCTTGTAGACAACAAGAAAATGTCCAAAAGCTTAGGTAATTTCTACACCCTACACGATCTCCTAGAAAAAGGATTCACGGGTAAAGAGATCCGTTATCTGTTGCTTCAGGCCCACTACCGTACGCAGCTTAACTTCACCTTTGAGGGATTAACTGGGGCTAGGCACGCCCTTCAGAGGCTCTCAGACTTCATTCACCGCCTCCATGATGTAGATGACATGGCTACGTACTCAGAGTGCCAGTCTCTGCTTGAAAAGGCCGAGAAGGACTTTACTTCCCATCTTGCCGATGATCTAAATATCTCTGCCGCTCTGTCATCCCTCTTTGAAGTCGTGCGCGAAGTGAATACTCTGTGCGATAAAAAGAGGATTGGGACAAAAGAGGCACAGAGTGTTCTCGAATTTTTACAGCGATTAGACCACGTTTTCTGTGTCATTCCACTTCATGTAGAGGAGAAGCCCGTTCCGCTAGAGGTCCTAGATGCCCTCAAAAAACGCACCGAGGCACGCGCAGCTAAGGATTGGGCAGAGGCCGACTGCCAACGCGATTGGATCGTCTCTCAAGGATATGTTATTGAAGACACACCTAAGGGACCTCGCGTAAAGAAAGGATAGGGATGAGGGGAAGAGAGAAGCGGTAAGAGAGTGAAGAATATCGCTTCTTCTTGCTCCATGTCCGGCAACTTCGTGTCAGCCGTTTCTTAAGGAAGTCTGAATTAATCTAACCGGATTGGAGACGGCTGATGAGCTGAAGTCCGCCGTCGCTAAGGTAGATCTTGGATCCTGATCCTAGCCTGACGAAGTTTGATTTTGCTAAAATTCTGACGATGCTGTCGACGCCACGTTGTCTTTGGCCCATCTTGTCGCCTACTTCGTACCGATCGATCTCTTTAGTAGCTGTGCCGCTCTCTTGAGCCATCTCGTAGAGCTTGAGAAGAAACCGTTCATCTTTGGTGACACCTTTTTGACTCATAATCGTAATCTTATTCTTTCTCTACGCTCTTTTTCTCTCCATCTTCCGGTCTCATTAGAGGGAAGTAGATAACATCGCGGATGGAGTGTGCTTTGGTAAAGAGCATGATGAGGCGGTCAATGCCTATTCCTAGCCCGCCTGTAGGGGGCATTCCTTGACAAATGGCTTCGATGAACTCTTCATCGAGTGGGTAGGCCTCTTCGTTGCCGGCATCGCGGTCATCAGACTGCCTTTCTAGAAGCTCGCGCTGCAGTACGGGGTCGTTGAGCTCAGAATAGGCGTTGGACATCTCACGGCAAAAGATGAAGCTCTCAAAGCGCTCGACAAGACCTTCTTCTCGTTTTTTGGGATCGCGGTGTGGCTTGCATAATGGAGTTGTCTCGATGGGATGGTCGATGATGTGGTGTGGCTGGATAAGATGCTCTTCGACGAGCTCTTCAAATAGAAGTGCCATCAATCTGCCGCGACTAGCTTTGGCTATCCCTTTGGGATCGATGCCTGTCTTGGTGCGTAAAATCTCTCTAAGCGGCTCGTCTTCGTATTTGTCAAAATCGATTCCTGCGTACACCATAAGACTCTCTTTCATTGAGAGGCGCTTCCACGGCGCTTTGAGATCGATGATTACCTCGCCTGTGCCATCTTCGCTTGCAAAGGGGATTTTCGTTGTACCAAAGAAGTGAAGGGATAGCTTCTCAAAGAGGGTCTCCATGAGAACCATCATGTCGTTGTAGTCCCAGTTAGCAGCGTAGGCCTCAAGCATGGTGAATTCTGGATTGTGCGTTTTATCGATCCCTTCGTTGCGAAACACCTTACTCATCTCAAACACCTTGTCAAGGCCGCCAACAACGAGTTTTTTTAGAGAGATTTCTAGGGCAATGCGCAAGTACATTGTCTGGTGGAGGGCGTTAAGTTGTGTGACAAACGGTTTGGCTTCTGCACCCCCGTGGATGTTTTGAAGGATAGGGGTCTCTACCTCAATAAAGCCTCCATCTTCAAAAAAGCGCCGGACAAATTGGACAAAGTGCGAGCGCATTTTAAGTTGCTCAGCCACCTCTGGATGGGTGATTAAATCGAGCCAACGCTTGCGGTAGCGCGTTCCCTTGTCTGCAAGGCCGCAGTGCTTGTCTGGTAGGGGAAGGAGTGTTTTGCAGAGGAGGGTAAGCTCTTTGATAAGAAGAGTGAGTTCCCCTTTGTGTGTGAGGAAGAGGTGTCCTTCGATGCCGATGATATCGCCGAGGTCAATCTTTTTTTCAATAAATTTAAGGGGTTTGACTACGCTTTCGGGGCTGAGGCCGGTGACCTTCGTTACATCTCGGCTGCACATGATCTGAATGCGGTGGCCTCCCTCTTGGATCTGGCCAAAAGCGTTTTTTCCCATCGCCCGGAAAAGCACGAGGCGTCCTGTGAGCTTGTGGTGGGGAGTTGAGCCCTTTAGGGCATCTTCGCTCCCTCCCAATTCCTTGTTTTCAACCTGGCTTTTCAGCTCCTGAACCCTTGCTGTGGGCTTAAAATGATGAGGATAGGGCTCAATTCCAAGGGCTTTGATTTCCTCGAGTTTGCTCATACGGTTGCGAAACTCTTCATGTTCTTGATATTCAGGAGCTTGAGTGTTCATGCCAAAATGGGTGCAAAGGTTTAAAAATGTGTAGGATACGCCCCGAACCTTAAAAGTGCAATCCCTAACAATGTTGGAATTAGTAATTTAAATTATTTTTATTTATACGCTTAATCATAAGTTATATGCGTATGTAAAATTATATGTTAAAATTAACAAATAAACTAGTATAGGGTTGGTGATTATGATTAGATATACCAAAGAAAGTTCAAGGTGCGCCTTGAACTTTCTTTGGTATACTTAACGAAAATTCGTCTTTACTTTGAGAATATGAATCTACCTATTGCGGGGCTTATTGATGCAAGAGGAGTCGCTTTTGACCAAGCAAAGCATTCTCCCGGGATTGACCCTCACAGTTGTCCATTCGTTTGTTTCATCGATACCATTTTGAAGATTCAATGCGCTCAAAATAGAGAAGCGTACACTCCACTTCTACGCCCGGCTATTGAGGCGGAAAGAGTGTGAGCAGTGCGTTGTCGTAAAGTTCTTTAATCTCCTGTGTTGATGTGTCTAGAGGCGTGTCGTTTTTAGTGGTCAATCCTAGAATTTTAATCTCTTGACATTCTGAGATGTTTTTCTTTTTTGCAAACTGCACGAGAAGTTTGGTTGTTCCGTTGTGAATGAAGAATTCGTAAGGAGTGCGTCCGGCATTGTAGCGCGCAGTAAGGACGTAGGGCCATCTGTCCTCCTTAAAGATCGACTCTCCTTGAAAGAGAGAAGGGGGCGCCTCTTTGTGGTAGATTGCGTGGTAGAGGGAGGGAAAGACATCGAGGTGTGACGTGAGTTCGGTCTGTTTAGGAAAGGGTGGGGTATTTTCTTTGCCAAAAGAGTAGTAGAGGGGGATGTGTGTCTGTTCGTGGGAGAGGTGGCTTCCGTGGAAGAGGAATCCCTTTTCACAAAACTCTTCGGCGTGGTCTCCTGTGAAGACGACGAGGGACTCACTCCCTCTTTTACTAGAGTAGAGGCTCTTTAGGAACTTTCCAAAGAGGGTGTCTACATGAAGCATGGCATTTTTGTACCTGTTTTTTACTCCTTCGATATCTCCCTTCCCAAACGTAGCTTTCCAATAGCCCACCCCCTGTGCAATGGGCTCAAAGTGGGGCTTTTCGGTTTGGGGCCAACTGTAATCAAAGTGGGTGGAGTCTAAAAAGATGATGCAGAGGCGGGGTGGCGAGTCTTGCTTAGATAAATGATCTGACTGGAGACGACTGATCACCGTGGAATCGCTTTGATGCGGGAGCTGCTGATTTCCGTGAGGGGAGAAGAAAAAAGAGGTAGCGAGGTGGTGCTTAGTTCCGAAGAGAACTTCGTCCATTTCGTAGTAGTGAAGGTGTGAGGCTGTGTATGTGTGGATTTCGTAGCCGAGCTCTTTAAAGAGACGTAAAGGGGGAGGGCCTTTTTTGTGCGCTGCATTCTGGGCGGTTTTCCAGTGAAAGGGGAGCTGGGAGTAGAGGAGGGAGTACCAAGAGAGGTGCGTGCCGTTAGCGCTAGAGAGGGCGAGATCAAAGGAGACGTTGTCTTGTTTAAAGGCGTAAAGGTTGGGGGATACTTCGGGGGTGATGAAATCATCTCTCAGGCTCTCGACAATAAAGAGGTAGATATCCGGTTTGGTTTTAGGTTGTGGCAGAGGGGTGGGGAAAGATTGTTGAGGTTGAGGTTTCAAGGGAGAAGAGAGGAAGAGTTTTGGACACGGTCTGGAGAAGAAGGTGAACTTGAAGGGGAGGGCCTTTTCGTACTTTTCTGAAGAGGCAAAGGAGAAATAGTGGCGCGTGGAAAAATCCCAAATGATCAGTGCGAGAAGGACGACGGAGATGCTTAGCGCCTGCATGGGAAGAGAAAAAATCAACGCTCTTTTTTGAGAAAAGCCCTCCGTCCTTCTGTAAATGGTAAGGCCGAGAGCAATAAAGGCGGCGATAGCGATGAAGACTCCTCCCCAAGCAAGGAGGGAAATATTGCTTGCGCTAAGAAGCTCGAGGAAGTTGCTGAGCTGGTCTTCTAATACAAAATCGAGTGCAAACCAAATGGTAAAGTCTAGGAGCCTCACGAGAATTAAGTCGATGAGCTGGAAAAAGACGATTAAGACGGTGAGGGCGATGTAGCACGAGAAAAAGGAGCGCGGGAATGTGGTGCTAATGAGTGAGGCTAAAAATGTGATGAGGAGTACCTCTAGAAGGCTTTGGCCGATCGCATCGATGAGAAAGAGGAGATGAAAGGAGAAGGTGCCATCGGAGATCGAAAAAAGCTGCAACAGAGAGATCGCAAAAAGAAATAAGAGAAAAGCACCAAAATAGATGTAGTTGAAGACGTGTTTTTCTTTTGTCACAAATCTCTTCTAAAGAAAGTAATTAAGGAGTCCATACCAGTCTTGGCGTTCAATAATTGATCGAACGGTATTTTCATCGACATTCAATGAGTGAGCAAATCCGCTTACATAGGGGAGTAAGTTGTTGTTATTCATCTCACGAGTAAGTCTTTTTGAAAAACTATCCATGAAGTTGTTCCACTTAAAGCTGCTTTTTGTAATCTTCTTCATATCGCCGCGCAGTCCCCCCTCTCCCATGACGTAGCTGAGGAAACGGAGAGGATGAACGTGTTCAATTTTATCTCCCCTCTTGCGTACATCATTGCCATTTAAGCCGAGTTTAACCAGGTTGCTTTTGGCAATCGTGTTAATGATCCACGTGATATTGTTTTTGTCGGCACCTGAGATAGGGAGTGAATAGAAATGATCAGTGTTGTTTAGAGTGATTGAGCACAGCTGCACTTGTATGGTATCTTCGTCTCCTTCATCTTCAAATGGTTGACTTAAGTAAAGCTCTTTATCGACATAGGCATATAGAGGTCTTAGGTAGTATTGAATGTCTTTTGCAGAGATTGTTTGAAGGATGTACGAGCTTTTTTCTGTAATGGCGTTATCAGCATGATAGAGCCAGTTCCATACAAGCTCCTTCGCCTTAGTGAGCTCCCACTCAGAGATGCCATATATGGAGATGTCCTTTAGCTCTAAGAGGGTCGTCTCAAGGGTGGCCATCTCATCTTCATCTCCAATCAACGCACATGCAGTTAAGGGGGTGCGGGCAGATGTTGGAAAGAAAAAACATTCAACAGTGTCTCCCAAGCGAAAATTTAGGCGCTTTTCAAGGAGGGTTTTTGAGAAAAACTGAATCCATTCCTGGCGATTTTGATGGTAGTGGCATTTTCCGGTTTTGTCTGATTCCTGATAGGAAAAGGAGGGTTGCTCTCCTCTCGTTTCTGTTAATTTAAGTTTAATCTGTTTAAGGTCCTCGTCCTGCACATTGCCAAGGACCATTACATGTGATTGATTGCAGTGGCTTAACGTTGTGTGAAGTGGTGAGACAAGGCACAGAAGAGCAAGTAGACGAAATAGAGACATGCTAGAACCTCCCAAAGAGTTAAACATAGCTGTATAAGGTATAGTTTTGTTTTTGATCAATAGCTCTTTTTTTTTGAGAACTCTTTGTTTAACTCGACTTTGTAACTTTTTGGGACCGCTTTCCTCGTCTATTTGCTCTTGGACATTCGACCTATGGTCGAACTGGGAGATTCTTTAAGGCTGGAAGGGGTTTTTAACCCCTTCCAGCTTTAAAGAACTCCCCCGAGAGTAAATATCTCGAGGCCTTCGGGCACAAAAAGTTGCAAAGTCGAGTTTAAGGTAATAATTTTTTTGTTTTAACTTTATATTTACAAAATACTCGTTTTTATTTAAACTTATTTTGTTTAATAATGCATCTGGGTCTTATATGTCGATTTTATTACGGCTTGTTAGAGGTTACATTTGTAATGAGTTGTCTACTTCTGGTAGTTCAGATGCGGATTGCTACAAAACGGCTGATTTTAGAGTGTCTTCTTGTGGTGTCACTTTAAAAGTGAGGCTTATTGCTGATAAAGAGATGGAAAGATATGCAAGTGATCCTGGTTTTTTTGCCTTTTGTGTATTAGATTGTTCTACCCAAGTTACAGAAAGAAAGTGGGTTGTGCTTTCCCGTGAAGCCTTAGCAGCTCAGTTGAATTGTGAGGACCTCTCTGTAGCGACAAAATTTCTTGGAGAACATTTGCTTGAGCTTCCCAAGTTTCAAAGTGGTCTCTGCTATAGTTATAACGTAGGACGTTTCATGGAAGCATTAAGAAAGCCTACCCTCCTTAAAGGATTTAGACTTCTTGATAACTTTGATAGAAAAGATGCTGATTACTTGCTGGGGTATGTTGCCCAAATGATTAGTGCTTGGAAAGCTGAGGAATCTGATGGTGTGTGGCAAAAACAAGGGGAACTCCGCGAGTGGAAGCTCGTTAAGAGAAGAAATGTGTCCGTGAGAGTGATTCTACCCCGTTCTCTTGTAGTTCTTAGAACAACGCATATGAATCAGAAAGGGGATTATAGTCACAGATTGCTTAATGTGTGGGTTCTGTTTAACAGGTCTTTCCGGGAAAGAAAAGGTTGTCAGCGCACTTTTTATGAGGGGCTCGTTGGTAATGGTTCGGATAATGTAGTTAAGCTTGCATTTGAACTTTTTGAAGGTCGTTGGGCCGCATTTCGCAGAACACGCGAAGTAAATTTTGATAAAGAGGAGAGTCGAAGAGAAGCGGAAATAAATGATATATTGCCCGGTGGAATTGCTCTCAAACAGTATCTTGATGGATGGTATGTTAGCAAAGATGGCTTTGATAGGCACATTGGCATATTTCCTCTTTATTATTCCGATCTACATGGTCACGCGCCCCAGGATCTCCTACTTCGGTTGAAAGTTGCCTTGAAATGTGTGTCGGCCGTTCATTCAATGCACATGAACGGTGTGGCACATCGCGATTTGAAGCCCGATGCCTTTTTAATCTCAGAAAATTATAGTGACGTGAAGTTATCTGATTTTGGACGGTCTGTTGTGATAGGTCAAGAAAGGGAATCGTTTCGATGCGGCACTCCTGAATATCTCTTTCCTTTTTGTACTCCTGGATCAGTCTTGACTGATGATCGATTTGGGCTAGGGCTCATTTTGTTTAGTATATTTGATCTTGAATTGAAGCTCGTTGATGAATGCCATCTCAAATGTTCTGAGTATGTAAAAATGATGAGTAACCTTAGAGAGAAAAATATTGCTCAAATGACACCTGACCAGTATTTTGCTGTCGTACGACGGAAGATAGGAGGTTATTTGATCGTGGACTCTCATGTGAATTCTCAAGTGCACACTGTCTGTTCTTTACTTCGTACCGTCATATACAGTAAGGC
>SDBT01008897.1_pt1 | contig 16335 bp, 12 predicted proteins | sample 2277101 | NCBI WGS metagenome assembly SDBT01 (sample SAMN10404973, study PRJNA504765) | marine sediment metagenome | isolation source: marine sediment core GS10_PC15, 103 cmbsf | place: Arctic Ocean: Southern Knipovich Ridge | collected 2010 | reverse complement strand
GGGTAATTAAAAAATCACCTTCTATTGCAAAAGGATCTGTTTTTTTCACGTGTTCACGAGTTGCCCGCATCCCATTCGTTCCATGTACCTGCTTAAGAAATAACAGGTGATCAATATCTAACGCATTAGATATTGCTTTTGCGGGAAGATGGTTCATCAGATCAACTGCTTTCCACTGCTGATACTGCGCGGGATACATATGATCCTTCGCATCACCAAAGTAGATCGAAAATCGAACATCATCATGAATCATGGCAGGGGCCCCAAACTACCTATATCGATATTCGTGACGATCAGCATCACGAACACCATCTCTGCTGTTCAAATTAACGGTCACCTGCGTTGGCGGTGCTGCCGGCTTTGCCATGGTAGCCCATGCCTGATGATGCATAGCATTTGCCTTTTCGCGCTCAGCTGCCGCTTGTTGTGCAAACGCTTCCGCTTTCATACGCTCAGCTTCTGCTTTTTGGCGCATTACATCCACCCGCTCTTGCTCAAGCTGGTGTTGTTTTTGTAAGCGAAGTTCCTCTTTATACTCCGGCAAACTTGCCGCCGTACCGAGCAAACCAACGAGTGATTCGCACAAACGTTCTGCCTTACCATACAACACATCATAACGATGAGCATTACTCATGCGGCATTTAAGCCCATCAATGTCTCGTTTGAGAGTTTCGGCAAAATGAAGACATGGGTAGGTTCTATTTGTGTTTACCGATAGTGCCATAATAGCGCGACGCACTAATTCCGCTTCATATACATCAGTGCGGGCATCCTCATAACAGTCAGCAAGCGTTTTGATATAGTGGTACAAATCAAAAAAGCTTGCATGCTCACTCCAGAATTGCTTGAGCAGTTTTAATTTCAGTTCAAGCGGCTTGATGTCGCTCATAAGAGCGCGCATTTCAACAATAGTTGCATCCTTTTTCCCTGCATCACGGCGAACACGGAATCGCAACGTATTCCGCTCATTCTGCAGTGATCTTAGATCAGAGGCAACAGAAGCAAGCATCGATACATCACGATGAAACGCAATGGTTGCCAAGTCCTGCTCTGTGTATCGAGAAAGCGTCTCCACTTTATCCATTAAATCCATACCTTTATATGTATCATTAAGCGTGTCATACAAATGCTGCGCTCTACGGAGCACCTTCTCATTCGATGCCTCCCAAGTGAACAGTTTGTAAAGGAGATACGTACCCCCCACAACCACTGCCGACACCACAGTTATAATGCACAGTTTTTCTCCATCCCTTCTCTCATCCCAGCTCCGATTGCAATCCATTGGAAATGCTAATGAAGAACTCATCAAAAGAAGAACCGAGAATGTTAATTTTATTTTCATAAAAACTCCTAGAATTCAAACCCATTTTTATCAATAATATGGGCCTAGTATAGCTAATAATATGGCCCTTGTCACCAGCCCTAAAATCAGTATACTGTCCCAAATAATTCGTCCCCTGTATCCATAGGAAAACATATATGAATAAAACAACTCTTAGTTTTCTACTTCTTGCCTCCTCATTGTTCGGAGTTAAACAAGAAGAAAAGCCCTCTTTTACCTTCAGAACCGGAAGGCTCATGATTATAAATGACACTGAACAGCTTCTTAGTATTTTTGTAAATAGGAAAACGGAAAACCCTTCCTATAGGCAAATTCGGCCAGGCGAATCCACCCAATTTGAAACAGATGAACGTACTGACCGAATAACACTCGAACTAAAATTGTTCACCAACGCAAGAACTATTGTTTTAAAAGGGCGCGCCTTGCAAGAAGATCACGCCAGCAGGCTTCCCGTATCTTTTTTATATGCAGGAAACAAATAAAAGAAAGAGGGGAAGCGCTTGCTTCCCCTCTTTTCACGTATCTCGCTTTACTTATTCTGAAACATCTTCGCTACGCACCTGTTTGCGCATGAAGGTTGGCACATCAAGATCATTCATATCAATCTGAGTAGACATATCTAGTTGCTCATGCTTCACCGTGTAGGAAACCTCCTCAGCTGATTGGTCTTCGACTTCTACTTGAACCTGCGGCTGATCAACAACCGGTTCCTCGCGCTCATCTTTATCTGCATCTACTGAAGTATCCTCCGTTGCACATACCACGCGTTCCTCAATACCATCAGCGCATTCACCAGTGGCACACCCGGTAGCAATGATCGTAACTACCACCTCGTCTTCTAAGTTGGTATCGATAACGGAGCCAAGAATAATATTGGCTTCCTCATGCACCTGATCGTAAATAACTGAAGCGGCTTCGCTTATTTCATGAAGACCGAGGTTTTTGCCACCCGTTATATTCAGCAACACACCATGAGCACCTTGAATACTTATATTTTCAAGGAGGGGTGAAGATATAGCTTGCTCTGCTGCTTTACGTGCACGTTCTGGCCCCGAAGCCCTACCAGTACCCATAACAGCCATGCCGCGATCACGCATAATCGTGCGCACGTCAGCGAAGTCAACGTTAATATGGCCTGGTTTTGTAATAATATCTGATATGCCCCGCACTGATTGGCCAAGCACTTCGTTGATCATATCAAACGCATCGATCATCGAAACGTTCTGATCCACCACCTCAAGTAGCTTTTGATTGGGAATAATAATCAAGGTGTCCACTTCTTTGCGAAGGTCAGTAATTGCTTGTTCGGCTACTGCCTCTCGACGTCTTCCCTCAAACGTGAATGGTTTGGTTACCACTGCTATGGAAAGAATTCCTTTTTCACGGCATGCACGCGCAATCACTGGTGCTCCACCCGATCCAGTTCCGCCTCCCATACCAGCAGCAATAAAGACTATGTCGGCATCGCCAATAGTATCCATCACCTTATCAAGATCTTCCTCAGCAGCACGTTGTCCCACTTCTGGGTTTGCTCCCGTGCCAAGACCTTTGGTTGATTTGATACCAATTTGTATTTTGTTCGGTGCTTTTGAATTTTCCAACGCTTGGGAATCAGTATTGGCCACAATGCATTCAAAGCCATCAACACCAGCATCAATAATACTGTTTACCGTATTTCCTCCAGCACCACCAATACCAATCACTTTGATCGTGGCTACTGCCCCAAACTGTTTTTTTTCTTGTTCCAACGCAATCATCGCAACACTCCCCGTTTATCTGCTTATATTAGAAAAAATCAATCATCCATGTTTTCATTTGGTTAAATACTCGCTTAATGAGCGGGCCGTGCAGATCGCTCATCTGTTCCTCTTTCCGTTTTTGTATCGTGTGCATCAACAATCCATATCCCGTTGCATAGATCGGGCTTTGCAATGAACCAGGAATTGAAAACGGAACTTTTGGCTTGCCAATACGAACCGGCATATCAAAAATTTTCTCCGCAAGTTCTTGCAAGCCAACGAGCAACGAACCGCCCCCCGTAAGCACAAGGCCGGTCGTAATAAATGGCTGCAAGTTACGTTTTATAATCTCTTCATGAACCAATGAAAGTACCTCTTTGGCACGCGGCTCTAAAATACGAACCAAATCAGAAACATGGACTACCTGCTTTTGATCCCCTTGCACCATCTCCACTTCAAGAAAATCATCTTTTTCCAGCGCGTCCACACGGGCAATCCCATACTCTTTCTTGACCCGTTCTGCATCTTTAAGCGTGGTACACAAACCAATCGCCACATCGTTGGTGAAATGGTTACCCGCCACGGGCAATACGCTCGTATAGCAAATGCGTTCATGTTGATAGATAGCCAAATCAGAAGTACCACCACCAATATCAACAACTCCCACACCAAGCTTTCGCTCATCTTCACTGAGCACCGCCTGAGCGGAAGCAAGTTGCTCAAGAATAATATCAGTAACGGCAACACCGGCCATTTCACAGCACTTAACTAAATTTTGAACCGATGCAATTGCACCCATGATAATATGCGCCTGCACTTCCAAGCGGATGCCATGCATCCCCACCGGATCAAGCACCTTATCGCGCCCATCAATCACAAAATATTGCGGAAGGATATGCAAAATTTGTTGCCCCTCGGGAATAGGAATCGCTTTTGCTGCTGCAAGAACTGCAGCCACATCCTGCTGCTTGATCTCACCACGCTTAATCGGCACCACCCCATGGGAATTGAGCGATTGAATGTGCGCACCTGAAATACCCACTGAAACTGATTCTATAGGAGTTCCAGCCATCAACTGGGCCTCCTTTAAAGCCGCACGAATGGAATAAATTGTTTTAGAAACATCGATCACCACTCCCTTGCTGAGTCCATCAGAGGGAGCTTTGCCCACACCGATAATTTCAACAGAGTCGTCATCGAGCTTTTTGGCTACCAACACACAAATTTTTGTGGTCCCTACGTCGATAGCCGTAATGATTTGTTCATTAAACCCCTTTGCCATATCTTCCCCCTTTGTCCCTCGACACAATAATTTGATCATCAAATCGTAGATCAGCAACCCAATGGTTCTGTGCTGACTTTCTATTCTTAATACTGTCTTTTAACTGTTCGTACGAAATAAGCGTACTGTGCGTAGGCAATGAAACCGCATCACACAGCAGTGAAAATGAAGGATCACGCATATCATGGAAATAGAGCTCATGCTCATTCACCCAGCTCAACGTGTACTGCTCAAAAATGCGATCTTCGACGCAGCGCCTCACTGCACCCATCATCCGATCAGAACATCGTTCCGGCAACGCAGATGCCATGGAAAAGGATGGCAGCGAATCGACAACGTACAACGCATAGGATCGATCAGGAATAATTGTTTTTGCATCGGTGAGCACATGCGCGCCATTAATGCGTACAATAGGATCATGCGCCGTAATCTCTATTGTTGCTGTGTTGGAGGCTTGGCAATGCACCGCAACTGATTTCACACAGGGAAACTGTTCACAGATTATTGAAATGATAGTTCGGGGATTATACGAGCCCTCGTTTTCAAAAAGGGCAACCTGCTCCCTAATATCCCGTTGCAACTCGCAAGAGAGTATTTGATCAAATGCATACGTAACATACTGAACCGCACAAATGGAGCGATAGAGCTTGTGCGTACCGATGGACACACCTGCCACTAAGAAAACGAGCGCGATAATTCGAAAACGTTTGATTGTATTTTTCATCCCCTGACCCCACCGTTGAGATTAATTCATATCATTGTAATAGCGGTTTTTGGATGAAAGAGTCAATGCTTTGCGGAATAACCGCCTCATAAGGGCAAAGCAACCCTATTAGGCAATGACCTTATGCAGCAGCCCTAAACGATTTTGTTGCGAGAACTTATAGTGAAAAGTAAAATTCCTGCAGCAACTGAAGCGTTATATGAGGTGTCGGCTTCTTTTTGCGGCAACGTAATTGTTTTGCCGTACTTGAGAAGCTGCCTTTCAATCCCCACCGCCTCATTGCCAATCACCAAGCAAAGCGGCATATCATAGGAAGCTGCCATAGCATTCTCACCACCAAGCGCGGCAAGATAGATCTCATACCCAGCCTGCTTTAATTCGTTGAGGGCCATTTGCGCTGAAGAAACCTGCTGAATCTCAAGATGTTCTGCTAATCCTGCAGACGCTTTTATGGCCACGGCACCCAATGGAGCCGATTGGCGCGACGTGATAATCACCCCAGAAACACCAGTACAATACGCTGAGCGTAAAATTGCACCCAAGTTTCTCGGATCCTGAATGTTATCAAGCAATAGCAGGAAAGGGTGCTTTGATGGCTCAAATGGTTTTTTGCGAAAAGCAAAATCTTTAACCCAGGCCACCAACCCTTGGTGATCAGTACCGTTGGCCATGCGATGAAGCACCTCACGATCCACGTATTGAATCGCCACCGGGTATTTCGGCATTGCTTTTTCAATCAGCTTCCACTGCTTTGGCACAGGCTTTGTGGTGTAGATCGAGATTAGCTTACGCCGCTTTGCGCGCAGGAGCTCCAGCACCGGATGAATGCCATAGATAAGCACTCCCTCTGCACGTTGTATTTTTTTTGCCTTCTTGACCATGGAGATATCCTTTAGTTCATGAGATAGTAGGCCATAAGCATACCACATTTTGTGCAATCACGCTGCTTTACCTCCAACCATATCAGCTAAAGGAAAAGGCCGACGAGTACGTCGGCCTTTTTTGCTCTGTCACCTCATTTATTGGGACTTCGATGCCAATTTTGATTTCAACATTTCTTGAAAAGCCGCATCAGTCGTAAGCTGAGCTGGCGTTTGTCCTTTATTATTCGGCAGATTTGCATCTGCTCCCGCAGTAAGCAACACTTGGGCAACACCTTTAAAGCCCTTCTGAGCAGCAATATGCAGTGGGGTATTGCCATCCTTATTAGGTGTATTAGGACCTGCTCTTTTTCCCAATAAGAGCTGAGTTATTTCAAGCCGCTTTTTCTCTGTTTCCGGACCACTTCCAGCCGATGGACCAGACGATGGACCAAGAAATTGATGAAATTTTTCGGCAACCGCCATATACAGCGGCGTCTCGCCCTTATCATTCACTACGTTTACGCTTGCTCCCTTCGCAAGCAATTCCTTAACGAAATCCACGTCCCCCTTGCGAACTGCCAAATGCAAGAACGTCATTCCGTCGTGCTTGTCATTAATATGCTCTGGCGATGTTTCATATCTATAAGTCATCTTGTATAGTATCCACCCAAGCGCAATAACAATTGGCAAATCAACACCAATAACAAGCATACATTTTTTGACTCTTTCCCACTTGAAAGTTGCCTCATCCCCCATTGGCATAAAAATACTCCCTATAGGGCCGAAGGCAGTTATCCCCACCCCCCACGTTATCGCAGTAAATAGAGACTCTCCCGTGAATAAATCTTCGAGGAACCCTGATGTCACGAATCCTGCTCCCACAAGCATCACAAGAACAGGTACCCAGCAATCTTTATGCGCTTGAACCAGTTTTTGCAAGCCTTCTTTAGCGGCCTTCGTATTTCCTTTTACAAAGTTGCGGATAATCTGAAGAGATAGATAGCGATCGGGGCTGCATTTTTCACCTTTCCCCTTCGTGATACATTGCCAGTTGGCCTTGAGCACAGCACTCCCTTTCTTGACCGCCTCCTTCATGGCAGACCATTTTTCTTTGGCCCTCGTTATGACCCCTTTTTTGGGCGGCTGCGCCGGCTGAGCCACGCTATACGCCGGCTGCACAACGAATGATAATGCGAGCAATATCGATAAGACCTTCTTCATACTCTTTCCTTTCTTGCCCTGCGAAGCCTGCCAAGCCGGTAGGCGTGGATAGGCGAAGCATGGGTTGTTTTGATGAATTACCTGTTCCTATTTACTAGTAGTATACCCGATCTGGGGGGCCAAAAAGCAAGAGACCTGGATAGGAAAGGCCGGCCAGAGGGAAATTTTTGAACTCATCGACTCCCTCCGGTATACTGCTTCCTTATGAAACAGACCAATTTGACCTGGGTTGAGATCCGTCTTCGCTAAAGCTTCGCCGGACGCAGTCAGCAAGATCAGCCAGGCAAAAGCTGTTGAAGAACAAGAAGAGAAATATGAAACAAACACTATTAACATGGGTTGAAATCAGTAGATCAGCCTTTAATCACAATATATCGACTCTCAAATCCGCCATTGGCTCGCGAGAGCTTGCCGTAGTAGTTAAAGCGAATGCGTATGGCCATGGCATGAAGGAGATTGCATCACTCGCCATGCAGCACCAGCAGGTTGATTGGCTCTGTGTGGCATTTGCTTCAGAGGCACTCACATTGCATGCCGCAGGAATCAGCAAGCCGATCCTGGTGATGAGCTGCATTGATACGGATCCAGCACAGCTGGTAGGAACAAACATCCATCTCATGGTGGATGAGTATGAAACAGCAAAACAACTGCAGGAGCTCGGCCAAGCTCATCGTTACAGCTTCCCCGTCCATATCAAAATCGATACCGGCCTTTCCCGGTTTGGGGTCCTGGTTGAAGATGCAGTACAATTCATTACCCAACTACAGCAACTCTCACATATACGCATTGCGGGCATCTACTCTCATTTTTCGGAATCTGACAAACAGGATGGCACGTTTACAGGTCAGCAAATTGAGCGATTTAAAGCGGTACTCAACTCACTGAACAAGGCCAACATCAAGATTCCCCATGTTCATTTTTCAAACTCCGCGGCAGCCACCACACTCGATCTTCCGTTTTGCACACTCTTTCGCGTAGGAATTAATGCGTACGGCGTATGGTCTAGCCCACACGTAAGAGAGAAAACAAAAGCACGCCATCCCGCCATGCAATTGCAACCAATCCTGACCTGGAAGAGCAGAATCATCAGCTTGAAAGGTGTTCCTGCCAATAGTTTTGTTGGATACAGCAGAGCGTTTCAAACAAAGCACCTCACCAAAGTGGCGATCCTCCCGGTAGGGTATTACGACGGGTATGACATACGGTTTTCCAATAATGGGGTAGTCTATTGCAACGGACAGATAGCTCCTATCCTTGGACGGGTGGCAATGAATGCCATGATGATCGATGTTACCGATCTTGATCAGGTCTGCATCGGCGATGAAGTTGTTTTAATGGGCCCCTATCCTGGGATTCGCCCGCACGAACTGGGAACTCGCATTTCAAACATGAATGCGCGAGAGTTAACGACCAGGATTAATCCACATATTCCTCGCATTTTGTGTCCATAAAATCTGGTTTTGCAATACAATATGTATAAATTTTCTATTTTTTCTCGATTTAACGAACAAATTATTTATACTGTTCTGCACGCCAATTTGAAAACCAGCACAAAAGGGGATTTTACATGTATATTATTGAGGGTAATATCGGTGTCGGCAAATCAACTTTTCTGCGATTGGTATCAGAACAGCTTTCAGACGTAAATGCGGTATTTGAACCACTGAATAAATGGCAGGATACCGTATACGGCAAAGGACTTCTCACCAATTTCTACGAAGATCCCAAGCGATGGGCCTATACATTCGAACTTCTCACTATGATTTGTCGTGTACAAGATCACCGAGTTGAACAAGAAAAAGAAGAGTTAACATTGGTAGAGCGCTCTATCTACTCCGGCTACTACTGTTTTGCGTACAACAGCCACGAGCAAGGATTCTTAACAGAACTTGAATGGAATATGTATCAGCAATGGTGCTCGCGCATTATGCTCTGCAAATGCTTACCTCCGCAAGGATTTATCTATCTGCGCGTACAGCCAGAAATTGCATTCGAACGAATAAAGAAGCGCAATCGCCACGCTGAAAAAACAATATCCCTCACCTACCTCAAACAAATCCACGCGCGCCATGAGGTGCTTCTTGTCAAAAAGGAAGGGGTATTACCACAGCTTAAACGAGTACCGGTATTAGTTCTTGATTGTAATCAGGAATTTGAGCGTAATCCTGCTCAAATGCACAAGCACATCCATGCAATACGATCATTCTTGATGCAAACGGGCACCACACTTACCCCTTACCAACACCAACACACTCATCCCCAGAATCACGCCAGTTGACCCAGGCTTACGTCTACGCTTGTAGCTTCGCCGCACTTCCCTCCCCAACCGTTCGCCCTGAGCGTGTCGAAGGGTCCAGAAATTATAAAGTAGAAAGTTTCTTTAGAAGAATAGATCGTACTTAATGGGAAATTTGCTTCCCATAGTTTATTGCAGTTTTAAGCTTCGCGATCCTTCGACAAGCTCAGGACGAACGGGGGGTGGATGAACACAAGTTTTCTAGAACATGACAGCACACTCATTCTCAGAATCACGCCAGTTGATAAATCCGATGTTTGCCGGCTTTAATGATCATGCCAGATTTCCATGAAATGGATGTTTTAAAATCAGAAACCACTTCTCCATCGATTGAAAGGCCGTTCGCTTCAATAAGCCGTTTGGCCTCTGAAGAAGTTTTAATAGCGCCAATCAGTTTGAGAAGATCAACCACCCAGAGAGGATTTGCCGTTCCTGAAGGAAGTTTCACTTCCTTCGCCTTGGAGTAATCTTTTTTCTGAAAAAGCGCTTCAAAGGTTACACGCGCCTCATCCGCTTCTTTTTCTGACCAGAACTTGGCAACAATCTTATGCGCCATGTCCTTCTTCAAACTCATCGGATGCAAATTACTGGCAGCCACTCGCTCCTGCATCTGGCTAATCTCTGCTTTGGACGTCCCCAAGAGCAGTTCAAAATAACGCCACATAAGTGTATCGGAGATAGACATCAGTTTGCCAAACGCTTGATCAGCTGGTTCGGCTAATCCGATCGCATTACCTAAAGACTTGGACATTTTTTGCGTACCATCCAGTCCCTCTAAAAGGGGCACCGTGATGACCACCTGCGGCTCTTTGCCAAACTGTTCTTGCAGAAATCGGCCCATTAACAGATTAAACGTTTGATCTGTTCCACCCAGCTCCACGTCAGCATCAAGCACCACTGAATCATATCCCTGGAAGATCGGATAGAGAAGCTCGTGGAAGCCTATCGGTTGCTTTTGCTCAAGACGGTTTTTAAAATCTTCCCGCTCAATCAACCGAGCAACAGTAACCTTGGCAGCAAGTTTAACCAAATCAGCCATATCCAGCTTTGAAAGCCACTCGGAGTTGTAACGCACTTGGACCTTATCTGCATCCAGAATTTTACCCACCTGCTCAAAATAGGTTTTCATATTGTTGGCAATATCCTCATCGCTCAGTGAAGGGCGTGTTTTTGAGCGGCCGCTTGGATCACCTATTCTGCTCGTGAAATCACCGATAAGAAAGATCACGTTGTGGCCCAAATCTTGAAACTGTTTGAGCTTTGATAGAACGACTGCATGCCCAAGATGCAAATCCGGGGAAGTGGGATCCATACCAAGTTTGATGTTAAGCTTTTTGCCCAACGAGAACTTCTTTTCAAGTTCCCCTTCAGGAACAATCTGTACCGTTCCCTGCGCAATATCTTCAAACACTGTTTTTGTCTCATTCATCGCATATCCCTATCAAACCATGCGGAATGCTTTTGCAATGCCATAGCCCGTGTAGGAAATAATGTTAATCGCAAACAGCCGCAACGGCTCGGAAAATAAAAGAATCAAAATAATTGGCACCAACATAATAGCATAGTAATGGTAGGTACTATACCGAGATGAGCGCTCCATCATGAAAAACATAAGCAAACTAAAACTATTAAGAATAAAACTCAATACCGCGAGCACCACATTCAGATAGATACACGCAATGATAATAAAAGAGAACATGACCACCATGGAGGAAAGCTCTGGATAGGCAGCAACTAAATACAAGTGCGACATATTCTGCACACCCACGAGCATGTATCGCGCAATAAACAGCATCTGCGGCCCCGCAATGACTACCAGCAACACAATGCCCGCCAGTCCAGAGACAAGATAGGCAAACGTATCGGAAAAGTACGCAAGCTTCAGTTTTAAAAACCGCCATGGCCCGGTAATATTTAACGGATTGATCGGCACATACCGCCCCCAACCAAACAGAAAAATAAAGAGAAACGCGAGCCCAACAAGATCTATATGGGCAAATGGATTTAACGTGAGTAGGCCAAGATATTCGGCCGTATCATCGCCCATCTTTTTGGCTACCCAGGCGCGAAACGCACCCGCAACGGTAACCACCACCAAGTAGGCGAGAAAAAAGGTAATGATACTAATTAAAAGTTCCGCGGTTCTAACATTAATCATAAGCCATCCATACTGGTAAAAAAACGTATGGATCAGTGTACTGGATACGGTCAATAAGGGCAACACCCGTGCCCGGGGTGCCCTGCGTAGCTTGCCAATCCGGAAGGCCTGGACAAGCAAAGCACGGGTAAGCGTCTAATTCGACAAAGCACACTCTCTTGCTAGACTAAGCCGTCAATTATGCTTTAAAAACACAAAGGAGAATCAATGGAACGGGAACTGAAATCCCACCAGACGCCAATACGGATACCTCTCGCGCATCGTATCCTCGCGCCGATCATTCTTGCTATCAGTACCGTACTCACCTACTATTCATCACTCAGCTACGAGCTACAATTTGATGATATCGCCAATATCAACAAACATTTCAATATCCGCCATTATACATTCGGCAATCTGTTTTTTTCAGGTTCTCGCTGGATCAGCTACTGGCTTAATTCTCTTTATTATAAGATCGACAAATTTAATCCGTTTTATTATCGCGTTGGCAATGTTGCTATTCACACCGCCAATGGCATTATCATATTTTTTGTTCTGTTGAACCTTCTTACGCGCCTTCCCTATGCCTCCTTTTTCAAACGAAATGCATTTGCAATCTCCTTCCTCTCCTCTCTGTTTTTTCTTTTGCATCCGGTACAAACGCAAACAATATCCTACGTTATTCAGGGACAGCTCGAAGGGCTTGCCTCCCTATTCATGCTCAGTATCATTCTTTGTTTTCTACAGATAAATCAAACAGCAACGCGCTGGCTGCGCATACTGCTTATCACCCTGTTCTTTGCACTTATCATTCTGGCTACCGGCACAAAAGAGATCGCAATCGTTACGCCTGCTCTCGTCCTGCTTGTTGATTGGTTTTTTGTAGCACGAGCCTCGTTTTCTCAACTGAAAAAACGGTGGTGGCTCCATCTGGCAAATTCACTCATCATAGTAAGCATCTATGTATACTTTCTTTCTGCTAAGTTTTTTGGCACTCTCTTTTCTCTTTCAATGGAGGTGGGGAACAATCTCGGAAATGTGATCACCGATCAATACGATCAGATGATCAAGCCACTTCATTTTTTCATGTCGCAGTTTAAAGTTATTCTCCATTATATCTGGATCTATGTGTGGCCACTCAACATCAGTATGGAATATGATTGGGTGCTTTCAAAAAGTTTCTTTGCGCTGGATTGCATTGTACCATTCACCATCCTATGCATTGTCGGTTTCCTGCTCTATAAACTACTTCAACACGATCCAACCAACATTGTTGGGTTCGCTGCTTTTTGGTTTGTAATCACGATGGCACCTCGATCGACCATCATGCCCTCTCCTGAACTGCTCGTGGATTATAAAACCTATCCTGCGTCATTCAGCATACTGTTCTTGCTAGCAATCGCGGTTATTAAGCTGTTCGAATTCATAAAAAGCCACAACCGAATCATGGCACGCTACGCAGATCGGTATAAAATCCCTCATATGCTCATCATCTTGCTTGCCGTCACCATGGGCATTGGCACCTCATCCCGCAATGTAATCTGGAGTTCTGGGCTTGAATTTTGGGGAAATATTATAAAAAACGCCCCGGGAAAAATACGAGCTTATAATAACTACGGCGTTGAGCTTGCACAAAAAGAAGGGAAATTTAAGGAAGCCATTCCCTACTACCAATATGCCATCCAAATGGATAAAAAATATCGCGATCCATACAACAATCTTGCTGTTTCCTACGCTGCCATCAAACAACATGACAAAGCGATTGCAACCCTAAAACAGAGTTTGCAAATCAACCCATACTACCCAGAGGCATACAACAACATCGCTTCATTCATGCTAGATCAAAAAAATTTTGGAGAAGCTGAAAAAGCTCTGAAGGTTGCTATCAAACTTAGACCTTATTACGGAAAAGCATTCTACAACCTCGGCAGGCTCTACATGGAAACAGATCAACCTGAACTCGCCTGGGAAAGTTTCAAAGCAGCATGCACGCAAGCAGATCTTGATAATGAAACCGGTTTTGCTGCCTATGCACAATGCAGCTTGTTTCTGAAAAAGTATGATGACGCGATCTTTGCGAGCCAAAAGGTGCTTGAATGCAATCCAAACAATACCGATGCCCGATTTAATCTGGCAAATGCCTACTTCATGACAAATCAGTTTGATCAAGCAATCACCACCTATGAACAGCTCAGCCAACAAAATCCTCGAGATATGCGCTTACGCTATAATCTCGCAGAGGCCCATTTTAGTGCCGGCAAAACGGATATGGCGCTTGCCCATTTTAATCGCCTCAAGGATCTACCCGGCATCACGCCAAATGTATTTTTGCGCATTGCCGCCTGCCACGAGAAATTGGGAAACCCTCGCCAGGCAAAGAGTTCCTTAGAGGATCTGCTCAAGAAAAATATCCCACAAGATGCACGCAAGCAACTTGAACTTGCGCACAACAAGCTTATTACGCAATATAAGCTGAGCTAAAACCTTTTGCCTCCCATCCTATTGTTTAGTACCCTAGGGATTACCATATCTCAATAATCTCAAACCACGCAGTATGATGGATAAAAAGTACAATCACCAAGCAGCAGAACAGACACTCCAAAAAGAGTGGGAATCAAACAAGGTCTACAGCCATGAGAATAATCCTGGCGAACCCTACAGCATCGATACCCCCCCACCCACGGTCTCTGGCTCTCTTCATATCGGCCACGTATTTTCCTACACACAAACAGATATTCTCGCTCGCCATAAACGGATGGACGGATACTCCGTCTTTTATCCATTTGGCTTTGATAATAATGGGCTACCCACCGAACGATTTGTTGAAAAAGCGGAAAAAACCAGTGCATTTAAAATTGGCAGGTCCGCATTCATTAAGCTCTGCCTTGAAAAAACAGTGGAGGCGGAAAAACAGTTTAAGGAACTGTGGCAGCATATCGGCTTGTCAGTTGATTGGGATTATTGGTACTCCACTATATCCGAGGATGCGCGCCGAATATCACAACTTTCATTCCTCAAACTATACAAAGATGGATTCGTGTACCGCAAAGATGAGCCGGCGCTTTATTGCACCACCTGCCGCACCACCGTGGCACAAGCAGAACTGGATGATAAGGAAGAATCGTCTTTCTTTAATAACATCATATTCAAAGACCAAGAAGGCAATGATCTAATCGTGGGAACCACACGTCCTGAGCTTTTATATTCCACCGGGGCACTTCTTTACAATCCGGCCGATAAACGCTACCAGCATTTAAAAGGACAAAAAGCGTTCGTACCTATCTACAACACCGAGATTCCTATCTATGAGGACGAACTCGTTTCGATTGAAAAAGGAACGGGGCTCGTTATGGTATCCACGTTTGGCGATCAAACCGATATTATTTGGTATAAGAAACATAATCTTCCTTTGCGCTTATCAATTGGCCTTGATGGTAAATGGATTCCTGAGACCGGCATCTTAGCCGGATTAAAGGTTAAAGATGCACGAGCACGCATCATTGAAGAGCTCAAAGAGCAGAATCTTTTAGTTGATCAAAAGCAGATTAGCCATTCAGTGAACGTGCATGAGCGCTGCAAACGTGAGATTGAATACACCGTACTCACGCAATGGTTTATCGACATTCTCAAAAATAAACAAACATTTATTGAACTTGCTGATCAGATCAAATGGTTTCCCACATTTATGAAATCACGGTACATAAACTGGGTAGAGAATATTAAATGGGATTGGTGCATCTCTCGCCAACGATTTTATGGCATTCCGTTCCCGGTTTGGCATTGCACCGAATGCCAAGAACTTCTATTTGCTGATGAAAAAGATTTGCCGATCGATCCGCAAGAAACAGCGTACCCAGGAAAAACATGCACCAAATGCAATAGCGATAAGATCGTTCCCGATACGGATGTGATGGACACCTGGAACACCTCATCGCTCACCCCATACATCTGCTACAACCTTCTAAATAAGCCAGCAGACCCGTTTACCAAAGATGCAATGAAATTCTTGCCAATGGGAATGCGTCCCCATGCGCATGACATCATCAGGACATGGACGTTCTATACTATCGTAAAAGCGTGGATGCATAATAAAACGATCCCGTGGCATGAGGTGGTAATATCCGGACACGTACTGAGCAATGAGAAAGAAAAGATCTCAAAATCACGCGCCAATAATCCACTCGCACCTGAAAACCTTCTCGCCCGCTACCCGGCTGATGCCATCCGCTACTGGACCGCATCGGGCAGCTTGGGCCATGATGTTAGTTTTTCTGAAGCACAGCTCAAAGTGGGACAACGATTGATCACGAAACTGTGGAACGCCTTTAGATTTGCCCATCCGCACTTAGAAAATTTTGATCCAAGAGAAACACCCAAAAAACTGGGCGTTGTCAACGAATGGCTCCTGGATACGATCTCTCGATCATTTAAAAAATATCAAACCTATTTTGAACAACATGAGTTTAGCCTCGCCTTGGATACCGTTGAGAAATTCTTCTGGGCAGATTTTTGCGATAACTATTTGGAGCTGATTAAAAACCAGTTATTCAATCCGCAGGAATATGAAGCTGATGCGGTGTACGCAACCAAATGGACACTCTATCAGGTTGGCCTGCGTATCTTGCAACTCTACGCACCCTATATGCCCTACATCACTGAATCGATCTATCAGCTTCAATACCAAAAGCAAATTGGCGTTCCTTCTATCCATCAAACGAAGTTTCGTAAAAT
>SDBT01008896.1_pt1 | contig 16336 bp, 17 predicted proteins | sample 2277101 | NCBI WGS metagenome assembly SDBT01 (sample SAMN10404973, study PRJNA504765) | marine sediment metagenome | isolation source: marine sediment core GS10_PC15, 103 cmbsf | place: Arctic Ocean: Southern Knipovich Ridge | collected 2010 | reverse complement strand
GTAGCTTAAATTCCGGTTCAAAACTTCGTCGTTTACCTGACATGATACCCTCCAATTCTGGACTTTTTCCATATTATAATACTTGCTAACGGATCTGTCCAGTTTTTTGGGTTCACGTCAATTGTAAGGCTTGCTCCATACTCGCCAGAGTGGGCGAAAATCTTTGAGCGGGAGGAAAAACTCTTGCAATCCTCAATCGGAAAGTATATCATTGAGATCCAGCACATCGGAAGCACCTCGATTCCCGGAATGATGGCAAAGCCAATTATCGACATAGGGATAGCCATCGAGCGATTTGAGGAAGGGGTGGTGTGCATAAAGCCAATGGAAGACCTGGGATATATATACAACGGCGAGAATGGAATCCCGCGACGACATTATTTTGACAAGGGCGATCCGACAGCTTACCACCTGCACATGCTGGAACAAGATAGCGATGAGTGGAAAAAACATATAACCTTTCGCGATTTTCTGCGAAATAATGAGGAAGCGGTGAAGGAATACGCCAGATTAAAACAGCAACTAGCCGCAAAGTTCAGACATGATCGGCTGGCCTACACTGAGGGGAAATCTGAATTCATAAAGCATATACTGAAAGTGGCAGATCAGGGGAAATTATAAAATAAAAATAACCGCAGAGACGCAGAGGACGCAGAGAAATCCAGAAAGAAGAAAGGAGTAGGATGCAAAATCCTATACCTCTCCTCTCTCTGCGATCTCTGCGCCTCTGCGGTGAAAATTCGACAGTATCGGACAGAGATGAAAGGATTGCCTGAATGAAAAATGAAGAGACGCTTGACTTTGTAGGGTTTGGCGCGCTGAATGTGGATGTCTTTTACTCACTTCGGCACGGCAGAACCGTAGATCAGATAGTGCCGGATCTGCATCCCGGCGGCGAGATAATTGGGGATGAGTCAAAGCGAGAGCAGATACTAAAATCCGCTCAGGAGCATGCAGCTTTCACAGGCAGAAGCGGCGGAGGACAGGCGGCGAATACTGCTGTAGCCCTCGCTCGAATGGATTTTCAATGCGGATTTCTTGGCAAAGTGGGCGACGATGAGATGGGCGATTTCCTCATGGATAGCCTGGAGGACGTGGACAAAAGTCACCTGAAGCGCGGCGGAAATAGCGGTATGTGTATGTGCATAATCGCCGAGGACGGTGAGCGAGCGAACGCGGTATTTCCGGGATGCAACGATACCATTGCTCTGGACGATTCGGACGTGGATTATGTGAAGAACAGCAGAACACTTTATCTGACGTCGTTTTGTAATGATAGTATTGTCGAACTCCAGAGATGGCTTCTGGAGCAGGATCTGGAAGACACAATGGTTGCCTTCGATCCCGGAGAGATTTACAGTAGGCTGGGTTTTGATAGACTTCGGAAGATTCTGGAATTCACCCGTGTTCTATTTGTGACAGCGGGGGAACTGGAACTCATGACAGGTAAAGAGCCGCGAAAAGCTGCCGAGAAAATCATCAATTGTGGCACGGATATTGTGGTCTGCAAGAGATCCAGAGAAGGAGCTGAGATAATCTCTGAGCAGGACAGCATTATCGTACCCATCGCGCCGGACAGGGGAATAGTCGATAAGACCGGCGCTGGCGATGTTTATGCTGCTGGAGTCATAGCCGGTCTTCTGCTGGAATTACCGCTGGAGGACTGTGGCAGGCTGGCAAGTGAGGCGGCAGCGATTAGCATATCCGCATACGGACGCGAGAAATATCCCGATAGGGAGTTTTTGCAGAATTTCCTGAAGCATCTGTAGCCCAACTTTCTAAGTTGGCAATTCGCGAAGCCGATGCGAAGAGCCAAGATAGAATCCTGGGCTACATGAAGATCAGCACTATAAATGTGAGGAGTGAAATCTATCATGAAAATACTGGTTACCGGCGCGGCTGGGCAGGTGGGTTCGCGGCTGGTCAGACAATTGCTGGCGAAAAACTATGATATAAAAGCGCTGGTACTTCCCGAAGATCCCAATAGAAACCGTCTCGATGGGCTGGACATTGAGATTATGGAAGGTAATCTGCTGGATATGGACTGCTGCCAGAAGGCTCTTGAGGAAGTGGACGCGGTTATAAACACAGCGAATCTCGTGGGAGCGCCGCCGGGGATGTCACAGACCGAATTTTTCAGTAACAACGTCATCAGCACATTCAATATAGTTAGCGCGGCGTCGGAGAAAGCTGATAAATTACAGAGGTTTGTTCATATCAGTTCATCCAGCGTGTATCCGAATGACGCGCAGCTAATAGCCACCGCCTACAACCCCGTTGACGAGAAGCACCCGCTTCGCCCGGAGGGAACTTATCCTATCAGCAAGCTGGTGGGCGAGGAGATCATCGGGGGATACACCCGACAGACGGGGCTGAAGACCACCATCCTTCGTCCATCGGGGATATGCTCCGGGACAGCCATACTTGGGAGGTGGTCTGTGGCGTTCGTATGCAATATCCTGAGAGCAGGGCAGAATCACCCGCGCAGCAGTCTCTATATGGCGGACGGCACGGAACTGTGGCACGATCTGGAAGCCGCCGCAGAGTCCAAAGATCAGCCATGCGATATAAGCTCCACTTCCGGGGAGCAGTGGGTCTATCAGGTTGTGGATGCGCGGGACGTGGCGCATGGATGCGTCTGTGCGCTGGAGAGTGATTCGGAGCCGGGCGATGCCTTCAACATCAGCGCCCCAGAGCCTATCACGTTCCACGAAGCTGCACAGGTGATCTCACAGGCGATAGGACTTCCGATCCTGAAATGGCAGGTGCCAGTAACGTGGCTGTTTGATCTGAGCAACGCAAAAGCCAGGCAAAAGATCAATTACCAGCCCAGTTGGGGCATCAAGGAGATGGTGGAATCCGCACTGGCAGTCCAGCGCGGTGAGTCAGATGGTTTCATTTAGAGGTCGTTCGCACATACGCCCATAAAGGGTTGGACGTTGTTATCCTTCTACGCAGCGAAATAAATGATGGAGTCTAATATGGATATAAAGGTCTCAACTTCGATGATGTGCGCTGATTTCCTCCATCTGGAGGAGGTCATACGGGAACTGGAGGCAGCAGGAGCCGATTATCTTCACTTCGACATAATGGACGGCCACTTCGTCCCGAATTTCACTATGGGGCCGGACATACTCAAGGCTATCAGGAGCAAAACAGATATACCTTTCGACACGCACCTTATGGTCTACGAGCCGGAGAAATATGTGGAAACTTTTGTGAAGGCGGGAAGCGATCTGGTGGTCATACACGCGGAAGCCTGCACACATCCACATCGCACCATCGATCTTATAAAGAAAGCCGGCGTTCAGGCTGGTGTTTCCATCAATCCAGCCACGCCGCTGTCGGTGCTTGACTACCTGATTTATGTGGTGGATGTGGTGCTCATTATGTCGGTGGATCCCGGCTTCGCAGGTCAGAAGATGATTCCCAGCGCCATAGGCAAAATCAGGCAACTCAGACAGTGGATCGATGAGGAGCGGTTGGCGGTGCAGATACAGGTCGATGGCAACGTCAGCTTTGAGAATGCCCCGAAGATGGTAGCGGCGGGAGCGGATATTCTGGTAGCTGGCACGTCCAGCGTTTTCCACAGAAATATGACCATAGCTGAGGGAATGAAAGCTCTCAGAGCATGTGTACTTGGGGATGGTGTAGCTTGATCAAGAAGATAGCGAGCATTGCGGCAGTTTTGCTGCTTAGCCTGACAGCATCGGCATCGTCACCTACCTGGGTGGTCATCAACGAGGTGCTGTATGATCCCATCGGGACGGACGTCGGGTGCTTTGTAGAACTTATGGGACCGCCCGGACTAAGTCTCGACGATTACTCGCTGATGGGAATCAACGGCGAAAACGCCAAAAGCTATAATCTCATCGACCTGTCCGGCTATAGTATCCCAACAGATGGCTATTTCGTCGTGGCTCAGGACGAGAGCGTATCTAACGCCGATCTGATTGACAGCAACGCCAATTTCCAGAACGGCCCTGACAGCATCGAGTTATGGGACATTAACAGAAAGATTGACTCAGTCGGCTATGGCGATTTCTCAGCGGCTGTGTTCACCGGCGAGGGTGAGCCAACGCTTGACGTGACTGGATACAACATCGGCAGGAGACCAGACGGCAAGGATACCAACAATAACAGCATCGACTTCATCGGACTGGCAGTATCATCGCCCGGCGAACCCAATGATCCGAGAATTGCTGTGCGTAGTAGACGAAAACTCATCTTCACATGGGGACAGATTAAGGCCGTAACTCATTCTCCGCCATAGTAGTAGCTTGACTTTGTCACATTCATCTGTAGCCCAGATTTCATGCGAGATATATAATGCAAAATAGTATAGATAGGAAAGTTAAGTCAAGAGAAGAATACAGGATGAAGCTGGAGAAGGGTCAACTTGACTACTCCAAAATGCTGGAGGACGAAGAATTGGGCAAAGATATTATTTGTCCCAGGTGCAAGGGCGAAAAAGAGCTTATAATGACGCCGTATTGGGGATTTGGACGGACTTACTACACCTGTTACTTTGTCTGCCCACAATGCCGATAGAAGGAGATGAGAAAATAACTGAAAATAACAAAATAAACTGCTCGGTGGCCTGCCTGAATCTTCTGGATCACCGATTCCTGTTGGATGAACTGAATTACATCAATTGTCCTGGCTTTGAGTTCATGATATATAGTATATGGACGGAACGCTACGGCGACGTAGCGCGGGCGCTGAATTTGGGCGGGTTTCGATTTGACTCCATGCACGGGCCAAAGCAGACGGGGAGGCTCCTGAGCGGAGATGATTCAGCAGATCACAAACGGGCACAGGAAATGCTGAGGAAAAGCATTGACACAGCCAAAGAGATAGGCGCGTCCGTCCTGACCATCCACCTCTGGGATCAGAACAGCACCGACCCGAAGCTGAAACGGAACCTGGACAGCCTTTACGAATTGAGGGATTACGCCGTTGAGCAGAGCGTGAACATCTCAGTGGAATTCATCCCACACACAAAAGGCGGAGGATATGTACCCACCGCCGAATATTTGTATCACAATCTGGATTCTGCCTTCAGTTTCACACTGGATCTTGAGTTTGCGGCGTGGAATGATGAAATTGCTGATATGGCGAGGTTCGCTGACAGAATATCCAACGTCCATATCCGGGACTACAACGGCAGCCCGGTGGACGAAAAAGGCCGGCGATACTACTGCCTTCCGGGTACAGGAAATACCGATTTTGTCTTCGCGTTTCGGGAACTTGAAAAGAACGGCTATAAAGGTCTATACACCCTGGAGGCAAGGCACTACAGCACTAAAGACGTGAATGAGTCTCTCGCAATGTTATACGAAGCTATGAATAATAGGTAGGATAGGTAGAAAATGACCTATGCTGTGCTGGCCTCAGCCACCTGTGACTGTACCTCTTTGGTCTGCATATAGTCATGGAGGCATCTCTTGCAGTAATATCTCACGCCCTGTCGGCTGTAGACAAGCCCCTTGGCTTTACGGCGGCACTCACAGCACTGCTTATCCTTTATTGCCTTCATTGCCTGACTCATATTAATTGATACCATTTTGCTTTCCTCCTGTAGTTTTAACATTCTGATAATATTATACTATACATCTGTTAAGATGTCAAGGGTAAAATCAAGAAATCACGCGGGATAGATGATGGTGGTTTAAACCATTTTCTAATCGGATACGGAAGTGGGAATCACGAACGACACAAATCAAGCTTTTAGAAAAATCCTGAGCAAAATTTTGTGCCCGTGCTGCCTTTTATATTGACAACACACGGGAGATTTGAGATATTATAGTCACTAAACAGGTTTTTAAATTAAGCACTGCGAATTCATTAAACGGGAGGATTTATTATGGATATTTCAAGAGCTTCTGCATGTACTTATGCTCTGAGGAAAAACGATATGGAGTATGCCCTGCACGTTGTAGCTGGAGCAGGCTTCAGAAAGGTAGATCTCTGGGGCGGGATGCCACACTTTTCTGCTGATGAGTCGGAATACGACGTTGACAAGCTTATAGAGGTTGCCAATAGCTATGGCCTCCAGATCGCCAATATTGGCACATACTGCGGTCGCGGGTTCTCCAGCGACTCCACAGAGGAAGTCCAGCGGGCGCTACAGGAGATGAAGAAAACTATTGATATTGCGCACAAACTGGGAGCGCGCTCCATACGCATTTCTCCCGGAAGCGGAGAACGCGAGATTATCGACAAAATCGTTCCGCATTTCAAGGAAAGCGCAGAATATGCGGAACCAAAGGGCGTATATATGGGCTTCGAGAATCACGGTGGCGGCATATCGGGCGACCCGGAGGCCTGCGCGGAGCTATCGGAAAAGGTAGGATCAAAGCACTTCGGTGTGCTCTATGAGCCATGCAATCTCATGCACAGCGGCGTGGACTATAAGGAGGCGTTTGCGAAGTTTCATCCATACATCACGCACCTGCACATAAAAGACGGCGCGCCACAGCCGGATGGCAAGTTCAGATCCACAATGCTGGGCGACGGCGTGGTAGATGTGGAATGGGTGGTGGAAAACCTGAACAAAACCGGATACACCGGCGATTTCGCTCTGGAATACGAAGTTTCGCATATAGAGCCAATCGAAACCGGTTTGATAAAGTGGTTTGAATACTACAAGAATCTATGATGCGTAAGAGACAGAAGAACTGTGTTGAGCCGGGAGGTTGAGCTATGCTTGATATTGAGACAATCAGACCCGAAATAGGCGACCTCTGTAGAAAACTGAAGGTTAAGAGGCTGGATATATTTGGCTCTGCAACGAGTGATGATTTTCGCCCGGACAGCGATGTGGATGTATTGGTCCAGTTTGAGCGAGATAATGGCGGGCTTTTTGATCGATACTTCGAGCTTAAAGAGAGATTAGAGGACATTCTGGGGAGAGCAGTTGATGTAGTTGTTGAGAGCGCAATAAAAAATCCCTACTTCAGATCAGAGGTAGAGCATACTAGAAGGAATGTTTATGCAGCTTGAGGTAAAAAAACACTTATTCGATATTCTTGAGGCAGCAAGAGACATTGAGGAGTATACCAGTGGTCTTGAGTGTTCAGATTTTATCAAAAATGGAATGGCTCAGGCTGCTGTCGAGAGAAAGTTCCAGATAATTGGTGAAGCTCTTAATCGAATTAAGCGGCTGGACAACTCGATTCTGCAAAGCATTTCAGAACATCAACGTATCATCGCTTTCAGGAATATCATAGTCCACGGTTACGATGTAATTGACAGTGAGATTATATGGGATGCTGTAGAAAATCACCTTCCGAAGCTCAAAAAGGAGGTGGAATGGCTCCTAAATCTCTGACAGCATTTTGAGAAGATCGTATTATTTGCACATCAGTTAATGGAGGTATTCCTATGGTAGATCTGGCTGCACTCGTAGAGAGTGTGATAGCTGGCGACGCGGAGAATGTGGAGAAGATGACCAGAGAAGCTCTGGATGAGGGCATGACTGCGCTTGAGATTCTCAACGGTGGTCTAGTCAAAGCTATGGATGTGGTAGGTGAGAAGTTTAAGAACTACGAAGTCTATCTTCCCGGGCTGATTGTAGCTTCGCGCGCTATGAAGTCGGGACTGGTAATCCTTAAGCCTATACTGGCCGATTCTGGAACCAGAACGTCAGTCAAAATAGCTCTCGGTACTGTTCAGGGCGACACGCACGACATCGGCAAGAACATCGTCGCGGCCATGCTGGAAGGCGCGGGCTTTGATGTCACCGATCTGGGATATGATGTGGTACCGGAGAGATTCGTGTCCGCTATAATTGACGATGGCGCGCAGGTTGTCGGCATGTCCGCGCTGGTCACCACCAATATGCTGTCAATGAAGGAGACTATGGACGCTATAGTGGAAGCCGGCGTGAGGGATCGAGCGAAGATCATAATCGGCGGCGCGCCAGTTACGCAGGAATATGCCGACAGGATCGGCGCTGACGCCTATGCCGAGGACGCCGCCATTGCGGTGGACGTGGTCAGAGGATTCTTCAAGGAGGTGAGTTGAGATATGGCGATGACAAGACGGGAAAACTGCCTGGCAGTTATGAATAGAGATAACCCGGAGTGGGTGGTCTATCATATATCCTACACACCTGATCTTCAGCGCAGAGTGCAGGAAAGCATAAAGATACCGGATTCGGTTCGGCATCATGGGTTTCCCGGTGCGGGTGTAAGCGCTCCCTACGAGCGTAAGGAGATTAAGCGCGACTTCTCCAAATACTACGCTGATATGGAACTCCCGGAAGGTTCGCGGATAGATGGCATGGGAGCGGCGTATATACCCGGATCGAAATATCATTTCGAGAAGAAAATACACCCCATGCGCAATTTCACCTCCCCAAAGGATGTGGAGGAATACCCCTGGCCGCAGGAGCCGCCCTATGATAATGCCTATCACGAAGCCATGAAGAAGTCGGCTGAGAACATCAAAGCGCGCGATCTCATCGCCGTCGGCTCCGTTGGGTCTATCTTTGAGGCGACGTGGTATTTGCGCGGAATGGACAACCTGTTCGCGGATTTCATCCTCAACGAAGACCTGGCTGCGGCTCTGCTGGATAAGATAACCGGATTCTGTATCCGAAGAGCCAGAGCTGCTGGTATCGCTGGCGCGGACATGATAGCCACTGGCGACGACGTGGGTATGCAGAATCGTATGCTAATGTCGCCGGATCAGTGGCGAAAGTGGCTCAAGCCACGATTCGCAAGCGTTATAGCGGCAGCGAGAGAGCACAAGCCCAACATCCACGTGAAATATCACAGCGATGGAGCCATCGAGCCTATAATACCTGATCTTATAGAGATCGGCGTCACCATATTGAACCCGGTTCAGCCGGAGTGTATGGACCCGGTGAAACTGAAAAAGCAGTACGGCGACAGGCTGACGTTTGACGGGACGATGGGCATCCAGACCACCATGCCCTTTGGTACAACGGATGACGTGGATCGCGTGGTGAAGCGCATGATCGAAACTGTGGGCAAAGGCGGCGGGTTGATAATGGCCCCAACGCACGTCCTGGAACCTGAAGTGCCGCTGGATAACATCAGGGCATTTCTGGACGCCGTTGACCGCTATGGGCACTATGGGTGATCACGGTCTGATATTTCCCATGCGCACGTCGCTGGATTTCTCTATACCGAACAGCCGCTCCGCATTCTCGTGCGATACCTTCTGCAAATCTTCGTAGGGCAGGCGAAGCTGTCGGACGAAAAGCATGTGCCCCATGAGGCTGAGTCGGTAGGTTTCCTGGTGCTGACCCAGTCCAATGCCTATGTCTGTGCCAAAGAGAATCCTGTCAGAGTATTTTATGAAGAACTCCCGGAGCTTTTTCTGATCTTCCGGGTACATCACGTCGCCCCACCGGACGAAACAGCCGATGCTGGTGTCAATATACACATTTGGATATTCTTCCAGTATTTCCGCCAGCCGATCCCATCCCACGTGGAGTTGGTGCGCGCCGATGAAACGTCCGTTTGGATAGGCCTTTGCCACGTTGAGAAAGCTCTGAAGCAGGTCTTCGTTGGTATATTTGACGCCCTTCTTCCAGCCTTCGCCCCAGTAAGCATTTCGCCCGCCGCCGGTGTATGGCGAATCAGTTATGCGCTGCGTGACGTGCCAGACGATAGCGAGTTGCCTGTCGTTGACGATCCTGAACACGCCCTCCCATTTGGGATACTCGAATTCATCAAAGGGCCTGCCCTCAATTACCAGCGTCGGACTCCACAGCTTTAAGCCCCGCGCGCCCAATTCCAGCGCTTGCTCCAGCGGCTCAGTTTCAGTATCGTCCAATCCCGGGAAATACAGGAACGCCAGGCGGTTATCCTCCTTCGCGATGGCTGAGAGATCCGCGCATGAGAATTTCGCTTTCGGCGATACGCGCTTCCCATCAACAACAATAAGTTTCGCCAGACGCCACGCAACTGCCCAGTCGAACCATTCGTCTATACAGCGCCGAAACTCCGGCCCACCATGTCCGTGGCAGTGGCAGTCTATCCAGTATTTCTCCGAAGTCCCAAAGTGAAATCCCCATCCGCTGGAAAAGCCGTTATCTGCGGATTCTCGCTCAAAAACGTCAGGAGCATGTGGGTAAGGATTCGCATTGCTCATAGTATGATCTCCTTCTCTCATAATGTAGCATTATTTGATAACTCTCATAATGCGCTTCTTCAGATCCCTGAGTTCGTCCATTTCTTTGTTATACAGATTGACTTCCCTGTTGTATGCCCTCACATTCATCTGTGCCTTTACAGCATCTCCTATTTTCTGCTCCAGTATGTCAGGACGTAAGGCATCCAGTTCCACCGCAAGCTCCCCGTATGCTGCCACGTGCTTCCTCGCTCGTGTATCTGTCTTTTTCAGAGCATTGGGGTTATTTGGCAGTCGATAGGTGAAGATGTCATCCCTGAGCAGGGCTATCCGCTTGAACTGCACTCCTTTGGCGCCCAGTTCGTCTCTCAAGGTGGTCTTCATGGCTGTGAGCATCTCCACTCCTGAGGGGTCGAAGTCGCCGAAGTACAGCATGACTGGTTTTCTGCCATTATGCCTGGTAAGCCTGTTTTTGAACCCATGCAGAAAGCTGACAGAGCTAAAGCCTCTGCATACCACTACAGAAATACCATGAGGCGCGCATACCCGTGTGAAAATTGAGCTTAACGCGTCCTTCTCTATCCATACCTCCACGTATCGCTTCTGAGTCTGCCAGAGATCCCGCCTGTATCGCTCCATAAACGAACTCAATGCCCCATCGAGAAAATGCTCCTTATTCTGCCAGCCCTCCGCATTATGGAAGACGCGCACTCGATCCTCTATGTCATCCCAGCCGACGTAGCCATCTATTCTCGCCCACTTCAGTAGTTTGGAGAGCATGTTATATTGACTGACTTTGTTCTCAATATATTCCTTGCTCACCAACTGGTAGTATACCTGCCTGAGTGTCAGTGGCTTGTAGTCCTCAAGCTCCGCCAGCACATCAATGACTTTGTTCAATCTATCCAGTTGTTTCGCTGTCCATTTAAGCCTTCGCCTTGCCATTCATATACCTCAGGTCCTGTCCGGGGATTCAAATCGGTAAGCTCGTAGCGACAAAATTCCCGTAGGGGCACGCTGCGCGTGCCCAGGGCACAAGCATTGTGCCCCTACGAATAACAACACCTATTTGTCGATTAGACAATTTAGCCACGGATTGACACGGATGAATAGTGCTAGAATCCGTGAAAATCCGTGGCTGACCTACCTCCCAGCTATGGGTCTATCCGAAAACCTGGTTTCGATACAGGCTACGCCCACTCAACCGACGGTTTTCGTATAGACTCTATTTCGCCAGGCTTTGAAGCTTCAACAGATAGCCGCGATGCGCCTTTTGCAGAGCGGCGGGGGAACCGAGGCTGCGTTCCATTTCTTCCATGTCCTGCTCGAACTTCAGGTCTTCACGCGACAGTGCTTCCGCTATCATCTGGAAGCTATCCATCAGATCCTGTATGAACTCTGGATAGGCATCGTTGCCGAACTTGCGGTTGGAATAGCCAATAATAAATTTCTGAGATTTTTCCAGAAGGAGTTTGGAGATTCCCATTTCCTCCAATTGAGGAACTCTTAAGCAGAGGTACTTCTGCCATCGGACGTTCTGGAGAATATCGGCAGTATCTCCCTTTGACTTCTGAAGCATCGTCAGAAAAGCGTCGAATTTGTGTAACACAGTGGCGTGGGCAGGCGCTATGCTGTTCACATCCCCAGCCCGTAGCTCTCTACTGAGGAAAGCAATGGAGTTTCTAATATCGAAAGGATCACCTGATTTATGAGAATCGATCAGCTTAAGCAAGTATTCTGACATTGGCCTAATGTGTGATTGGACAAGCTTAACATATTCCTCGGCAGGAATCCTCCGCACACGACTCAATTTAAGAGCTATTCTACCCTCTTCCTCTGCGCTTCTGATACCAAATGCAGCCGCTATGCGGATTAGCACCTCGCTATGAAACTCCAGGTTTTCCCGGATAACTTCGCTCATGGGCGAAGGTTGAGCAGCAATGGCGAATCCGTTCACCGCAGTATTATCCACCATTTCCTCGAATATCACTGGAAGTATTTTTCCATCGCTTCCGCCTGGCACGTCAAAGGTCAACTCAATCCAGCGGTTTTCTCCGGGTTCCATATTGGCAAGAGTGATGCTGTTTCCAAATTGATAGGATTCGTCTTTGCCACCGATAGCCCATACACGGAGTTCCGGAAGTCTTTTCTGAACCTCCCGCGCTACTGCGTATCGTATAATCATCATGCGTCGGTAAAGTGCAGCATTATGTATAACAGCATATAAAGAAACCGTGCCCGTTCCACCAAACTGATATACCCCCATGTTACGCTGCGCTTTGTTATTGTCATTTATGAACATGAGATCGGTAGTTGGCCACCCCGGAGCGCTGCCAAGCACGCTGGGAGCCACAAAGGGATCACCGGGCGCTGTTATTTCTACCGCGAGGCATGTGTGAGTCGAGGTGGTGACCGGAAGCTCCCATTCATAGCCACTGGCCATTGTTTGCACCAGATCCGCTGCCGCAAAATTGATGGTGGGATCAGGCGTGACTCCGGCATCCTGGTAATTGCTGCCAGTTCCAAATTCAGAAAACAGGAAATGCGCCGTTACTGCTGCTGCCCCTCCGGTGGCATTACGTTTGATGCGCGCAAACGCATAGTTCTTTCCAGCACTAACCATTTGTGGGTTCTGGCTCGATGGTTGGTCGTTCGCATTGAACGCTGCCGGAGCGTTACTTCGCCGGTTCCACACATCGCTGGTTATGTAAAATACCGGATTGGTTGATGGCTCCAGCCCTGTGTCACGAGACGCTGGAGTATTCGTCCAATCGCTGACGTAAAAGTCCGAGTTGGCAGCCAACTCAGTCACGCGCACAAAGAAGGGGTCAATGGACACATTCACCGGTGTTATATTGTTAGTGTTTAGAAGCGTATTGGTGCCAAAATTGGCGTTTCGCTGGTACGTAACGTTGTTGGGGAAGTTGGCGTTATTCGGCGTATTGTTGGCGGAGAATATGCCGTAGAAGTTCTTTCCGACTGCCATAAGATGCACATAGTCACCAATGTATGGCAGAAACGTAGACGCAGGCGCATTAGCAGGTACGGTTGCGAGAACCAGGTCATTCACAGCCGTGAAAGCATTGTTCGTCCGTTCCAGGTGAGTAACCCAGCGTTGGGCGGTTCCCGTGCCTGTCAACTGCTGGTAAAGAAAGCCAACTCTCCCGCGGCTGTTGATAGTCAGCGCAGGATTTATCGCGTTGGTAATCGTTCGCAAATCGGCTGACCAGTTTGCCCCGCTATTAATGGAGCGGCGAACATGCAGCGTATGGTCAGTCGCGCCGACTCGATCTGCCCACGCGATGTAAACCGTCGCGCTGTTCCTCGGGTCTACAGCAATGGTGATGTTAGAGCCGACGAATCGCTCCTGCCCGAACGCCGCCTGGCTCACATTGGCCCAGGGCACGGTACGGTTCTGCACCACGCGCACCCCTGCGTTGCCGTCACCAGCATCCACCAGGTCTGTGAACGGAGTGGCGCCAGCACCCCAATTGTCATCGCGCACGACCACCACGTCGGTGGTGATGGTGGCAAGGGTGGAATTTCCCGCTATGTTGGTCCAGCGGTAGAAGACTCCATAAACAGTACCGTTTGGGTGAATCGCCGGGCGTATCGGCGGCCCGTCCTGGCCTGCTGTAGCACGCGTTTCGATTCGGAACGTGCCGATCCCGGCGGGCGCCGGAGCAGTTGCAGCGTTAAGCGAGCGATCGATGGTCGCTGTTCGACCACCCGGGGCGGCAAAGTCGTTATTCCCGATGTATATCCGGTCGTTATTTACTCCCGCGCCGCCAAGCACAGTAGTTGCCTGAATATAGGGCTGATCAACATTGTTCCGGTCCACCAGAATCGTCATGGCCGCTGCGCCGGTGAAGTTGTTTGTGCGAAGGATATTGAGACGAAAATTTCCCGGCCGTCGGAGTATAGCAGCATAAAGTATGCTGCTTGTGCCGCTAAAGCGAAGTGTGATATCGCCTGTTCCAGCGACACTTCCAGCCTGGCTTGGTACTATGGAGTTGAGAAGCCATGTATTTCCGCCGTCTGTGGAAACGTATATGGGCGCATTGGCCCCTCCTCCGGGGTCGGGCGTGAAAGCGGAACCCGCTATCTGAAGAATGTTTGCCATATTGACAGCGATATTTGGCTCACTGTCCTGATTAGTCTCACCACTCTGAGCATTCGGTATCATATTGATGACGGCAACCTGTGCATAAGTGATTCCGGTTGCCAACATAAAAAGAGTTAACGTCAGCAGTAAACTCAAACATATATTATGCCATATATATTTCATTCCCTGACCTCCTGAAAATGCAAAGTTGTTTAACTTTTACGAGCATTAGAGGACTTCACTTTATTCCTATTGTATACGTTTGATAATCCCCTTTATTCGATCAATATCTTCTCTGCGATAAGCGTCCAGAGGGGCGAGGGCTGTATAACCTTCTACCCCTTCAATAGATAGCTCCTTTATTATATCCCTGTGAAGAACCCAGATGCCTTCCTGATCTACAGTGAACTTAGGGCTTCTGTACCACATGACGTCAGTAGTGCCGGGAAACAGGACAGTGATAGTTTTCTGAGAGAAACGGCCTTTTTCAACTGATCCGATTTCAATAACAGCATTATACCACAGAGGGTTGTGTTCGCTTTCTTTCCGGGTTCGATCGTAACTTGACGGTCTGACATCAGTCACTTTCCCAGCGATGACCAGTTCGGCAAGGGCGATGTGCCTTTGCAGGTTTTTGCCCGCGACTATTCCAATTCCATCCATCACTTGCTTTTGTAGTTTTTCTACCTCTTGTTCCACAGGCAATTTGCCAACTTCCCGAACGGCGATGCTTTTGCCGTAAAGCCAACCGTTTGTGAAGAAAACCATTCGCTGGTCAGTTTTCGCGCTCCCCGGTTGCTTCAATTGCACTGTGATATCCTTGTCCGTGTAGTCTCCAAGCGCCTTAGCCGCCTGGAAAACCTTGTCAACCCTCACTATGATTGTATCATCAACCTGGATGTTAGGCATGGTAGCGGCTTTGGCTCTCTTAACGGTACCCATGAAAATGAAACTCGATTCCTCAATCATGTCTTCTATATGGGGAGGAATGGTCACTCCCTCAGTTGGCAGATCGGGAATAACAGCCACTCTGTCGAGCGGCACAACTGGAGCAACAGTCAGTCTGTCGAGCGGCTGAATTGGAGCTATGGTCAATCTATCAAGTGGCTGAACTGGAGCTACAGTCATTCTGTCGAGCGGCACAACTGGAGCTACGGTCACAGTATCCGTTGCGCGGAAACGCAAAGTCTGGAGGAGCTCCTGAAACACCTGTTTGGATCTGGCAAACCCCCGCTCACTGGTTGTTGCAGCAAGCGTCAGTGACAGCCGCCCCGACTTGACAAATGTTACCATTGCCATGATACGGTTATCAGCATCTCTTGCCAGACTATACTCCCTTTGCAGAGCCACCTGGCCGGCAATCTTAACACGCGTTTCCTTCAGCATTTTTAGTGAGATATTAGGCTGACTTTCCTTTATTAACTGCTCATACGCGGCCGGTAGGGTACCAAGAGCTGTTGACTCTAACACCTCTTTGGGGAAAATGAGAAGTGAAGTGATACCATCTGGAGCCGTGAAGCTCGCTACTCCAGATTTATCTGACTGAACTTTCCAATTCTCCGGCAGCTCCAGAGAAAATCGCCGCTTACTGTCCGTGTATACAGCAGCAAGCACTGATTGGCACAGCATAGCCAGAATCAGCGCCGATAACATTCCAGTAACGACACAAAAATTCATACTTTTATTCCACATGTTCTTGCTCCTCCCGTAGGGGGCGAGGACATGCCTCGCCCTTTCCTCCAATCATGGGCCTATAAGCCCACCTATCAGGAATCTAAACCGTTCAGGCAAATATGTGCTTCTATAGTCCTATCAACGCGCGGTCGATTGGTATTCACCTCCATCCTCGCCGCAAGACAAATAAAATGCTGATAGCCAATCGCTCATATCAATGAAAATCTGTGTTAATCCGTTAGACACAGCTTCTACTACAGCACTGACAACTTAATTTCTGCGGGTACAATTTCTTGACGAAGGGACAGGCAATTAGTAGAACAAGGATGCCAGCCCGTTGGGAAACAAGCCAGCGGCATGTTCTACGGAAAAGTCACCCAGTCGTTGCCCACAAATTGAGTCAAAGCCTTGAATTTACTGCTCCGCTGATGGTATTAAGAATTAAGTTGT
>SDBT01008895.1_pt1 | contig 16337 bp, 14 predicted proteins | sample 2277101 | NCBI WGS metagenome assembly SDBT01 (sample SAMN10404973, study PRJNA504765) | marine sediment metagenome | isolation source: marine sediment core GS10_PC15, 103 cmbsf | place: Arctic Ocean: Southern Knipovich Ridge | collected 2010 | reverse complement strand
TAAAATGACTTAAAATGACAAAAACATGGCACAGTTATGGCACACTTGTTTGAGCAGCGGGAGGTAATTAAAGTCCCAAAAACGCATTCCAAAACAAACGGGGTAATTTGTGTGTGCCGAAAATGGTGGTTTTTGGGATTTCAAATTACTTGGACTAAGAACATCGTTATGGTTAAAAACTCAATCAAGTATTTTTCCTCATAATTATATTGCTCAATAGTTACATTCGTATAGAACTTAGGAAGTAAATTATCATGAAATACGAATTATTAAACAGCAATCATACTGGTTCAAAGTATCATTGTTCTTGCTACAAATTAAATTAGTTCAACAATAATAGCATAGAAACATCAAATTATGAAATTTAATTTAAATAAACTTTTTCCGTTTCTAAGTATACAAAAAAAATTGATTATTGCATTTTCCTTACTTTCATTTGTTCCTTTAAGCGTAATTGGTGTAATCGGGATATATATCAATTTGAATTCAATGTATAATAATGCTCTGGATAATCTGGATCATGATGTATCTATGGTTAATGAGAGAACACGCAACTTTTTATCAAAGATACATCTTGATGTTCAAAATTTAAAATATTCACCAATACTTCAACAATATATTGAAGATATTAGTCGTGAAAATAAAAATATAATTCAACAGTCTCAAGAGACTGTTGAAAAACAATTTTTAACTTTTGCTCAAATGAACAAAATTTATTATCAAATTCGTTTTTGTAACAGTTACGGGGATGAAAAATTCCTAATACAATATCAGAAGTCTGGCTTTCAAATAATGCCCGATGACCAATTGGATCGTGGCAGTTACCTGCATTATTTTCTAATAACTGACTCTCTTCAAAGAAATAATATAACATTTGTACCAACTGAATTGAAAGGCGAAAAAAATAGTTTAATACCTGTTATCAGCTTTGCTACCCGTATTTATAATAAAAAAGAAGATTTCACAGGTATATTTATCATGGATGTATTTGCTAAAGATTTTTTCAAAATATTAGAAAGGGATTCTCATCTTGATTTCCGAAGAAAGACCGCAATCGTCTCTAATGAGGGCTATTATGTTTACCATTCTGATAAGAAGAAAGATTGGAATAGACTTTTAGCATATCGTGATAGTGAAAATTTGTACGAAGATTATCCCATTCATTATGCAGAAGCAATTCTTTCCGGTAACACAGGCATCATCTCTAAAGAATTTCATGAAATTGTTGCATATGCTCCTCTTTTTACGGCTCAAATGTCCTGGGGCAGTTCATATTATTTAGTAGAAAGTATTGAAAGGAAATTTATATTTAGCCAAGTACGCCAATTTGCCGTGATCTTCATTAGTCTTCTTTTAGTATTTCTTTCAGTTTCAATTTTTTTAAGTTACTTAGCAACAAGGCAATTAGCAGCACCGATTAGGAAGCTTACAGAAGAAGCCAAAATAATATCAAAGGGCAATTATTCACATCGGTTGAGGATTGAAACAAATGATGAAATTGAGCAATTGGCAAATCAATTCAACCAAATGGCTATTGTGATAAAAGAAAGAGAGGAATTATTAGAAGAACATCAAAAAACACTTGAAAAAATGGTGTTTGGACGAACTCAAGAACTGAACAATGAGAAAGAAAAACTACAGGCGATTCTTGATAATGTCCCAAGTGCTTTTATCCTGTTGGATTGTGATTTTCTAATTAAATCGACAAGTGCTGCCTTGGGAAATATTTCAGAATATGGGGATAGTGATTTTATTGGAAAGCGTTGTTTTGAAGTTTTTGGCAAGAAAGATTTTTGCTCCGATTGTCCTTCTAAATTATCTCTTAAGAGTGGCAAAATGTCGTCAATAGTGAAAGAAAGGAAAAAAATTGATGGTAGAAACCAATATTTGGAACATACTTCAATCCCTCTTCGTGAAAACGGCAAAATTACTTCAATACTCGAAATTGTGACTGATATTACAGAAAGAAAGCGAATAGAAGAACAAGCCATTCGCACAGAAAAACTTTCTGCTACAGGTGAAATGGCAGCAGTAATTGCCCATGAAATACGAAATTCATTAACTTCACAAAAACTTATTCTTCAATTCCTCAATGAATCACCAAACATAAAATCCAAAGAAAAAGACTCTATCAATGTTGCCGTCGCTTCGGTTTTTGAGATGGAAGATATTGTAACTCAACTTCTTAACTTTGCACGACCGAATCCGATGAAATTTTTAAAAATGGATTTAAATCAAATCGTTGATGAAAGTCTAACTTTTGTGAAACACCAATTCGACAACCGGCATATTAAATTAGAAGTGAACAAAGATACTTCCCTTCCCCTCATTTCCATCGATCCTGAACATCTTAGAGCAGCATTTGTAAATATTCTCCTAAATGCACATGATGCAACTAATGAAAATGGGAAAATCAGAATAACAACAGAGATTAAAAAAATGTCTGAAGCTATCTCAGATTATTTAGCTGAACAACAAACGGTGGTCAGTCTAAGAAAAAATCAAGAAGTAATATCTATTTCGTTTGAAGACAACGGAAGCGGAATCTCTAAGAAAAACATAAACCTTGTATTCGACCCGTTTTTCACTACAAAAACAAACGGAACCGGTTTAGGGCTTCCAATGGCTAAACGGGTTTTTCTTGAACATGGCGGACTAATTATCGTGAAGAGTCATGTTGGAAAAGGTACTATTTTTAATATATTTCTTCCTTATGGAGGTAGAGCATGAAATCAAATAGAGCTCGTATTGCAATTATAGATGATGATCCTAAAATTGTTTATGCGATTAAGATGATATTAGAAAACGAAAAGTATGAAATTTTCAGCTGCTCAAGCGGAAAACAATGTCTTGATTTATTGACTGATACAGATTCCTTCGATGCCATCTTTTTAGACATTGCAATGCCCGAAATATCTGGGTTGCAAGTTTTAGAAGAGATGAAGAATAGAGGTATAAAAATACCTGTTATTGTTATAACAGGGTTTGGTACCATGGATACAGCTATCAAAGCTATTCAATTAGGGGCGTTTGAATATATAACCAAGCCATTGGATATGCAAAAAATTAAAGTTTTAGCGCAACGAGCAACAGAAATGAGCCGCATGAAGGAAAAAATTGCGGATCTACAACATGCACTTAGGGATCAGACAGAAACCGAAGCGAGGTTATTGGGTAACAGTTCTATAATGCAAGAGGTATTCAAAAAAATAGGTGCCACAACAACAATACCAAATATCACTCCGGTTCTAATCGAAGGTGAAAGTGGTACAGGAAAAGAACTAGTAGCAAAAGCGATTCACAAAAATAGTTCTGTTAAAAACCAACCATTCATTGTTATCAATTGCACTACATTGCCGGAGAATTTATTGGAAAGTGAATTATATGGCTATGAAAAAGGAGCGTTTACCGACGCTCATGAAAGAAAACTCGGTAAAATGGAATTAGCAAAAGAAGGAATACTTTTTTTTGATGAGATCGGAGATTTGAGCCAAAATTTGCAACAGAAATTGTTACGAGTTTTACAAGAACGCGAATTTGAAAGACTCGGTAGCAATAAACTTCAAAAAATTGAATCAAGATTCGTTTTTGCTACAAACAGAAATTTGGAAAAAGAAGTTTCAAAAGGACTGTTTCGAGAAGATTTATGGTTTAGAATCAATGTATTTCCCATCAGAATCCCACCATTACGTGATAGAAGAGATGATATTCCTATATTTGTAAAACATTTTGTGGATCTATTCAACCGTAGACTAAATAAAACCGTCACTGTTGTTCAAGAAGAAGTAATGGAACTGCTTTTGAAATATAATTATCCGGGTAATGTTCGTGAATTGAGTAATATAATTGAACATGGAATTATCTTGAGCAAAGGTCACATTTTTGACAAGGAATCGTTGCAAAATGTAATTTTAAAGGAAAGGAATTCATCTGAAATAGATTTTGATATCATAAACTTCAATCTCAAAGAAGCAAGACGTGATATGCTTAATTCATTCGAGAAGAAGTTTCTGATAGAATTGTTGAAATCTCATCATGGAAATGTTACATTTGCAGCCGAAAATGCTGGAATCGAACGCCAAAGTTTATATAGACTGCTAAAAAAACATGCTATAAATCCTAAAATATACAAACCTAAATTGTCACGGATTATGTGACAAAATGTAACCCCTAAGGTGAATATTAATATGTTTTGCTTCATTTATATCCTACCTAATTAAAAAATCATTCCACGCTATATGTTCTGATTTTTTAACAACTTATAATATTCTACAAACCAAAATATTTCACGTAGTGTGTCTTTGGCACACTTTTTGTTCAATAGATTACTGAATTGAATTAAAGTATACACATTATTGGAAATATAGTGCTATTACAATAATTCTAATATAAGTGCTAGTGACAAAACAAGGAGGATTGATAATGAAAAATTATCTTCAAAAGTTAGGAGCTAGTATTACTCTAATTGTACCAAATATTACTACGTTACTTAGAGCTAATGTCAAAATGTTCGCTGAAATACGTATTGATACCGACAATTTTGATAGTGACCATATTGATTTAGTATTAGGACTCGATTTTGCATATTGAACAAATAATATTGTAGCAACTTAATAATCAGATGGAAAATAATTTAAGGATTTTAAAATTAGGAGATTAACAAATAATGAGAATTAGGATAGTTATAATCGTCGTGTTTTTAATTTTTGCAAATTCAATCGTTCCTCAGAGCATGGCAAAAACCGGTGGTACTATTACCGGTGTTATCAAAGCGAGGGGTGTAAGGGATGCCAGAGATGTAGTTGTGTATTTAGAGAATGTTGAAGGAGCATTTGAACCACTCAGCGAAAAACCTGTGATAGGTCAAAAAGACCTTATTTTTAATCCGCATGTACTTCCTGTTCTTGTAGGAACAACTGTTAAATTTCCTAACAACGATAATGTTAGGCACAATGTATTTTCGCCCTCGAAAACGAAAAAGTTAAACCTTGGTACATATGGTTCCGGCATTGTTCGTGAAGTAACTTTTGATAAACCTGGTGTCGTTTCTTTGCTTTGCAATGTTCATGCAGAGATGTCTGCTTTCGTAATTGTTCTAGAAAATCCTTACTACACACTAACAGCCCCTGATGGAAAATTTACGATTAAAGGAATCCATCCTGGAATCTATACAATTAAAACCTGGCATGAGAAACTAAAAGGGAAAAAACAAGAAGTTGAAGTTAACGAAGGTGAAACTGTTACTTTGAATATTAGCCTTGCACGTTAAAAATACTAAAAAGCTAAAGGAGAAGAAATGAAGATTGAAAACAAATCCGCTGGCATTTTAATTGGGATTATATTAATGGTTTTTGCTGTAGAGAGTGCCGAAGCAATTCCAGCCTTTGCGCGCAAATACAAAACAAGCTGCGCTACTTGTCATGTGGTGTTTCCTAGACTGACCCCTTTTGGAGAGGCTTATCGAATTAATGGTTACCGCATGCCCGAAATTGAAGAGGAGTCAATAAAGGAAGATCCGGTTTCGATGGGAGCGGAAGCTTATAAGGAGGTCTGGCCAGATGCCATTTGGCCAGGAAATATTCCGGGTACATCGCCCGTTGCTTTCAGAATTAACTATGGCTTTTCCTATGATAAATCCAACACCAAAACACCTTCGAAGTTTACTATTCCGGCAATTCAGCTGTTCATGGGCGGAACCTTCTCCGAAAAAATTTCTTTCTTTGGTAGCGTCCTTCTCGTCAAGGGTCATAATACTAATGCTCTACAAATGGTGTCTATAGTATTTAACGATTTGTTCAGTAAGTATCTTCCAGAACATGCTTTCAATCTACGGATAGGTCAATTCGTTCCCGACCTGACAACCTATAAAAATAAACACCGTGCTTTGACCCATACCCCTTATGCATTGAACACGTATGTTCCCACGATGGGAAGTTATTGGGCTCCGGGTAATCATCAAAGGTTCGGGATAGCGGGTCAGGTTATTGGGATAGAAGCCAGCGGACTCTTAACCAAGCGTATGCGCTATGTCATCGGCTTGTCGAACGGGAACGCCCTAATGGGTGAAGACAATAAAGCCAAAGACGTGTTCGGCAAAGTCGCCTACAAATTTGGAGGGATGGCATTTGACGGGTCTTCCACCGGGGAGATATTCGGTGCCTCCGCTGACAACTGGAGCGAGAAGTCGATTACTCTTTCCGCTTTCGCTTATTACTCTTCAAGACTCGACAAGGATAACGCGAAAGATATTTCCCTCCAGAGGTTTGGAGGTGACGTCAATATATTTTTTCGTGATTTGAATGTTGTTGGTGGTTTCATAACTGGAACTGATGAAGATTATTTCAATCGTGTAAAAATTGATAGGGAATATAATGTATTCTTCCTCGAAACAAATTATATGATTTATCCCTGGCTGGCGGGTGTTTTTCGGTTCGAACAAGCAAATCCTAGCGACATAGATTCGGAATCTTTTGACTCAGTATCCAGATATATCATCAATATTTCTGCTCTTTACACGGCTAATGTGAAATTCTCTATAGAAACCAGGATAAATCCGGACATTCCAGAAGAAAAAAATCTGTTTATAGGATTAGACTACGCTTTTTAACTATGAGTGAGAAACTAAAAAAAAGAGGTTGAGATTGCAAAGAAGAAACTATCACTTTGAATTTTTTAACCTATCACAACAAAATAACGAAATAACAAAAGGAGAATAAAAATGTTTCGTACAAATCTGTATTTTAAAACGTTTTTGGTTATTGTATTAACCATTTTTGTTGGAGTATGCACAAGCTGTAAAACTACCGAGTCAACAGAAGCTGATTGTTCTACTATAGCAAATACACCCACAACGTCATCGGACTGGGTTGGTTTTGTCGATTGGGACAGTGCCGAAAGAGTGGAACTAATATCCATTGAACACCAGGATGGTACTATGGCTTACGAACCAGATCACCTTGAATTTGTTGCCGGGAAACCTTATATCCTGACTGTGAAACAACAGGGTGGTAATCAAGAAAAACATTATTTCCATACATCTGATTTCTATAAGGCAATCGCCACCCGGAAAGCACAAACGGCAGACGCTGAGTATAAGGCCGCCTATTTCGATGATGTCGAATTAGTGCTTGGGGGTGAGCTTGAGCTTTATTTCGTACCGGTTGTCGGAGGTACTTACGATCTTTGGTGTACGATTACCGGACATCGGGAAAAAGGGATGGAAATGACAGTTGATATCGTCTGTGACGATAACTATTCCCTTGACCTTGAAATTGACCCGGCTTTTAATACTGCCCTGGGTTCCGATGCTCGTCGGTCTGGTTCGCACGCAGTATGGAGTACAGCGCAGGAAGTAACAGTCAGCATGGTTGAGAACAGTGCGACAGACTTGGCTTTCAATCCGGAGACATTGAATCTTAATGTCGGCACAGCCTATAAGCTGAAAATTGAGAATCCTGCAGGTAATTCGTCGAAGCATTATTATACGGCACCTGAGTTTTATCAGTCGGTTGTGACCCGCAAAGCAGAAGATTCGAAGGCTGAGATCAAGGTACAGTATTTCAAAGCAGTTGAGTTGCTCATTGGTGGTTCAACAGAACTTTTTATTGTTCCTACTGTGGCAGGCTCATATGAAGTAGAATGTACCATTACTGGTCACGTAGATGCAGGAATGCATGGAACTATCATAGTGCAATAGAACTCTATTAATTAAAGGAAGCACCAAGTTCAAATCTTTGTTAAGTCGATAATAATCTCCATCAGAACTTGGTGCACCTTCCTTTAGTTATTAACTGAGTTTACTTTATGAGTTGGTTGGTAATTAATAAATTCATCACAAAAGTGAATAAACCGGTAAATGAAGGATTTAAATTTCATTCAATATTTTCGTTTAAACGCTTAACTTTTTTGTTGAATTGAAAAGATGTCTATTTTGAGAATAGAATAGTTGTAACACTGAATTTTAAGATTATGGAATCTTTGGAACAAAGTAAAGAAATAAATGACAATCCTACTCGTAGTTCCTGGGAAAAAAGTCTAGGGTCACGCAGGCAATTTATTATTCGGTTAAGTTGGGCGGGAATAATAGCAATTTTATTTGGCAACTTAATTGCATTTATCCGCTTTTTTTATCCGCGAGTACTTTTTGAATCCCCTTCCCTTGTTAAAGTAGGAAAACCTTCTGAATATCCCTTAGGTGTTGTTAATGCTGAGTATAAAGATAAATATAGAATATGGGTCGTACGAAATAAGAATGGAGAGTTTTTTTGCCTTAGTGCAAAATGTCCTCACTTGGGATGTACACCAAATTGGTTGGGGACACAGAATAAGTTTAAATGTCCATGTCATGGCAGCGGATTTTATCAAAACGGTGAAAATTTTGAAGGACCGGCCCCCAGACCATTAGATAGATTTAAAATTAGTCTTACAGATAAAGGAGAATTATTAGTCGATAAAAGTATTGTTTTTAAAGGCGTATTCGGAATGAACTCTGATGAGGTCTATCCTGGAAGCTTGTTAAAAGTATAGATGAAATTATTTTCACGATTGTTCACATAGACATAGATTTAATTACACATTAGTTACATGGCATCTGTAAAGAAAAAACAAAATATAAATAGACCAACGGCAATTGTCGATATTACATATTGTACAGGATGTGAGGTTTGTGTTCAGGTTTGTCCGATATATTGTATTGTGATTGTAGAATCTGATCTCAACTTTAATGGTATCGCTGAAATCGATGGCGGAATTTGTACGGGTTGTAATCTATGTGCAATCGACTGTCCGTGGGAAGCCATTTCAATGATCAAATCGGATGGCTCCTATTACAATTATGGTAAACAGCTGATAAAAATGCGCGGATATATCTGATATGATGTTAATTCAGTAGGAGAAGGAGTTATGAAAAAAATATTTGAACAACTGAAAAAATCACAATTATATAAATCAATTTTTCGGAGAGGATACAAAGACACATCGAGAAACCGAGCCTTAGCTATATTTGGGAATGTTTTCCTTCATCTTCATCCTGTTAAAATCCGTGAGAGTGCAGTAAAATATAAATTTACATGGGGAATGGGGGGAATAACTTTCCTATTATTTATTATCCTAACTTTAACCGGTATTTTACTTATGTTTTATTATCACCCCTCTGCAGATAAAGCTTATTGGGATGTTAAGGATTTAGAATACCAAGTACCTTTTGGACTCTTCCTAAGAAACCTTCACCGGTGGGCGGCTCATCTAATGGTAATCACAGTGATGATTCATATGTTCAGAGTTTTTATGACCGGCTCATATAAGTCTCCTCGTCAATTCAATTGGGTTATTGGAGTCGTTCTATTAGTAATGACTCTGTTACTTAGTTTTACCGGTTATTTACTCCCATGGGATCAGCTTGGTTTTTGGGCAATAACCGTGGGAACTAATATGGGTGGTGCTACGCCGTTTATTGGGTACGAAGGCCCTTTTAGTGCGGCACTTGGTATAAACATCTATAATGACGTACGTTTTTTCCTTATCGGTGGAACTTCCATAGGAGAAAACGCACTTTTGAGAGCATACATTTGGCATTGCGTCGGAATTCCATTAGTCGCAATAGTACTCATGTTTGTTCATTTTTGGCGAATTAGAAAAGATGGCGGAATATCCGGACCTGAAAAAACCATTGTAAAAAAATCATAATTAAACATGGAAAATTTCCTTAAAATAATTTCTGAACCGGATAATGTTGCCATTGTAATAATGCTATTAATGATTATTTTTTATACCTGGTGGGCATTTCATCAATCATTTGAAAATGATCGTAGGAAAAGAGAGGGTAAGCCGATCGAAGGTGAAGATGATAAAAAAGTTGAAGTATGGCACTCACTTGTTCGAATAGAAATGTTAGCAACATTGCTAGTAATTGCTGTTTTAATCATATGGTCGGTTGTTCTTGATGCTCCACTTGAAGAACATTCTAACCCGGCACTTACACCTAATCCAGCAAAAGCACCTTGGTATTTTCTTGGTTTGCAAGAGATGTTAGTATATTTTGATCCATGGATTGCCGGCGTTGTAATCCCCGGATTAATTATTTTCGGGCTGATGGCAATACCATATTTAGACATTAATCCTAAAGGAAGTGGTTACTATACTTTTTCAGAGAGAAAATATTCAATAATTATTTATTGCTTTGGTTTTCTTATTCTCTGGATATTCTTAATTGCTATCGGTGTTTTTGTTCGCGGTCCCGGTTGGTTGTGGTTTTGGCCTTGGGAAGAGTGGGATCATAATCGAATAGTATACCAATATAATGTTGACCTTACACAATTATTCGGAATACAATCACGTTCACTATTAGGTTTTTTTCTTGGCGGTTTTGTGATGTTATTATATTTTGGTCTTGGGATGATTTTACCCTATTATTATTTGAAAAAAAGGGAAATCGAATTCTTAACAAAACTTGGTATGACTCGTTATATAATTCTAATTTTTTTATTTCTAACTATGATTGGTTTACCAATAAAAATTATTCTTAATCTGACTTTGAATGTAAAATATATTTGGGTAACACCCTGGTTTAATATATAAATAAAATATACTGATAATAATAATAGCCAATGAAATTTAAAATTACATATTTACTTAAAATACGATCTAATGACCGGCAAAAATAAATATAAGCAACCATATTCATTGTATTTTTTAATGCTGAGCATGTTGATTGTTGGACTGTCGTTTTGGGTAATGTGGCATGAGACAGTAAAATTGCGTCCATGGAAAATGTATCAGACTCAATATAATGAATTAACGAGACTACGGCTATTGGAAAAATATGATAAAGAGTTGATTAAATTTAATAAACCGGAGGTTCAGCAAAAATACGAAAAATTGAAAAACCAACTTGAAGAAAACGTAAGGAATTTTACTGATCCGGAAACACAGAAAGAATATTCGGCAGATGAAAAAGAGTACAATGAAATTCGAGAGTTAGTACAGATAAATAAAGATAAATTTCAAAAAACTAGAGGAAGATATCTTGAATTGGAATATCAATACTATAAATATCAAAGAGAAGAGGATAAAACAAATTTAGAAATACTTGAAGACGAAATCGAAGAGTTAGAAAAGAAAAGGGAACAACTAATTTCAAAAGAAGAAATGCTTCAAGAAAAATTAAGTGGGTATACTTTTGAAAAGGATAGAATTAATTCTGAACTTCAAAATTTGGAAAAACCATTTACAAATGCAAAACAAAACTTGCAAATGCTCTCTGAAACTCCTATTAAGATTAAACAAGTTTTTATTCAGGATATCAACAAAGCAGATCGCTGCCAATCCTGTCATATCGGGATAAATGACCAACTGGAATTATCCAAGATACAACCATTTGCGTCACATCCAGGATTATTTGTGTATTTAGGAAATCATAATCCTGAAGTATTTGGATGTACCGTTTGTCATAGGGGGCAAGGCCGGGCAACTACCTCACCAGAAAAAGCACATGGGTGGGTTGAATATTGGCGTGAACCCATGCTTAATGGTTACTTGGTACAAGCCACGTGCCAAACATGTCATGGAGATATCAAGCACCTTCGTGGCGGAGAGGTTATTACTAAAGGTTCTGAATTAGTTGAAAAATATGGTTGTTATGGATGCCATAAAATTGCGGGTTTTGAAGATTTACGTGAAGTAGGACCGAATTTAGCAGAAGTCGGTACGAAAGTTAATTATACTTGGCTAGTTGAATGGTTGAAAGATCCTACAATGTATTTTGAAGCTGCTAGGATGCCGCTATTTGATTTTTCACAAGAAGAAGCTGAGGCAGTTGCAGATTACCTCTTTAGTGTTACAGTAGAAGTAAGAGTGGATTATTCTAATAATAAAATTAATTGGGACTTAGCAAAACAAGGCAAAATTGTATGGAGACAATCGCGCTGCAATATTTGTCATTCAACTAACGGAATAGGCGGTGCAAATACGAAAGTTTATGCTCCTGATCTTGGGAAAATTGGCAGCAAGGTTAATAAGGAATGGCTTTTTAATTGGATAAAAGATCCAAAAAGTTATTTCCCACAAACAAAGATGCCGCGCTATCGGTTTACCGATGATGAAATAAAAGCATTAGTTGAATATCTTAGTAGTGAGTATATCGATTGGGATTTCATCCCAAACAATATCGATCCCGTCCAAATTAAAGTTGAATCAATTAATAAGGGGAAAGAAATAATTAGAAAATATGGTTGTTTCGGATGTCATAACCTACAGGGTATGGAAGAAATGAGTAAAATAGGTCCATTTCTACGGCGGAATGAAGTGACTTATTTACGTGCAAGTGAAGTTCGTGATAAGATTGGTGCGGAACTTTCATCAATTGGAAGCAAACCAATAGATAGATTTGATTTTGGCAAAATGAAAAAAGAAATTCCTAATGATCGTGTTAATTATCTAAAGCAGAAGTTGCGAGAGACTAGAAGTTATCGTGATAACACATTAATGCCGAATTTTCAACTTCAGGAAGAAGAGATTGAAGCACTTGTAACTTTACTATTAGGTTTTACAGATGTAAATATCCCGTCTCGTTTTAAAGTACCGATGAACCAATTCAAATATAAACCTTTGGGTGAATTCGCTAAAATTGTTAACGATGTGAATTGTTTGGACTGTCACTCTATACGCGGTGTGGGAAATGACTTCGCACCGGATCTTTCGATTGAAGGAAGCAAGGTACAAGAACAATGGCTCAGAGATTTTCTTGAAAAACCCGATATTATACGGCCTATCTTAAAGCAGATGCCTCAGTTTAAATTAGACGATAAGCAGCAAATGATTCAGGGTAATTTAACTTATACTGAAATAGAAACAATTGTTCAATATTTCAAAAATGTTTTAGTCTCAGACGAAATACGTGAAAAACTTCCGGACAACGGACTTGATTTAGCAAAACAAATAAAGGAAGGGGATAAAATTTATACCGACAAAGGTTGTATTGGCTGTCATCAAATTGATGAAAATGGAGGTGTTATTGGTCCAAATTTAACTAATGTCGGTGACAGATTAACCGAAGGTTACATTTTCAAACATTTGGAAAATCCTCAAGCATTAATTCCAAATATTATAGAACCTAACTACAAATTTTCCGAAAGTGAAAGAATTAATTTAACACGGTATCTCATGTCTTTGATAAAAAACTGAAATGAAAGTATTATTTTTAATAATAATTTCTCTTAGTATAATATTTTTAGCCTGCTCAGGAGAAACAGAAATACCTAAAAACATTATTAAAAAAGATGCCTTTTCAACCAGGGAAGGCAAAAGACTTTTTTTACATTATTGTTCACCTTGTCATGGAAAAAATGGAGATGGATTCGGAAAATATTTTGGTTATGGACTTGAGCCTCAACCCCCGGATTTTACAACCAAAGAATTTATTGAGAAAAGAAATAATGAACTATTAATTTTAGCGATTTCCGGTGGTTCATTTGCACTTGGCAAATCCAATCTATGTCCTCCATGGGGGAATACATTGTACAAAGAAGAAATTAATTTTATAATACATTATATTAAGTATCTCAATAAAAAGGCTAATGTTGAAAATAGTGTGAACATGTAATTCAAGGATAATGGCACAAATGAGATGATACGTGAGTAAAATCAATATTAAAAATTGATAAAGATTTGACGGTTGATCTATCTTATGCGTATTCTTTATATCCGAATAAGGGAAATAATACAGGTGAATTGTTACGGAATGCAAATAAAGTACTTTTAAAGAAAGACAAAGCATAGATCAAATTGGGAAATTGAAGATTAATGTAATGCATACCATTATGAAAAATAACAATACTATCGATTTATCGACGCCGTCGGGAATACCATCTTTTTGTAACGTTATCATTTACCACAAAATGTTGATAGAAAAAGCGAAATCTTATCTTCGAAATACTATTTTAGTAGTTTTCTTTTTAACGCTCATGGTTGAAGAAGCAAGTGCAATTCCTGAATTTGCTCGGAAATATGAAATAAGTTGCTCTACATGTCATTATGCTGTACCAAAGCGCAATGCCTTTGGGGAAGCATTTCGTTTAAATGGTTACGTGATGCCTAGTGGTGATGAAGAGTTTATTAAACGACAACGAGTAGCACTCGGTGCAGAAGCTTGGAAAGAAGTATGGCCTGATGCAATTTATCCGGGCTGGCTACCGGCTTCCTTCCCATTATCTGCATATATTCATCAACGTTTTGTATTTGCACCTCCGGAGGGCGGAACTAAGATAGACTTTGACATGCCTCATGAATTGGAACTATTTATAGGTGGTACTTTCAATGAAACTTATTCATATTTTGCTGAATGGGTTTTGTTTGAAAAAGGTAAAAATGCTCCGGGTTTAAAGCGAGCGTTCTTTCAAATAAATGATTTAATTGGACCTGATAATGCGTTCAATATACGTGTTGGAAGGTTGGAGCCGGGAATTACTGAAGGATATGTTGATAATAATAGAATAACTCTTGAACATGCCATGACACTTGATTATAGGGCAACTGGAAGATGGCGACCGCGTGATCAACAATCCGGAATTGAATTAAGAGGTATACTAAACCATCGTTTTCAATATGCGGTTGGAGCTGTTAATGGAGAAAATGTGACAATAAATGATGCTACAAATGAAAAGGACGTATATGGCAGGGTGGGATACAAGTTTGGTGGATTAGCTTTTGACGGTCATCAGCCAGATGGAATGGATTTTCTTCAACAAACCGATAACGGGGCTGATAACTCTTTCACAGTTGGGGCATACGCCTATAAGGGTAATTATATTGTAGAAGTAGAAAACGATATTAATAATGATTTCACGCGTTATGGTGTTGATGCACATGCCAATCTTAACCGTTTTGATCTTTTTGCAGGAGCAATTTTTGGTACTGATGATAATCCTTCAGGATTGACAATCGGAACCAATCTTGAAAAAGAACTTAATAGTTTAGCGTGGTTTGTTGAAGGACATTATCTGATTTATCCGTGGTTAATTGTTGGAGTCCGTGTTGGTGGTGCCTCTTCTGATCAAAACAAAGATGACAAAGATAAATATACTTTGATTTCGCCGAATATTACGCTTCTCGCATTAGCAAATGTGAGGTTCACAGTTGAGGGTCTCATCAAAATTGAAAGAGATAAAACCATTGGAGGTAACACAATAGAAGCCGGCAATGATGATATTGTAAAATGGATAAAAGTTAATTTGCTATTTGTCTTCTAATTTGATGATGATAATAGTCCAAATTTTTGTAACAGAGAAATGAATTTGAGGTATCTTCCTCTGTTTAGCTTTGCAGGATTCTGATAATTGATGAAATATTATAGCAGGTATTTATTTGTAAGCCGTTGCTATTGATTTAGGAGAGATTAATGTGAATATAAAAATAGTGTGCATAATCGCAGGTCTGTTATTGTCAAATCTATACGGTTTGGGAGACGGTGATACAAATGCGAAAGAAACAAAAAGTGGAACTATAACCGGTACAATTAAAGTAACCGGGGTAAAAGATGCCAGAGATGTAGTTGTTTTTATAGAACATGTAGATGGAACATTCAAACCGCCACTAAAAAATCCTGTAATTGATCAGCTCAATATGGTTTTTATTCCACATGTTCTTCCAATCTTAGTGGGATCCAATGTACAATTTCCTAATAGTGATGAGGTTCGTCACAATGTGTTTTCACCCTCAAAAATACAACCGTTTAATTTAGGAACATATTCTAAGGGAATTACCAAAGAAGTTATATTCGACAAAACTGGTGTAGTGACGGTGCTATGTTACGTGCACACTGCAATGTCAGCATTTATTATTGTATTAGATAATCCCTATTTCACAAAAACGGGACCAGACGGCACTTTCACCTTGAAGAAAGTGCCAATTGGCAAATATACTTTAAAAACATGGCATGAAAAATTTAAAAAAAATTCTCAAGAAGTAATTGTGAAAGAGGGAATAATTGTTGAAACGGAGTTCGATTTAAGGCGTTAATTAATTAATTTAATATTATTAGCCAACTTACAACAGACAAAAAAATGGCTAATAACAGAAGTGGACAGCTGTTGACAAATATGTAGCACGGTTATAGCACACTTGTTTGAGCAGCGGGAGGTAATTAAAGTCCCAAAAACGTGTCCCAAAACAAACTGGCTAATTTGTGTGTGCCGAAAACGGCAGTTTTTGGGATTTCAGCCAAAATCGAAATTAATAGACAAAAAGTGCCATAAATTCTTCAATTTATGACACTTTTTTGTACAAGACTAAAGTGATTAATTAATCATTTAGCTTTTATAAACAATGCTATCATAGCTAATCCA
>SDBT01008894.1_pt1 | contig 16338 bp, 4 predicted proteins | sample 2277101 | NCBI WGS metagenome assembly SDBT01 (sample SAMN10404973, study PRJNA504765) | marine sediment metagenome | isolation source: marine sediment core GS10_PC15, 103 cmbsf | place: Arctic Ocean: Southern Knipovich Ridge | collected 2010 | reverse complement strand
TTAACGAAATTGACGGCAAGCGCACCCTCATTGACGTGTATACCGGCCCGGCCGGAGGCAAGATCAAGATCACCGGCAACACCCATTGGCAGCAGGTGGCGGTTTACACGTCGGCGCGCCGCATGCACCACTCGGGCTTCGAAGGCCATAACGCCTTGGCGCGTTACCTGGACGGGTATGTGGACTTTGGCCGGGTGTGTCGCACGCGGGCGGTTCGGCTGCGGGTGGTCGAGCAATGGACCACGCATACGCGCGAGGGCAGCGGCGTGCGGCCCGACCGCGGCGGCGCCACGCTTGATACGAAACGCTGCCGCATCTACGGCGTGGCCCCGCTCGAGTACCTCGGCGGCGAGAAACCGGTTGACCCGATGATCGCCGAGCGCATCGAGGTGTTCGACACGGCCAAAGGCAAGATTACGCAAGAAGTTTATATCAAGGAAGCGGGTGCAATCGCCTTGAATAAGCAAGGCGAGTTGTATGCCATCTCTGAAAACAAGGTGGTCAGGGTTGATTTCGCCCGTGCTAAGCACCGGGAAATCATTACCGACCTGAAAACGCCGCGGGCCCTGGCCACTGACGCCGAAGGGAATCTTTATGTTTTCGACGCAACGGCGAAGGTTATTCGGGTCTATGACGACAGCGGCAGGTTTCTGCGGGAAATCGGCAAGCGCGAGCCTTTCAAGGCTGGCCCCTGGGACCCGGACAAATTCCGCAGCGTAGTGGATATTGATGTGGACAAACAAGGTCACCTGTGGGTGGTGGAAAACAACTATCACCCAAAGCGCATCAGCCAATGGACCATCCAGGGCAGGCACCTGAAAGACTTTTACGGCCCGACCCGTTACGGCGGCAACGGCGTGCTCGATCCTTATGACAAACGCCGGCTTTATGTGGGTCCATGCGAGTTCGAGTTGGACTGGCAGACCGGCAAAGTACGGTTGAAAAATTACTTGTGGCTGGGCTGGACATACAACGCCCTTATCCCCATTAAGGTTAATAAGCGCACGTACATGGTCACCCCATCCTACTTCAACGCCCAGGCTTGCGGCATTGTCTATCTTCGGGAAAAGGATCAGTTGCGCATGGTCGCGGCAATGGGGTGCGCGGGCGGTTTCAGCTACCTTAAAGAACCGCAAATTCAGGACGCCCTCGGCTACCCGACGCTGCCGGACAAAAAGTTTATCTGGTATGACCGCAACGGCGACGGCAAGCTCCAGGCCAAAGAAGTGAAGTTGATGCCCCGGGCCGGGCTGCACAGCCTGACAAACTTTAACCGCGACCTCGGCGTCCAAGGCGGCAAATTCCGCTACGAGGTCAAAAGATTTCTGCCCAACGGCGTGCCGGTCTACGAGGAGAAGGTGTTCCCGCTGAAGGGCCACGGCTATTTGCGGATGACCGACGGCAGCTTCTTCAAGATGGATGAGATGAACGTTAACGAACTCGCCGGTTACACCTCCGGGGGCAAGAAGACCTGGGCTTACCGGACCGAAGGGCCAGGGGTCCAGGCGCTGACCAAGTGCCGGCCATATTTTGACGGCCAGGTGGTTAGTAACTTCGACATCGTCGGCCACGCCACTGCCCATACCGGCGACCTGGGCGAATTCGTGGTGATCAACGGCAACACCGGTAACTGGTCCGTCTGGACCAGCGATGGACTGTTCGCCGGGGACATTCTGCGCACCTTCCGGCGGCCCGGCGCCCGGGCCTGGCATTTCCCCGAACACGAGCGCGGCATGGACCTGACCAACCTCACCGCCGGCCAGGAACATTTCCACGGCTATTTCTGCCGGACGGTGGACAATAAATACTACATTGTGGCTGGGCATAACCACGCCAGCGTGGTCGAGGTGCTCGGCATGGATAAATTCACCCGGTTTACCGGCGAGGTGAAAGTAAGCGGCGCAGACCTGCGCCGGGTCCAGACCTGGGAGCGGGAGCAGGCCAAGCGCAAGGTCTATGTTCAGGCCCCGGTCATCGATTGTTACAAGGCCAAAGAAGCCATTCGGGTTGACGGCAACCCCGCGGATTGGGAACGGGTTCAGAGTATGGCGAAGGTCAATACCCAATATGATCCGCAACACGCCACGCTTAAAATTGCCTGGTCTGACAAGGACCTTTACCTGCTGTATAACACCCGCGGCGTGGGACCGATGAAGAACTCCGGGGACCAGTGGGACCGCCTGTTTAAGACCGGCGCTGCCGTGGACCTCCAACTCGGGCTGGACCCGCAGGCGGACCCGAAACGCCAGGCGCCGGTCCAGGGCGACCTGCGGATATTGATGACCTTTAATCGGGGCAAGTACACGGCTGTTCTCTATAACGCCGAAGTGCCGGGTACGCCCGACGACCGAAAATGGGTCGTCCATTCGCCCGTCGCCCAGGAAACTTTCGACGTGGTCAAGCGGCTGCCGCGGGTGAAAATGGCGCACTCGAGTTCGGATTATGGCTATGTGTTCGAGGCCGCCATTCCGCTCAAGCTTATCGGGCTTGAACCCAAGCCCGGTCTGCGCCTGAAGCTTGACTGGGGCCTGCTGGTGGCTGACGCCGGGGGCAACGTCGTGGTCCGGCGCATCTACTGGGCCAACAAGGCCACCAGCATCGTCGCCGATGCGCCCAGCGAAGCGCGGCTGCACCCTGACTTATGGGGCACGGTCCGGTTCCACGGCGAAAGCAAGTCTGGACTCTCCGTCACCAGCGATCTGACACTCGGGGACGAAACCGAAGACGGCGGCGAAGTCGAGGACTTCCTCGAGGAACTCGAGGAAGACGTCAAAGAAGACTGAACCCCTGGTAATAACCACAACATCCCGACCTCCTTTGCTTCGGCGTCCAATCCAAGCATAAATTCACCTTTTCTATCTTGTCCGCTGTAGCCTTGGCGAAAGCGGATTCTCTTCAAGCAGATCCGGCGCTGGCGGTGGGCCAGGTCTTTCGGCGAGTGACCCGGTCATTCGACCGGGCAGGGCTTGATATTGGGCGGGGGTGGTGCAAAGTAGGCGTAAGGACGGTTATATGGCACTGTTGCTCACGGTTAATTAGCAAGTATTCATCTATGCTATAAGGGAAGGGTGAATGTATACCAGGCGCTTCAAAGCATTGCCTTTTATCAGCATCCTTATGGCCTGTGCGGTGTTCAGCTTTCTGCTGGTGTATGCCCGGGCGGCCGAACCGGGAAAACTGGAGCTTGCCATCGGTAAGGCCGACCTTGACTGGGACAACTGCACTGCTTACGGCGACAAGCACAGCCTCGGGCAAGCGCCGCGCGAGACGCTCGCGTTCCTGGTGGGCCTCGATCCGGGCGCCCGCAAGATACCCGAGTGGTCCACCGGGCCGTTGGCGGGCGAAATCCGCCACTTCCGCATTGCCTTTCGCCGGCCGGTCCTCGCGGGGACGATCTGCAGCCGTTTTTCCTCGAACGTCGCTTTCGTCGCCAGCCTGAAAAAGGGGGTGCGCTATCCCGGCGATATTGCCAATGAGGCGCATTGGGCGGCGCTGCCGGCCGGCGAGGTGAAGACGCTGGGGCCGGGGTCAAAGGTGCGGGCGCTGCGTTTTACCCATAAGAGCTACCAGGTTCCCTGGGTTGCCGGGGTGCGATCTTCGGCCATGTCGCCCGTACTGCTGCTCAAAGGGCGTTTCTACAGCCCGGCAGCCCTCGGCGGTAACGAGTGGTCCGTGCTGGGAGAGAAGGCCCGGCGACACCGGCGGGCCTGGCGTGATGCTGTGGTTGATCAATGGCTGGGGTATTGGCCCAGGAAACTGACCATTGCCGGCGTGGTGTTTCTGCGCCCGCCCCCGCCCCAGTCAAGCTTCGATTACTACCCCGCCGGCAAACCCGGCCATCCGGGTGCGGTAGACACGAACTGGCAAGATGCCGGCCTGAGTTTTGCCCCGGCGCGCCGGGCTGGCCCGGCGGCCTATGCGTTCCTAAAGCCGCTTGCGGCCAAGGGTATGCGCCTGTGGGCGCGAGACTATTGCCAGCATCCAGTCTGGCGCTACGGCCGCCCGGCGGTTCTGCCGCTGGTCGCGCTGCCAGACGATAAGGGGCCGCCGACAAGTTTCCTTCCCGAGACCCCGTTCGCCTTTAGTTACCAGATGCCGATGGCTGGGTTCATCGCCATCCGCATTAAGGATGCCAAAGGCCGGGACGTGCGCCGGCTGATTGCCGAAGTCGAGCGGCCACGCGGCCAGGTAAGAGAGCCTTGGGACTTGAAAAACGATCTCGGGGGCTATGTGCGGCCCGGCAAGTACGCGTGGCGGGCCATTGCCCGGCCGCCGCTGAAACTGACCTATGAAATGACCGTTTATACCGCGGGCAAGCCGCCCTGGCAGGCGCCCGTGCCCGGCGGCGGCGGCTGGATGGCTGATCACAGTCCCCCGGCGGCCGTCTGCGGGGTCGGCGATCACATGATCATGGGAATCGGCGGCGCGGAGTTCGGCCAGGACACCATCGCCACGGACCTGGAGGGCAACAAGGTTTGGGGCACGGGGCATCTGCCGGCGCTGCGGCTGACTTCAGATATGCGCTATGCCTATATTGTCCAGGACCACGCCATCATCCGTCTTGATCCGCAGAACGGTTTTGCGAGAGAGAAGATCCTGGGCTTCAAGTATTCCGAGAACCTGCCGGGGCACGCCCCAAGCTGGATCAGCAGCGACACCAGCGGGGTGGCTTGCCGTGGCGGCAGACTATACGTCAGCTATGCCGCGCCGGAGCCGCCGTGGATCGTGTCGGCCGTCAAGGCGGGTGACTTCGACCTGATGAAGTGCTTTCCCCCGCCGCCACGGCAGAAGGTGCACGAGACCGCGTACAATCCCAGGCAACGGATTTTCGGTACTTTTCTGGCGATCCGCACCTCAACGCAGGCGTACTTCGGCGATGCGCCGGCTAAGGGGGCGTTTGCTCATACGTTAATGCTGGCATTGAACAAGGAAGTGCCGATTGGCAGCATTGTGGTGCCGGACGGCAGAATCCGGGTTTATGCTCTAAAACAGGGGATGAAGCTGCCCAGGGAGTTCAACCCGAAGGTCAGGGTTCGTGATGATACCGGCCTCGACGATGACGATGACGATCTTGCACTCGATGACCTTGGCGACCTGGACGACCGTTTCAAGCCGAGGGCCTGGATTCCGTTGACGGCCAAGAGCGGCCGCCGTCCGGGGATTGCGGTTGCCGACAAGGGAGTGCGGACGCGCATCCTGATGTTCAACGGCCCGGAACTGAAACGCCTCGAGTACTCGCTGGTACTGAATCGGCGTTATCAGGATGCCAGTCCCAAGGCAAGACTCGTGGTGCTCGAAGGGCGCCGGACCAAAGGCGGCGGCTGGACCACCACTCGCGCTGCCGGGACACGGCCGATTTGCTACGGGGACCCGGCCATTGCCTGTCTGCTTTGGCCAAAGCCACAGAAGATCCGCGGCTATATGATTACCCGGCCCATGCCAAGAGTCGGCATGATCGTGGATATCTGGAACGGCGCGGCAGACGCCAGGATCACGCCGGCTGAGATGAAGGACAACTCGAAGTGGCGGCAGGTGCGACATCACAAGCCCGGTACCGGCATGGTTATGACCTGGCACATCGACACCGTGCTGCACGGTGATCTGGGCCAGGTGATGGATGTCAGGGCGATGCGTTTGCGGATCGTGGAACCGCCCAGCGGCGGCGCGGCCGGCAGAACTGTTCAGAGAGGAGCCATCAGCGGCGGCTTCGGGAGCTGGCTCACATTTCAGCCCATCGGCCGGGATCCGGAACTGCCGCGCTCATACGCCAAACGCATCACCGTGGTGCAGCTCCCGAAAAAGGGGCAGAAGCAAGCAAGAGTATTGCGGCATTTGCGGGCGCCTTCACCGACCGTGATGACCGTTGACCGGCATGGCGCAATGTACGTGGCATTGCAGGATGGCGTTGCCAAGGCGCCGAAGATTGCTGAACAGACCGGCGTTCTGAACTACGAACTGATCATCCCCCGCGCCCAAGTGCAGCGCCCGCGCGGCATGGCCATGGACAAGGCTGGGCTGCTTTATATTGCCGATGGTCAAGACAACTGCATCAAGGTGTTCGAGCCCCGGACCCGGCGGCTGGTCAGGACGATCGGCAAAGCGCGCCAGCCTGGCCCGTGGAACCCGAGTGCTTTTGCGGTCATTTCTGACATCTGCATAGACCAGAACGACAAGTTGTGGGTGGTGGAGAAGCAGTTCCAGCCCAAACGCATCAGCCGGTTCAGCCTGGACGGCAGCTTTGAGAAGGACTTCATGGGCCCGACCCATTACGGCGGCGGCGGTTTTCTAGACCCCGGCGACCACACGGTAGTGAATCATCTGGGCATGAAATTCCGTCTTGACTACAAACGCAAGACCTGGCGCCTGGAAAGCCTGCTGCGCGGCTACCAAAGCGGCATCTACTCGCCGGACCGGGTGCTCTATTACCAGGGCCGCCGCTACCTGGTGGGGGACGGCCCGGTGGTCACGCCCTTCGGCGACGCCGGCCCCATCACCGCTATTTGTGAGGAGAAGAACGGCTTGGCTATTCCCATTGTCTGCGCGGGGCTTTTGTCAGGCTGGCGGGAAATGCGTAACTCCCCCGACTTGAGCAAAGCCTTCGGCAAGTTCGAGGCCACCACGACCAGCTTTGTGTGGTCGGATAACAACCGCGACACGAAAGTGCAGGTAAAGGAAGTACAGATCGCCCACGGTGATCACTTCGCCCATGCCGCGGGAGTCGGGGAGGACCTGTCGTTGAACTTCCGTGGGCATCAGGGCGGCTGTCGCCTGCGGCTGACGGCACTGCGGGGGGACGGGCTGCCGGTCTACGACCTGAAAAGACTGGAAACGGTCAGGGAACTGAGCAATCGCGTCATGGTCGCCGGGAACGGCGAGACCTTTGTGATGGGGCATAAATATCTCGGCAAAGACGGCAAGCTGCGGTGGAATTATCCCGACCACTATATGAGCGTGCAAGGCTCGAACAAGACGCCCTGGGGCTTCTACAATCGGCCCCCGGGTGTGCTGACCGGCGGTTTTCAGCCGCTCGGACACTTTAAGATTGCCGGCGAGAATCTCTTCTGTGTGGGCGGCAACAACGGCGATTACTACGCCTTCACCCGCGATGGCCTGCTGGCCGCGGCCATTCTGGGCGGGCCGCGGGGTTATGGCCGGCGCTTTTTCTCGATGCCGGAAGCCAAACCGGGCAAGACGGACCTGAGCGACCTGCGAAAAACAGTCGAGGATTTTCACGGGTCAGTCACCAGGGCCGAGGACGGCAAGGTCTATGCTGTTGCCGGCAAGAACCACGTGACCGTCATCCGGGTGGACGGCCTGGAGAAAATGAAGCGGTTGGGCGGGACCTTTGAAGTAACCGGGAAAGATGTCCAAAAGACCGTGATCTGGGCCGCCGAGAGAGCGCGGGTTCAGCAGGCCCTGCGCCGGCCGAAGATATTCAACGTGCCCTATATGAACAAGCAGCCCAGGATTGACGGCGATACGGTCACCGACTGGCCGGCGGTCAAAGCACTGGAAATCCTGGTCATTCGTAATGATAAAGGCCGGGTAAGTTCTTCATGGCTCGCCACCCTGGCCTTTGATGAGACCAATCTGTATCTCGCCGGCAATGCCATCGAGGACAGTCCCATGCTCAACAGCGCCAGGGACAAGAAAATGCTGTTCCAGCACGGCGACGCGCTGGACCTCCACCTGGGCCTGAACCCGAAAGCCGAGCCGACACGTTCGCAAGCCGTGCCCGGCGACGTCCGCATTGTGTTCGGCCTCTTCGGCAGGAGAGTCATTGCCGTGCTCTACCGTTACAAAATTCGGGGCTTTGCCGGCAAACCGGCGATTTTCAAGTCTCCCATGGGTGAAACGCCCGTGGACGAGATTCGTGAACTCACCGAGGCCAAAGTCAAGGTCAGGCGTACAGACAAACAATGGTTTCTCGAGGCCGCGATCCCGTGGCGGGTCTTGGGCGGCAGGCCAGGCGGGGACAAGTTCACTCTCCGCGGCGACGTCGGCGCTTTGCAGTCGGACCCCAACGGCATCCGCACCGTTGCCCGGTACTACTGGGCCAACAAAATGAACGTTGTTATGGGCGATTTACCCTCGGAAGCGCGGGTTATTCCTTCCTTATGGGGCGAATTCCGCTTTGCGATCCCGGATCTTGCCGACGACATTGCCGAAGAAGATGATAACGGTCTTGACCTGCCGGACTGAGGGCAGGGCGCCGGGGTGTATGCTGAAATGGTGGAACTGGTTGGTATTGCCGATTAGGAGATGTATTATAGTTGGCAATACAAGAGAAGGACTAAACAATGCGTATCAGGTCATCCTTTACCCTGATCGAAGTTCTGGTAATGAATAGAGAATAATCTTACTCAGTCTCGATTGTTTCCCGACGAATCACGTACCGAAAGGACGATCTTTATGAACAAGTGGCTGCACCTGCTATTGCTGTTTCTGCTGAGCACAGCGCCGGCCGTGGCTGCCGGCGAACGGATTGTGACCGTGGCGCGCTTTGCCAAAGCGCCAAGAATTGACGGCAAAGTGTCGCCCGGGGAATGGGATCGGGCGGCGGGTTCGGCCGGATTCCAGATGCTCAGTCCGAAGAACGGGTTCCTCGAAGCGCGTATCGGCAGGAGCCTTGTCGGCTTCACTGATGACCGGCTGTACATTGCGGTTATCAGCGAAATGCCGCCGGACGGCAAGCTCTACGCCAGCCGGACAAACCGGGATTCGGACGTGGTCTTCGATGAAGGCATTGAACTGTGGCTGGATCCCAACCGGGAACGCCGCGCCGCCAAGCAAGGCGACCAGAGCTTTTACCAGTTTATCGGCAATGCCATCGGCACCGTCTACGACGTCCGGTTCGACCCTAAAAAAGGCACGCCCGACATCGGCTGGAACGGCAACTGGGAATACAAGAATTCGGTTGACCACAAGACGCATACCTGGACGGCAGAACTGAGTATTCCGTTCGTTGATCTCGGTTGGCAGAAGGGTAGGGTCGTGGGCCGCCAGATCGGCGTGCTGATCGCCCGAAATTTCAAGAATCCCTGGTCGCAAAGCACTTGGTTCCCGCATCGAGGCGCCTTTGTCAGTTGGTCGGAATATCCATGTCTGGTGCTGACCAAAGACAAGCCCACGGTGCAGATCAGCTCGATCGGCGCCAGAGTGCACGCCGGCAACCTCCAGTTGAAAGTGCAGATTCTTAATCCAGGCCAGACACGCCAGGCCAAGCTAACATTCAAGTCCACATCCTCGGACATGCCGGGGCTGTCCGATGAAAAAGTGCTCCGACTGCCGAGAAGAGGCACGGCCAGATATAAATACACGATTCCGCCCGGGCGCTATCACGAGGACGCCAGCCATTTCTTCGAGCTGACCGTAAACGACCACAAGACCGGCGAATCGTATTTCAACTACTTGGTCAGGTGGACCAAAGCGCCGGCAAAGAGATGGCACGTGCGCGTTGGCCCCAACCCCGAGGCCGCCGTCAAACTGGCGTACTACCCATCCTACAACCTGCTCAAACTCCTGGTGGATACCCGCGAACTCGAAAAAGAGGCTGAGAAAATCAAGCAAGCCACGATCTCGGTGGCTGCCAATGACGGCAAACAAGTCGTGAAGAAGGACATCTCCTGGAAAAAGCCGCCCACGGAACAGACCGTGAAGATTCCTGAACTGCCGGACGGAGAATATACCGCGACGATCACGCTCGACGGCTACCGGAAGACCTTCCGGCGCCAGTTCCGGCGCATTCGTTTCCCGTGGGAGGGCAACCGGCTGGGGATTAGCAACGCTGTCTACCCTCCCTTCAAGCCGATCAAGGTACGGGGCAAGGAATTGTCCGTGGTGCTGCGCCGCTGCCGCAGTGGCGGCCTGGGGCTCTGGGACTCTGTCAACAGCCTGGGCCGGGAACTTCTGGCAGCACCGATCATCCTGAAGGCCAATGGCCAGACCCTGAGTGGCGCCGGCAGATTCGTCGAGATCAAGCCCCATAAAGCCGTCTATGAAGGCGCGGCGGCCGGTCCGGCTCTCAGGGTCAAGACCCGGTGCACGACCGAGTACGACGGTTGCATGAAGGTGGAACTCACGCTCGTGCCTCCGCCGCCGGTGGCCGGAAGGCAAATGCCCCTGACGGACCTGTGTCTTGAAATTCCGCTCAAGGACAAGCTGGCACCGCTGTGGCACGCCTCTACGACCAGTCTCCGGCTGAATCCCGCCGGCAATACTCCGGCCGGCGACGGGGTCGTCTGGGACAGCCGTAAGTTCCCGGACGGAACCTGGTTCGGCAATTTCAAATGCTACATCTGGCTCGGCGCCGAGGAACGTGGGCTGTGCTGGTTTGCGGACAATGACAAGGGCTGGGAACTGGGCACCAACGACGCGGGGCAGGCCGTCGCGCCGTGCCAGGAGCTTATCCGTAAGGACGGGGTGCTGACCTTGCGCATCAACTTCGTGCAGAAACCAATCACGCTGAAGAAGCCGCGGAAAATCGTCTTTGGCCTGATGGCCAGCCCGGCCAAACCCATGCCGAAGAACTGGCGCCGCGTGCTGTTCGCCCAGAGGCACCCCGGCTACGAGACGATTGGCTGGATGGGGTCCACGTACTGGGGCACGGCCGAGACCATGCACGAGACTTACCCGCTCAATCACGACATGAGCATTCTGAGCAAAATGCAGGAGTGCAGGCTCACCGGAGATCGCTCGCGCATCGAGTATTTCATCCGGGAGTGGTCGGCGCGTAATCTGCAGGGGAAGGTCCCCGGCAGCAAGAGCAAGAAACAGATCCAAAGCCTGGTTCGCTGGTCCCTGGGCGATTCTACGGGACGCTATGACTACTACAACGTGTACTGGGAAGAATTCCATTCCGTTTCCGCCAATCATATCGAGACCAAGGTCTTCGGCAACGAATGGAGCGGCGGCTACTGGATCGGCGGCATGCACTCACTCGCGCCCAGCTACCTGGATTTCCAATGCTGGTACGGCGCCGAGTTCATCCGCCGCGGCATTGGCTTGTACTTCGACAACACCTGCCCGAAACGCGCCTATGACCCCTTGACCACCGAGGCATATCGGCTGCCGAACGGCCAGCTCCAGCCATCGGCAAACATGTGGCGGCACCGGGAATATCTCCGCCGCATCTGGACTTTGCATCAGCAACTGGGGCCGCCCGCGACCAAGCCCATTATGATGCTGCACATGACCAACACCCACATCCTGCCGTATATGGTGTGGAACGAGTCCAACCTTGATCTTGAGTGGTTCTACGGCCCCGAACCGCAGCAGTCGAAGTACCCCCATGACCTGTTGCGGGCCGAGAGCATCGGCCGCCAGACCGGCAACATTCCACTCGTACTGGCCGCGATCGACAAAACCAAGTCCGAGCAGCAGAAACGTATTGCCCATCGCACCCGCTTCGGCACCATGTTCGTGCACGAGATCAAGTCCCGTCTCTGGGACCGGAATGAGCATGAACTGTGGAAGAAGGTGTTCAACTTCGGTTACGGCCTGGATGACTGCCGGGTCTACAATTACTGGGATGAAGATTATCCGGTGAAGGCCAGCAATGACCAGGTGAAATCAGTCCTGCTGAAACGCGGCCGCGAGCTGATGCTGGTTCTTTGCACCTGGAACTCCAAACCGGAAACAGTCGTTCTTACTCTTGATACCAAGGCCCTCAAGCTCAAGCCGGCCACGGCCATCAATGCTGAGACCGAAGAACCTTTCAGACTCAATGCCAGCCGCATAACCGTGCCCCTGCCAAGCTACGGCGTCCGCATCCTAAGAATCAAATGACCGCAATCCAGCCGGCAGCGGCAATTGCCCGGCCCGTTCCTTCTCCAGCCCCAGCGTCAGTATCTTCAGTGCCCGGTTCATTCTTGCTTGCCCTGCTTTGCTTCGGCGTCTAGTTCATTGCCGGTTCTTGCGGCGTGTTTGCGGAGGAATTTGGCACATTTGGCTGAGAAGCTGCCGCAGGCAGCGTTGGGAGGTTAGCCCATAGCAAGCGTAGCGCCGCTATGGGGATGCGCTAAGGAACGAAATACCTCCCTTCCCCCCACTAAATTTGCCCATCGGCAAATTTAGTGGGGGGAAGGGGAATAAATGGTCGACCTCATTCCCACAGCTTCGCGTACGCTCCGCTGTGGGCTAACATCCAGCCGCCCAAAGGGCTCTTAGCCATTTCTTCTCCAGCCCCAGCGTCAGTATTCTTCCCAGCCGGTTCATGCTTGCACCTTTTCTATCTTGTCCGCTGTAGCCTTGGCGAAAGGCGTGTGTCGCGAAATGGTGAAAAGAATTGGTATTTCCGATTGCGAGATATACCATAATTGGCAATCCAACAGGAGGGCCGGACAATGCGCGTTCGGTCATCCTTGACCTTGATCGAAGTTCTGGCCCAAGCAAAGCTTAACCATTAGGATATAGAAATGATGCGCGCACTAACGGTTGTACTTGTCCTTGCAGCGGGCACGCTGCTTTTCACCTCTGAGACGCGGTCTGCCGACTGGCCCACGTACAAGAGGGATGCGAAGCGCACGGCCGTTACGGAGGAGAAGATAGCTTTCCCGCTCCGGCCGGTGTGGGTGTATCGTGCCGCGCAGGCGCCGCGCCCGGCCTGGCCGGATCCGCTCGCGTACCCGACGGAGGTTGATTTCGCCTACATCCGGGACGACACCCAGCCGGTGATGCTCGATTTCGATTACGCGCTGCATCCGGTCATTGTCGGCAGCACTTTTTACTTCGGGTCCTCGGCAGACGACACGGTGAGGGCCCTTTCCCTCGCGACCGGGAAGCAGAAGTGGGCCTTCGTGACGGGCGGCCCGGTCCGATTTGCCCCGAGCATCGCGGCCGGGCGGCTGTATGTCGCCTCGGACGATGGGTTCGTGTACTGCCTCGACGCCGGGTCGGGCGCGTTGAACTGGAAGTTCCGCGCCGCGCCCGGGGACCGGCAGGTGATGGGCAGCGGCCGGATGATCTCGCGCTGGCCGTGCCGGACCGGAGCGCTGGTACTGGACGGGAAGCTATATGTCACTGCCGGGATGTGGCCGGCGGAGGGCATCTTCGTCTACGCACTCGACGCGAAAAGCGGCGAGGTGCTGTGGTGCAACGACACGAGCGGCGTGGTGAACAAGCGCACCAGGAACAGAAGCGCGTACGCGATAACCGGGGTCGCGCCGCAGGGGTATCTGCTCTCTGACCGGGGAGGGCTGGTAGTTCCTACCGGTCGTTCGGTCCCGGCTTCCTTCTCGTGTGCGGACGGGCGGCTCATCTCCTTCACCAATCCAGGCTATCAGAACAAGTGGGGCGGCCCGTGCGAGAGTATTGACCCGGGCGGCTTCGTCATCTTCGGCATTAGCTATGAGCGTCTGTCGCTCGCGCGCCAGGGACTGCGGGAGATAAGGAAGGTGCCCAGTCTCACCCGTTACTCCACGATGAAGGCGGATCGGGCGATCGTGGGGAAGAACGTCTACGCCGTGCTGAACGGCAAGGTGAGGCGCTTCGGTCGGGACAGGCGTTACCGGGGCAAGGTGAAGTGGCAGGTGGATTACCCGGACACGCGCGCGCACTGCATGGCGCTTACGGCCGATTGCCTGCTGATAGGGGGGAACGGTCGGATCGAGGTCTACCGGAGGGACACCGGCGGGCAGGTCTGGAGCAAAAAGGGCCTCGACGGGCACGTTAAGTCCATCGCCGTCGCGAACGGTCATGTTCTGGCGGCGACGGACAGGGGCAGCATATACGCCTTTGTTTCCTTGGGAAGCGGCGCCGCGGCGAAGGGCGGGACCCCGAAAGAGGTGCGCGGCGCCCCCGTCAAGCGTGGCAAAGCGGGGATTGCCGCCGCCGCGTCGGCCCGGGGGATCAGGAAGGCCCTTAACGAGGCGGCGGGAGACGCATCTATCTGGGAAGAGACCTCGATCGAGATGTATATCTCGGACACCGCGGGGACCATCGTTCTTCACCTGGGATTCTCCGCTTCCGGGGCCAGCTACGATGGCCGGTGGACGAAAAGGAAGAAGAAGGAGGACGCCGCCTACTCCGGGCGCTGGGCCGGGACCATTGACGTCACCGAAGAAAGGATCGTCGCCGAGTTTGCCGTGCCGTGGCAGACTATGGAAGAGGCCGGGCTCGACAGGAAGGCGCTCTTCGTCAGGCCGCGAGGGAAAAAACCGGCCTACGTGAAGCCGTATCCCTCGCACGGCTACCGGCCGGTGTCGCTCAAATCCGATGAGAGGACCATCAAGAACTACACGATAACACTGCACTTCGCCGAACTCGGCGGCGCGAAGGTGGGCGAAAGGACCTTCGACATCAGGATACAGGGCAAGACCGTGGCAAAAGGTCTCGACGTGGTAAAGCAGGCGCGGGGTGCCCGAAGGGCTCTCATCAAGACGTTCACCGGCATCGCCGCCGACAGGGCCATCGAGATCGAGTTCCGCCCGAAATCGGACCGGCCGCCCATCCTGAGCGGCATCGAACTGCGCCGGGAAAAATAATTGACCAGGGGATGGTCTCATGTTCAACCCCTATGAAAACGTTGACTGGAAAAAAGCGCGGCGAATTACTTCCACCACCCATATCCACCTTTCCAGCCAAGAGCAACTGGACAATGCCTACAAACATGGCGTCCGCCACTTTGCCATAAGTAACTATTATCCGTCGGCGCCGACTGGCCCGGACTCGCGCCCAAGCGATTACAGACTCCGGCAGGACTGGCCGGTACAGCGGCACGGCAAACCCATGAAACTGCCTGTGAATTGGAACGATGTAATTGATTGGCAGGAAGAATTGGCGGATGAAGCCAGGGACCAGTTGCCATTCAAAGAGACTGACCCCATGTTTTCCCGCATCCCACCAGACACCGCGTGGAGCCCGAATGCCGAACACCACGGCTTTACCGATACCGGCGCCCATATCACCTGTCCAGGTTCATTCTTCCGCTCAGGCACCTTTGACGCCCGGAACAGGTTTGGCACCTTTGATCACGGTTTCGTCTGCGGATACGGCGGGCCGTGGCGGGACGCCTTCAGGGAGATGTGCGACCAGCTGGCGTACCCTGACGGGGGCGGGGTGATCATTAACCATCCTACCTGGTTTTCACGTTTTTCGAACGAGCTTGTCTTTGAAATGCTGGATTTTGATCCACGGGTATTGGGCATTGAAATCTACAACGATTATTCCGCCACAAGGGAGTGGGAGGAGGTGGTTTTTCCCGCGGGCAGGGAAGAACCTGAAAAAGCCTTTTCCCTGGCCATGTGGGACCGCATCTTGCGCACCGGCAGGCGCGTGTGGGGCTTTTGCGTGCCTGACCATTCGGCAAAGACCAGCAACTGGCCGGGACGGTGCACCTTGCTGGTGGATGAGTTCAGTGATCGCGCCTGTCTGAAAGCTTACCGCGACGGCGCCTTTATCGGCTGCCTGTCTGGTGAAGGCGTACAGGTAGAGTCTCTGGCCGTAACTGAAGATGAGATCACCATCAATCTGGACGCGGCCGCGACCATAAGGTTTATCACTCAAGACGGCTGCGTCCTGAGCTCTGAGGGGACCCACGCCAGGTACCCACTGGCTTCAGCAGGCAGTAGGAATCGCGGGATGGTTGCCGCTTCGCTCTCGCCTTCGGCTTGCATAGCGCCTGCGGCGCGTCATTCCGCTCCCACGCAGGATATATATGTCCGGATAGAAGTATCCCACGAGAGTGGCGAGCGACTGTTTCTCCAACCCATACTACAGGAACAACTCCTATGATTGGCAAGAAGGTGGGCCGGGCAGCGTTCCTGCAGGAATATGAGGGACGGCCGGAGATTCTGGCAGACCTGGTTGATGACGCTAAGGCCGCCGGTTACGACAGTGTAGTCTTTGCCGCGCGCCAGTCTGACCTGGAAACTGTCAAAGGTCTGTGCGTAAAGGCTCACACGCTCGGACTGGCAGTCCGGCTCTTCACCGGCTACATGAAGTATGAATACAAGCACCTGTCTGAACACCCGGACCAGCGCCTGGTGCATTCTGCCGAGGCCCTTGACCAGGACGGTCTGTCCACGAGATCATGGGGATGCCCTTTCAACCCGGACTTCAAAGCGCGCTACCTGAAATTCCTGCAGGAACTCGCGGCGTTTCCCGGCGTGGTGGAGATCTGGGTCAACGATGAGGCCTATCTGGGCACGGGCTGTTACTGCCGGGTCTGCCGCGCGGATTACGCCAAAGAGGTCGGCGGGGAAATACCCCTCATCCACAAGGCTGCGGCGGAAAACTGGCAGGAAGCTTCCTGGCGGCGCTTTATCCGGTGGCGCCTGGAACGTTGGAATGCCGTGCACGGGGAGATGCGCGAGGCCATCAGGAAGGCCAGCCCGGACG
>SDBT01008893.1_pt1 | contig 16339 bp, 29 predicted proteins | sample 2277101 | NCBI WGS metagenome assembly SDBT01 (sample SAMN10404973, study PRJNA504765) | marine sediment metagenome | isolation source: marine sediment core GS10_PC15, 103 cmbsf | place: Arctic Ocean: Southern Knipovich Ridge | collected 2010 | reverse complement strand
CGCCGTCCCCAGGTTGTGTGCTCCTACTCTCACCCGTACAAATCCCTTAGCCAGTTACGCAGCCGCCCGGCCACAGTCTTGCGCACCCGCTCCATCCAGTCCGGCTCCTGTGCTCCGGCGCGGCCACGCGGTGACGCCAGCCAATCCGCGGCTTCGTTTACACCCCAGCTAGCCCCTGCCACAAAAGCGGCTAGCTCGCCAGGGGTAATCTCCTTTTTGTTTACACCCTCACGGTATGCGCGATATGCGTCGTCTATTTTCACTTTTCTGCCCCCGGGGTGAATGGATGTAAACGGGGGCCGTCTGACCTAACATGCACGCCAGCAAGCGCCCCGCCGGAACCCTCCCCGCCCACATCGTCCACGACAGCGGCCGGAGCAAAACCGTTTGCACGTCCGCGGTGCTTATTCACTTTGGCGTGTGCGCCCACATGTATCACTACAGCAGCCGCCCCGGGGACGTGGAGCGAATCCTGCGGGCACACGGCTACTCTGTACGCAGCCGCCGGAGCAAGCTCCCAAAGCGGTGTAGCGTAGGCCAGGCGCGCACCAAGCTTGCGGGACTGGAGGAGGCCGCCCTGGGGTACTTTGTACACGTAGACGGCCACGCTATCCTCCTGGGTGTAAACGGGGAGACCCTGGTGGACACGGACCCGCGGGAGCGCGACCGCCGCCAGGTTATGCGGGTCTACGCTATCTTCCGCATGTAAACAAAAATCGGCCCCCGGGGTGAATACCTGTAAACGGGGGCCGTCTGACCTAGCATGACCGCCTACCCCGTTATCCTCCCCGCCTTTACTCTCCACGTCACCTACACGGACGGGACTACGGAGCAGTACCACCGGGGCAACCTGGGAGCCGCCACCCTGGCCATGCAGGAGGAATGCTCCTGGGAGGGCACAGTGCGCGCCCACATCGTGGAGAACGCCACAGGCGCAATCTGCGGCAGCGATACGGGAGACTTTGCCGGGACCCAGTAGAGTGTAAACGGACCGCCCCGCGGTCCGGCTATCCGCGGGATTTACGCATTTGGGATGCGCTCGAAAACCGCGCCGGGTGCGCGTTACGGCCACTTGTTCCTGTATTGACAAGGACAGGGGAAGAAGGCCCCGGAGGGTGGGCTGGAGCCCGGTCTGGGGCGCTGTGGCTGCCACCAGGGCGGCCGGAGCCGCCCCAGCCAGTGAGACGTGGCGGAGCGGGGGCCGGTGGCCTCCTGGGGCGTCCCAGGCCGCTGGCGACGGGTGCGGCATTATCGCCTGTGCGCCGTGTGCGCAGGGGGCTGGGGAGCGCATTGGGGCGCGGTTCGCGGGCGCGGGCAGCACGCAAGGGCGCAGCCTACCCCGTGTAAACAGCGCATCCAAAAGCAATCCAGGGAGGCGGGGCGCCAGCCCCGGGGCTTTCGCCGCATGGCGCGGTGGGCATAGCTCACTGCTAGTTAGCTTCCCGCGTGTAAACGTTGGCAAGCATGGCCATGGCCGCGGGGGCCTGGTCCCGTAGGCCAGTGGCCCAAGCCTGTAGCAGCCCGTTTACAAAGCCGGTTAGGGCCTCATGCTGCGTAGCCTCCGCCTCCGTTGCGCCTGGCTTACCGGCCGGGGGATTCTGCCCCATGTAAACAAGGAACAGGGAGACCACCTCCGCGGCATCCTCTAGGCTTATGTGGGCGCCGCTGGGGACTGTGACCGCGTGCGGGTTCGTTGGGGGTAGCTTGTTAGCGGCCATGGGGTTTGTCCTTTTTGCTTTCGCTCCTGGCGTCTCCGCTATCGTTTACACACCGGACGCCAGCGCCCCAGGTGCAACGCCCCAGGCGGATAGCGGCGGCTTTCGCTTCCGTTTCCCCGGGGTACTTCGGAAGTGTAAACGTTTCACGGGGGCCGCGTGCCTCCGTATCGTTTCCATCCCTGTCTGTCCTGGCGTACCCAGGGCGGACTGCTCCCTGCCACAGCCCGGTGTCCGGGTCCTGGGCAGTCCGGTGGTAGAACCGCGTAACGGTGGCCACGTTTACACGTCCTCCGCGGACGCTCGCATAGCGGCTTCGCTGGCGCGGCGCAGGGCCCGGAGCCAACGGCCGTGCCACTTCAGGATGGGGAGCCAGTCTGTCCGCGGGTCCAGGGTGGCCAGGTGTAAACGGGCACGCTCCGCGAAGCGCACCCACACTGTAGCCCACTGCGCCGGAGTCATAGCCCGGCCTCGGGCCCGTCGCCAATCATGGCAAGCGCCGTAGCGCGTGCGGCCTGGAGCGCGGCTATCAGGGCCTCCACCTCGCCCACCGATATGGCGGCGAGGACGGAGACCCCAAAGGACCGCACCTCCACAAAAACCCCTTTGGGTGTGGCGTGTGCGTTTACACTACACTCCCTGTCCGGGTCCGGAGGCGCAGGCACTAGTTTACATCCTCACGGTTTCGGGCTGGCCCGTCCCCGCAGTCTCCGCAGGCTTCGCAGGCTTCGCGTGCCTCCTGTAGCGCGGCTGTGGTCTGGTAGCCTAGCTCCAGCACCCGCCGTAGCTCCTCCGCGTCCTGCACGGTACCCTCCGCGCACCACCTATGGACAGACTCCAGGTAGGCCGTGGGGCCGTGCCCCTCCGCTAGCCCCAACTTGCTGTAAACGGCTGCCCCCATGAGGAACATCCGGACGATTCGGTCCGTGAGGCTTTCCACATCGTCCCGCATGGCACAGGCTATCTGCACGATTAGCTCCCGCGCATTTTCCTGGGACATAACTACCACGATGTTTACACCGTCGTCGTCCAGAAAATCCATAGCCACCCTACCGTCCTCCGTGGCCGCGGCTCGCATCTTCGATACGGTGCCCATGTTTACACGCCCCCCTGTTCTGGGACGTGGCCGCCCCGCTCCGGGGACCGCTCCGCCTTGGGGAGCACCACGCACATCCGGGCGTGTATCTCCTTGGTCTTCTGCACCTCCCCCGTTTTGCTATCGGACCATTCCACATCGCGGGCCACTCCCATAACGTTTACAGGTGTTCCCTTTTTGATATGGTCCCGGGCGAAGGTTGCGGTAGCGCCCCAGGTGACAACGGTCCACCATGTAGTGCGCTCCTGTTTTTCGCCTTGCTTGTCTTTAAACACCTCCGTTGTAGCTACGCGGAAGGTGGAGCACCCTGCGGCCTCATGGTGGCGGGGTTCCCCTCCACAGTAGCCCAGAATGTAAACGTGATTGTACGTCAGCATCGTTCGCAGTCGTCTCTCCCAGGACCCGGCGAGGTTTAGAGACCGTCCCGGGGTTGCCGGAGTCCTGGGACCAAAGTCCCCGGGACGGGTGTGGCGACTGCGAAGCCGCCGCTGGTTGTGGAGCCCCCACAACGGGAGCCCCAGGACACTAGCCCAAGCGAGCGCCCCAGGTCAAGCAAGCGGCCTAGACGGCCTGGGGCGTCTCCAGGCGTTGCCAGGAGGTATCCGCCGCGGTCTCCCACTGGGTACCCTCCGGGCCGTCCTCCCAGGGGTCCAGGCGCCGCATACGGAACCTGTAGCGGCGCCCCAGGGTGGGGTGCGTGTAAACGGCTGGGGTGGTGACTACCTCCCACATAGCCGCCCCTGCTCCGGCCACCTTGTCCCCGGCCCGCAGGTCCTTGATAGGGGTTAACGTGTAAACGGCTTTTGTCATTGCTCCGGCCTTCCGCCCCTGGGTAGCCCAGGGGGTTAGCGTTTAAACTCTATTCCGCGTCCTCTGTTTCCACGTCCGGGGCATCCATGGTCCCGTGCCCCAGGGGGCAGGAGGGGATGGCCTGCTCCAGCCACTTTTGCGTGGTGCGGAGATTGTAGCCACACTTTTTACAAAGCACCTTCAGCATCCGGGCGCCTTGCTTGGCGGACTTGCGCGCCACTACTTCCCCATCCTTGTCCCGCGTGTAAACGACAATCCCGGGGGCGGTCGCGTCGTCGTCCTTTGGAATCCAGGCGGTAGCGGACTTGCGTAGCTCCACCGTGAGGCGGTCCGCCTTTGCGAGCATGGAGCGAACCCGGGCGGAGTCCAGGGTACCGGAGGACAGAACCAGGGCCGGCTGCCGCCCGCGCTGGGGCTTGTTTACACGCGGGGCCTTGGGGGCCTTCTTCTTGGGGGCCTTCTTGGGGGCCTTCTTCTTAGCGGCCTTCTTCTTGGGGGCCTTCTTCTTGGGGGCCTTCTTGGGGGCCTTCTTCTTAGCGGCGGCGAGGGTGGCGGGGCGGGGCGGGGCTTTTTTCTTTGTGGCCGTGATACTAGTTAGACCACGGAACGGCGTTTACATTCAAGCCCCATCCAATAAAAGTGTAAACTGCCGTAATCGTTTACAAAAATGGGGCCCCCAGGCGAACCCAGGAGCCCCAGCCAGGGCAGCCGCAATGGAGCCGCGAAGCCGCCAGCCGCCCTAGAGCCCTAGAGCGGTCCCCGCCAGGCTGGCACCTGGACCCAGGGCCGCACCCCCCATTATGGCGATATATTCAGCCATGGTAACCGCGCTGCCGTCCGGCCGGTGTACCACAAAGGCCGGCGTGTAAACGCAGCCCAGGGTCTCCACAAAAAGCTGTGCCGCGCTGGCGGTGTCCCCTGCCAGGACAAGCGCGTCCCAGGCTTGGATAACTTCCGGGTTTGCGTTACTCCAGGCCCAAAACGCATCCTGGTCTGAAACCCGAACGGCCGTACAGGCCGCGTTTACACTTAGACCAGCCACGCCGGACGGGACCCACCCGCCGCCGCCATTCTTGGGGCCGGTATTGTAGCCGCCTGACATTGCTATCAGGGCAAAAACTCCGCCGCCTATTGCTAGAAGGATTGGGGCAACTGGATTCATCGTTTAAACGCTCACTGGCGCGGTGGGTTCGTCTGGGCTAGAGACCGGGTACCGCTACCCCGGCCGCCTTTCGCCTTCAAATAGTTTGTACCGTTGTAAACGATTGTCCCCGCCCCTGACACTACCAGGAGCGCCCGGGCCCACTCGGGCAACGCCCCAGGACGCGCACCGGCCCAGACCATGAAAGGCCCCAGGAGGAACACGTCCGCCAGGCGTACGCCCTGTGGTTTCACCTGCGCCCCCTGGCCAGGAGCATGGCCCCCAGGACCGCCCCCATCCCTGCCATGGCCAGCACCCCGCCGCCGCCGCCGCCCCCTGTGCTGCCGTCCTCTAGCACGGGCATACCGGCAGCGTTTACATAGGCCGGGCGAATCGTGCCGGGCCTTTCCCCCAGGCGCAGCCGCAGGCCGCCCTGGCCCCAGGGGAGGAGCGGGGCCAGCATAGCCTCCGCGTTTACACCCGTGGCCGGGAGTATTGCCTCAATATCCCCGCGCCGTATCACGGCCCTTTTTGCGCCAACGTTTACAAGTCCCCCGCTTATCCGCTTGTCCACCGCGGCCCGTCGCCAATCGCCCGTCCCTGTGTAGTCCTCCCGGGGAACGCGGGTTAGGTCCACGCTGCTTAGGGCGGGGTGATTCAATAGCTCCGCGCGCATATTCTCCCACAGTGTAAACATGGCGGACCCCTTCCCCTGTAGGCCCGGCTCCCGGCCGGTGAGGTAGGCGCACTGCAACGTCCGGAGCCCGTACCGCTGGCGGTTGTAGAGATTGTCTAGGATGCGCTCCGTTATCCCCCACTGGTCTACCATCCATGAGAACCCGTCCCCCACTACAAAGTGTTGCGCCCGATATGTAAACGGTCCACCGGAGCAGTCCGGGTTCCCAAAGTCCGCGCCACCAGGCCAGGGCTCGCACCCCTCCGGGCTAGAGGGTAGCCACCCCTCCTGTACGGGGCCGTAGTCCTGCAAGCTGCCGCGCACTAGGTAGCGGTATTTTTCCGGGATGGTCTTTACAAGTTTTTCCCCATGTAAACCTACGGGCCAATCCGCAAAAACGTCCCCCATGGCGTTGGCACCCAGAACGTTTAAACACATTGCCGCGGCCTCATCCATGCCCGCGGTGGTAAACTGCCCCAGGGCGGTGCGCCACAGGTTCCAATATTGGTACCAGGCCACCGCCAGGGTGCGGGTGTTTACACGATACATGTTCGCACTAACTTTTTGTAGCTGCCCCCATGCTGTCTGCCCCAGGTTCCCCAGGCTTGGCAGGTAATACTCCATGCCGTAGGTGGTAAACTTGCCCACTTCGCTGGCGTCTCCGGTGCCGTGGGCAATGGGAAGCCCCAGCCTACGCAGCACCCTGTCTAAACGGGTACTACCCGTCTCCGCTTGCGTCCCGCGGACTTGCCACTGCCGGGCCACTGCCGCCTGGCCCGGGCACACTCCCAGGCCGCCACTCCAGTTTACACCGCCGCCGGCTCCGCCGGACTCGAAGGGGTCGCGCCCCATCCAAAGCCGCCAGCCGTAGTTTTTTGTTTCCGGGTAGCCCACCTCCGGGGCCTGGAGATATCCGCCCGCGCTGGCGTCATGCTCCGGCATCCAGATTGGGGTCCAGTCCTCCTGCCCCATAATGTCTATCAAGTCATTGCCCGCCCTGGTGTCCGCGGTGGGTTCTATCTGGAGCGGGGGTAGCTCCGTGGCCGGTGGTCCTTGCGCCTCTAGCCAAACGGACACCCCAACGTTTACAGCCATTCCAACCCACTGCACAATCCACCCCAGCACAGGCACCTGCGTGGCTGCCATTTGGAATAGGTGGGTAGCTTCCGCTAGCACCGCGTCCACCATGATATCCCCGCAGGCGTCCGGGTTCCCACTGCACTGTAGCGCCGCTTTCGCCATACCTTTAAACGCGCCAGCCGGCGTGTCGTCTAGCGTGCGGCTGAAATCCTGAAACGCTGTAAACTGCTCCGGAGACGGCGCCGGAATACCCAGCCGCCGGACGTGCCCCAGCCAGGACCGGCCAGTCTGTAGCTCGCCACCAGTCATTGCGCTACGTGTCAGCCAGGACGCCACGCGCTCCGGGTTTACACGCATATCCGCGATTACCTCCGCTTCCGATGGTAGGCCGGAGACGTAGACAGCGTTTTTGTAGGACTCCAGGGTGGGCATCGTTTACACCTAGTCGTTTAGAGTGGCGTAGGCAATCCACGCCACCAGGAGCCCCGCGGCTCCTCCGATTATCAGGGGCAGCCCCAGGGTTTTCCCCTCGTCCGCCCCAACGTTTACAAGGGTTTCATCCGGGCCAGGATGGTTGCCAGGCTCGTGCCATTCCCCGGTATCGTCCTGGTAGAACCCCGCTTGCTTTACAGCGCCCCATGCTTGCGCGGCGCTACTGTCCTCCGGGTGGCCCTTGTCCTTGGCGGACTCAAAAACCGCTTCCCAGATTCGGACCCCTTTGGGAATCGCGTTTAAACTACCTAGCATGGTGACCTAGGCTGGCGGTTCCACTATCACTGCGGGGGCAGGGACGGCGCAGAACGGCGCATTTTTTGCCAGGGGTATCAGGGTAAAGTTTACGGTGTTCACCTCCGGGGCAACGGGCGCCAGGGCATCCGAACGGAGCGCGATTACCTTACCTGTAAACAGTCCTACGCATACAAACGGAGTTAGCACACCCGCGTCGTATAGGTCCTGCGGATTGAATGCCGGGCCGTACCCTGGCGGCACTTGCAGTTGCGAGGGGTCCACATAGGCCTCCCCCGATGTAAACACGCTGGGCGGGTTTCCGCCCGGGCCTCCGGTTAGGATGCCCCAGTGTAAACCTACCACGGCCCAATCATCCACAGCGCGCACGCCCTGCGCCAGGCCGGACTCCGAAATCCAGGCGGCCAAATCAAAAATCCCGCAGTTGCCCGCGATGTTTGCCACATACATGGAGCCCAGGGAAGTGGAATGCGGGGGCACGGTGCCCGCGGTTAGCGGCTCCAGCTTGACGGTCCCGGGGTCCGTAAGCCCGTCTATGGTTCCGCCTATTCTTGCTTGGATTGTGATTGTCATTGTTTACACCTTTACCCGCGGACTGCGGCTAGCACTGTTTCAAATCCTGGCCAGACCATTCCGGCAGGTATCGCGCGTTTAAACATAAACCCAGTAGGGATACCGGAGCCCTGTAGCGCGCGCTTGAAGTTTTCCCGGACCTTGGGGGAGCGGGGGTCCTCCTCCCACTCGTCCGACACCAGGCGCGGCAGTTTCCCCCCGCGCTTGATACCCAGCCAATCCGCCGCACGTCCTGGGGAGCGGTTCTGCTGTAAACGCCATATCAGCCAGGCGGCGGTGGCTACCGCAAAAGCGGGTTCGTATAACCACTCCGGGTTCGCCGTTGTGCCGGGCACGTCCGCGGTTACGGGGCGAATCTGAAACAGTCCGCGGGCCGCGTTGGGTTTACACTGCCCCTGTGTGTGCCAGGACTCGCACGCGCAAGCGTTGGAAGGCTGCCCGTCCCTGTGGCTGGACTCCCAGTAGGCCACGGCCACAAGGTAGTCCCCCAGGCCAGGCCATGGCCCGGTCACAGCCTCCACCCGCCCTGCCATGGCGCGAACCTCCGCGGCGGTCACAGGGAGCGGACAGGAGCCCCCAGGGGTCTCCGAACCGGAGCCGCCCAAGGACAGAGCCAGGAGGCTGGCGCCACCCAGTGCGATTATCAGCCCTGCCACATTCATGCTTGCCCCACTCCGTTTACAAACTGGTCTGCCCTGCCCCACGTCCTACGTTTAAACCCCACGTCCAAGTGGACCCCGGTGGGAAAGTCCGCTTTCCCGTAGACGCCAAAACCCATTTTCAGGGCGTGCCCGCGGTCCACATACAGCGCGGCCGCTAGCCTGGCCAGGCGGACGCGCTCCGCCCCCGTGGCGTTTACAGGTAGCAGGTCCACCGCTTGCGCCCACTGGTGGCGGGACCCCTTTGTCCAGGTACCATCCGGTCGCATCGTCACCGCTTTATTGTAGTCCGGCGGCCTATAGCCGTTGTAAACGGTAATCGGTGCCCCGAACGCTTCGCGCAATGGTCCGAACGCATCCCGCAGTGTCGCGGCCATGAGGTACCAATATTGCTCGGGTGGAATCGCCACCGCCCGGCCCGGGGTTTTGCGCATTGTCATTACCTCCCAGGGCTGGACGTATTGCATGTTTACACCCTCGGATGCAAAAACGTCCGCCATGCGCGTAAGCTGTGCCGCAATCTCCGGGCTATTCCGCGGGCCTACCAGGATGGGCTGCGCCTTGGGGCCCGTAGACCCGCCACCGCCGCCACCGTTGTCCGGGGGCTCGTCCGCCTGGTCTGGGTCCGTGTCCAGGTCCGGGTCCGGCGAACCTCCCCCGCCGTTTAAACGCTGGCCACCGCTAGCAGCCAGGACCGCCAGGCCCAAGGCTGCCGCGGCTCCGGCAATGTAAACGAGTGGGTTAGGCTGGGCCATCGTCCGGCGCTCCCATGGTTTCCAAGAATCGCCCCAGGCCCCGGAACATATCCTGCACGTTTACACCAGTGGTCTCCAGTGTGTGAGCGGGCTGGCTGGGGTCCTCCACCACTGCGTTTACAGCGGCCCCCAGTTTGGATGCCATATCCTCCGCGCTCCCATTGGGTACGATGGCAGGAGCACCTAGGGCGCCTTGCACAATCAACCCGTCCGGGGTGCGAGTGACAGAGATTAAAACGGTTTTGGTTTCGCGGTTCATCGTCTGGACAATAACACGATACCGCCCACCACGGCTGCCACACCCAGGATAGCCAGGACCGCGCTGCCGGCTTTCTCTGCTATCCAGTTGCCAAACCCAGTGGCGCCCGTTGCCAGGCCGTCCAGTCCGTCCGCGGTCGCGTCCACAATGTCCTGTGCCGCGTCAGACCACACCGTCCACAGGTCCGCCACCGCGGCGCGCCCCTCCTCCGGGATGGTCTCCCACACCATTGTAAAGTGGCCGTGTAGCAGGCCACCCAGGTCCGCTAGCCAGTCCTCCGGAGACGCGCCCACCATGGCCGCACGGTTTGCCAGTGTAAACGCTGTGACCCACTCCGCCATGCCGGGCTGTGCCCGCGCCCAATCCTCCGCGCCGAACCCCGGGAATAGCCCGCCATACTCGTCCACGTTTACACCTGCCGCCGCCAGGGTCTCCGGTGCGAAGTAATACATCCCAGTGTTAGTGTCTAGGATATAGCTGTGGCTTTCCAGGTTAGGCCGCTGGCCTGTAAACATGGCATTGAACGCCACGCCGTTTAGCGGGTTATTGAACGGCAGCCCCGCGTCCCTGGTGGCGTTTACAATCATAACGATTGTAGTAAGCCGCTGAAGGTGCGCCGCAAAGTCCTTGGAGAACCCGTCAAAAATGTTTACCTTGATATCGTCCGGTAGCGCATTGAACCACGCCACCAGATTGGAGTCCAGGTCCCTAACGGCTCCGGCCACCGCTGTAAACGAATAGAAGTCCCCCGCGGTCTCCCACTTTTCTAGCATCCAGTTTTGTAGCTGGGGAATGTTCCACTGAAAAATCTCTACTTGCGGCATGGCGTTTACACTCCAAACTGTAGCAGCGCCGCAACTGCGGGGGGAATGTCACCCTCGCAAATCACTTCGCCTGTTTCATCGTTGTAAGACATTGCGGGAATCCACAGCGTCCCATAGTTGCCCGTGGTCTGTCCCTGGCTTTGCGGTTCGTACCCTATGACACGCTCCGGCATTACACCTGTAAACATTGCGGCCACTGCGTTTACATGCGACGGCAGGAACCCCTGGCGGATATCCCACTCCAGCGTCTCACCCTCCACAGGCACGGAGTCCTGGCACGGCTCCTGGTTTGGGTCGCACGGCGTGCCGTACAGTGAGAGGTTCCACGCGGTCCCGGCAATGCAGCGCATGGCCGGATTTATTCCGGGGTGTGCGTAGTTTACACCCAGCGCCACGCGGGCCACACCGCGAAGCGTGTTCCCCTGTTTCACGGTATAGAACCGCCGCGCCATGGGAACGTCCGATAGCCAAGGGCCCACAATGTCCGGAGCGTTTACAGGCCCATACCCGTCCGTTACGTCCGGCTCCTGCGGGCCTCCGGACAGACCGCCTAGCGGGTCCTCGCCAATCGGAGGCGGCGGGGGCGGCTGTGCTATGGCGCCCTGCCCGTTTACACCATTGGGGTCCGGCTCCGGCGGTCCCACTGGGTCCGCGGTGGCCAGGCCCGCGGTCTGGGCCGCCTTGGATTCACGGGACGTAAACAGGAACAGGAGCCCCACGCCCGCGGCCACGCCGGCCACTACTTTACCGTTTACACGCGCCACTGTTACACCCTCCTACGTTTGCGTTTACACCCTGGAGCACCGCGGCAATCTGCGCCTCTAGCTCCGGGTGCCTGTGGGCCCCGTCCGCTTGCGCCCCCAGGTTAGGAGCACAGCCACACTGGGTGCCGGGCATGGGGCGAACCGGGCCGGCCTTCCACTCTTGCGTGGGGTCCTCCTGGCCTTTGTCCTCCCGCCACAGCACCGCGTGGAAGTTACCGCCGCCCTGGGGAATGATAATCGGGTTAGCGTTTACACCCTTTACCCGCAGGGCCGCCACGTCATACGCCACGATATCGGCACAGGTCCCCTGGCCCCATGTAAACATTTTATCCGCGCCCCAGTATTCCCGGCAGGTTCCCTGGGGTGCGCCGTGGTGCTCCACATATGCAACGCCACCGGGCGCAGTCCAGGGCGGCTCCGCACAATGCACGCAGCATGGCGGGTCCTCCCCCATGGCCTGGTGTTCCCGAATCCAGGCCACGTTGTTTACACACAAAAACTCCACCACATCCGTTAGGGTGGCAATCAATCCGGAGTCACTGGCGGACAAGTCAAAGCACGCGCGCATGGTTCAATACTCCAGGCGGTAGACCATGCTGTAGGCACGGGCGCCGCCGCCCGCCGCGCCTGTCTGGACGTGTGTGGCCTGCCCTGGCAGACACGGGAAGTGTGTAAACCGACTGCCGAAAATGATTGGCGAGATATTACCCTGCCCCAAATCCACTACCCCGCCCGGGTTCCCTGCCAGGCTTGGAATCGTTCGCGGCCCTAGAAGATTCTGATACACCGTGCACTCTACCGCTCCCGCAGGGATTGGAATCACAGCGTTTAAAAGCGTGGGCACAATCACGACGTGAGATAGCCTGGCCTTGCGAGGGACGGACGGGTACGGGTACGCGGCCGCCGATACGCTTACCAGGGAATCCAGTGTTTCCAAAATCCCGTTAGGGCTAGACCCCTCCCCTTCGCCTTGGACTTGAATCGTTCCCGTAGGCGCAAGGATGGAAACGTCTAAACGCTGGCACGGACCCACCTGGAGAGTTACCCCCGCGCCTATGTCAACGTCCACCGTATTGCCGGAGTTTTTGCCGCCACCGCTCCGGTCTTGCCAGTTTAAACGCGCCTTTAGTTTGGAGACCCGCTTACCCTCTGTGGTTACGGCAGTTTTGGATAGGCTACTGGAGCCGGCGTCCGGTGTTAGCTCGCAAACCTCTAGCGCGTGAATCTGCACGGTCCACCATATCGGGGGACACTTCCCGTCGCCAAACCTACCCAGCGCAATCTCCTCCGTGTAAACGTCTATGAAACCGTCCTCCGTTACACCGGACGGCTGCCAGGGCGCGAACGTCTGCACAGTCCTCCCAGACAACCGCGGGTCATCCGGGGTTAGCGGGTCCTGCGGGAACATTGGGAAGGGTCTGGAGAATCGGTCTGGCATGGTGTAAACCTGCGGCGAGAAAAAAACCCCGGGACTGGCGTCCCTGCCCCGGGGTGTAAACGCGGAGTCTATCCGCGCGATGCAACGCCCTTCAGGGCGCCGCGGAAACGAGCGTCCGCGATGCTGATATTGGTTACGGTAACCTTAAGCGGTGTGGTGCTGGAAAACTGCCCCCACTGTACGGACAGGTCCGTAACGATGGGCTGATAGTTGTCCGCCAGGATTGGCACGTCCGACCCAAGGTAGTTTACACCGTCTACCTCCACCTTATCAATCGTGAAGGTCAACAGCGCCCCCGGATAGATAAAGTAATAGGGTGTAAACACCCGACGCGGGGTAACCGTGATAATCACGGTAGCCGCGGCAGCCACCAGGGTCCCGCCGGAGTCTACGGCTAGGTCCTGTTTACACTGGTTCCACCCCTCGGGGCAGCCGTCCGGGCCAGTGGCAATCTGTGGAGGAGGGGTCACGCCGCAGTTATCATAACCTGCGCCGAACCCCGCCATGATACTAGCAACCTGCCGTGCCATGTCCGTGGTCTGTGCTCCCACGTTGTGCCCACGGAATCCGCCGGCACGCGGGCCAGTGTTCCCGCCAACGTTGCGAGGGAAACGACCCCCGCCCTGTGTAAACCCAGCGGGGTGTCCCCCCAGGTTGTACGAACCCAGGTTGTGCTCCCGGGTGGTGACGATGCCCGCGGTGCGGGCTGGTGTGATGATACGCATTTTGGTATCTGTTCCTTTTGAACGTTTACACGCTCACTGTTTAGGCGGAGGACAGGTCATAGGCAATCTCAAACCCAGCAAGGATGAGGGACTGCACTGTGGCCGTGGCCTCCAAGGCGAGCATCGCTGAGCCGGCGTCCGGCCCGGATGCTGAAATCTCTGGGAGTCCTGGCATACAGACGCAAACGTATATGGCTGCGCCGTCCAGACTCACGTTTACAGCTAGTCGTATCTGACTCACTGTTTACACCCGGGGTTGCGGAGGGTGACCTATCCGCCCGGGGTGGGCGGAGTCATGCCGGATTTGTAACCCTGTAGCCCAAGGTTCGCATCCGTCGCGCCGGAGCCCAGCGCCATAAGCCAGCGCGAGGCGCCGCCCAACATATCGACGGCACCCAGGAGGCCAATCGCCACGCCAGCCGCCAGGGTTCCGCTAACCTCCGTGCCGGGAATGTCTAGGGACTTTCCAGTGCGCTCCGCCCACCCGTGGATGTAGCCGGTACCAAAGGCGGTGCCTGCTCCCAGGGCAAAGGTCCCAACGTTTACACCGATAGTCTCGCCCTTTTTGCGGAAGCGCTGCATACTGTTACGCGCGCTGTCCAGCTTTTTGCGAAGCTCGGGTGCGGAAAATGCTTTTAGGTCTGCCATGTTCCCGCCAGTTTACATTACCCCGCTAATACATTGTCAATCATGCTAGCCACTTAGCACCGCGCCTTGCGCATTCTTGCCAGGGGAGCCAGCCTAGACGGTGCAATGGAGATACTCCCCATCCAGTCACACCAGCCCCGCGCCCTGGCGTCCACCGTTATGGACAACCTGGCGGGCCTGCAAACCATAACCCTGGCCTACAAACGGAGGGGCGCAGGCTACACAGACTTCACTTGTTTACAGCTACAAAATGAGGAGGGGCGCCCGTGTAAACATAACCAGACCCCGGTGGAATCGCAGGATGAAATCGTAAGCGCGTGCATGGCACAGGGGCAGGAGCAGGCGGACACCCTGGGGCACCCCACCCACATACGCGCTAGCTTTAAACTGTCACCGGCCGGGAACAGCAGACCGCGTAACAGCCCCACCCCGGTAACGTGGCCCGTAGCTGTAAACGGAAACGACCCAGACGACGGACAGGACCCGATAGAGCGGGACAAGGTTTACACGTTACTGCGTGACATAGCCAAGGACAATAACACCCACACCCAGGAGATGGTAAAGGAGGTAACCAAACTTGTGGGCGGCCTGGGAAGTATTGGCGAAGTGTTGCAAGGCGCGGCCGCGTTCTATTCCGAAAGCCACCGCGTTTACAGGGAGGGTGTAGACGCGCAAGCGGACCAGGCTTTTAACCAAGCTAGCCTAAACGCGGAGGTACAAAAGTGGGAAGCCATAGCCAAATCACTGGGACCCGGAGCCGGCCTACTTTTTAAACAGATACAGAACACCATGGAGGGGCGGTCCCGCGGTCAAGCCCACGGCGCCCAAGGTGGTCCGGTCCAGGTTGTGCAACCCAGACAGCTACAGCCAGCGAAACCGTTTACACCTCCGGGGATAGACACGGGAGCCCCGGCTACAGTTAGCGTCCCGCCTACGGAGGCCCGCGGCGCGGCGCTGATACTCACGGAGCTAACCGAATCGTTTACACCGGAACAGCGCGCGGCCATGCCGGAATCGGAGGCCATACAAAACCTGTTTACAGACCCAGCGGACGACGACGCGGCGGGGCTATCGTTCGCGGCTTTTGTAAACGATACACCCGCGCTTATCCTCGCGAAAGTGTATGACACCCTAACCCCGTCCCAGGTGGGACTGCTAACGGAGCTACAGGAGGCGGTGCTTTGACTGTAAACGATTGGCTTTTTTTCCTGTCCCTCCTGGTGGGCATACTCTGGGCCGTGGTCCTTGCCCACATCCTCCCCAGACCACCGCGCAGTCCGTAGCGTGTAAACCTTTGCAGGCTCCGCCCGGTGCTGTAACCATGGCTCCTCCGGCCGGGCGTAGTCTGGGAAGGTGGTACCACCGGACAACGGGGCCACCGGCATACCGTTGTCCGTCCTGGCCAGCCACCCGGTCCAGTCGCTTTTACTTGTGTAAACAGGGGGGAGAAAACCAACGGAGGAGCGGAGGCGGCGGAATCCCTTTTTGGCGTTTACAGGCACCTGCGAAAGTTTCACTACCTCCGCGGCGGCAGTCCCTTCCCCCTCCTCCTTTTCCCACTCGCCGGCAACCTTCACAACGTATCCGGAGATAGCATCGCCGGACGTTGCGCGCTCCATCGTGCAAACGCGCCCCATGCCCGTGGTCTCCAGGTGGTCCGTTAGGTGCTGGCGCTCCTCCGCGTTTAGTGTGTAAACGGTCCGGGTCTGGCGCTTCCCGTCCCGGTCCGTGTAGGGGCGCTCTAGTTTTGTGTCACACATGAGGCCCACGCCACCGCCTGCCATTATCACGTTTAGGTGTGGCCAACCCCTCCGCGTAATCTCCACCGTGGCCACATACTCAAAAGCCCCATACATGCGGTGTAAACGTTTGCGAAGTAGCGGCCAACCCTCCTCCAGTTTATCAAATGCCACCTGTGGGTCCGCGCCCTTTGGCGCTTCGTATGTAAACACCGCCAGCACAATATCCTGCGCGCGGTAGCCCGCCAGGGCCTCACGGATGCGCGCATAGTTTTGGGCAGCCTTCCACCGCTGACAGGATGTTAGCTTGCCAGTTTTGTGGTCTACCCACTTTGCGGTGCAACGCCAGGACCGGCAGCGGTATGGCACCGTCCGTATTTTTCCAGTGGTCCTGTTTACAAGGTTCAAACACCACTGCCCGCCCTGGCACGCTTGCACATAACGCGGGTTAAAGATGCGACGGTAACACGGGTCCTCTAGGATTGACGGGTCCTCCAGGTCCTCCCGCGCTACCGGCTCCACTTCCGGCGGCCGGCGGCTTTCGTGTAAACGCAAGGTTGTCCCGTGCGCCGTCCCCAGGTTGTGTGCTCCTACTCTCACCCGTACAAATCCCTTAGCCAGTTACGCAGCCGCCCGGCCACAGTCTTGCGCACCCGCTCCATCCAGTCCGGCTCCTGTGCTCCGGCGCGG
>SDBT01008892.1_pt1 | contig 16339 bp, 17 predicted proteins | sample 2277101 | NCBI WGS metagenome assembly SDBT01 (sample SAMN10404973, study PRJNA504765) | marine sediment metagenome | isolation source: marine sediment core GS10_PC15, 103 cmbsf | place: Arctic Ocean: Southern Knipovich Ridge | collected 2010 | reverse complement strand
TGTTCGACGAGGCCGGCGTCGAGACGTCCGTGATCATGAGCAGCGCCCAGGTAGGCAAAACGACCCTGATGCTCGCCGTGTGCAGTTATCACATCGCGCACGACCCCTGTCCGATTCTGGTCGTCATGCCGACCGACGATATGGGCAAGGACTTCTCGCGCAACCGCCTGGATCCAATGATCGCGAAGAGTCCGGCGCTGCGCGATCGCGTGGGCGTCAGTGCCCGCGGTCGCAAGGCGACGAACACCGTCCGGACGAAGAACTTCGACGGTGGCCAGTTGTCGATCGCCGCCGCGCAGTCCGCCGCGTCGCTAGCGTCCCGGTCGATCCGACTCTTGGTCCTCGATGAGATCGAGCGCTATCCGTTGGAGTTGAAGGGCGAGGGTGACCCTGTTTCGATCGCGCGCGCCAGGACCAAGACGTATCGCGGCCAGCGTCGGATCTCGGTGACGTCGACACCGAAGCTCGTGGACGGCCCGATTCACGTCGAGTTCTTGGCGGGCGACCAGCGTCACTACCACGTCCCGTGCCCTGACTGCGGCACGCTCTTCGTGTACGAGTGGAAGCAGGTTCAGTGGGACAAGGGCGACCCGTCCACCGCGCGGATCGAGTGTCCTGACTGCAAGTACCGGCTGTACGACGATGAGCGAGTCGGGCAACTGCAGCACGGCCAGTGGATCGCCGATAACCCAGACCGTCCGGACAAGTCGGTCGTGTCGTTTCACATCTGGGAGGCGTACTCCCCATTCGCCAGCCTCGAAGACATCGTCAAGACGTTCCTGATCGCCCGCTCGAAGCAGAAGGCCGGCGACCCCGGGGCGATGCACACGTGGCAGAACACGACGCTAGGCGAACCGCGAGAGCTTGATGATGGGGTCGGCGTCGAGGCTCACGTTCTGTGGCTCCGTCGTGAGGAGTACCCGGCTCCGGTCCCGATGGGCGCGTGCGTTCTGACGATGGGCGTGGACACCCAGGACGATCGACTCGAAGCGCTGGTGGTCGGTTGGGGTCCGGTCCTTGAGACGTGGTTCGTTGACAAGATCCTGATACCGGGCGACACCAGAGAGCAGGCCGTGTGGGACGAGCTGGCCAAGCTGCTCGAGCACGAGTATCGCCACGAGTCCGGCGTGATGCTTCCTATCTCGGCTACGTGTCTGGACACTGCGGGTCACAGCACGAACGAGGCATACGACTTCGTCTTCCGTCATGGCGCGCGGAAGGTCTACGCGATCATCGGCAGGTCCGGCGTTCGCCCGTTGGTCTCAAAGTCGTCGATGCAGAAGTGGGGCACGAACACTCGACGGAAGGTTCCGCTGTACACGCTCGGCGTCGACTCGGCGAAGTCGTCGTGGGTCGACCGGTACAAGGTGACGGAACCGGGCCCGGGATACGTGCACGTGCCCAAGGTCGAGTGGGCCAATGAGGAGTTCGCGGCGCAGCTCACGAGTGAACGCTTGGTGACGAAGAAGGTGCGCGGTTATCGGGTACAGACGTGGACGCCGACGCGAGCTCGGAATGAGATGTTTGATTGCTCGGTCTACGCGATGGGGGCGCTGAAGTTGCTGAATCCAGACCTCGCCCTGTTGGCTCACCAGCTCCTGAATCCCGGCGAGACGATGCCGCCCGCCGAGAAGAAGAAGTCGAAGCCGTGGATATCTCGCGGTCGCGGATGGATGGATCGGCGATAGGTCTGCTACGATTTCAGCGGGGCAGTTACGCAGGGGTGGTACGGATGGCGCGAACAGCCACGACCGTACAGGCTGAACTCGACGCACTCAGGGCGGCCCATGCCAGGGGCATCCTCGAGGTTCGCTTCGCCGACGGCACGACGCGCTATGCCGACGGCGCCGACATGGAGCGTCGGATTGCCTTTCTCGAGCGCGAGCTCGCCACGTTGCAAGGCACCCGGCGCACTCATCGCCTGGCTTCATTCAGCAAGGGGGCCTGATGCCGAACTCGCTCCAACAACGGAAGGCGACGGTGCAACGAACCCGGCTCGACCGCGCTGTCGGGTTCCTGTCGCCTGGCCTGGAGTTACGGCGGCTGAAGTCTCGAATTCATCGCGACGTGCTGGCCAGTCACTACGAGGGCGCCGGCACCGGTCGCCGCCAAGCCGGATGGCGGTCAACTGGAGGCGACCCTAACGCGGTTACGGGTCTGACCATCGAGCGCCTGCGGAACGTGTCTCGGGACCTGGTTCGTAACAACGGCCACGCAAAGAACGCGGTGCGCGTGATTCAGGACGACGTGGTCGGGACAGGAATCCGCGCGACCGAGCGTTTCCCGCGGTGGGTCGAATGGGCGGGCAGCACGGCCATCGATGCCGACGGACGAGCCGACCTCGCCGGCCTTCAGCAGATGGTGATTCGAACCGTCGTGAAGGCGGGCGAATGCCTCATCAGGCGGCGCCGCCGCCGGCTATCGGACGGCCTGCCTATCCCGTTGCAGCTCCAGGTATTGGAGCCCGACCACCTGGACTCGGGGAAGCATCAGAACCTATCCAACAGCCGCCGGATTATTCGCGGAGTTGAGTTCGACGCGATCGGCCGGCGAGCGGCTTACTGGCTATTCCCGGAGCATCCCGGGTCGTCTCTGCGCTCGAGTCAATCGGTGCGCGTGCCGGCCTCCGAGATCCTCCATGTGTTCGAGGCTGAGCGACCCGGGCAGGTTCGGGGCATCAGCTGGTTCGCCCCGGTTCTACTCCGAAGCAAGGACTTCGACGACCTGGCCGACGCCACGCTGATGAAACAGAAGGTGTCGGCGGTGCTGGCTGCGATCAAGTACGACGCGGAAGGGACCGTGGAGACCGTCGGAACCGAGGACCCGGACAACGCCACCTACGACATGTTGGAGCCTGGATTGATCTCGTATGTGGGGGCAGCGGGCGGAATCGAGGTCGTTCACCCGCCGAGCGTCCGCGACTATCCGGACTACGCGCGAATCACGTTGAACGAGATCGCGTCCGGGATCGGGGTGACGCCGGAAGACATGCACGGCGACTACAGCAGGATGACCTACAGCTCTGCCCGCATGTCGCGCCTGCGGCACTTTGCACGGGTCAGCGGATGGCGCTGGCGGATGATGGTGCCGCAGTTCCTGGATCCGGTTTGGACGTGGGGCATGCAGGCCGCATTGCTTGCCGGCGAGCGGAATGTCCCGATCCGGTCGCGGTGGAATGCCCCCGGCCTGCAGATGGTCGAGCCCGTCAAAGAGGGCGCCGCGATCCTCCTGAATCTGCGGACGGGCATCACCACGCTGTCGGACGAACTCCGAGCCCGGGGACACAACCCTGACGAGTTCCTCGACCGGCTGCAGGCTGATCTCGAAGAGCTGGACCGACGGGGCATCGTGCTCGACTCCGATCCGCGCAAGATGACGCAAGCGGGGCAACTGCACGAAGCTCTCCGCGGCGCAACGATCCAAGCGGCGTCGGAGCTTCTCGGCGGGCTATCGTCTGGTCTGGTCGGAGCCGTTATCGAGGAGGCGATCAGAGACGCGGCCGGTGCTGACTGATGCGGCGCCGGTCCGGGTGGCTGGCTCGAGGCGACGCGCGGCCGTGGACCCCGAGAGAAATGGCGGACTACTGGCGGATCCATGTCCACACGGTCTATCGGCGGATCCGCTCGGGTGACATCCCTGCGACTCAACTTCCCGGCGGGCAATACCGCATCGCTGAGGCCGACGCTGTGGCCTGCGGCGGGCGGATAGCGCGAGGGGCGCAGCGAAGGGATCCGTCAGCAGGGGTGGTCACGGGTGGGCAACCGTCAGCAGCTCAGGTCCGCTGACCTTTCGTTGATCTCAGGGTCGCGCTATCTGTGGGATCTATGCCGAACCCACGGACGCTTCCGAGCATCGACGCCTCGCAGCCCTGGTACGAGTTCAAAGCTCAGGCTGCCGACGACGCGACCATCGCCGAGCTACACATCTTCGGCGTCATCGGAAACTCCTGGTGGGGCGACTCCGTGTCGGGCAAAGAGGTCGCCGATCTGCTCGCTGCATTGTCCGACGATGTGACCACGATCCGGGTCTTCGTCAACAGCCCGGGCGGCAACGTTTACGACGGCCAGCACATCTTTAACGCCTTGCGCCGCCAGCGCGAGGATCATGGCCGCGCCCTCGAGGTCCACATCGACGGGATGGCTCTGTCGGCCGCGACGCTGGTAGCGAGTGCGGGCGGTCCGAATATCGCAGGCGCCAGCGGCTTCATTCGAATGCCGGCGAACGCCATCTACATGGTCCACAACCCCTATTTCCTGACCGTCGGCAACGCAGCGCAACTCCGCGAGGACGCCAACCTCCTCGAGCGCATCGGCAAAGGGATTATCGCGACCTACAAGTGGTGCTCCTCTCTCGCCGCCGATGCCCTTCAGGCGTTGATGGACGACGAGACGTGGATGGATGCCGCCGAGGCGTTGGCGAACGGGTTTATCACCGAGGTGGTCGAGCCCGTGGAGGCCGAGGCCGCCTTCGATCCGTCCCAGATTTTCGACATTCCCGAGGAGTACCGGGATCGCGTCATGGCGCTGATGCAGCCGAACGCGGAAGCCGACGGCGAGTCCGACTCCGGCGACGACGAGTCGGAGGGCGATGGAGCCGACGACGACAGTGAGTCCGAGGGCGACGCCGATTCGAGCGACGATGCCACCGACGAAGGTGGCGACGAAGGTGGCGACGACGACGGCGAGGAAAGCGCCGACGATTCGGACGAGCCGATAGAGGCCGCCGACGTTGTCCGCATGTGCCGCGAGGGCGACTGTATGCAGCTCGCCGAGACCCTCATCGAGTCGAACGCCAATCGTGGCGAGGTGGCCGCCAGAGTCGAGCACGCTTCTCGCATCAACGAACTATGCGCCGCGGCCGAGATGCCCGAGCTGGCCGAGGGGTACATCGCCAACGAGGCCACCGAGGACTCCGTTCGCGAGCAACTGGCGAGCATCGCCGCGCGCCTGGACGACTCGACCGAGATCAACGGAAACATCGATCCCGACGCCCGGTCGCGCCCGAAGGGCCAGACCGTCAGCGACATCTACGCGGAGCGCAACAAAGCGCACTTCGCGGCTCAGCGACAGGAGAGCTAACGATGCCCTCGCTCACCGAAGGACAGCACACTGGCGAATTCATCCTTTCGGAGTCCGCGGGATCGCGTTCGCGCGAGGCCGTGACCGTGCTCTTGGCCCAGGTACTCCTGGCCGGCCATGTGCTCGGCTCGAGGCTCGTGGCGCCCACCATCGGCGCCGCGGCAGCGGACGCCGGGAACACCGGTGACGGCGCCTTCGGGGCCCCCGTTATCGGCACCAACCTCGACGCCCAGCCCGGCGACTACCGCGTCGTCATCGTGGAGCCAGGCACGAACCTCGGTACGTTCCAGGTCTTCGATCCGTCGGGCCGACTGGTGGGCGTCGGTGTTGTCGCCACCGAGTTCGACGACCAGATCAAGTTCACGATCGCGGACGGCTCCGCCGACTTCGTGTCGGGCGACAACTGGACGATCAACGTCAGCGCGGGAACCGTCAAGGTCAAGGAATACGACCCGACCGATGCCGATGGCGGCCAGCGGGTTTACGGCGTGCTCTACGACGCAGTGGACGCCACCGCCGCCGACAAGGCGGGCGTTGCGGTTGTCCGTGACGCGGAATTGCGCAGTGACGACCTCCAATGGTTCAGCGGCGCGACTGCCGCCCAGAAGGCCATTGCCACCAAAGACCTTGCCGACCTCGGGATCATCGCCCGAAGCTAAAACTCTCCCGGCCATCTGGGCCGGGGCTGAGAGGAGATACACGACATGTCGTTCTTGGACATTTTCAACAGCGACGCCTTCTCGTTGGTCTCGCTCACCGATGCCTTCACGAAGGCACCGCACCAGCCGAGACGGCTCGGATCGCTCGGCCTGTTCCGCGAGTCCGGCATCACGACCACGACGGTTGTGGTCGAGGAGAAGGACGGTCGCCTCGCGATGATCCAGTCGAGCGCGCGCGGTGGTCCTGCCGGCACGATCGGCGCGGAAAAGCGCACGGCGCGAAGCCTCCTGGTACCGCATCTCGAGCGGGAGTCGACCATCATGGCCGACGAGGTACAGGGGATCCGCGCGTTTGGCGAGGAAGACCAGGCCGAGACGGTCCAGGGTGTCGTCGATGAGCGCCTGGTGGATCTGCGAGCCTTCCATGAGGTCACCCTCGAGTATCACCGCATGGGTGCCGTTCGCGGGCAGATCCTCGACGCCGATGGGTCCTCGGTGATCTACAACCTGTTCACCGAGTTTGGTGTCACGCAGCAGACGCATGACATCGAACTCACCACGTCCACGACCGATGTGCGCGGTGCCGCAGTCGCGATTGCTCGCCTGTCAGAGGGTGAGCTCGGCGCCGAGCTGGTCACCGGATACCGGGCTTTCTGCGGCGACGAGTTCTTCGATGAGCTGATCGCGCATGCCGAAGTGAAGGAGTCGCTGAAGTACCAGGAGTCCCAGCTGCTGCGGACCGACCTGCGGGCCGGGTTCGAGTACGGCGGGATCATCTGGGAGAACTACCGCGGCGCCGTGAACGGAGTGAGCTTCGTTCCGACCGCGGAGGCGTTCGTGGTGCCGATCGGCACGAGCATCTTCCGGACCTACTTCGCGCCGGCCGACTTCATCGAGACGGCCAACACGATGGGTCGCCCGCTGTACGCCAAGATGGTCCCGGACACCGAACTGAACCGCTGGATGAAGATCCACACGCAGAGCAACCCGCTCTGCCTGTGCCTGCGGCCCCGCGCGATCATCAAGGTCACCAAGAGCTAACGATGAAGATCAAAGCTCTTGAATCCATGGACTTCTCGGTCAAGGGGTACGACACCGTGCTCCTGCGGGCCGGCGAAGAGATCGACGACGTCCCGGACGAAATCGCGGTGCGGATCATCGGACACGGCTTCGCCGAGGAGGCGCTCGAGGGCGATGGCGGCCAGGAGGCTGGGGTCGACGACCAGGGCGACGGTGACGAAGCCGACACGGTGGACGACGACTCCGACAGCCCCGAGACCGACGAATCGGGCTGGCCAGAAGGTCTGACTTCGAAGGCCGAGGAGGCGCTCGAGGGCGATGGCCTCACACCAGACGACATCGCCGGCACTTCCGACGAAGCCCTCCTCGCGATCACGGGCATAGGACCGGCGACCGTGAAGTTGCTCAGGGAAGTCTTCGGCCCGCCGCCAGAGTAGTTCACGTTCACGAGGGAGGCCACGGCCATGCAGTACGAAGCTCTTCGGGACTTCGAATACACGCCCGACCACGGTGGCGATGTCATCGCTGTCGAGCAAGGCGATTTCTGTAGCGGCGACACCCTCCCGATGGAGAAGCTGCGTCGACTTATCGGTCTCGGCTATCTGGCTGAGGGAAAGCCGGAGAGCTGGCCCAAGGGCGTGCCGCCTTCCGTGATCGACGCGCTGGAAAGCGCGGGCCATGTCGTGGGAGACATCCCTTCCCTGTCTGACGAACAGCTCCTCGAGGTCGACAAGATCGGCGCCAAGGCTGTGCCCAAGATCCGGGCGGCGTTCGAAGGGGGGTAGATCGTGGACCTGCGCGAACTCGTGACCGACGCGGCGTTCGAGCTGGTGGTCGGCGCTGTTCCCGCAACGGTGACGCCGAAGAACGGCTTGCCCATTGAGTGCCAGATCGTCTGGGGCGCACCCGTCGTCGAGGAACAGCCGATCGGGTTGGAGATCCAGCGCATGACCCCGGTGAAAAACATGTCGATCCGGATTGCGGACGTTCCAACACTCCCGGACGCCTCGGTCATCTCCGCCCCTGAACTCCTGGACGGCGTTGCGAAGCTGTGGCGAGTCCACGGACACCTCTACCGCGACAGCACGTACCGCCGCGTCATCGTGATCCCGAACGAGTAGGTCAATGGCCACGAATCGACAGAAGATCATTGAAGCCTTCAACGTGACCGTGGTCGCGTCCGGGTTCCTTGTGTACGCCGGAGGCACTCCGAGCCTCGGTGAGGACGACCCCGATGTGGTTGTCGCTGTGATCCTTGGCGACGATGAGCCCGGGCACCAGATGCAGAACATCCATCTGGAACTCGGTGTGGGCGTTGAGGTCATCGCGAAGGCGAGCCTGGACAATCCGTACGACGCCATCGAGGACGCGCTCGGTGTTCTGAAGACCAACATCGAGACCCCTGATCGGAGCCTCGGCGGGTTGCTGCGCAATCTCAGTCGAGGCATGGAGCGCGGCGGAACGATCGCGATGGAGTTCGAACCCGGCTCGACCGTCGTTGGCCGGCGGCTGATGTACGTCCTGAGCCATGTCGAAGGGTGGGGTTCGCCATGAGCTTCGCCATGCATATGGACACCCGCCAGACCGAGGCGGCGCTGCGCTTCCTGAAGGCGAAAGCGCCACAGGCAATCTCTCGCTCTCTCAACCGTGCCCGCACCTCCGGCAGGGTCGTGCTGGTGCGCGCGATCGCCCAGGACATGAAGCTCTCGCAGAAGGTCGTGAAGAAGCACATGGGCGAACGCGACGCTACGCCCACCAAGCTCGTCGCCGAGCTGAGTGGAGACCTAAAGCGAATCCCGCTTATCAACTTTGGCGCGAAACAGTTCAAGCGCGCCGGGGTGAAAGCGAACACGGGCCGCGGTCGCAAGTCCTACGGCAAGACGTTCTTCATCGCAACGATGCCGTCAGGCCACGTGGGCGTCTTCTCGCGGACCCTGCCCTCCACCAAGAGGTCGCCTGGCGCGTGGAGCGAGAACCTCCACATCCAGGAAAAGCGCGGCCCATCGGTGGGGCACGTCTTCACGAAACACATGCCCGCGGCGCAGAAGCGAGCGCTCGAGGTGTTGCCCAAGAACCTGGAACGAGAGTTTCGACACGTGCTGCGCCAGGGCGCGCGGCTCTAACCAGCACACACAGGAGACAGAACCATGGGAATCGAGCCCTACGAAATCATCGCCGCGCCGTTCGAGTTGTACCTGGCGCCCGTCGGGGAAGCCATGCCGGCGGTCGATGCCGTGCCTGGCGGCAACTGGACGCTCGTCGGCACCAGCGGGAACAAGAACATCACCGAGGAAGGCGTAACGGTCGCCTTCGAGGACGAGACCTCGAAGTGGAAGGGGCTCGGCTCGACCGGTATCCGGAAGATCTTCCGGACCGGTGAAGGAGTCGCCATTCGCACCGTGCTCGCCGATGTCAGCCTGGAGCAGTTCGCGCTGTCCCTGAACCACAACGCGATCACCACGGTGGCGGCTGGTTCGGGAACGATCGGCACCAAGGCGATCAACCTCCACAAGGGTCGGACGGTTGCCCAGCGGGCGCTCCTGATCCGGGGTGTGTCGCCGTATGACGACGCGGAGAACGGTCAGTTCGAGCTGCCGATCGTCTCGCCCACCGGTGCGCCAGAGATCGTGTCCTTGAAAGGCGAGCCCCAGAAGCTGGCCCAGGAGTGGGAAGTGATCGAGGACCCGAACGCCTCGGCCGGTGAGGAGTTCGGCAAGTTGATCGTCTGGGCTGAAGTGGCGCTGCCGTAGGGCGGATCAACCCATGACACCAGCCAGCGCGGCGCAGGCCAGACGACAGCACGCCGAGCTTCGGCGTGACGTGCGCAAGCACAAGGGCCGGGCGCGGTGGCATCGGGGTAAGTCGCGGGAGAAGGCCGTGGCGCTGGCGCAGCTCGAGGACTGGTGCCGCGAACACGGCATCAAGATCGAAAACCACACAGAGAGGTTGAACAGAGATGGCACGAACAGCACTCACCGTTAGCCCGATCGATCGCACCGGCCTGGACCCCAGCTACAGCGCCGCGAACGTGGACGGTCACTCGGTCGAGAACGCCGAGCGCGAATTCATTCACGTCAAGAACGGCAGTGGCGGCTCCATCGACGTGACGTTCATCACGCCGGGCGTCGTGGATAGCCAGGCCATCGCGGATCGCGTGGTCGCGGTGCCTGCCGGAGAGGAGCGGATGATCGGTCCCTTCCCACGCGGCACGTACAACCAACCCGGGACGACGGTCGTGCATGTGGACTTCAGCGCCGTCACGAGTGTGACCTGCGCTGCTTTCAGGTTCTAACCCGGGCCCCTCGCGGTCCAGAAAAAGGCGCAGGAGGAAATCCATGGCCACGCGGAAGAAGGCGACTCGTAAGAAGGCAGCTTCGAAGAAGAAGGTCACCACGAAGAAGAAGGCAGCTTCGAAGCGGACCGCGCCCGCCCGGAAGAAGCCGATCCTCTCGCTTACGAAGCTGGTCGAGCGCGAGTTCATCGAGATCAACGGCGAGCCGTACGACCTCAAGAACCTGGACGAGCTGTCGCTCATGGAGGCGACTCGATACGAGGCCATGGGCAAGCAGCTCAAGGACGCCGCGACGGGGACCGAGACCGACGAGGAGCTGGCGGCAATGCTCGCGGAGAGCGGAGAGCTAGGCCGCGCGCTGGACCTGGCGGTCCGCATCGTCTTGGTCGCGCCGGAGGAGGTGTACGACTTCCTCGATGACTTCCAGCGCATCGCGATCATGGATGTTTTTACGCGGCTAGCGGGGCTGACCTCGAGCACGGAGGTCGAGAACTAGACGATGAGCCTGTCGACTGGGGTGAGATCGTGCCGCGCCTGGTGAGGTTCTACGGCGGGGCTCCGATGCAGTGGCTTGACGACACGCCGATTGCGGTCGTGCGTGCGTGCATGGAACAGCTGCCAGTGATCGATGCGAGCGAAGCGCTGGGAGCTGCCAACGTCACTGCTCTGGGTTCCGGCGTGCTCAGTAAGGCCGATTCCAAGCGGTTCGACCGTGAGCTTCGGCGAGCGGCCGGCGTGCTGCCGACCGCCAAGGCGGCGCCCCTGGCCAAGTTGCCTGCCCACGGGATCGCTGTGACGCGCGTAACACCGACGGGAGGCGCTGAGTAAATGTCTTCCGATCGGTTCGGGCGCGCCGTCCTTCAGATCACCACTGATAGTGCGGCCTTCTTCAAAGACATCAACAAGATGATCTCGAAGGCCGGTGGGCTCAGGGGCGCCTTCAACAAGGTCGGTGATGGCCTCCAGAAATTCGGCAATCGAGCCGATCGGGCTGGGCGCACGATGTCTCTTCGACTGACCGCGCCGATTGTCGCCGGCACCGTCGGAATCGTGAGGGCGTTCGGTAACTTCGACGCGGCCATGACGTCGTCGCTGGCCATCATGGGCGACGTGTCCGACCAGATGCGCGGCGAGATGTCATCGGCCGCGCGCGCGGTGGGCAAGACGACGTCCTTCAGCGCGACGCAGGCGGCAGAGAGCTACTTCTTCCTGGCTTCGGCCGGACTGTCCGCTGCCGATTCGATCGGTGCCCTACCGCGGGTCGCAGCGTTCGCTCAGGCCGGCAACTTCGAGATGGCCCGGGCGACCGATCTGCTGACTGACGCGCAGAGCGCCCTCGGTCTGGCGACTGGCACGGCCGCCGAGAAGCTCACGAACCTGACGCTGGTCTCGGACGTGCTCGTGAAAGCGAACACGGTGGCCAACGCGTCGGTTGAGCAGTTCGCTCTGGCGCTGACCAGCAAAGCCGGTAACGCGATGAACGACCTGAACATCGACATCGAGTCCGGCGTCGCCGTCCTCGCAGCTTGGGCCGATCAGGGCGTCAAGGGCCAGGTGGCTGGCGAGCGATTCGCGATCGTCACTCGGGATCTGATGAACGCACAGCGGAACAACACCGAGGCGTTCAAGCGGGCCGGTATCGTCGTGTTCGACGCCAACGGCAACTTCCGCGATATGGCAGACATCGTCGAGGACCTGGAGCGACGCCTCGGGCCAATGTCCGCCGAGCAGCGGAACGCCGAGCTGGCGACGCTGGGATTCACCGCGAAGTCGATCGCCGCGACGAAGTCTCTGATCGGGCTGTCGGACAAGATCCGTACGTACGAGTCGGACCTGCGGAGCGCTGGAGGAATCACCGACGAGGTCGCCCAGAAGCAGCTGAAAGGGCTCTGGAAGCAACTCGGCCTGACGAAGGACCGGTTGCTGGACGTCGCGATTAGCCTTGGTGCGAAGCTGGCTCCTGCGCTCAAGGATGTGCGGGATTGGATCGACAGTATGGTTCCGAAACTGGAGGCCGCTGTCGATTGGTTCGGGGACCTGGACGCGTCTACTCGGAACTGGACCCTCGGGCTGATCGCGTTGACGGTTGCCGCCGGTCCGGCCCTGCTGGTAATCGGCCAGTTGGCGCTTGGCCTTGGTGCTGTAGCCAGGCTCACGGGTGGCGTGGTGGGCGGGATCGGTGCCACGTCGAAGGTGCTCAGTCGGTCGCTACGTGGCGTGGGGTTGGCTACCAGGATGTATGGCCTCAAGGGCGGCCTCGCCATGTCGTTGCGCACGGTCGTTGGGTTCTTGACCGGCCCTGTTGGCATTGGCCTTGCTCTCACGGCCGTCGCCGGGTTGTTCGTCATTCATGTCGTCAGAGTCCGGGCGGCCAAGATGGCACTGGCGGAATACCGAGCCGAGGCCGAGAAGTTGACCGGTCGGCTGAAACCGTTCCGCGAAGTGATCGGCAAGCTCCATGCGGAGTTCGGAACGGGCGGAGTTACGGCCCTTGACGCCTACTTGGATCGGTTGAACCTAACGGGACCGCAGATCCTCGAAGTTCGCCTAGCCATGGTCGAGTACGGCAAGACGAACAAGACCGCCAAGAAGTTTCTCGACGAACTGTCGATGTCGCTGAACATCGCCGGACAGAGACTTACCGATGGGAAGAAGGCAGCGGAAGCGGCAGCTGAGAGCACGGTCGAACTGGTTACTGCATTCGAACTGGTGCCCGTGCCGCTCGGTGCTGCCGTCGAGAAGATGCAGACGTGGACGACGTTGATGGTCGCGTGGGCCAGGAACTGGCCCGGCAAGTACAAGAAGACGTGGACTGAGCAGTACGACGAGATCAGGAGCGTCGACGATGCGCTGCGTGCTCTTGCTGTCACATATGGCGTAACGATCTCCGCGCAGGGCCTGGCGGCACGGAACGCCGTCATCTGGACCGATGCCCTCGACGAACTCGCCGCCGCCTACGGCAACACGATCTCGAAGCAGAACCAGACTGCGCAGAGCGCCGGCTTCCTGGCCAGCGTGTGGAGGACGCTCACGGGCGTCGGGAAGTCCTTGCTCGGTTCCATCAAGGACATCTGGAAGGGCATGACGGGCGGCAAGGGCATCGCCGGCCTGTTCGAGAATCTCGGCAAGGGGATCATCGACGGCTTCGGTCAGATCCTCGCCAACGGCCTCGCTGGCCTGGCTGACAAGGCCGTGCAGATGGTCGTGTCCTGGGTCATGGACATAATGAAGAAGGCCAACGTCGCCGACCACGTCCGGGAGTTCATGAGCCGGGAGCTGTCGCAGGGGCTCATCGACGCGATGGAGGCGGCTCGGGCGCTGACCGGTGGAGACCTCTCGGCGGCCTTCCGGCTGCTGATCTCCGACGCGATCAAGGAAGCCACGATCGCCTCGCTGGCCGACCTGAACTCGTGGATCCTGCAAGTTCACCAGGTCCTGTCGTCCGTCGATGAGGGCACGCTGTCGGCCGCACAGGCGATCAAGTCGATGGGGGCTGCGTGGCTCGCGCTGATCCCGTCGATGAAGGATCTGGGCGGCAACGCTATGGATCTGCAGTCGCAGTTCTCCGATCTCATCACGCGGTTCGGGGCGACCCCTGAAGTCATCGCGCAGATCACGGCGGCGCTACAGGCAATGGACGCCGCGGGCGTGGCGGGTGTCGGCAATCTCGTGGCCTGGCTCGGAACTCTCGGCATCGAGATCGAAGGCGTGATGACCGCCGCGGAGCGAGTCGAGGCAGCGTTCGAGGACTGGCAGGCGGCGAAGCAACACGTCGAGGACCTGAAGGCCAAACTCGACGATCTGAAGTGGGCGAACATCGAGGCCGCCAAGTCCGCCGCTGCTGTCGAGGATGCCTACGATCAGCTTGCGGGCGGCGCGGCCACCTCGATCAAGTCGATTCGCGAGAAGTGGGACGCAATGGCGGCGTCCGGGGCTATCTCGACCGAGACCGCCGAGGCGCTGAAGCGTGCCGAGATCGCGAAGACAGAGGCCCAGGTCAAGGACTCGATTCGCCAGCAACTGATCGCTGCGGGATTCCACGGCGACGAACTGGACGCGGAGACAGAGGCCGTCTACGGGGCGTGGCAGCAGCACGTGCGCGATACCGAACGTGAGGCCAAGCGTGCCGCCCGCGCGCAAGCGAAGGAGGCCCGTCTAGCGCTCCAGCAGGAGATCAAGGACGCGCGGATCGCCGCCCGCGAGAAGAAGCGCTTCTGGCGGGACCTGGTCAAGGCTCTCGCTGGCCCCGGTGGCAGCTTCCAGACCATCGGCGGCGCATGGAAGGGCACGGTCGACTGGATGATCGCGGAGGGCCGGCGATTCTACGAGGCGATGGTCGGCAACTCGGTGTTTCCGGATGTGGAGATCGGCGCTACCGCGTCCTTCAAGAACATCACCGCCGCGGGCGAGGACAGCTTCTCGACGCTCGGCCGGCTCGGTGAGATGACGTTCCCGGGCCCGGAGGCGCAGATCACGCGGGGACGGGCGTCGGTGTTCACGGACACGCTCGCCGGTGTCGGATCCATCGCGGCGCCGTCCACGAGCTCACGGTCGTCGGTCAGCAGAGATCCGGCATTCGCTGAGCTCGCCGAACAGATGCGCGGCCTGCGTAGTGACTTCACCAGGGTCCTGCCGCAGGTGATGGAACGGGCGGCGCGACACGGCGCTCAGACCGCAGGGCGGAGGCGATAATGCCACTGACCGTGCGGCTTGATCACGAGCTATCCCCGGGGGTCTGGACGGACCTCGCCGGTGACCTGATCCGCGACCAGATACGGGGTTTCAGCGGTATCTCGGGGACCGGACCGCTCGATCGCATGGCGGGCCCGGGCGGGCTCTCCTATACGTTCGACAACACGGAACTCAATAGCGCGGGCGTGTCGAGTCGCTACTCGCCCGGGCACTCGAATGCGCTCGCCGGCTTCCGGCGCGGAACGCGTGTCCGTCTGCACGTGTCCGACGGCGTGAACGCGCGCTACATCTGGGCTGGCTATCTCGACGTGATTGATCCGGAGCCGGGAGTGTCGGGCCTCCGGGCGACCACCGTCACTGCCGTCGATTGGTTCGGGTACTTCGCTGACTACGACGCGACCGGTCTGGCGCTCCGCCAGGGCGTGACCTCCGACGAGTTGATGGGCGACCTGGTGGGCGGCGTGCCTCGGCAGCCGGCGTCTCGCGACTTCGACGTCGGGCTGGATGAGTACGCGATTGCCTTTGACGACCTGGCGGGAACGCCAAAGGCGGTTCCTGTCGGCCATGACATTCTCAGCAGCGGCCTCGAATACCTCTACCTGCGCGGCAACGCCACGAATGGCGAAGAGCTGCGGATGGAGACCCGGCACGCGCGGACCCTGGCCAGCGTGGCGGCTACGTTCACCGGCGTGGATCTGGAGAACAGCGTCAGCGCGTACCGGGCGCCCGACGACCCGGAACACATCTACAACGATATTTCTCTGCAGGCAGTGCCGCGAAGTATCGATGCGCCCGCCTCCGAAACGGTGCTCTTCAAGCAAGATGCCCCGACCGAGGTGGCGCCTGGCAAGACCGAAGAGATCTGGCTCGAGTTCCAGGATCCGGATAACGAAGCTGAGCACGTCGGTGCGCTCGACGGGCTGCCCTCGGAAGTGGTCACGGACTGGACAGCCAACGCCCAGCAGGACGGCGGTGGGGCGGACCTGTCCGCGGACTTCGCCGTGACCTACACGTGGTTCGGTAGCGACGTACTGGTCCAGATGACCAACAACGGCACCGTGCCCGGGTTCGTGCGTGGCCCGGGCGGCGCCGAGGGCGCACAGGGCCGCGGCCGCGCGATCAAGCGATACCGACCCGTCACCCGCAAAGCGACCAACTCCGCATCCATCACGACCTACGGTTCGCGCCAACTGCCCGCCCCGTTGCTGATGGTCTACCAGCAGTCGCTGGCAGTCGCGCAGGGCCTGGCCGAGTTCATGGCGAACGTGTGGAGCACATCCAACACGCCCCGGGTGTGGCGCCTCCCCTCGGAGCTTGGCGACGAGTATCTCGCGCACGGCATCAACCGGGATATCGGCGACAAGATCAGATTGTCGGAGGGCCAGACGGGTGTCGATGAGGCGGTGTGCATCATCCATCGACGCGACTTCGAGATCAGTCTGGACGGCCGCCTGTTCACGCTGTGGACGCTGGCGCCGGCCGACACGAGCGCGACGATGATCTGGAACGACCCTGTGGCCGGGATCTGGAACGCGAACGTATGGGGGTACGCCTGATGTTCACCAAGGTTCAGACCGCGAGGTTGCACGGTGCGCGGT
>SDBT01008891.1_pt1 | contig 16341 bp, 10 predicted proteins | sample 2277101 | NCBI WGS metagenome assembly SDBT01 (sample SAMN10404973, study PRJNA504765) | marine sediment metagenome | isolation source: marine sediment core GS10_PC15, 103 cmbsf | place: Arctic Ocean: Southern Knipovich Ridge | collected 2010 | reverse complement strand
GGTGGATGCCAACTCGGATGGTGGCGAGCCGGTAACCTGCACGCTTGATGGGGGGAGTCCGATCGTGGCCCCGGGCAGTTGGACATTGGTTGCGGAAGGGCCGCATACCATTGATTGTTCGGCTACCGATCTCTGTGGGAATGTTGGTTCAGACAGTGTGGCGATCACGGTGGACACGGTGGACCCGATCGTTACCATTGTTTCACCCCTGCCGGGTGCGTGTATTGCTTCTACGACGGTGCCGGTGGATGCCAACTCGGATGGTGGCGAGCCGGTAACCTGCACGCTTGATGGGGGCAGTCCGATCGTGGCCCCGGGCAGTTGGACATTGGTTGCGGAAGGGCCGCATACGATTAATTGTTCGGCTACCGATCTCTGTGGGAATGTTGGTTCAGACAGTGTGGCGATCACGGTGGATACAGTAGGGCCGGCAGCGCCGACGATAAGTCCGACGAGCGGGGAGTACTGTGTAGGTGAGCCGATAATTGTCACCACGGATGAGCTTGGACCGGAGAGCTGCACGACTGACGGTAGTGTACCGGACTGTGCCTCCCCGGCAGCCCCGGCGACGATAACTGTAGATATGACCTTACGGTGCATCGAGTGCGATGCCTGCCTTAATCTGGGTGCGGAGGCCTCAGAGGTCTATACGGTGGATATAGTGGCGGATCTGGGCATCACCTTTCCGGTGAGTGGAAATAGCATACCCCCTGGCATTTTAACGGTTACCGGGACTGCGGATGGCGATATCCCCTTTGTGACGGTTACCTCTGACCAGGGGCACGGACCACTCACGGGTGTTGGGGCCCTCTGGTCGGTAGGTCTGACGAATGTTCTTGTTCCTTCTATAACTATTACGGCCCAGGGGACGGATGCCTGCGGCAATTTCGACAGCGATTTGGTAACAGTGCCCGTAACAATAGTTCCACCAACTGCCGATGCGATTGTGATATCCGGGCCTACGCAGGCGATCTGTGCGACAGATATTGACATTACTCTGACCGCCCTCGGTGTGGGGGTTCCGGGCGAGGCAGCCAACATCTCCTGTAGCATAGAAGAAATAACTACAGTAAGTTATGATTGCGTTATCAGCCAGGTTGCGAGAACAAGCGGCGGAACCATCACCGAATCAGGATGTGGAACCCCAAGCCCTCCGGGTGAAGACTTGACGATGGCCTTTGATGATGACCCCATTAATACAAAATGGCTCGATTTTTGCGGCGATGATGGAACAACCTGGATATATTACCAGTATGGCGGCGGAACGCAGTATAAGATCAAAAGGTATGAGATTACGAGCGGTGATGATGCACCGGACAGAGACCCCATGGACTGGGAGTTGCAGGGAAGCAATGACGGTGTGATCTGGGATACTCTGGATACCCGGCTCGGAATACAGTTCGTTGGCCGGAACGAAACACAGGCTTTCGACATTGCCGATGCGAATGTTGCCTTGTATGAATATTACCGCCTGTGGATTACCGATATCTGGGACCCTGCTGTTGCGGTCGCCATGCAGCTTTCCGAGATTGAGCTGTATGAATGCGCTGAAATAGGGGGAAGTAGCTATACTCCCCTGCCGCCTCCCGTTGATGTCGGGTTTGGGGATTATGTGACCAATGCGAGTGTTACCTCGACCGGGCCGGTATCGATTGTTTGTGCCTATACCGGGGTCGGGGGACCGCTCACCGATGCTCATGCGATTACCTTCGTTGCTCCCGCAGTCGTCGCCAATGTTGCGCCGATGCCCGGAGAGGTGCTGGGACCGGCGGATGACCTTGATGGCAATCCGGCCAATGGTCTCCAGTTCAATGTAACGGGTACCACTGATGCCCCGGATGGCTCCATTGCTGCGATCATAATTGACGGCGTGACAGAAGCTACCCCCACGGTATCAGGGGGCTCCTTCACCGCCTCGGTGACGATGGCCGCAGGTGCCCATACCCTGGTGGAGAAGGTAACGGCGAGCTGCGGCAGTGCCAGTGTGACCAAGACGGTTACCGTAGACCTGACGCTCTATGCCGTGATTGTGGGGGATCCTTCCAGTGTAAGGATAGATACGATCACGGTTGGTACCGGAGCGAACTTCAACATAATGGTTTACGGGGCGGTATTGGTGGGAGGTGTGGTTTCACCTACCAGTCTGGGTAGCTATGACTTTAGTATCAAGCATCAGGTGGTGGGTACGCCGACGCTGACGCTTAATACCATTAATGGCAGCGGAACCGGAAACGAGTTTGACCATATCGATGGGCAAGAAATTCCTATAGATAATAATGACTCCGGGGATGGAAATGCCGCAAACTGGTTCTGGGCGATGAATGATGGCACTACGTTCGGTGCCGGTCCGCTGGGGATAGATATTCCGCTGGCAGTGCTTAATTTCACGGCCGGGGGAGTCGCCGGGACTACCACCATCTTTATCTCGGGGGTCAATGACTACCAGAGCTATGATTTTGGACCACCCCTGGATACCACGCCACTACGGACACTGACGGTGATAGTCCAGTAAGGCAATAACCTCTTACAACAAGAGGGAGCGGTTATGTTATAAGCCAGAAGGCTCATTCGAGCCTTCTGGCTTTGCTCTATATATAGAGATGGGGTTTTGCACCTTAAAATGCCGTTTTTTGTCACCAACTAAGTATTTTTGTAATACCCAAGCCCGCGATATTTCGACAGCAAGACATTTTCCCCTCCCAAAAGCTAATAAAATCAAGGTATGATAGAATAGGCGGAGTTGGTATAGTAATTGCGTAAGTAAATGAGGAAGCTTTTTTATAAGCCCAGTTAGTACGTTAGTAGGGGCCGCGTCCTGAGGAGCCCCGATGCCCATCGGGGGCGTCTCGAAGGATCGGCCCGAATCCTTCGACAAGCTCAGGACAGGTAAGGGTGGACACGGAGTTCCACCCCTACATGGCTTTGATAAAGAATCAGCCCCACTTAACTTTACACTGCTAAAAAAAGCTTTTTAGGGGATTAGAAAAAGGATGAAAAAGACTACGGGAATAAATGTTATCCTTCTGGGAGGCGTGGTTTTTCTTCTCGGGATCGGATATTATTTCTTCACCCGGGCGGTTGAAGAGGAGGTGGAGAGGCCGGAGGTTGCCATAATTTCCCCTGCTGATGGTTCAGTTGTTTCTCAGGAGGTAGGGATCATTGATATAAATATTCGCTTCAGCCCGCCTAAGGCGGGGAAGAGAGAGAGGGCCCTGAAGGTGGCTTTAAACGATATTGATATCACTTCGGATATAATAGTGGGTGGAGGCTATGCCCGGGGATGGGTGGCCGCCCGCCTGGGCCAGAATGTCCTTAAGGCGGAGGTAGACGGGGGAGAATCTGAGGCGGTTAGCAGGTTTAAGGTATCGATCAGGCCAAGTTTACCCGAGGAGTCTGCCTCAGGCGGAGAAGAGGAGACGAAGGAAGATATAACTATCGGTGAGGGAGAGCCCGAGGTGGGTGAGGGAGAACCCGAGGTGGGTAAGGGAGAGCCCGAGGCGGGTGAGGGAGAGCCCGAGGAGGGGGAAGAAGAGCCTCTACCGGAGATTGTTTTCCACCCGGGTAAGGATGATGAGACACCCCCGGCGTTCGGAGGGATTATCTTCCAGAGGGCAGCAAAACAGCAGAGCGTTGAGCCCGCAGGGGAACAAGGTGAGGTAATCAAGACAGAAGAGCCAGTGGGTGATAAGGCTCCATCCTGTCAGATGCATGTAACCATTACTTATCCTGCTGATGGAAGCGAGGTTGATAAGGTGGAGCTGCCAGTGAGGGGCATGACCTGTCCGGAGCTGTCGGTAAGACTTTATGTAAGCCTTTATCGTCACGGGAGAGAAGAGATTCTGGTTACCAGGGCTAATGCCAACGGAAGCTATGAATTCCACCGGTTGCACTTCCGGGAGGGTGACAATTCAATCAGTGTGATAGTGAGCGATGAGGCGGGCAATATTGCCCGGGCGGAGTCTAATTTTAGGGTAGAGGTTGATGGTGAGGGAGACGAGGGGGACGAAGGGGACGAGTCACCTTGCACTTCTGATATATGGATTGATTGCCCGGAGAAGCAAGCGTTCTCCGTGGGAGAGAAATTTGTCTGCGACATTAATATCTGCTTTCCCGACCGTAATTTAATGGTCTATGATATGAGGATAAAACACGATCCCGGTGTAGTTAATCTGGTAGAGGCTTCCGGTGGGGATGCCGGGGAGTTCAGCAAAGTGGTGATAAATATAAAAAATGCCGTGACAGATGGTGGTTCAGCAGTATCCCCTTTTAATGGGGTTAATAATGGGAGCACCCTTTTCGCATCCCCCAGCGGGCTGAAGATCAATGTTGCCAAGCTTACCTTCGAGGCAGTGGGAAAGGGGAGCAGTTGGCTGTCACTCCAATCTGTCGGTCTGTGGGACACTAATCTTAAGCAGGTTTCTCCTAAGGGATCCGGGCGCGAGTTGGTGAAGGTGAAGTGAAAATGCAAAAGGGTAAATCCTAAGCACTAAATCTTAAATTCTAAACAATTTCAAATTATCAAAATCCAAAATACAAAACATTACGACCTCGAAGAGAGAACATTAAGATTTGCCAGAGAAGTTATTCGGTTTACTGACAAGATTCCTAAAACATTGGCAAACCTCGAAATTATCAGGCAATTGGTGAGATCAGCAGGCTCAGTGGGAGCAAATTATATAGAAGCAAATGAGTCTTTGAGCAAAAAAGACTTTATCATGAGGATAAAAATTTGCCGTAAGGAGGCTAAGGAAACTGGTATTGGCTAAAGCTCGTTGTGACAAACAGGGATGTAATAGAAAAAGAGAAAAACAATCTTATTCAGGAAGCTACTGAGCTTACGAAGATATTTGGTGCAATCTTAGAGAAGTCAAAATAGTTTTGAATTTGGTTAATTGGGATTTTGAATTTGTTTAGGATTTAGAATTTAGGATTTAGATTTGATTATATGGATAAGATCACGGTTAATTTAGGAAAAGAGAGAAGCTACCCGGTCCTGGTTGGGTGTGGCAGTTTAGGGGAGGTGGGAGAGCAGTTTGTCCGCCTCAAAGAGAATGCTGAGAGGGTCTTTATCATCAGCAGTCCCAGGATCTATGGGCTCTACGGCGAGCTTATCTCGAAAAGTTTCCGAAAAGCCGGATTTAAAGTAGGAGTCGGCTTATTTCCTGACGGCGAAAGAAATAAATCTCTAAAGAGCTATACTAAGATACTGGCCAAACTGGTTGAATTTGCCAACTTATCCTACGGTGCAAACGGGTCGGGCGGGATTATAATTGCCAATCTGGGAGGCGGGGTTGTCGGAGATTTGGGGGGCTTTGTGGCGGCTACTTTTAATCGGGGTGGCAGTTCGGCCAAGGTTGACTATGTTCAGATCCCCACCACCTTGCTGGGATTCGTTGATTGCGGGATCGGCGGAAAGGTCGGGGTGAATTTCCCCCGGGGAAAAGCAGTAATTAAGAACCTAATTGGTCAATTTTATCAGCCCCGGCTGGTTTATGCGGATCTCGATGTCCTTCGGACCCTGCCCAGGAGGGAGCTAAGATCAGGACTGGCAGAGGTCATCAAGCATGGGGTAATCAAGGACAAGGCACTCTTTGGATACCTGGAAGGACATCATCGCGATATCTTTTCTCTCGACCACGAGGCAATCAGACATATTGTCAAGAGGTCCTATAATATAAAGGCAAGGATTGTGGAGAAAGACGAGCGGGACCGGAAAGGGATCCGGGCCGTTTTAAACTATGGCCACACCATCGGCCACGCTATCGAGGGCGCCAATCTGCAATATAAGCACGGGGAGGCGGTGGCTATCGGTATGGTCTGTGCGGCCGAGATCGCCCGTGAATTGGGAATATTCCCCGGGGAGGGGGTTAAAAGGATAGAGGAGCTTATCGGTAGGGTCGGCCTGCCGGTCAGGGCAAGGGATTGTAATATTAATGATATTTTGGAGCTCTTGAAGCGGGACAAGAAGGTAGTAAACGGGATAAACAGGTATGTCCTGCCCACCGAGATCGGCAGGGTGATAGTAAAGCAAGGGGTGGATAAGGGTATTATTAGGAAGGTTATCAAGGGGAGATTGGATTAGCCGCCTTAGGCGGAGATCCGCCTAAGGCGAATTGTAAATTGAAGATTGTAAAATGCAAATTGCAAATGATTGAATTAGTAGGGGCCGATGTCCCTGTCGGCCCGACCTGTCCTGAGCGCAGTCGAAGGAGTGGGGGTGAACAATTGCAACCAGGAATCTCTAATAAAATCCCCCTCACCTCATTCCTCTCCCCGGTGGGGAGAGGAGGTTTATTGAAAAAATTTCCTTAAAGGAAGGTTTTTCAACAGCCCCGCCGACCTCTGTGTCGGCCCGACATGTCCTGAGCCCCGATGGGCATCGGGGTCGAAGGGATAAGGGCGGACACGGAGTTCCGCCCCTACAATGGAGGCATCAAAAAGGTAATAAGGGCGGACACGGAGTTCCGCCCCTACGATGGAGGCATCAAAAAGGTAATAAGGGCGGACACGGAGTTCCGCCCCTACGACGGAGGCATCAAAAAGGTAATAAGGGCGGACACGGAGTTCCGCCCCTACAAACTGCCTTCGGCGAGCTAAAAAAAATTCAAAAAATGCTTGACAAACGGAAAAACTTATTTTACAATAGAACTGTTTTTGAAATCGCCAGGGGCCTTGAAAATAGGCCCCCACGAGGCGTTTATATATGCTAATTATCTAAACAGGAAAGGAGGTGAAATAGGGAATAAGTGGTTTATTTGTGGCGTGGATTTATACCTTAAGGAATCATTCTTATTATCTTAAAGGAGGACTAAAATGAGTATTAAATTTAAAGGAGGGATGGCGGCAGCCGCTTTTCTCTTGGTGGCCCTTCTGGCTATTGCCCCGAAGGCGAGTGCGGGTGACCTGATGTATGGTGACGCGACTTTGACTGGTTCACCAGTTGATGGAGCCGATCTTGGGTTAGTTCAGCAGTGTGTGAGCGGCTTCGCTGCCTGTCCGGGGAATGCTGATGCCACGGGGAATGACTGTAAGATAGCGGCTTCCGATGTATTTGCCCTCCAGCGGTTTTTGGTTATTTCCGATCTGCCTGGCGGCTTACCGGCCAGGAACCCGGGAGTCGGCTCGGGCTGCTGGGCAGTGGGCCTCACTGGGCCAGCAGTAGTTAACGTCGAAACTGGTGCCAGCACCACAGTGCCAGCAACTCTCAGCATTAATGTTGCCGCTCCGCGGGGAGGGCTGGATTGTGCGGGAGTAGTGGTGGATTTCGCAATCGTCAGTCAACCTGGCGGTTGCTCGCTTTCTGCTTCCAGTGCGGTTACCGATGCCGCTTGCAATGTAACGGTTACTCTGAATGCAGGCGGAACTCTGGGGCTAGGGGAAATAAGCGCAGAGGTTAATCTCGTGGACTCAAATAGCATTTCATTGAACGTGGTTGGTGTACCAGGTAACATCCCGTTTAATGTGGGAGCGGCGGGATGCAATATCACTGGCGTCGCGCCTGCTACCGGATGTGCCCTGGATGATGTGACCATTGATGGTAATGGCTTTGGGCCTAGTACGGGGACGGTAGTATTTGGTGCAATCCCGGCAAATGTTATTTCCTGGAATGATACTACTATCGTGGTCGATGCTCCGGGTGGGAACTATGCTTTGGTGACGGTAACACCCCCGGCGGCCGCTTCCTGCAACTGGGCCGATGCTTATTCCTATGACGGTACTGCGCCGCTTGCGCCGACGATAAGCCCGGCGAGTGGGGAACATTGTCTTGGTACTACGATAACGGTAGTCACGGCTGAGGCTGGACCGGAGCACTGCACGACTGATGCGAGTCCCCCTGACTGCACCGACCCGGGTGCCCCGGCGACGTTAACCGTCGATATAAACTTGCGGTGCATTGAGTGCGACGCCTGCGGTAACCCAAGTCTGGTTACGCCGAGGGACTACACGGTGGATGTAACTGACCCGACCGCAACGATCAATGTTCCGGCTGAAGGCGCAGATGTCACGACCCCGGTAACTTCCGACATTGTCTGTAGTGAGACGGGTACCTGCCAAGAGCAGTATGACGCATTGGGTTGGCAGGTCTGTGGGACTTCTACACCTTTGATCAATGGTGCTCACACGATTGAGGCGTACTGCACAGATACCTGCGGGAATATCGGACCTACCACTTTGCACAACTTTAATGTGATAGACTGCTATTGTCCGGTGGTTGGTGCACCGAGTGTAATCCAGTCGCTTCCGAGGAATGGTCCAGGCAATCTGCCGCCGGATTCGGTTACCGGGAATATGCCGGTGGATGCCTATCTGAAGTTCGTTTACGATCAGGATGTAGATATCAGCGGTGCCAGCGCAAACATGGGTTCTCTGGCTCTTGAGACTACCACTTGCACTAACGATACCGTGGTCTGGAGTGCTACCCTTGCCTATGAGACCAGTTATGATGGGGTTGGGCCGAACCCCCCCCCGCTGAGTATCACCGGAGTGGTTGACTGTGATGAATCCCTTGCGGCACCGGACATCAACCTCAGCCTGCGGACGGCCCGGAATGTGGTCTATGCGGCCGCCGCCGCCGATCGGCGGGCCCAGAGCGGTGAGGGATTCCTCGACGGCTCCCTGCAGGTTATGGTGATTGATGATATGGACGGGACGGTGATTGCCGATGCGGTGGTCCAGATCAATAACACGGTGACCGTGGATGATCCCGGCTGGGTGAATGATGTTTACTATACCGATGCTGGTGGACAGGTTATGTTTGGGTTGGGTCCCGTAACACTGAACCAGCCGATAACGATCACGGTAATGGCTCCTCAGTATCAGTATCTGACCTGGTACGAGCAGGATGCCCGGGAGGTGATCCTTGGGCTCCGGCACCGGGGTGAAGGGATTGCCGCTCAGCAGGAAACCTATATTATTGGAGATATGGATCCGGCGGGCCTTAACAATGGCATTCACCCGCGGATAATGAACCGGCAAGGTGATGCCTTTGCCAACCCGATCAGGTTAGGCATAGCCTCTTTAGGCTTCCACAAGCGGACGATGAGCACCCTGGCCACTGAGGACATACTCGGCCCTAATGTGCATCATCTATTGGAGATCGATACACCGCCTCTAAGTCCTCCAAGCTTAATGGATGCGGCGATCCCCTCTAACATCTTTCTTTCGGACATGGTTATCGGCAGAAATGATATGCCCGGGGGTTTTGAGGCAAAAACCTTTTTCCGGGTGAAGACTGAACGAACCGGGAATGTATATGTCAATATCATTGGGGCAACGGCCAATATCCAGGATATAAGTTTACCCGATTTGTTAGGCGGAAGCGCTGATCTGATAGATGTTCTTACCGCCGCGAAACTCACCGCGACTTGTTGTGATATCGTGAGGGTAAATATCCTGGGTGGAGCAGCTTGCCGCACCTATATTATGGATACCACCAATCGTGGGGTTACTCAGGATCCGATGGGTGGAGGTGGATGCACCAATATTGGCTTCAGCGGGGTGCGGATGGCCATAGATCATTATTCATTTGGCTGGAACGGCCAGGGACAGACGGGAGCAGTAACCTGGACTGAGCCTGGGTTTACCTTCGCCCGGGCGCTCAGGGTAAACATGTCCAACTGGCCCGACGACCCGGATATACCGGAGAACTACTATGCCCGGTTAAAGTGCACGGATCATAATAATAACCCGGCCCCGTGCGTAATACCCGTTCTGCAGTTTGCTCTCCTGCGGATGGATGATGGAACTGAATTAGGGGTTGGCCTGAGTATGGTAAACTTTGAATTCGGTGGGGTTGCCAACAAGCTGTTCGGGTTTCCGGATCTGGCACAATTAGAGACCGATCTTTTTGGGGCTCCTAACGGGTCGCTCGAGATTGGTGCTGCGGCCGCTGCCTTCAGCTGGGAGACCAGGTTTAATCTCTCAACCGGGAGGAATCTGGTGAACAATCCTGATCCCTACGGGCAATGCACCTCTGGTCCCTGCTATCAGGATGGGACCCCGGAGTGGATGCAGTGGGTATACGGGAATAAGCCGGTGGATCCGGGAGTTGCCGGGCGGGATGATACGGGTAATCCCGCAGTTCCTGGGGTTAATGACCTGGTAAACCGGCTCTTTGAGGTCCCGGAATTAATCGGGTCTGATAGTGGGACTCATCCTGATCCCACTTTTAACAGCGATCTGCTGATGGCGAGGCTGATAGATATGAACGATGCTGCTACTTGTCTGGATTCCTCATTCCTCCAGGCTGTGACTTATATTAGTGGAACTATTGGAATTTGGAGCAATGAAGCGATTGACAATTCGATCTGGACATTCTATGCTCCAACAAAGCTCGTGCCGGGCACGATAAAGATCCATCTGCCCCGGGTTCCGACGGTTTTTGATATCGATGCTCTGCCGTTTTTAGCTACACCTGGTTCGGCTTACACCTTCGAGACTCAGGCGGAGACCGGAGTTCCCAATGGTTTCGAGTTATCATGGGTACATAATGCGATCAATCTGCCGACTACCGCGAATATCAATAATCTTGTGGAGCGGGATGCGATGATGTATGATGTTGACGATCTCAGTCAGAACCGTCAGCAGTTCATCTTCCAGAGACCATAAGGCAGTTGAGATAGCTTAGAGGAGTGGCCAATAAGGGCGGAGATTACGATCTCCGCCCTTTTTTTATGCCTGGTTATTTAACCACGAAGGACACTAAATAAACCACGAATTTCACGAATTACACTAAAATAACCACGAATTTCACGAATTACACTAAAAGAACTCTCTGGACTCCGATCCAGCAGGCATCGGAGCACGAATTTCACGAATTACACTAAAAGAACCACGAATTACCCACCTACGCCAAGGCTTCGGTGGGCAGGCACGAAGGACACTAAATAAACCACGAATTGCACGAATTTTTTTAATTAATTGATCGAGCCTGATTTGGTTTTAAAACAGGGCGGAGAATGCTTAATAGGGTGCTTCGCCCTTTTTTTATGCCTGATCATTGATTTTTTGGGTATTTTTGGGTAATATAAAGTAGGGGCCGACCTCCGTGTCGGCCCGGGAAAGGGCGGACAATGTAGAGAGGCCGATGTCCCTGTCGGCCCGGGAAAGGGCGAAAGAGGGCGGACACGGAGTTCCGCCCCTACGATTGAGGGACTAAGAGGGCGGGCACAGAGTTCCGCCCCTACGATGGAGAAATCATACAAATGCAAAAATGGCCAGACCTTGAAAAACGGAGGAAAACTCTCAGATTAAAAAATTTCGACTATAGCAATCCAAACTATGTTTATTTTCTTACTGTATCCGCCCGGGTATCAGAGGCCCCCTTTATAATAAAAGATCTGGCAGAGGAGGTAATGAGTTCATTATTATTTCTTGGAAATAATAAAAGAGTGTTTCTTTACTGCTACTGCCTTATGCCGGATCATCTCCATCTGGTTCTTTCACCCGCTAATTCTTCAGGGAGCGTTTCAAAGACAATCCAAGATTTTAAAAGTTATACTACAAGAATTGGATGGAAATATGGAATTAGTGGAAAGTTGTGGCAGAGGAATTTTTATGATCATATTGCCAGAAGAGATGAGGATTTATTGAAGATCTGTGAATATATTCTGGCAAATCCTGTTAGAAAAAGATTAGTAGAAAATCACCAAGAATGGAGGTATTCAGGTATGCCTGACCCATTGCCAGTGTAATGTAGGGGCCGACGTCCCTGTCGGCCCGGGAAAGGGCGGAAACGGAGTTCCGCCCCTACGATGGAATTAAGAGGGCGGACACGGAGTTCCGCCCCTACGATATTTAGGAAGATTGGAGCAATGTCAACCAACGAGGAGAAGGCAGGAGTAAAACTTTCCGTGGTGGTTCCTTTCTATAACGAGGAGCAGAGTGTGGGGGAGATCTACCGGCGACTGAAGTCCGCCTTGGACGGAATGGATTATGAACTGATCTTCGTTGATGATGGAAGCAGCGATGGGACCTATCAGGCCCTGCGGGAGGTTTGGGAGAAGGATAGGGGAAAGGTAAGGGTCATCAGGCTGCGGAGGAACTTCGGTCAGACGGCAGCCCTCCAGGCCGGCTTTGATAAGGCCCGGGGCGAGGTGATTGTTACCCTGGACGGCGATCTCCAGAACGATCCCGGGGATATACCCAGGCTGTTAAAGAAGATGGAGGAAGGATACGATCTCGTGAGCGGCTGGAGAAGGAAGAGGGAGGATCCTCTATTTTCTCGCCGGATCCCTTCATTTCTGGCAAACCGGCTTATCTCATTCCTTACCGGGGTGAGACTTCATGATTTCGGATGCACCCTGAAGGCATACCGGAGCGAGATCATCAAGCAGATCGACCTCTACGGGGAGATGCACCGTCTGATTCCGGTTCTGGCAAGCTGGATGGGGGCAAGGATCGCCGAGATGGAGGTAAGCCATCGGCGCCGATTATGGGGAAGATCAAAATACTCGATTTCCCGGACCCTCACGGTAGTGCTGGACCTGATTACCTTGAAATTTTTCTTAAGCTACTTTACCCGACCGATCCATATCTTCGGCCTCGGGGGGGTTGTCTGCCTCGGCTTGAGCCTGATCGCGGGGGCAATCCTGATCTTTATGAAGCTTTACCAGGGGGTGGATATGACGGGGAATCCCCTTCTTTTTCTTACGATTATTCTGATCATAGTCGGGATTCAGTTCATTGTCCTGGGGCTGCTGGGGGAGGTAGGGGTGCGGACCTATTATGAATCCCAGAAGAAGTCGATATACCTGGTGAAGGAAGAACTGTAACCACTAATTACACGAAAGGAACCACGAATTTCACGAAAGGAACCACGAATTTCACGAAATAAACCACGAATTACCCAGCTACGCCAAGGCTTCGGTGGGCAGGCACGAAGGACACTAAATAAACCACGAATTACACGAATTACACTAAAATAAACCACGAATTACCCACCTACGCCAAGGCTTCGGTGGGCAGGCACGAAGGACACTAAATTAACCACGAATTACACTAAAATAAACCACGAATTACACGAAATAAACCACGAATTTCACGAAATTAAAACAAATTAAATTCGTGGTTAAATAAGGAAAAATGGAAAAGGATAAGGTAATTTATAAGGAGCTGTCGTTCAAGATTATTGGTGCAGCGATGGAAGTTCATAAAGAATTAGGTTGTGGATTTTTTGAGTCGGTTTATGATGAGGTATTTGGCTGTGAATTGAAGAAAATCGGACTGGAGTATGATTATCAAAAGGAACTGAGGATAAAATATAAAAATCGTATTTTAAAGAAAGCTTTCTTTGCTGATTATGTGGTTGAGAATAAGGTGATTATTGAGAATAAAGCAGTGAAAAGGTTGACCGAGGTTGAACAGGCACAGATGCAAAAATTACCTTAAGGCTACTGGTTACAAGCTTGGAATGATAATAAATTATGGTGCAACTTCCCTGGAGTATAAACGAGTTGTTAAATAAAACATATTTCGTGTAATTCGTGGTTACCTTCGTGTAATTCGTGGTTTGGTTAAATATGCGGGTTTGTTACTTTGGAGCCTATGAGCGGAATTATCCCCGGAATCGGGTGATCATCGAGGGACTGAGAGGGGCCGGGGTTGAGGTGATCGAATGCCACCGGCCGCTCTGGGAGCTTACCCGGGACAAAAGCAGGGGGTATCTAAGCACCGGTTCCCTGCTCCGGCTGAGCGGGGAGGTGCTCAAGGTATATTTGAGGCTCATCAGGGATTATTTGAGGGTCGGAGGACATGATCTTATTATGGTGGGCTATATCGGGCAGTTGGATATGCTCCTGATCAGGATGCTTACTATCTTACGGAGGAAGCCCATTGTCTTCAATCCTCTGATCTCCCTTTACGATACCCTGGTGGAGGATCGGGGCCGGGTGAGGGCAGGTTCCCTGAGGTCGAGGGTTCTGTTTCTCCTGGATAAGTGGTCCTGCCGCCTGTCGGATCTAATTGTGCTGGATACCCAGGGGCAGATTAGATACTTCAATAAGAGTTTCGGGATCCCGCTCAAAAGGTTTCGCCGCCTCTGGGTAGGGGCGGAGGAGAGGGTGTTTTCTCCGGGGGATAAGAATGTAGGGGCCGACGTCTCTGTCGGCCTGAGTAAGGGCGGACACAGAGGTCCGCCCCTACAAGGGGAAAGGATAAGGGCGGACACTGAGGTCCGCCCCTACAATGAAAATTGCAAAATAAAAAGTGAGATGAAGGAGTTTCGGGTGCTTTTCTACGGGAAGCTCAGCCCCCTGCACGGGATAATCAGGATAATCGAGGCAGCCGGGATACTTAAGGACGATAATGTTCGCTTTACTATTATCGGCAGCGGGCAGCTCTCGGAGGAGGTTCGTGAGTTGGCCGAGGGAATGAAACTAAAGCAAGTCGATTTTGTCGACTGGGTGGAGTATCAGGGCCTTCCCGAGCGGATTAAAGAAGCGGATGTTTGCCTGGGGGTCTTTGGCGATGGGGAGAAGGCCGGGAGGGTGATCCCGAATAAGGTTTTCCAGGCACTGGCAATGGGGAAGCCGGTTATCAGTGGAGATTCGCCGGGGGCAAGGGAACTGTTGACCCACGGGAGGGATGCCTGGCTCTGTGAGCGGGGAAGCGCGGAGGCAATTGCGGAAGCAATCCTTAAGTTAAAGGGGGATAGCGAGCTGCGTCGCAGAATAGGGCAGGAGGGGAGGAGACTTTTTCTTGAAAGGTGCTCTACCGAGGTTCTGGGCAGGGAGGTGAAAGAGATCTTGGAAGATATGCTTACCACAAACTGGGGGTGATCTTTTAGTGGTTGGTAAAACTCTGCAAGATATTGGTTGGGTCAAACGGTTGTGGTTGCGCAGCTAGTATCGGGATTCGTAAAGCGGTTGGGGGAACACCCCCACCTTAATCCTCCCCCATCAAGGGGGAGGAAATTTGAAATTAGACAACCTCTATTCCCCTCCCTTGGTGGGAGGGGTTAGGTGAGGGGGAACATAACCTAGTGACGAAAGACGAAACGAGCCCCGTAGAAATAAGTTGCTAAGTGTGATTATCTTCGATATATATTGAGAATTTTTCACGGGGCGAGCAGCGCAACCGAATAACGAGTAACCAATGGGGATATGGTCAAACAAATATATGGCTTGAATTATCAACTAAAATAGGTTCACTACCAAGTATGAAGGTGGCGGTGATTATTCCCAATTATGACGGCAGGCAGTTTTTGCCGGGATGCCTGAATGCCCTTGGGCAGATGGGCTTCAAGGATTTTACCACCATTGTGGTGGATAATGGGTCGACCGATGGCTCGGTGGATTTTCTTAAGGAACATTATCCCCGGGTCAGGGTGATCGAGTTTACGGAGAACCGGGGATTCAGCGCGGCGGTCAACGAAGGGATCAGGCAGTCGCAAGGGGACTATGTAGCCCTGCTCAATAACGATATGGAGGTGGAGGAGGGCTGGCTGGGAGAGCTGGTCGGGGTCCTGGAGCGAAGCGGTCCCGAGGTGGGGAGCTGTGTGGGAAAGATCCTCTATTTTGACCGGAGGGAACGGATTGACTCGGCCGGCGATTGTTTTACCCGGGCAGGCTTCAATTTTAAAAGGGGCTGGCAGCAGAGGGATCAGGGGCAGTTTGATCGCCCGGAAAGGGTATTCGGGGCCTGTGCGGGAGCGGCCCTTTACCGGCGGGCAATGTTAGAGGAGTTAGGGGGGTTCGATGAGGATTTTTTTGCCTACCTGGAGGATGTGGACTTGAGCTTCCGGGCGCAACTGAGGGGTTACGGGTGCCAGTATGTTCCGCCGGCGGTAGCCTATCACCATTTTGCCGGAACCTCCTCGCGGATGGGCGATTTCTCGATCTACCAGACCCAGAAGAATCTGGTGAGCCTGCTGGTCAAGGATATGCCGACAGGGTTGCTTATCCGGTACTCACCCAGCATCTTCGGCTTTCTTCTGATCTCTGCCCTCTATTATCTGCTTCGGGGCAAGGGAGGTCCTTTCATCAGGGGAAGGATTGACGGGCTAAAAGAGATAAAGAAGATGCTTGAAAAGCGTCGGGAGATCCAGGGCTCGATCCGGGTGCCGGGGGCTCAGATCGCCGGGCTGCTGGAGAAAAGGTGGCTGAGGATACGGTTGAGAGCAGCCCGGGCAAAGAGAATGTAAAATTTAACCACGAATTTCACGAATTACACTAAAATAACCACGAATTTCACGAATTACACGAAACAAACCACGAATTTCACGAATTACACGAAATAAACCAAGAATAACACTAAGTTTAACCACGAATTACACGAAGGACACTAAAATAAACCACGAATTACACGAAATAAACCAAGAATAACACTAAGTTTAACCACGAA
>SDBT01008890.1_pt1 | contig 16341 bp, 16 predicted proteins | sample 2277101 | NCBI WGS metagenome assembly SDBT01 (sample SAMN10404973, study PRJNA504765) | marine sediment metagenome | isolation source: marine sediment core GS10_PC15, 103 cmbsf | place: Arctic Ocean: Southern Knipovich Ridge | collected 2010 | reverse complement strand
AAATAATTTCTAAATATTTCGGGGCGTGGCGCAGCCCGGTTAGCGTGCTTGACTGGGGGTCAAGAGGTCGCGAGTTCAAATCTCGCCGCCCCGACGGTATTTAACGATTTTATTAACAAAGAGTTAGGAGAATAGGGTAGAATCTTCTAACTCTTGTTATATAAGCACATATCATTCATTTCGCACCGTTTCGCATCGTTTAGCATCGCGAAAATGTGGATACCTGCGGGATACCGATTTTTCAGTGCACCCACCCATGCCTTTGGAAGGCGGGTGGTGTTTATTATATATAAAGCACTCTTGCACACCACAGGTATAAAATATACTCTAAATAGAGTATAAATAGATTAATATTGATAAATAGACCACATTATCGTATTATGTCATACTAATATATACGAATTATAGTGTTTTTGCGCCTTATTGATACTCTAAAAACAGTAAATCAATAATATTTAGTACACTGCGAGGTTTTTAATGAGAGTAGCATTTCTTAACAAGGGTATTCAATTCATTCAAATTTGTGTATATTTCCCAAAATTATTCCATTCAATATTTCATAAACCAATGGAGATTAGTATGAAAAATAGTTTATTAGTAATTGCAATAATAACTCTCATTTTTAATGTATCTTGTAAAAAGAACACAACTTCTTCTACAAACACTGCACCCGTAGCTACGTTCACAATTACTCCTTCATCTGGTGGCACTACGGCAACAGTATTTGCTTTTGATGCTAGTAATTGTACAGATAATGAGGATGCTAATTCAGAATTGCAAGTTAGATGGGATTGGGAGAATGATGGCACATATGATACTAATTACAGCACAACTAAGACAGCTAATCATCAGTATAGCACAGTTGGAACATATACAGTTAAACTTGAAGTAAATGATAACGAAGGATTAATTGATACAACTAATAATATAGTTACAGTATATACGGGAACAGTAACTGATATTGATGGCAATATATATAACACAATACAGATAGGAAACCAACTTTGGATAGCAGAAAATCTAAAGGTGACTCACTATAATAACGGCGAACCGATATCCAATGTAATAGATGGTACAGAATGGATTAACCTCTCCACAGATGCATATTGCAGTTATGATAATAGTGACAACAATATAGATACTTACGGTCTGTTATATAATTGGTACGCTGTAGATGATTCTCGTAGTTTAGCACCTGCCGGCTGGCATATACCTACAGATGAGGAATGGAAAGAGTTAGAAATGTATTTAGGAATGAGCCAATCAGAGGCTGATGGAAACGGTTTGCGTGGTACAGATGAAGGTGGTAAGCTTAAAGGAACAACATATTGGAACATGCCTAACACCGGAGCTACAAATGAAAGTGGTTTTTCTGCTCTTCCGGGCGGGGTTCGTAGCGAAGGCGGGCGATGTTACTTTATGGGTAGCTTAGCTACCTTTTGGTCAACAACAGAGAGCAGTAGTTCAAACGCCTGGTCTCGCTACCTGGATAGAGGTGATTCAGAAGTTAGCCGTGACAACGGCTATAAGCAACTTGGTTTTAGCGTACGTTGTCTCAGCGATTAGTTTTGCTGAAAATCTCGATGTGCTTGCGCAGTCAGGATGACGGAGCCATTTGACGCAGATGTAAATGTGGACGGGGAAGACGTATCGTTAACTGTAACAGGAGCCCCAACTGGACCAATGCAAACAATGGTTGTTGATATAAAATCTGAAGATGATAATAACACATTTAATTGTTCGAATATGAATGGTGTAATTCCTGTAGCTATACTTACAATTGATGATTTTGATGCAACAAGTATAGATCATTCTACAGTGCGATTTGGTAAATATGGTAATGAGGCTGCAGAAATCCATGTTAAGAAAACTGGTGAAGTTGATAAAGGCGCATCGTTTTACTTCTCCTTACCAAACAAATAAAATAAAAAAATTAAAGTCGCATTGTGGATACAGGCGGGATACCAATCCTTATTCCTCGTCAATAAAGCACTTAACCTCTGGTCAAGAGGTCGTCAATCGTTGTGGTTGGAATAATTAATTAATAAACCCACCCATGCGTTTGGTAGGTATAGGTTGTATATTATATATATAGTACATTTGCACACCACTTAATAATTATTGTAGGATAATAGGATTATTAAGTAGTATTTGCCTACGGTAATCCAATGAAATCCTTAACTATCTGCTGTAGGAGACTAATGCAGATATATTTTCATTATAGGGGGAGTGTAAAATACTTTCCTATTTCTGTATTCTTTCCACAACAATTCCTTATCGATACTTCATTAACAAAAAGGAGGTTATTATGAGCAAATCAAGAGTGCTTGCAATAGTAATTGGAATTATGTTATTTATTTCATATCAAGGTTTTGGACAAAATATAGCAGATGAGGTTGATAAGATGATGCTACAATATCATGATTATGGTCAATTTAATGGTACTGTACTTGTTGCTGAAAGTGGAAAAGTAATATTCAAAAAAGGATATGGTTTTGCAAATATGGACTGGGATATTCCAAATAAGCCAGACACTAAATTTAAATTAGCATCAATCACTAAGCAGTTTACAGCAATGTTAACAATGCAATTAGTACAAGAAGGAAAAGTTGAATTGGATGAAAAAATAACCGTTTATTTGCCTAGCTATCGTAAGGATACTGGTGGCAAAGTAACTATTCATCATCTCTTGACACACACTTCTGGTATTCCGTCATATACAAATCTGCCTGGATTTTGGTCGGATTCTACTCGCAATCATTATGAGATGGATTATATGGTTGAGAATTTGTGCAGTGGAGATTTGGAATTTGAACCGGGTTCTGAGTATAAATATAATAATACAGGTTATGTCTTACTAGCGGTTATAATTGAAAACGTAACTAAAAAATCATTTGAAGAGAATTTACAAGAAAGAATTTTTAGCCCTCTTAAAATGACTAGTTCAGGGGTAGTTAGAAATGGAAGGATACTCGATAATAGAGCAAGTGGATATATAAAGCAGGGTGACGAATATGTAACTGCACCATATTTATATATGCTAAATGCTTTTGGAGCTGGTGACATGTATTCTACGGTTGAAGACCTTTATATATGGGACCGAGCTTTATATACAAAAAAATTACTTTCAGAGAAAAATAAAAAAATAATGTTTACGCCATTCCTAGATAATTATGCATACGGTTGGGGTGTTACTAAAGTTGCACTTGGAGAGTCAACCGATAGCGTTGCAGTAGTCTGGCATAGCGGTGGAATCCCTGGTTTCAATACTGAGATTTTTAGATTAATAAATGATAAACATTTAATTGTTGTTTTAAATAACACGGGTCGTACTGATACCGAGGGAATTTTAATGGCAATAACAAACATATTATATGATATGCCATATGAATTACCAAAGATATCTATAGCTGAGACTATAGGTGAAACAATTTTAAATAGTGATGTTGAATCAGCAATAGAACAATATCATAAATTAAAATCCAACAATGAAAATGAATACAATTTTGTTGAATCCCAGTTAAACATTCTGGGCTATCAACTGTTAGGAATGGATAGAGTAAAAGATGCAATAGAAATATTTAAGCTAAATATTGAAGAATACCCTGAAGCATTTAATCCGTATGACAGCTTAGGTGAAGCATATATGATTGACGGACAAAATGATTTAGCTATAAAGAATTATGCCAAATCTCTTGAGATAAATCCTAAAAACACTGGAGCTATAAATATGTTAGGAAAGATTATTCAAGCTAAAGAGTAGAGACAATGAAGAAATTACTTATTATTATTATATCACTCTATGAAGCTGGACATATGATGTATACTCATCAGCCTGATAGAATTAAATTATCTAATGACATCAGAATGTTCTTATCAGAATAAAAGTAAAAGTCAATCACTTCAAATTATGGTAAATAATAATCTAAGGAACAAGCAAGTGCAAACTGAATTGTGAAAAGATTAGTTGGCTTCAATAGTATCTTTTATGGAGGAATTAGAGATGATAAAATCAATAACATTATTAACGATAACTGTGCTATTACTATTTGTTTCCTGTAATAACAAAACAAAACAAATTAAATCAAAAAATACCATTAACGCAACCTTCAACCAGGTGTTAGAGGATTATTACCAAGATGGTTTAAGATTACAACCTTTATCTGCTACTTACATTGGTGACAATCGATATAATAACAAATTTCCAAATACTTTATCGGATGAATACAAATCAGAATTAAAAGACTATTATTCCAATTATTTAGAAGTAGTATCTCACTTTAATGATGAGGATTTGTCTGAAAGTGAAAAACTCAGTAAGGCTGTGCTCAAATGGGAATGTGATATAAATTTAAGTCGATTAACATTTAGACAAGACCTTTTACCAATAGACCAAATGTGGTCAGTCAATTTAACAATGGGTCAATTAGGAAGTGGTGCGAGTGCTCAACCTTTTAACACTGTTGATGATTATAATAATTGGTTGCAACGATTAGATGAATATCTAATATGGATGTCTTATGCGGAAACCAGGATGAAAGAAGGAATAGAATTGGGTTATGTACTTCCTAAATCATTAATTATTAAAGTTCTACCACAACTTGAGGCAGTTGCTAATGACAATCTTGACCAAAACTTATTTTATAATCCAGTAAAGAATTTTCCAGAAAATTTTTCCGAAAGCGATAAAAAACAACTCACTATATCATACACTAAAATGCTCAAGGAGAAATTAATTCCATCGTACAAAAGTTTACACAAATTTATGAGCACAGACTATCTTAATGCAGGAAGAGAGACAAGCGGCTTCGATGATATACCTAATGGTAAAGAGTACTATGACTATCAGATTAAATTCTACACAACTACTAATATGACTGCAGATGAGATACATCAGCTGGGTTTAAAAGAAGTGGCACGAATATTATCAGAGATGGAAAAAGTGAAAGCAGAAGTTGGATTTAAAAACGATTTAAAGTCATTTTTCGATTATGTAAGGAATAATAAGGAGCTAATGCCTTTTACAGAACCTCAACAAGTTATAGATAATTTTAATAAAATACATGAAACAATGAAACCTCAAATTGATGAACTATTTGACCTAACACCTAATACAGTTTTTGAAGTAAGGCGAACTGAGACATTTAGGGAAAAGTCTGCAAGTGCAGAATATAATAGTGGATCGTTGGATGGTACTCGTCCAGGTATTTTTTATGTACCAATACCAAATGCTACAGAATATAATTCTTTCTCAGATGAATCATTATTTTTACATGAAGCAATTCCTGGACATCATTATCAAATATCATTAACTCAAGAGAATGAAAACCTTCCGAATTTTAGAAAAACCATGTGGAACAGTGGCTATGGTGAAGGTTGGGCATTATATACTGAATCACTTGGTAAAGAATTAGGACTATTTACTGACCCCTATCAATATTTTGGTATGTTAAGTGCAGAAATGCACAGGGCTATTCGGTTAGTAGTAGATACCGGAATTCATACAAAAGATTGGACCAGAGAAGAAGCCATACAATATTCTTTAGATAACGGAGCCGAGTCAGAAGCAGGTATAATCTCTGAAATTGAACGGTATATGGCAAATCCTGGCCAAGCCTTATCCTATAAAATTGGCCAATTAACAATCAGAGAATTACGTACTAAAGCCGAAAATGTACTTGGTGATAAATTTGACATTCGCCAATTCCATAATCAAGTATTGGAAAGCGGTGCTATACCATTAGCAATTTTGGAAGAAAAAATAAGTAATTGGATAGCTACATATAATTAATATCCACAATTCTTCTATAAAACATATTTTTGGATACAGATGGGATACCAATCTTTATTTATCCTCGATAACGCACTTGACGCAGAGTCAAGCGACCGCAATATGTAGTGAGTTATAAAATTTAATTAAAGTACACCACCCACCCACGCCTTTGGTAGGCGGGGGTGTTATTAATATATATAGCACGCTTCACACTGCATGGAAATTTTCTACGGTTTTGACACTTCTAACCTTCAGTTGCACTATTATACAGACTAAAATATTGATAAAAATAGTCAGATACTATTTTCAATTTATTTTCTTGAAGGGTGTTGACAACTGTGTTAATATAAAGTAGAGTTTTATTGAATATTCAATTAATTAAAATGATGAGTTTTGCAACTCAATTATAAATTAGGCGATAATCCGATATAAATGTTCAATTAAAAAGGAGGTGTGAATGAATATCTACTGCGGTAATTTGTCAAGCGATGTCACCGAAGAGGATTTACGAGAGGCCTTTGAGGCATTCGGGCAGGTCGCATCTATCACAATTATCAAGGACAAGTTTAGTGGCGTACCAAGAGGATTCGGATTTGTGGAGATGCCTGCTAAAGCTGAAGGGCAGTCTGCAATCGATAGTCTAAATGACAAAGAACTAAAAGGAAAAGCAATTAAAGTCAATGAGGCTCGCCCTCGTGGTGAAGGCCGTCGAAGTGGAGGTCAGCGCTTCTAGAAAGCCGCATTCTGATATACTAGAGTCATTGTAGAACTTAGCCTAACAAACGGCTGTCCGGTAATTCCGCTGTGCACCAAAAAGCAGGTGAAACTGAACGTTATATCGTATGCTATTTATTGACCAGATAAATAGTATGTCAAAGTGATTCAAAAATAACAAATCATTATACTCAGCTACGCCACCCACGACATTGGTAGGCGGGGGCTGTTTATTATATATAGACCACGCTTGCACACCGCAGGGGAATTTTTCAACTGTAATAAAATAAAGTAGACTATAACTGTAAATCAATTAAATTGCATTATAAGTTTTGCAGCTCAATTATAACTTAGACACCTCAAAAAATATAATAACTATGGCAAGATGCATAAGAACAAGAAATTTAGAAGTTTATCATAAACAGCGTTATGGGGATAATGATTTGAGTAATGGAAAGGTTCTTTGCGAAACATGCCGCACTGTAGCACCGACTTATGGAGCTTCAGGCAAAGCCCCCCCTGAGTTTACTAACGAAACAAAAAACGCAGCACTAAAGAGAGCAGGGAACCAATGTGAATGCACTTGGTCTGGTGGTTGTCATTAGAAAAATGTAATCGCCAATCTGCTACAACAGAATGGTAGTCACATCCATTGAAAAACTAATAATTGTATAAATAATCAGTAGTAATTTGGATACAGGTGGGATACCAATTCCAATTTATCCTCAATTAGTCACTTAACTCTTAGTCAAGAGGGCGTAATAGGAGGGGGTTGATTCGGGAATTTTTCAAATTCAACAATCAAATAGGGTATAGGTACTTCTCTCTCACCGTGATTTATTATTTTCTATATTAATAATTGATAATTAGACCGAATTATCTATAATTTTAGATTAATATATACGAATTATAGGATTTCTACGCCTTATTGATACTCTGAAAACGGTAAATCTATAATATTAAGTACCTTGCGAGGTTTTAATGGGAGTAGCATTTTTTAAACGGGGGCATTCAACTCATTTAAATTCGTACATACTTCCCAAAATTATTTCATTCAATATTTCATTAATAAAAGGAGTACATAATGAATAAAAACACAATCAAAGTAATTTTATCAGTATTGTTAATTCTGATATTTATTCCGAGCTTGATAGCACAAGATAAAGAAAAGGAGGATACACCATATTGGTATGTATCATATTACAAAGTCGACTATGCAAAAATAGACAGTATAGAAACACTGATTAAGGAATATACTTTACCTTCTGTAAAGGAAGCTAAAAAAATGGGGGGGTTATTAGATTATAAAGTGTTAATTCATCACACAGGAGAACAACATAACTTAGTGCTAATGATGAAGTATCCATCGTGGGCTGCAATAGATGAATTTTCGTTTGCTGAACCATTCAAAATTATAGTACCAGATGAAGAAAAAAGAAAGAAAGTCTATGCTACATTCGGTCGACTAATCCCGTACGAAAAACATTATGACAATATATATACAGAAGTAGAATAGATAATAATCTATAATAAATAAAAAAGCCCTGCTTAATTGTGGGGCTTTTAGGTTAACAAATATTAAAACAAAATTGTGGATACAGGCGGGATACCGATTTATCAGCGGTTTTGGAATTGAAGATACTCTTCAACTTAAAGACACCTTAATAAAATACATAAAAACGTATTAATTGATCTTAAGACATAAGTATCTGTAATTATAGTGCTTTACATTATAAATATTATAGTTATAATTTGCTACAACTAATAAAGAATTATTCTTTAAGTTATAATTAATAGGAAATCAAAAAGGAGAAATCTAATGAAAAAAATCCTAATCGCGCTCATGCTAACGATTGCGTTCATCCAAATTCTACCAGCTCAAGAGAGCATATCGGAAGCCCATATGAAAGCAAGGTCTGAAATGAAGGCAACATTCGGAACAGTTCCAGTAATGTTCAAAGCCCTTCCAAGCTATTTACATGCAAGCGCATGGGAATGGTTTAAAGCGTCGGGAAGTCCAGAAGCAGCCATTCCACCGAAGTATACCCAACTTATCGCGCTCGGAGTTGCCTCCCAGATTCCATGCGATTATTGTGTCTATGCACACACCACACAAGCAAAGATGCACGGAGCCACCGATGCAGAGATTCAAGAAGCAGTGGCAAGTGCATCAGAAACACGCTATTGGAGCACTGTCTTGAATGGGAATAATGTTCCATTTGATGAATTCAAGAAAGAATGGGATGGAATATTGGAATATATTAAAAAGCAAAGTGAAGCTAAATAATAATAGTAGAAAGAATTAAGAATTAACGAGCATTATTAATTTACGAAATGACTGAGTAAGTAATTTAAACACCAAATAAATAAGACAATCTAAAATATAATAAACTAAAAGCCCCGCTTGGTTGTGTGGCTTTTATTTATGCACTTATCGTTCATTTCGCATCATTTAGCATCGCGTAAATGTGGATACCTGCGGGATACCGATTTTATTGGATTACTGTAAGTATAGCAATAACTAAGTTTAGCAAGTAGGCCCTCTTTACTGGGGGTCAAGAGGTCGCGAGTTCAAATCTCGCCGCCCCGACGGTATTTAACGATTTTATTAACAAAGAGTTAGGAGAATAGGGTAGAGTCTTCTAACTCTTGTTATATAAGCACCTATCGTTCAATTCGCACCGTTTCGCATCGTTTAGTTTAGCATCGCGAAAATGTGGATACCTGCGGGATACCGATTTATCAATAGTTTTTAGAAATTCAATATACTTAAAAGAGTGTGTTATTGTGGCGAAAGAAGGAAGTTCAAATCTGACTTTATCTGCAGGACAAATTACCGGAATTGGAGTACCAACTAATAGGAGGAACCTGCCCCGCAGATATAATATTAATCTATTTCAAGAATACTATTTTCCTTGATTGGGTAAATTCTCCAGTTTCAATACTTAATATATAAACTCCCCCTGCGACAGGTTGAGTAAGATTGTTTTTACCGTCCCAAACAACCTGATAATCTCCCGCTTGTTTAATAGTATTTACAAGAGTATTGATTTTATTACCCATTAAATTATAAACAACAATTTCAATATAGGATTCTATCGGTAGTGAAAACTCTATTGTTGTAGCGGGATTAAAGGGATTAGGATAAATTGATATTAGATTAGGTAGACGAAGTAGTTTCGCCTTTTCGGATACACCGAGAACTCTTTCATCTATTGTGAAATTTAAGCTTTGGCCGTCATAATTAGTTCCAACATTATCCTGACGTATTCTAACTTGAGCCTTATCTGTTATTACATTGGGTACGACCCACTGATAAGTGAACTGTGAGACAGGCAAATCAAGTTGAATTGATCGCCAGGATGCTCCACCATCTGGAGAAAAATATAAATCCCAGTTATTTGGATTATGTAGGATAATATTATGCCATTTAACCTCAATAGTATCTCCGACAAAAAATGTTTCTCTTCCATTTGGATAATCTAAACCAACGTGGGCATTAAGATTGCCTACTAATATAAAAGCAATTATAAATGTAGTAATACTTAATCTGCTAATTTTCATATTTAAATCCGTACTGATTTTACAAGAATATGATTGGAAAAAATGTCAGCAATAAGACATATTAGTGACTCTTGTTATTTAGGCACTTATCGTTCATTTCGCACCGTTTCGCATCGTTTAGTATCGCCTAAATGTAGATACCTGCGGGATACCGATACCTAATTATCCTAGATAAGGCACTTAACCAGTGGTCAAGCGATCATCAAATATATTGAGTTAGAAAATTTAATTGAAGTACCCCACCCATGCACACTACAGTCGGGGCTGTTTTATATACATAAAACACGCTTACACACGACAGGTATAAAATATATTCTAAATAGAGTAAAAATAGATTAATATTGATAAATAGACCACATTATCGTAGTATAATTGCATTAATATATACGAATTATGGTGCTTTATGCCTTATGGTGACGCAGTAAACGGTAATTCTATAATTAGTTGTACAAAGGTGGGGTGTACAATGGGAGATTCAAATTATAACGGGCGTATTCCTTTAAGTAAAATCCTTGCATCTTCTTTGCAACAAAATTCTATTATTTATTTCTTTAATATTAGGAGGCCAAAATGAAATCGTATAGTCCATTTAATTATACGAATGAGGAGACAATAAACATTAACTTTAATAGTAAGCTGTTTTCTTTCCTTATAATAACCTCAATCCTATGTGCTTTTCCCACTGATAAGAAAAGTGACAGAGATGAAACAAAATATAAGATACCCATTCCATCCGAGTCCCGGGTTATTGTAGGAGAAGGAGCAAAAGTAATAGTTGGAACAAAAGAATTAGCCAAGCTGTGGTATGATAAGCTTATACTGATAAGTGATGCTAAGTTGGTTGAGGATGAAAATAGCAAACCTAAACTTTCAAAAGTAACCAATGCAGATAACTTAATAGAGATTGCAGAAGCAGGAGGAGCAGCACTACCTACAGAGCTCTCAATCTCCAAAGCCTACCCCAACCCATTCAATCCTGTGATTAATGTACGGTTTGGCTTACCAAAGGAGGCTCCGGTTCATATACTGATATATGATATAGCCGGCAGACTTATCAATGATTATAAAGTAGGTAATAGGTCAGCCGGATGGCATGAGTTCAGTTGGAATGCAACTGATATGCTTGGACAGGCTGTGGGTACGGGCATTTATTTGCTCACTATCCAAGCCGGAGACAAACTGCAAAAACAAAAGATCACATATATTAAATAATTGGGAGTTATAATGAAGAAAATAATATTAATATTTAGCGCTATGCTATTTATCATAGTGAATGTTGGATTATCACAAGACATTATCAATGAAACTGGAAGGGACGGTAAGTTCATTGTAAGGGATATTGAACAGAAAGAAGTAATGGTAATAGATAATGGCAATGTAGGCATTATGGGAGATTTAAGCGTGGAACAGATGTCTGCGGGATCAGATAGCAATCCTTATGTAGTATGGGATCCTGATGATAAAAAATTCAAAACAGTTGCACGAGTATTTTCCAAAGTATCGCCGTTATCGAAGTCGATAAGTTCTAATAGCTGGCATAGTTTTGGATATAGTGCAGTAGATGAAGATGGTAATGAGCTTAGTGCAAGTGATAATATATTAACATGGAATCAATTTAATACTAATCATGGTTATATAAAACTTGGTCCGGCGAATGAGGCAGCCGGTCATATTTATACTGATATGCCCATATTTTTATTCAACAAGCCTGTGTATTCGAAGGACGGATCATTCAGTGCTCTCAAAACTAATAATTTAAATCTACAAACTGATGGAACTACTCAGGTAACAATATTGGCAAGTAATGGTAATGTAGGTATTGGTACAGATAACCCTGATGAAATGCTACATATTGCCGGTAACATGAGACTTGATGGCGAGTTCGAAGATAAAGATGGGGATATAGGTGCACCGGGAGAAATACTATCTTCAACAGGTGGTACTGGAACCGATTGGATTGCAGTATCAAGCAGTGGTACTGATAGCGATTGGACAATCTCTGGCGACGATATGTACTCTGCTGTTTCTGGTAATGTTGGGATTGGTACTGACAATCCACTATCAAAATTAAGTGTAGGGGAGACGGTAATAGTGTAATAGCAATCTTTGCTCAAACAGAAGAAGAGTGTGGTGTAACCGGTTGGGCATTGAATAGTGGATCAGTAACTAACTACGGTGGATATTTTCAAGCAGAGGGAAGTTCTGGTCGTGGAGTCTATGGTATTGCATCGAATAGCGGACCAGTAACTAACTACGGTGGATATTTTGTAGCAGAGGGAAGTTCTGGTTATGGAGTAATTAGTTATGCAGCGGGAATTACTGGCATAGGAGTGCATGGTAATGCATGGAATACCGAAGGTGTTAACAACGTTGGTGGATCTTTTGAAGCAAGGGGCAGTGAAGGTTATGGAGTGTCTGGTGTAGCATCGAACACAGGTAATTATACTAATTATGGTGGGTATTTTCAAGCAGCAGGGGAACTTGGTCGTGGAGTGTATGGATATGCGGAACATGATAGTGGTGCTAATAAAGGTGTATTTGGAAAAACTGATAGCCCCAATGGTTATGCAGGATACTTTGAAGGTAGAGGTTATTTTAGTGATAATGTTGGGATAGGTACAGATAACCCTGATGAAATGCTACATATTGCCGGTAACATGAGACTTGATGGCACTTTCGAGGATAAAGATGGACAGGCTGGTTCAGCAGGACAAATATTATCTTCCACAGGTACAGGAACCGATTGGATTGCAGTATCAAGCGGTGGTGGAGATTTCTCAAATGGTGGTGAAGCCGGCGGTGCCAACCGTACACTTGGAAATAATGATAATTATGCATTGAGTTTAAAAACAAATAATTCTTCTCGTCTTAAAATTCAAAATGATGGAGGTATAAGGATTGATGGAAATGTTGGAATGTTTATGGATCCTATCGCTGGTACTAATAGAAATCTCCAAATATTTGCTTCTGCAACATATTCTAATCCCTATATTAAACTATCAGGACACAATTCCGGTAATATTTATCTCGAGTCTCGGCGAAGTGGTTTTACACCTGAAACGTCGGGCAAGGTGTGGACCTTAGCGTCTGGAAGTGGAAGTGTTTTAGATTTAGATAAATTTATTATTTCCAATCCGGACGATGGCGTATGTTTCGCTATTCGCGATGGAGGTAATGTAGGTATAGGAACTCAAAGTCCAGATGAAAAACTCCATATTGCCGGTAACATGAGACTTGATGGTACTTTCGAAGATAAAGACGGAAATGCAGGTTCGGCAGGGCAAATACTATCTTCCACAGCGACAGGAACCGATTGGATTGCAGCACCAAGTGGTGGAACTGATACTGACTGGACAATCTCTGGCGACGATATGTACTCTGCTGTTTCTGGTAATGTTGGAGTTGGAAAAATTCCGTTAAAAAAACTTGATGTAGATGGTGATATTAACTCCGATGGTATATATAATATGAACAATGCTCCTTTTTTATCTTACACTGGAGGACTTTTAAAAAGTACTTTTCTTGGTTACGATGCCGGACATGGCACGTTTGGTTATAAGAACACGTTCATTGGTTATGAAGCTGGTAAAAGTGGAGGTGCAATTTACGGAACATTTGTTGGATATAGAGCAGGGACAAATACAGCTCAATACAACAACACCTTTATTGGTTACCTAGCGGGAGAAACAAATACAACTGGTGCTGCAAATGTTTTTATCGGAGCTCAAGCAGGTCTTGCTAATACTACCGCAAATAATAACACTTTTGTGGGTGCATTTGCTGGAATGGACAACGAGGGAGGCAGAAACAATGTATTTATTGGGACCCAGTCAGGTTCAAATAATGTTGCGGGTATTCAAAACACCTTTTTAGGATTTAACAGCGGTTTATCAAATACAAACGGGAGTAATAATGTTTTCATTGGACATCACGCGGGAGAAACAAATAATTTACAAAGTGGGAATGTGTACATTGGGTTTCAGGCAGGTAAAAACAGCGACGCTAATTTCAACACATTTATCGGATATAATGCAGGCGAAAACAATTCTAGCGGTAATAAGAATACTTACTATGGTTATCAGGCTGGTCGTTTGAATGAAATAGGTGTTGGGAATGTATTTCTTGGTCATTTAGCAGGATACCCTGAGCTTGGTTCGGATAAATTGTATATTGATAATACTAATACGAGCACACCTCTTATTTATGGAGATTTTAGCACTAATGATGTAATAATAAATGGAAATTTAGAAGTAACTGTAAAAATGCAAGCTAATGGCGGTTTTAATATCAATGGTACGGATGGCATAAGCGGAACTTTCAGTTTTTACAATGACGGCACCACTACGGGGCAGGTACAAAGTATTACGGTTAATGGTGGAATTATAACAAGCGTTTTAACTATTCCATAGTGATGTATGACCATAAAAAAATGAAGTTAAGGCTGACCAATTAATGTTATTGAAGTGATTTCAAAATGTGGATACCTGCGGGATACCGATTTATTAGTGTTACCACCCATGCCTTTTGTAGGCGGGGGGACGTTCATTATAAATATTGCACGCTTGCAGCCATCATGTATAAAATATGCTCTAATTAGAGTATTTATGTCCGATAAATATTTTTTACTATTGTGGTCTTGTAGTTTATTTAAAAAAAGGGGGAGCAGTATTATATTTCTATATACTACTTTTCCTTATACCAAAATAAGCTAAAAAGCGCGAACAGAGTAAACAAACCATAAAAAGCAGGTACACCAAGTCCAGATTTAAATCCAAGCATTCCCAATATACCTAAGAAACCAAGACACCCTAACACATTCAATTTTATTTTCATTTCCTTGATAATCTTCCAAAAGTTAATAATTAAAAAATAAACGTATCTAAATTAGTCATTAATTTAATCTTAATCAAAAGATAACTATCCGTGCAATATGGATACCTGCGGGATACCGATTTATTAGCGTACCCACCCATGCCTTTGGTAGGCGGGGAGCCATTATTATATATAAAGCAAACTTACACACCGCAGGAAATATTATATTGACAAAATGTAATTATTTTTTATTAATTTGTTTACTTAAGTTTAGATAATAATATATGATTGGTAAAACCATATCCCATTATAAGATTCTTGAGAAGCTTGGTGAAGGCGGAATGGGAGACGTGTATAAGGCTGAAGACACAAATTTAGATCGCGTCGTTGCTATCAAATTCCTACCTGTGGCCATGACTCTAAATGAGGATATGAAAACACGCTTTTTCAACGAAGCAAAAGCGGCATCAAGTCTTCAACACCATAATATTTATACAATTCATGAGATTGACGAGACTGATAAAGGACAGCTCTTTATTGTAATGGATTGTTATGAAGGCAAGACAGTTGAGGAAAAGATAAAACAAAGTCCGTTGGAGATTCATGAGGCACTTGACATTAGTATTCAAATGGCTCAAGGATTATTTCAGGCTCATAAAAAGAATATTGTTCATCGTGATATTAAATCAGCTAATATTATTGTAACGACTGATGGTGTAGTAAAGATCGTTGATTTTGGTATCGCAAAACTTACTGATCAGACAGGAGTAACAACAGATGGCACTTTATTGGGAACAGCTTCCTACAAGTCCCCGGAACAGACTTTAGGTGAAGAGGTTGATCATCGGGCAGACATCTGGTCATTAGGAGTGGTTCTGTATGAGATGTTAACTGGTTCGCAACCTTTCCAGGGTGAATTTGAGCAGGCGGTTGTTTATTCTATCATGAATGAAGAACCAAAACCGCTCTCGGACTTAAAGACAGGGATCCCTTTGGAACTTGAGAGGATAGTGAACAAAACATTAGCTAAAGATCCGAAAAAGCGCTACCAACATCTTAATGAGTTGGTTGCAGATTTGAATCTTTTTCAGAAAGATCCTAAAAAAGAAAGGACTGTCGTGCAAGCAACTACAACCCCAATAATTGCAGTACTGCCATTCAATAATATGAGTGCTGACAAAGATCAAGAATACTTTTGTGATGGTATTGCGGAAGATATACTAAATGATTTAACACATTTAGAAGGATTACGCGTTGTTGCGAGAACTTCAAGTTTTGCATTTAAGAATAAAAATCAAGACATACGTAAAATTGGTTTGAAATTGGGAGCAGATACCCTCGTTGAAGGTAGTGTCAGAAAAGCAGGGAAGCGAATACGGATTACAGCTCAACTTATAAATGTCTCCGACGGTATACATCTTTGGTCTGAAAGATATGATCGTGATTTGGAAGATGTATTTTCGATTCAAGAAGAAATA
>SDBT01008888.1_pt1 | contig 16343 bp, 16 predicted proteins | sample 2277101 | NCBI WGS metagenome assembly SDBT01 (sample SAMN10404973, study PRJNA504765) | marine sediment metagenome | isolation source: marine sediment core GS10_PC15, 103 cmbsf | place: Arctic Ocean: Southern Knipovich Ridge | collected 2010 | reverse complement strand
GCTGGGGTTTTGTCGGGTTTTCGTCGACCTCAAAATACTACCCAGCAGTGACATTTCTTGGGCTGATTGTGCCGCCTAACCTTTTCTATGACAAGGTGTTACGAGTTTCCGGATGGGAACTAATCTAGTAACCGCACTTATGGCTATCTCCGCTTCACTGATACTTCCACAATGCTCATCTGACCGAACCGTGAGACATTCATTCCAGGTCGAGGAAGTTGAAGGGATCCTCACTGTTATGAACAGTGGCGGTCCGATGTATTCTGAGGAGCTTTTCAGATACGAGAAAATCTTGGAACTGGAAGAGGGGCAAATGGAAGAAGCCCTCTTCTATCAACCCAGTGAATTTCTTGCTGACGAAACGGGGCGATTTTTCCTGAAAGATAGTGGACTTGCGAAAATTCTAGTATTCGATCCCAGCGGTAACTATCTGAACAGTATCGGTCAAAGAGGACAAGGACCTGGAGAGTTCATAGGTTGTAGCATCCAGTCAGTAAACGGTGGGATCGTGACAATATTTGAGGCAATGGGGCTCCGGCGGATTCAGCGTTTCTCCTGGGATGGACCACTAATCGATGTAACAACTGTACCATCAGGGGCAGCAATGTTGAGTGTGTTCGGTGCCTTTATCATTGATAGCATGGATAAGTTATTCTTGACGGGTTCAATGAGCATGGCTGACCCGGAAGTCCGACGTGCAGGATCAATTGTGATCGCTGCCAATGGTGACACGATTGCTGATGTTATGACACCGTATGTAAACGTTGTCAGATCAGCGGAGATCAGGATAGCAGGCAATGTCGCTATTATTCCCTCTCCGCTTATCTACGGCCCAAATCCCATGAGTAATTACCATCCCAATCATGGCATTGTGCTCTCAAGCGGAACAGAACCAGTATTGAAACTCTTCAATCTCGAGGGAACTCATATCAAGACAATTACGGTAGATCTCCCTGTTGAGCCAGTAACAGCAGCTGACGAGGAGCTGGCCCGTAACCTCTTCACGCAGGTGTTGAATAATATGGATGAAGGCCTGAGGGATATGATGCAGTCTCAGATTGATGTCATGAAGTTCGCCGATGAAAAGGCTCCATGGACAGATGTGAAGATCGATGATGACGGCTATTTCTGGCTACAAATACCTGCTCCTCTCGCCGGACGGGAGCAACTAGAGTACCTTTCATACAGGGTACTCAGTCCCGAAGGTGAATACCTCGGAATCACACAGCAACCCAACGGTTCATTCCAAAGGGTTTGCCATGGACGCCTGCTAATCCTGGTTGAGGATCCGGAAAGTGGTGCCATAGTTCCGACCGTCTATCAGATAGTCTCAGCCGTACCCAGATTAGTATATCCATAAGGCATGTTTTGACGGTATAGAACGTAGCGGGTCGACGATACGTATGCCGTATCTCTTTATCTCTGAATAAATTACAGAAGTGATTTTCTCGAAATATGGCAAATGCCAGCCTGTTGTTAGTTAATTCGTAGCTGGGATACTGATCAGGCATCGAGAATTGGGTCCTCCAGGTTCAGACATATATACCGCTCAGAATCGTTCGATATACTCCCTATATGTGATCGCCAATACTCTTTCCTATTCCAGAGGATTCCGGTTTCATCTGGTTGCAGAAGCCGGGAGATGCCTTCGGAATCCAGGCAGAAGAGGGAGTCACCCATCGTGTGCTGAGTCCAGACGGTAAATACCTGGGCGATTCGATATAGCCGGTTGCCAAGGGCTGGATATCCCGGAAGCACTTCCTCACATATCAGGAGGATGAAGAAACAGGAGAAGTCGAGTATATTGTCTATCGCATCGTTCCGGCCGTCCGGGGGGCTTACCTATCCGAACTGAGAACACCGGCAGGAATCTGCAATTATCTCATATCTGATACCGTGCCAGACCGTGATGCTGGTCTTCAGAAACTCTTCCCCGTCAGTACGATATCCACATCATACGCGAATTCAAGATCCTGAACCAAAAAGCCCATCTCGGTAATGGTCGCGATACCAGGTTTCAGGGTAATCCCCCACTCATACAACGGAATCGTCCAACTCCACATCCCATCTTCAATCGGAAAGTTGTGGACGATGGAAAAGCTGACCGCATGCTTTCCTCTGGTCTGAGTCAATCTAACCCGGGAACGACCCAAGATACCGATCTGATTTGTCTGACCAGTGAGACACAAAACATCCCCGTCAGGAACCGAGAGATACGCGATTTTGTTTATACTGAATATCTCTCCGACGAATGCTTCTGGAGGATCAGCGGAAATGCTGCTGCTGAAGGTGACCAGGAGGAGTACGATAACGCTGAAAGGGAGGATTCTTCTCATGATAGAACTCCTTCTACTGGGGAAAATATAAGTATATAAGATGCAACCAACTGAAGGCAACCGTATCATCCTCCAGTGCATTCCTGTCACTCGCCAATAATCCATCCGGCCTTATAGAGCTTATGTTTACGACGATTGAGTAGGTGTACCCCCGAAAAATCCCATCCTCTTTGAACCACATCGAGTTACACGTATTCTGCCTGTACCTCAATTAGCAAGTGATAGTATAGTATGTGGGTAGACAAGGAGGCATCTCATGGAAGAAATGACTGAATTCCGTATCTCATTACCTAATGAGCCAGGACAGTTGGCCCGAGTTGGAGAGGCCCTGGGGACTCGCGGTGTAAACATCCTGACCGTCGCAGCCATCGGAACTGTCGAGGCGGCTGTAGCTCTTGTTACTGACCAGGAAGACAAGACTCGAGAAGCACTGGGTGATCTGGGATTGAGCTACCAGGAGATTGAGCTTCTGGCTGTCAGTCTTTCCCATCAGCCAGGAGAACTTGGTGTGTTAGCTAAGAAGCTGGCTGATGCCGATATCAACATAGAGTCTATGTACCTGTTGGAAGAGTCCGCCGGCATCGTAAAGATCGCCATTACTGTCAATGATCTGACTCGAGCCCGGCAGGTGCTGGACATCTGAAGGAATCGACGCTCGGATTCTTGAGTTGGTCGCAGGTTTAGATCGGAGTAGGCCGACGAATTGAACGTCGTATCTTTCTATACCTGAACAGCTTGCAGGGGCGGATTTCTCGAAAATCGGTGAATGCCAGCCTGTTGCAGGCTAATTCGCAGTCAGGAAATAACTGGGACATAGAGAAGTGGGTCTGCCGGACGCAGATTCGCACACCCTGCCCAATCGTGTGATCTACTGTATGGGACTGAAAGCGAGGTTATTGATCGGATGATATTATTAGGGGGGACAGGTATTCAGGTACTCACGTGTCTTCTGTGGTCTTCCGTGAATTCAGGATTGATTTGTGGAGAAAAGGAATGGGGCTTGACGTCGATAGATATCTGATGTAGTGATATAGACAACTAAAACACTACATCAGGGAGACATCCGTTGCGGATTCTCATCAATCAGGCAGATCCGTTGCCTATTTACATTCAGATCATGGACGAGGTCCGTCGGGCGATCTCCATTGGAACGATACAGCCAAACGATGCTCTGCCATCGATCCGACAGATTGCCACAGAAATCCGGGTGAATCCCCATACCGTTCTCCAGGCCTATCGTGAATTGGAGCGGGAGGGTGTGGTGTACTTCAAGCGTGGGAAAGGAACCTTCATTTCGGATTCGGCGCGAGGAGAGAACGAGCGAAAGGTGCTGACCATGAGGGTAGCCGAGCGGGTACTGCGTGAGGTGCATCTGAATGGCATCTCTGTTGAGGATCTGATAGCAGCACTCCGTAAAGTGACTGCCCATCAGTTGGCTGAAGAGTCTGCTGAAGTCAAAGTGAATTCCTGAGAGGAAGGAACATCAGGTGATATCGATGCTATCCGAACCGGTGGATGATTCTCCGGCTGTGGCCGCCAGAGACCTCGTCAAACACTATAAAAGATGCGTGGCGCTCAGGGGCCTCGAGATTACCGTCCCTGAGCAGAGTGTCTACGTGCTCGTGGGACCAAATGGGGCAGGGAAGACGACCACAATCAAAATACTCCTGGATCTTGTACGGGCAGATTCAGGCCATGTGGAAGTCTTCGGCATGACCCCACACCGGAATGGAGCCCGGATTCGGGCGCAGATCGGCTATATTCCTGAGAATGCCGGATTTGGCTATACATGGCTGAAGGTGGGCAGGCTGCTTCACTACCATGCAAGCTTCTTCCCGTCGTGGGATTCGCAATATGAGAAATCGCTGCTCTCGACATTGAAGGTCGATACTGCGGCAATGTATGGGGATCTTTCCAAGGGACAGGCAAGGCAGGTTCAGCTGGTTATGGCACTGGCGCACAGGCCGCCCTTCCTGCTCCTGGACGAACCACTCGAAGGGCTTGATCCGTTTACAAGAAGCAGAGTTCTCGAGATACTCGCCGGTCACCTGGCCGACGCTCCAACCACAGTTCTTGTCTCCACACATCACATCCACGAATTAGACAGCCTTGTCGACCATCTGGGTGTTATCGACGACGGGCTGCTCCACACCCAGTTGTCCCGCGAACAGCTTCATAGAAGATTACGTCGATATCGTGTCCTGGTACCGGAATGCTGGTCGAGTCCTCCTGAGATAGAATCCAATATCGTTGAACGCAATGAAGGTGACACGGAATCGGTCTGGACTGTCTGGGGAGATGAAGCGGCGGTCACCGAACGGCTGGTCAGCGCCGGTGCGACTGTTCGTGCAGTCCTGCCCCTGGGGCTGGAGGAAGCCGCCGTTGCCCTGTTGGCCGGAAGGGATGGTGCATGATGGCAATCGCTATTTCACATAATGTGCCCGCATCAGCTGGCGTTGTTCTGGAACAATTCAAGTACCTGTGGACGACGTTCAAGGTGTGGATTCTGGCACTGGTTCCTCTGCTCTGCGTCACTGTGGCCGAACCCATCAGTCAGTTTTTTCTGCTCTTCATTTCCGGTGGGTGGGCAATACTGATCTGGGATAATGAGCGCCCTCACCAACGCGTATATCAATGGACAATGCCGGTCCATAGGAGCCAACTGCAGCTCGCCCGGATTGCTGCCGGCCTAGCCTGGCTGCTGTTGGGATTGACTGTCATAGCGGGTATCCAGTTACTACTCTCAGTTCTGTTTTCCCTGCCGACTCGGGAATGGATGTTCTCTCTACCAGCCTGGCTCTATCTGGCAATACCACTGGGATTAACGAATGCCTACCTGCTCTGTTCAGCATTGAGCCTCGTAAGCAGGTACCCGATGCGGTGGGTTCTTGGAGGGATTCTGGGCCTGTTTCTACCCGTGTTCTTCGATCACGACTTTTTCTTCAGGATGTTTGACTCGTTGAGTTTTGGTTCCATGGGGTGGAGGCCGGCTCTGCTACCCGCCTCGGAGTATCTGTCCAATGGTTCTGCTGCCCAATCCGGCATTATGCTGACGGTGGTGGTGTGGCTGATTTTTTCCTTCGCAATCCTCGTTCTGGCCAGTTTCCACCGCAGAGATACCTGATGGAACAGGAAATAATGAACATGCGCTTTCGCTCAATTATACTGATAGGTACCTGCCTGTTTGTGGCAACTTCAACGGGATGTTCCACCCGGCAGGGAGATGAGCACGCATTTCAGGTTAGGGATATTGGTGGTGTCATGACTGCCGTGAATTCCGGCGGTCCGAAGTACTCAGAAGAACTGTTCACCTATGAAAAGGTGCTGACTCTGCAGCAGGATCCCGATCGGCCGGAATCTCTCCTTCATAACGCGTTCTCACTCACCATGGATCAAGAGGGCATATACTACGTCGAGGACCATGACAATTACCGGATTGCCGTCTTCGATTCAGAGGGTAACTACGTTCGGAGTATCGGACGGCAGGGGGAAGGACCGGGTGAATTTACTCGGGGATGGCGGCTCCGATCGCTTCAGGGAGACCGCCTTACCGTGTACGATCGAGCTAACCGACGGGCCACTCTCCTCCGTACCGATGGTACGGTGGAGGACATTTTCACTCTCCCCAAAGCAGTCTCCAATATCTCTGAAATGTACCGTACGCCTGAGAACCACTGGGTGGCTCTACACAGCATCTTTGCTGAACGGGCCGCTCTACGGTACGAGCGGGCTGGATTCACGACAATAGACACTGAACTCGACACTCTGGGATCCGCCGAGACGGAGATGCTGCCGACCTCTTCTCAGTATCAGATAGTACTGGACATCGAGGGGGAGCGGATGGAATTACCTGGCTGGATGCCCATGGTATTTGCTCCCCGGCCTGAAGCGGATTATATGCCCGGTTCAGGTGTATTGCTGACAACCGGGAAGGAGCCGGTTCTCTCCTGGTACCGAACTGATGGTACCTGCTATCGGAGGATCACCCTGGACATCCCCGTGCGTCCCCTGACTGATAAAGAAAAGAACGATTACCTGACCCAGCTTGACAGTCGTATCGATGAGCAGGAAGAAGGAAGATTCAAGGTGTCCCTGCGGAGAGCCAGAAAGACCATGGTGTTCACCGAGACTAAGGGGTGCTGGTCCTCGGTGATGGTGGATGATGCCGGATACATCTGGCTCCAGGTGCCCGAATCGCGGGAGGAGCGTCAGGCGGCGGGCAGCGGTTACCTGTATCGTCTTTTAGATCCCTCGGGGGAGTACCTTGGCTTGACACGCCTACCCGCGGAGGGAGAGATACGTCAGGGATGTCTGCTGGCTATTGATTTCGATCCGGATACCGACGAGGAGATCCCGACGGTCTGGCGGCTGATTCCGCAGGTGGAAGGATTCAGGTATCCGTAAATACAGCGGGGGTGGTCATCTCTGAATAGTCACCTCAACTATTCTGTAGCTGAGATAGTTATACCATATATGCCTTCCCTTCATATGAGCTCCAGAGCAGGGAGTGGACTATGCGAAAGAGGGGTATCCTCAATTACTCCATAATCTTATTGTCTATCATTCTGTTGAATTGCTCCTCTGATCAAGAGATACGCCACTCATACGCGGTTGAGGAGTTCGATGGCGTTCTCACCGCAGTGAATAAGGGAGGGCCAAAGTACTCAGGGGAGCTATTCGTGTATGAAAAGCTCTTGGAGATTCAACAAGATCCTGATGAACCGGAATCACTCATGACTGAGGGGCTGAGTTTTATTGGGGAGGAGAGGGGCTTCTACTATGTGGCGGATTACTTCGATTACCGGATCGTCGTCTTCGATTCCGTTGGGCAATACGTAAGATACTTCGGAGGTGAGGGACATGGGCCGGGTGAGTTCAGCCAGTTGTGGAGAGTGAGAGGACTTGAAGGAGACGTTATCAATGTCTTCGACATGATTCTCAGAAGGACAACACTATTTCGGACAGATGGCAGTGTGCTTGAAGTCTTCAGCCTCCCAGCTATTCACGACGAGGGACATGTATCCTCGATTATAGCCGAGTATTGTTCTCCAGATGGCAGCTACGTTGTTCAGTTTGAACCTGCCGAGGTCAGAGACAACATCGAGTATTCATGCGCGCGGATTCTAACCCTGTCGCCAGAATCTGATACTCTGGGAATCTCTGAAACGCTCCTGGTTCCGGCAGGATATTTATACACGACGTCAGCCCTGGGGCGTGGATTCTTCAATCAGATGCCGTATGCTCCGAAGCCTGTCGCGCTATATGTACCCGAAAGAGGAGTTCTTCTTTCCACTGGGGCCAACTCCGAACTCCACTGGCATAATCTTGACGGGACAATCAAAGAGAAGATTAGCCTGGATCTAATCCCTTCGAAAGTGGGCCAGGAAGAGAAGGTCGCCTACCTTGCGCGTTATGATGAAGATGAAGGAGAGAAAATAGTATTTCCAGAGGTCAAGGCGTACTGGACTGATGTGCATGTGGATGACGCCGGGTTTATATGGCTCAGGATTCCGGAAACGGCCCCGCAGAGGGAGCTGGCCAGTAGGACTTGGGCCTACAGATTGCTCACTCCTCAAGGAGAGTACCTGGGAGTGACCCGTCTGCCTGCAGAGGTAGAACAGATTGTCGGAAGGAAGTTACTTGGATTAGTCACCAATCCGGATACTGATGAGATGGTGCCAACGGTCTGGCGGTTAATCCCACAAGCTGAAGGATTTGTGTATCCATAGTAGGGGATTCCATCATGCCAACTATAAAGTCCTCACTCATCCTGATCCTTTCGGCAGTATTGATCATATCCGGTTGCTCCTCAGACCGGGAAACCCGCCATTCATTCACAGTTAATGAGATCGACAGTGTTCATAGCGCGATCAATACTGGCGCCCCGAAATACTCTGAGGAGCTATTCAGATACGAGAAGGTCCTGGAGTTGCAGCAGGACGAAAGCAACCTGGAATCACTTCTGAATCGGCCCGAAGCGATAACTATGGACAGCCAGGGCTTTTTCTATATCCAGGACTTCGGGAACAGTCGAGTGGCCGTTTTCGATTCAACGGGTCAATTCGCTTTCAGTATCGGCAGGCCGGGGGAAGGCCCGGGTGAATTCCGAGCCGTCTGGATCCTTGATCTGCATGGGGATCTCCTGACGCTCTATGACTACCGGTTGGGAAGAACCACATTATTCAAGACTGATGGCACTCTCATTGATGTCATTCCATGCCCACAGAGCGGGGGCAGGCCTATGGGGCAGTACATCACCTCTGAAGGCCACCGCGTGCTTACGTACCAACCCTATGACATCCGGGATAACCTGCGGGTGAGCAGGGTCCAGTTTGTGACGTTATCGGCGAACCTTGACACCATCGGTCTGGCTGAATCCAACGCTGTGCCCTCCATGTATTCTTACCCAATGCGAGTCCTGGACCAGGAGGTTCCCATGTGGATGCCGATTCCATTCGCACCGTCACCTGAGGCGGTATATTCGACCAGTGGAGGCGTCCTGTTCTCTTCAGGGGCCAGCCCAGTTCTTCAGTGGTATAACCTGGATGGGTCTTTGCGCCTGCAGGTAGCGCTCGATCTCCCGGTGGTTACCGTCACCGCCCATGAACGCGCTGAATACATCGCCGATCTGGATCGTAGAATAGAAGAGGCCGATGCGGACAGAAAAGAGGGCTTGATGGCACGAAGGGATAAGCTGGTCTTTCCCGAGGTAAAGGCCTTCTGGTCTGCGGTCTCGGTCGATGATGCCGGTTACATCTGGCTTCGAATCCCTGAGTCAAGGGATGAAAGGGAAGAGGCTGGCGGCGGATATGCCTATCGTTTACTGAGTCCCGAAGGAGAATACCTCGGTATCACCCGGCAACCGACGACCGGAGGCCAGGTTGCGAGAGGACATTTGCTCTGGTTCAAGACTGATCCCGGAACGGACGAGGAGATCCCGACCGTTTGGCGACTGGTGCCACAGACTGGTGACTTCAGATACCCCTAACAGGTGAAGCGGTTATGCGGATCACGCCCATTATGTGTTATCTCCTGATCTTTCTTGTTTTAGTCCTGGTTAGCTGCTCCCCTGACGGGCAGACACACCATTCGTTCGAGATTGAGGAGGTCGACGGGATTTCCACCGCCGTAACAAGGGGTGGCCCGAAGTATTTGGATCCTCTCTTTTCTTATGAGGAGGTACTTACACTTCAACAATCTGAGGATGAGGCTGCAAGCCTTCTGTACTCACCATCTGTAATCTTGATGGATGAGGAAGGATTCTTCTACATCCAGGATTCAGGGAATTACCGGATCGCCGTATTCAATCCTGACGGGCATTACAGTCATAGTTTCGGTCGACAGGGGGAAGGCCCTGGTGAATTCCAGTACCTCTCCCTGCTCTCTGTCCGGGATGACATCGTCACGGTCCACGACTCCTGGCTTCAGCGCACATCCCTGTTCAGGACCGATGGAACACTCATCAGTTCGGTTTCCCGTCAGACAACCTCAGGTGGACGCTATATCGAGCTCTATCCGGGACCTGATGACACCCGGATCACACTCTCACAGGTGTGGGAGGGTGGAGAGAATGAGTACCGGTATGAACACCTCCGCGTCGTTACCCTGAACACCGACGGCGACACCCTGGGTCTGATGGAGAGTGCCACGGTACCATTCGGCTACCGGTTCAACGAGCAGAATATCCGCAGTACAGCCTACGTTCATTTCATGGCCCGTCCCCAGGCAGTGATCCTGCCTGCTGAAGGGATCCTTCTTACAAGCGGTACCGAGACGGAACTCTGCTGGTATGATCTCACCGGAAACCTGCAGCGACGCATCCGGATTGACATGGAACGAGAGGTGGTAACCCCGGAGGAAAGAGGGCGGATCATCGATCGGTCCGAGGAGCGCGTCGCTGAGGCCGGCAGCGATATCCGTAGGACTCTCGCGAAACTGCAGCAGAAGCACATGAGAATTCCCGATTCAAAGGATTTCTGGTCGGGTCTCATCGTGGATGACTCCGGTTTCATCTGGCTACAGAAGCCGGGAGATGCCTTCGGGATCCAGGCAGAAGAGGGAGTCACTCATCGTGTACTGAGTCCAGACGGTGAGTACCTGGGCGATTCGATATGGCCGGCTGCCGAGGGCTGGATATCCCGGGGGAACTTCCTGACCTATCGGGAGGACGCAGACACGGGTGAGCAGCAGGCGGTAGTCTACCGGATCGTACCGGCGGTTCGAGGATTGAGGTATCCTTGACTGAAACCATTGAACCAGAGTATTCCCGGCGTTGTAATAAAGGCAGAAACCGAACTAAGAAAGCCACGAAATATCCTTGAGTAACTGATACCATGCGGATCTTATACCTTGCATCACCATCCCGAATTTTTCTGAGCGTGATATTGATGGCAGTCCTGGTATCGTGCTCCGGCAGCGATGCCCAAGAGGATAGATTCAGCCTTTCAGAAGAGAATGGAGTGACAATAGCATTCACTTCTGGTGGTCCGCTCTTTCCAGCCCCGGTCTTCACCTTCGAACCTGTTCTGACCTTGAAGGAAGATCCCGCGCAGCAAGAGAGCTATATGACTGCCCCGAGGCGTTTCGTTCAGGGATCTGATGGGAATTACTACGTTCCCGACGTTCAAGACCTCCGTATCGTGGTCTTCGATTCCGGTGGTAATTATCTAAGATCGATCGGCCGTGATGGTGAAGGTCCCGGAGAGTTCCGCTATCTTCTGCTTCAATCTCTCATTGGTGATACCCTCAGCATCTGGGATTATATCCTTCAGCGTACAACCCGCATTCTGACCGATGGAACAATCGTAGAAATATTCAACAAAGGGCAGGGTAGTTTATCATTTGGCCTGCAGAAAGGGCCAGGCAATCTGTTGCTGGCAGAATCTTATCGTAGAAGAGAAATAGAAAAAGGAATTTTTGGCGAATTGTGGCGCGTCACCATTATGAATTCCGTCAATCTGGATACAGTCGCAATGGTTTCAACCGGTATGACAGCTCACGGCGTGCCATTTGCAGGGTCTGCTAGCGTTGAGTTTGTACCCGGAAGGGGCATTTTTTCTACAGGTGGAGATAAACCTGAAATGACCTGGTACGATCTCTCCGGTAGGCCTTTCAAGATCATCAGAATCGATCTCGAAAGGCGGCCGGTGTCCATCACCGTTCAGAAAGCGTTCGAGCAAAAAAAGAGAGAAACTGAAAGGGAATACGCCAGAAGAATAGGTCGTGCGGAACGTAAGGTGCCCGAGTTTGATTACCCAGATTATGTAGGATTCTGGACCAGAGTTCATATTGATGACAGAGGTTATATCTGGTTACTCGATGTGTGGGAGAATCGCGATTTGTGGGTGAATCGCGATCCCCTAAGCTGGAATGAGGGAAGCTGGGTCTTCCATGTGATTGATCCTGAAGGCAGATATCTGGGAACTGCCCGTTTGCCTTCGCAGCTAATTCGGATCTGCAATGGTAAGTTAATGACTACGGTCAGTGATCCAGAGACAGGTGCGGATATTCCAACGGTATATCAGATTAATTCGACTCCCGGAGGACCTGAATACCAGTAGATGGGGAATATCAGGGCGGGGGGATCTGTATGCTCGCGTGTTTCCGGTGGCTTCCAGTGATGTCGGACAGTGGTAACACCGCTATTATAGCTTGGAACCCACTCTGCTGGCATTTGTACAATTTGGAGAGATTACTACCTGCAACCATTTGCAGTAGTACAATGGTATCCTGCATCAGGAGACGCACTCATGCGAGCGATACAGAGTCTATTCCTGCTGTTCCCCTTCGGTCTCTTAGCGGCCTCCTTTTCCAGAGAACAGGCACAACCTCATTCTTTCGAAATTGTATATGAAGATGGGATACCTGTAGCTACAAATAAGGGAGATCCCAAGTTCTCAGAGGAACTCTTCGCGTATGAGAAAGCCCTCATACTGAAACAAGTTCCTGATCAGCCGGAATCATTATTGAATAGGCCTGCGTCGTTCACTTTGGACGACGAGGGATTTTTCTATGTTGATGACCGTTTCAATGCTCGTATTGCTGTATACGATCCCATGGGTAATTACATAAGGAGTTTCGGTCGAGAAGGCGATGGCCCAGGTGAGTTCAGCAAACGATGGTGGGAGCTAAGGGATTTGAGGGGGGACGTACTTGACATCTACGATTCAATGCACCAACGAATTACTTTCTATCGGACAGATGGAACACTACTGGATGTCTTCACATTTCCACAGAAGACCTCTGCGACCTCTGGTCCAGGAAGGTTGGATGCCAGTACCCTTATCTGGTTAAGTAGCATTCCCCCTACTATGCGTAGCTGCGCATAGTAGGGGGAATCCCAAAGGCCATTCCGGACTAATGAGGGCAATTGGATCGTAATCAGAACGCTTTTTGAAAGTAACGAAAACATCCGAAGTGTCTGGGTACAGTTTGTTGCATACACAGCACAGTTGGATTCAATGGGCATGGCAGAAACACCGAAAGTATCCAACAGCTACAGGTTCTTTATGCCCGAGAGTGGTTCCCCTGAATGGACGGATATGCCCTATGCACCTAAGCCGGAAGCGGAATTTATTGCCGGCAAAGGCATCCTTCTTACTACTGGGGCCGAACCCATCCTTTGGTGGTATGGTCCAGACGGCACCTTAACACAAAAAATATCGTTAGACCTTCCTACTCATAAAGTGAGCGCTCGGGATAAAGCAGTCTACCGTGCACGTCTCGACGAAAGAATCGAGGAAGCAGAGGGATACGCCAGAGAATTCCTGAAGGTCGAACGTAAAGATCTCATTTTCCCAGAAGCCAGGGCGTACTGGACCACAACCTCGGTGGACGATGCTGGCTATATCTGGCTGAGGATTCCGGAATCGTCACAAGAACGGGAACTGGCAGGTGGAGGATATCCCTTTCATCTATTGAGTCCAGATGGGGAGTACTTAGGTGTAGCCCGATTGCCAGAAGAAGGTAGAATAATCATGGGGCGCTTGTTGGCAGTAGTTGAGGATTCAGAGACTGGAGAACAAATACCGACTGTCTGGCGGCTGGTTCCATCTGCACGGGGATTCACCTATCCCTAATAGAACCGAAATGAGACCGACTATCCGAAAATCTCCACTTATTTTCCTAATATTCCTCTTGTCTGCACTTTCTCTCACACAATGCTCTCCAGATCGAGAATCCCGCCATTCCTTCAAGGTCGAGGAGATCAAAGGTGTTCTTACCGCAGTGAACACGGGCGGCCCAAAGTATTCTGAACCACTATTCGAATTCGAAGAAGTACTCAGGCTGGAACAGGATGAAAGCAGGGAGGAGACGCTCGTATTCCGGGCCTACCGTTACTACATAGGTGAAGATGGTTATTTCTACATGGACGACGGGGGCAATAACCGGATAGCTGTCTTCGGGCCAGATGGAAAGTACGTGAGGAGCATAGGGCGGGAAGGTAGCGGTCCGGGTGAGTTCCGAAGTGTAAATATACAGTGGATTCGGGAAGGCAGGTTGACTGTCTGGGATAGAAGAAATCTGCGCACATCCCTGTTCCGCACAGATGGCACCCTACTTGATACATTCTCACCACCCCAGGGTACGGCAATACAGGGACTGTATCCCATCGGGGAGCATATGGTATTGATCGGCAGTGAAATGGCCTCCACCCAGCCGGGCGAAGAACGTATCGATATACCTAAAGCTATTGTTATGAATGTTCGGGGAGATACACTGAGTCAGGTTGATGCACCTCCCTTCAGTTGGGGGCGGATGATATTGCTTGAAGAGTATACGGTCGGGGTATTGGGCATAACTTACTTTAGTTCCCGTTCCGACATCGTGTACCACCCGGATAAGGGTATTCTTACATGTTCATCCGCCGAGCCCGAGCTACGATGGCACGATCTGGACGGGAAACCGGATTATACCGTTCGGCTGGGAATGGAACCTGAGCCGGTCACTTCAGAAGAGCGTCAGGCAATTGAACGCATATTAAATCGTGAGATTGAGTCTGCAACCGACAACCGGCAGAAAGCCATGGCCGAGGCGAGAAAGAAGCACGCGGTTATTCCGGCAACAAAGTCGTTCTGGTCGATTGTCACGGTAGACGATCTTGGCTATTGCTGGCTGGGTTCTCATCCTGATAATACCGCTCCCGAAGAGGACATGTATCAAGGGTTCTATCGTGTTCTCAGCCCGGAGGGTGAGTACTTGGGTGATTCCACCTGGCCCATCTCAGCTGCAAATGTTTCGCGAGGGCATCTTCTCACATATCAGGAGGACGAAGAAACAGGAGAAGTCGAATATATTGTCTATCGCATCGTACCGGCTGTGGAGGGGTTGGTGTATCCCTGATCCATGCTCTATGGCGACTTGTTCCGCATCCTGAAGGATTGAGGTATCCGCGAATGCAGCTGGGTACCCAGGACCTGAATAGTCACTGACTTTTCTTAGGCTGAGACAGTTGCATCTTATATGCCCTCCTTTCACATGAACTTCAGCGACAGGAGCAGCACTTATGCGAATCGTACCTGTTATACACTATTTCCTGATCCTCCTTGTCTTTACCCTGGCCAGTTGCTCCCACGATGGGGAGAAACGCCATGCATTCGAGGTTGAGGAAATCGATGGCGTTCTCACTGCGGTGAACACAGGTGGTTCGAAGTATTCAGAAGAACTCTTTTCATACGAGAAGGTCTTGGAGTTGCAGCAGGATCCGGATAATCCGGAATCCTTCCTAAACAATGCCGAGAGTTTCACTATGGGTGAGGATGGGCACTTCTATGTTCAGGACAACGGCAATTGTCGAATAGCTGTGTTTGACAGGGATGGAATCTATGTGAGGAGTATTGGGGGGCCAGGGAATGGTCCGGGCGAGTTCAGCAATTATTGGAGACTCAGGAACATAGAGGGGAACGAGCTCGATTTGTATGACTATATGCAGCAACGTATCACCATATACAGCTGTGATGGGACCTTACTTGATGTGCATACCCTCCAATTAGGAGGTGCTCCCAGCTCTGACCAGTTCCGGAACCCGGATGGGTCATTCTTACTTATGAGCCAGCCTGATGAGTATCACGATGGCATACGGTATGCAAGAGCCCGCGTATTAACGCTTACCTCAGATCTCGACACCCTGTGGGTGGCAGAGACGCCCCTCGTTCCTGCGGCATTTCAGTTCATAGTAAGTATGCTGGGTGAAGAAATGCCATTTTGGCGGAGGATGCCGTATGCTTCCGAGCCGATGTCAGAATACGTGGCTGGTAGAGGTATCTTTCTCAGCACAGGAGTGGAACCGGCTCTTTGGTGGTACGACCTCAAGGGTGCATTTATCAGAGAAATACGAGTCGGTCTTCAGCCACGCCCCGTCACATCCGATGATAAACAGACTTATAGGGATCAGCTGAATAGACAGATTGAAGAAGACGAGTCAAAGAGTGGGGGAACCCAATTATCCCCGACTAGAGCGATACTCGACGCGCTGGAATTCCCTGAGAACAAAGCACATTGGAATTCCATGTACGTGGATGATGCGGGATATATCTGGCTCCGTCTGTCCGAATCCGGGGAAGAGCGGGAAAATGCAGGCGGTGGCTGGGGTTATTATGTCTTGAACCCTGAGGGGGAACACCTTGGTATCACCCGAATGCCCGCACGTGGTCAGATAGTAAGAAAGTATCTACATGCATTTGTCACTGATCCGGAAACGGATGAAGATGTTCCAACTGTTTGGCGTCTGATTCCGAAGGCTACACAATTCAAATATCCATAGTCGTGGATCTGTATAACAGAAATTCACTTCCTCACATTATTTTCGTGGGTTTTTTAAGTTTGATGTGTCTATAGAGTAAAACGTTATGATTTCCAATTAAGGGAATTTATGAACGAGGACACATTAACACCGATTTTCGCAAGACATCAACCTGAACAGTAAAAAGGTCAGGGCAATTCGCTGATTCTCACGTAACATCATGGAGTTAAAAGAGATGTGAGAATTAACCCTGCCAGTCACGATGA
>SDBT01008887.1_pt1 | contig 16344 bp, 31 predicted proteins | sample 2277101 | NCBI WGS metagenome assembly SDBT01 (sample SAMN10404973, study PRJNA504765) | marine sediment metagenome | isolation source: marine sediment core GS10_PC15, 103 cmbsf | place: Arctic Ocean: Southern Knipovich Ridge | collected 2010 | reverse complement strand
ATCATAGGCCATCAGGATGGCTATCACAGCCCCGGCCACGATATACTTGAGCTGCAGCCTCGGCAGAAAAGCTTTCACCCAGGCAATACCCTGCGTATCCCCCTTCTTGATATGGATTTTATTATCTGTCACGTCCCCCTCCTCCGTAAGGCATAATTTTCTTTTCTCCCTCGTTTCCCCACTCTCCCATTCTCCCTCCCTCACTTCCCACCCCCTCGCGACTACTAGTTCAGGTCAGTCCACAAACGGCCAGGTTAAGTCACAAACGGACAAGTCGGGCCAGATTCAGTCAGGTAAAAACCCCGCCATCAGATCAAGTGGCGGCGGCGACTCTTCATCCGGCTGCCCCCTGACCGGTTGTGGCAAAAGGACCTGTGGGTCCCTCACAGGTCCCGCGGAAGTCCCAAGCAGGTCCTTTTGCAGGGCTTTGAGTTCAAGCAAAGCCAAACGCTCGCGCAGCTGTGCCTTAATCGTCGTGGCCGCCGCCGCACCTAATTCCACCTGATCCCACACCTCGGCCAAGATATCCGCATCTTGAATCGGATCAAACGTCACCTTGACCTGCCATCGCTTCCCCTTCATCCTAATCCTGCCCCCCTTATCAGCCATCAATTATCAATTATCAATTATCAACTTCCTCCCAATCATCCTTGCCCCCAATTAATTTATTGAGCCCTTTCAGATTGGTGAATTCATCCCCTAACAGCACCCTGAATCCTTTCTGCTTCAGCCGCATATCCAGGGCATTCCGGCCGAACCCCGCCTCACAAAGGAGCACGGACCCGCCGCCAAACAAAAACACATCCTCTACCGAGTAGGGACTGCGGGCGATCATCATATCGGCCAAAGTCAACAGCCGGTTCACATAATCGAAGACGGCGTCCTTCGCCACCTGCTTGAATTTTGGTTGTCCGACCATCGCCCCCTGGTCGGACCTGATCGCCTGCTCCACCATCTCCGGGCTGATCGTGCCCCGGCTATTATCCAAAACGGTGGCGATGCGATTATAGAGCAGATCAACGCCCCACATTTCAGCCGAGACGCTGCTCCGAGTGGCCTGGCCATCTTTGACTACCAGGGCGTTAATGGTGCCCCAGCCAATATCCAGGACCAAAATACCCCTCCCGGCCCACTTGGTCTTAAAAGACTTCAGGTCATCTGCCAGGGTATAATAGAGGTAGCCGGCAAACCCCTCTCCCCAGACGGCCACCCCCTTGACATGAGCGGTGTAAACCTGTTTGCCGCGCCGAATCTCGTAACGCCCTTTGAAGCGGCGGCAAATCTCAGCCTCGACATCGATACGCTCATTGCCGATGCCCACTAAATATGCCATCGGTGCGCAGACCCCCAGGCGTATCGGGATCACCTCTCCCGGCTCATAGCCCCGCGTCACCGTCGCCCCCATCTGGTGCAGGGCCGCCGTCAGCAGAACGTTAGCCCATTCTTTTGAGCGGTAGCGCTTCACCCCCATCTGCCGCAGGTCAAACCCCTCCGCCGCCGTCAGGTTGACATCATAATAGCCGCTACCAGCCACATTGATCCGGAAGCTGCCATTCGGCCCCCGCCGCCCGGTTGACAACTTCAGCAGGTCCAGCCGCCCCTGATCGGACTTGCGAAAAAAACTGCTGAAAACCTTTTTCGTTCCCCTGACCTTGACCTTCGTCTGGCCGTGTCCCGGGTCCATAACCACCAGCACCTCTTCTTTTCCCATCACCCTTTTACTCCCCTATCCCCCATCTGGATATGATTGATTGTTTCTTTTCATTCTCGCAAATGCCGCCCCAAATGTTTCTCAATTATATCAGCCAGAGACAAATCGTCTACCCAATCATTATCCCCAAATTCGCCGCACAAATCGCGCAATTGTTCAATCGCCTCTTGCCGCTCTAGAACCCAGGCCAGGCGTCTGACCTCAGTCGGATCATCTGCCCCCAAATTTCGCAGACACTCCCGCAACATACTCATATACGCTCGTTTATTCCCCCGCATATATTCACGTTCAAGTGCCGCCCTATCTTTCTCATTATCCATTATCAATTCCCCATTATCAATTTTCAATTGTGTTCCTTTAGTATAAACCCCTCCGGCCAGACGGTAAACCTATCTTTAATAATATCGTTCAGCCTGGCCTTGAACAGGTTAGCCCCGCACAGATTAGCCCCGCACAGATTAGCCCCGCTCAGGTTGGCCTCGCTCAAGTTGGTCCATCTCAGGTTGGCCCATCTCAGGTCGGCCTTACTCAGATTGGCCCCGTACAGATTAGCCTCGAACAGATCGGCTTCGCGCAGGTTAGCCCCGCTCAGGTCGACCTCGAACAGGTCTGCCTCACTCAGGTTAGCCTTGAACAGATAGGCCCCGAATAGGTTGGCCTTACTCAGATTAGCCTCACTCAGGTCGGCCTTGTTCAGATCGGTCCCGCTCAGGTCGGTCCCGCTTAGATCGGTCCCGCTCAAGTTGGCCCCGATCAGATAGGCCCCGCTTAGATCGGCCTCACTCAGATTGGCCCCACTTAAATCAACGCCACTCATTGACCACATCGGTACGAGACCATAATGCCAAGCCTCGCCCAACCATTGCCGCCAGAACGGATCGGCCAATACCCAGCCCTGCGCCGCCGCCGTCCATTCGAAATCGCCCGTTTGTTCCCCCACCCTCTCCGCAAATATCTCCAACGCTGGGGAACAAACGCCGCTCTGTTTTAATTGTTTTAAGGTTATGATCATAATATATCTCTTTCTGGCGAGAATCCCTCCGGCCAGACGGTATCCTTATCCCATTTAGCCCCGCTCAGATCGGCCTCGCTCAGATTGGCCCAGTTCAGATTGGCCCCGCTCAGATCGGCCCCGTGCAGGTTGGCCTTGCGCAGATAAGTCCCGTTCAGGTTGGCCTTACTCAGATTGGCCCCGCTCAGATCGGCCCCGCGCAGGTTGGCCTCGCTCAGATAAGTCCCGTTCAGGTTGGCCTTGCGCAGATTAGCCCCGTTCAGGTTAGCCGCGAATAGATTGGCCCCGCTCAGATTGGCCTCGCTCAGGTTGGCCCCGCGCAGGTTAGCCCCGCTCAAGTTGGCGTTGCTCAGGTTAATTTCATCTGCACTCATATTGTCTTCTCTCGGCGTAAAATCTGATACGATAAGAAATTGAACGGGCTATCTGCATCCAGGCTTTTTTGCCCCTTCTGGTGTTTGCGCGGGGAGGCTTAAACATCGGGGATACCGGATATACAACCCCACCACAATTGCCACACCCTTTAGCATAATTATTATAACCCATTCGGGAAACTCGGATAACATGCCTACATGCCAGGCAAACAAATTTCGGCCTATGTTTTCCGCGGCCTCGATCTAAAGGCTGACCGAAGTATCTTTGTCTTTTCGGTGTAGCCTGTTTTTTCAGGTATAACGATTGATGAGTAGATAACATGTCTCAATATCCTCCATATTATCTCTATCTTCAGGATTTAAAAACACAAAGTGGCCGTTTCAAAAACTTAATTACCTTCATCTTAACACAAGCTGTTAAGATTGTCAAATAGCCCTTGTCTTTTCTGGAATCATCAGCCAGGCCAGGATGGCGTATAAGGCCAGTATCGTCGCCTTCTCAAACTCGCCGTTGAAGAAGGCGGTTAGCGATAGAAACAGGGAAATCGCTCCCCCTGAAATCGTTATCATCCCCAAAATATTCCTTAAGTTCACTTTATCCTCCTAATCCAGGTAATGATATATGACAGATGACAGATGCGGCCGCGCGGTTAAACATGTCGGGTTCAGCCAACTTTCATCCAACTTGCAATCGCGTATAAGGCCAGCAGCATCGCCTTGTCAAGCTCGCCGTTAAAGGCGAACAGTATTGAGAACCCTAGAGAAATCGCTCCCCCTGAAACCGTTATCACCCCCAAAATATTCCTTAAGCGCATCCTATCTCCTCCATTTTGCTATCTATAGTATCAAGGCGCAACTTAAGGGCATCACGCTCCCTGGCCAACATATAAAACTCGTTCTTTGCGGGCGGGGCTGGGGCGGCCTCTATCACGAATAACGGCGGCGGCGTTCGCCAGATCCGGTCTCTTGCCAGCTTGATATACTCTGAATTCAGTTCCACCCCCAGCCAATAACGCCCTGTCTTGATGGCGACCTCGGCGACGGTACCGGATCCGAAAAAGGGGTCCAGGACGACGCCGGGAAGAGTCGATTCTTTATTAGCAGGTAGAGAGCAACATTGGCAGGTTGGAGCGAAGCCGACTTTTTTACCATTAAATGGTATTTCTACCCCTAGCAAAACCTTAAGGCGTTCCGCATCCTCAAATGTGGGTATTCTTGCCCCACTGTCATCCGTTCTAGTCCAATGCCCCCACTTGCTACCAAATTCATTTTTCATTTGTTTTATTTTTCCCCGCGCAGCACGCTTGAGCATTACCGCAAGTTCTGGCTGTGAAACACCTAAAATATATTTGTCGCTTTGCCCTAATCTTTTGCGGTTCATCCCTTTTCGCCCAGTTTTCATGGTTGGGTCCTCTGTTTTTCCATGAGTAGCCCTGGATTTCTCAACCACCCTCACCCAAGGCTCCTCACATTCAACACAGACCCGGCTGGGGCAGCCGGCCAGGATGCAGGGCTCAATGAGGTCGGGGGGGAAGGTGGCGAAGTGGGCACCTTTATAAGGTTTGGTGGCGACTGACCAAACTGTGCGCTTGTTGCGGACGGATCCGTCAACATCATCTCTATTGTTTCTTCTTGTGGCATCCTCACCCCTCGCTGATGTATGCCAGCCAGTATTATTCAATAGCGAACCACCACGATTTTTCCAGTCTGAACTAGCTTCCTCCCTGATCGCCTCCTGATCATACCAATATTTCGCCTTCTTGGTCAGCAGGAAAATGTATTCGTGGGCTTTGGTACATCTATCGGTCACACTTTCAGGCATTGCTGAGGGTTTATGCCAAATTATATCATTTCTCAAATACCAGCCATCGGCTTGCAAGGCAAAGGCGACGCGCCAGGGGATGCCGATCAAGTCCTTGGTTTTGAGTCCAGTTGGCGTTCCCACTCGTGGAACACTGTTTTGCGCTTCGGGCCTATTTGCCCCGACCGTTCCATTTGGTGAAAATTGTGGCCGACTCGCTTTTGTTCCAGTTGCATAACTATCACCCAAATTAAGCCACAGCGTCCCGTCATCCCGCAGCACCCGCCACAACTCCCGAAATACGCTGACCAGATTGGCCACATATTCTTCGGGTGTTTCTTCAAGCCCAAGCTGTTTGTCTATGCGGATAGCGCCGCATTTGGCGCAGGCGGTTTTGTATGGGTTCGTTTGGTCGGTATCATCGCCGCCGTGAAATGTTCCTTTTTCCCTGTTATTACGCCTATCAATTTCTTTGTGATCACATTCCCCATCGCCTCCCTCCCATTTGGCCGTCCCGTAATCGCGTAAACCCCAATACGGCGGCGAAGTCACAATACAATTCACCGACTGGCTCGGCAGCCAGAACGCCACACTTCGGATGTCACCCTCAATCATCTGATTTGCTTTTAATTTTTCCATTTTCATCAAATTAAAACTCCTATCCGTTCCTTCCTTAATCCGTTGTAGTTTCAGTCGGCAAAATCCTCATTTCTCGCAACTCATCTGCCGCCATCTTCAACATCAAACACCAGCCACAGGGCGGCAGTTCTACCGCCACAACGGCAAAAGACCGGCCGACCATCTCATTCACCTTCTCCGCCTCAGCTTCCGCCTCAGCCTGATCCTGGGTGGAAAAGTCGTGATATTTCCGTTGAAATTCAGCCTGGGTCATATTAGAATCTTTTTTCATCAAATCAAAACCCCTTCCCTCGCCCGCGTCAGCCGTCCCCACTTTCGCAAAACTCATTTAGCCCCCTCTATCTCCCCCAAAACCGTTTTCACCAGCAACCCATGATCCATATCCATAAGGTCGCACCATCGGGCGCACATCTCCCCCTGCAGGAAACAAATCGCATCATAACGATCTTCCGCCGTCACCCCTGCAATTTCCCCCCGGATCACATCCTGCGCATCTTTAATGATAGATAAAGCAAAATAGCGATAGACGTCAGCCACAACCGCATGCGATTTCCGTATCCGTTTCATACCTGAAGCTTTATAATCTCCTGCTTGTGATCATACATACTTCTCAACCAACCTCCGCGTTCCACTTCTTTCGTGCCCCCGACGATAGGCCCCTGCGCCTTTCCGCTGACACACAGGCTGAGAAACAAACCACATCTTACATCCGGAACAGTGATACGGTTGTAACGGCCGGCTCGTTGATTGTCCTGACCTGCGTTCCGACATTTTTTTCTGATCACACACCTTTTGAGCCATCCCATAACTCGAATATGCTTTTTTATTATGCTGACACATGTTTCCTCTCCCATGTTCCCCATCCAAAACTTGGTCTGAGCCTGTCGAAGGACCGTCACGCCGTCGCCGTCAGGGCCAGCCCATTGGCCGTCCAACCCTCTTCCCAGGCGCAGGCCAGGCAATAGATGAAACCCGCCTCATCCTCAGTCAACGCCGTCCGCTGCGAGCCGTCAAAGATCTGGGGACAGCGCGGGCAAAACCCATTCGCCGGATTCCCTTGATCCCCCACCCGGCGCACATAACGCGGGGGTTCGGCTGAGGGTTTTCTCCCCCTTAACGTCGGCTTCGGGCGGCAGTTCATCCTTGTCGCCGTCACCCTCCGGCCCCATATTCCCCGGCCTGAATCGTGGCCGTCACCACAATCTGCGGGATCTCTGCCCGCCGCACCCGCGCCTCCGCCACATAGCTATACTGCATCCAGCCCACCAAAAAAAGGGCCGCCCACAAAAGCCCCATAAAAAGAATTTCCCACCGGGTCGGCCTGGGGGCGATCACCGCCACCCTTTCTATTGAATATACAGGTTTATTTGATTTTCTCTCTTTCATCTCTTTCATCATCAACTCGCTTTGCTAACCACTACCAGCCCGAAATACCAGTACATCCTCCCAATCGATCCTCGGACTGCCTTTTTTTTCCGCCAAACGGCGAAAAAAAGATTTGCGTTCTACTCGTTTCACAATCAGATCCCCCGCCAGGTTATATTGCGCGCCCCGTTCCTCTACCAGCCAGGCTCGGATATGAACCACCAGTTCAAACCCACATGCCTCGCACAACTGCACCCACTGCGCCGAGAAGGGGACCCGCTTCCCCTTTCTTACAAAATCCTTCGTCACAAAAACCGCCGGCCTCCCCTCAGCCAATACAGCCCGGCTCTGTTCCACAATCAACCTCGCCGCCCCCCAAAAGGTATCGCCATTAACATTGCCCCCCTTCATCCTCCCCATTTGCCCCTCCGTCTCCCCATATGTCGCCGTCAGCGTTTTATCGCCGCCTCGCTTCGGGTCTCGGAACAATCCGCCCCGTTTCTGCGGCTCATCACTGGCCAGCGATTCGACATACGGCGGCGAGGTGATCACTCCTTCCACCTCCCCCGCTTTCATTGCTGCCAATTGCCCTTCAGAAGCGCCATATTCCTGTGAATGTTTTTCAACAAGAGCCACATACCCCTCAAATAACAATCCCCCCCCACTAAGTTGATAAGTCTTATAATTCTTTTTAATGTCAATTCCCCCACTAAACTTAGCGACCTTTATACCCTCATACGGCGGAGAGGTGATCACCGCCCGCAGGTCCCCTTCCTTGGCCTGCATACTGGCCAGATTGCCCTTATTCTTGTCGCCAATGCCCCCCACCATCGCCCCTTGATGACGCTCGAACAGGCCCGCATCAATCCCGTTGCGGGAGGCTTCCCCCCGCCCCCCGGAATTACCGGCAAAGGGCGGCGAAGCAATCACACTGAGAGATTTCCCCTCTCCCCTGCGCCCTATCTCCCCTAAAATCGCCAATAACTCTCGACTATCCCCCTGCCACAAGACCGCCCGCGCCCTGCCCCGAGCCAGATCGTTAAACCGATCAATATTGCCGGCATAGTAATGGGGAGTCGTGAATGGAATCCGGCCGCTATCCTGCGTATAAGAGGCCGTCTGAGGATGCGATTTGAGCAAATCAGATAAATTGAACAGGCTCAACTGGGGCGGTGCCTCAATAACTTCCTTCACCTGTGCCAGACAAGCAGGACACCAATGGCGGCCCGCCTTATAATTGAACCGCTCCCAGCGACCATAACAGCGCACCCAGTCCGTTTTACTGATTCCGGTACACTGACAGCCACCGAAATCGACGAACCTTTGTTCCAATTCAATGCCTACCCAATTGATCCCGTACCTAACCGCATCAGCCGCCCCCAGCCCAATCCCCCCAAAGGGATCAAGTACCGTATCCCCGGCCTGCAACAAACCTTCATCCAGCAGATAGGCATAGATCCGCTGGATCAGGCCGCGAGAAAATTTAGCTGGATGAGCGAACGATTCCGGGCTGATCTCCCCCTTCCACGACTGGCCATAACAACCACCATACCAATCCGCCTCAATGGCCTCCTGCTTAACCCCCGGCGGCGTCATATCTGCCCCTCCCGGCTCCCCATCCAGCCATCCGTGCCGCTACCCGTAAACGGATCCAGGGATCCCTTTCCTTCCGCCCCAATCCGCTCCAGACTCCCATACAGCCCTTCCTCCTCCTCAAGTCGCCGCCGCTCTTTACGCGACTGCCCGGTCTTTCGCCGGGGATGCCGTTTCGGCGCCTGCTTGGGTTGGAGCGGCGTTGACTCTGGCGGCGGCTGCTGCTTGACAACTGCCGCAAGGTTTAATTCCAATTTAGCCATTTCCGTCTCCACATAATGATGGCTAATTTGGCAGATGTTATTGAGCCAGACCACATCCTCTGCCGTCAATAGGCCGCCCCGGATCATCTTCTGTCGTCTGATGCGCTGCACCTGGTGATCTTTCGCCCCTGGCTTGCGGCTATAATTCCGTACCCCCACCAGGTCACCGGCCGCCTCCCACTCTTTGATCTTGGCCGCCTGGTAGGTCGTCAGTTCCAGATACCCACAGGCCACCCCTTCCTCTGCCCCCAAGTCCAACAGCGGATGCCCCTCCAGCATCCCTTCCCGTTCCCGCAGGCCCAGCACCTCGGCCAGCGAATAGGCCATCATCTGACAGCGGCCCTCCCCCAGGTCTACAATTTCTTCCCCCATAATACAGACCTGGCACACATCCCCCGCCTTGAGAATCGTCGTCACCCCGGCCACAAACTTTTTGTAGGGTTGTTGTTTCCGACAAGCAATAATCATTCTAACACTTCCTCCTCATTCGCTAAAGATAAATACCACTCAATTACCGCTTTGGCACTGCTCCAGTCGTTACAAACGGTCGCATAATACCCCACCTGATTGAGCCACTCCGACCAGGCCCGCTGTTCTTCACTTAATTTATTCGCCCCATATTTCATTTCAATGAACAGCCCGGCGTAAGCGCCGGCCGGGTAGGGCAGCATAACATCCAGGACCCCGGCCTTTACCCCTTCCGCTTTGAGCATGGCCGCCGTCCGTTTTGCCCGTTGGCCGCCATTCGGAATCGCGAATAGCCATCGCAAAGGCTCCACACCCCTATTAACCTCAATCTGCGCCCATTCAAACAAGGCCGCTTGTTCATCATGTTCGCTCAAAATAATCTCTCCTGTATATAGTGACCCTCAAAATTCACCCGGCGGGGCGGCTTGATTGATACCGGATCTTGCTGCCACAACAACAATCCACGAGGTTCCAGTCCGTAGATAAAATCTAATGTATTTTTTAGCCCCGACTCAGAATAATATATCAGCCACGCCATAGCCCATTGACCGTCCGAAACGGGAACTTGAGAAAGGGCTTTTTTTATAGCGTTACGGTCTTGTCCCTCAGTCATATTTTCATCCTACCACTATCCATTATCAATTATCCATTATTAGCCAACCTCGGATCCTCCCACACCATCTTCATCCCCACCACCTCTATCGACCGAGCCTTATATTTCCCGGGCAATACAATCAACCCCGCCTCGGCCAGATCACCCAAAACATACCGGACCACGCTGGAAGAGGAAATGCCCACTCTCTCCCCGATTTCCCGATAGGTCGGCGACTGGCCCCCATGCCCCAGGGCATACTCCACCAAAAATTCCAGCACCGACTCCCGCCGATGCAATACCGGCCGATCCGCAGCATAACAAGCCCGCCGGCAGAAAACCCGACCCCCGACCCGCACTTCAGACGGGCTCCGCTGGAAAGGTCTCCGGCAAAAGTGACAGACTAAATTTACTTTGCTCATAATATCACCTCACCCTGCATAAATTCGCCCCCCCCGTTCCCTGAGCTTGCCGAAGGGTGTCCCCAGCAAGCTTTTCAACACCGCCCGATACACCCCCGGCGGCAGTGCATTCCCGATACCCCGGCAAGATAGGGTCCTATTTTCCGGCAGCACAAACCAATCGGGAAAATCCTGAAACCGGGCCAGGGCTCGCGGCGTCATTGAAATAACCCGGCCTGAAATAAGGCAAGCGCGAATCGTCAGACGATTCGCGCTTGCCGTCATCGTGAAGACGGGATCATCTTGTTGGCGGATAGTCAACCCTCTCAACCCCCGCCGATTCAGGGATCCGTTATTTTGGCAGTCCACAATAAACGCCTTCGGGAAAGCTGTCTTTTCCATTGCTGTGATGGCGAAAATAGGGTCACTGGCATCTTTAATGGTTCCCTGACCCTCATTGGAATTGCTGTTTGCACTGTCAAAAACGAACGCCCTGATACCAGTCCGATTGTGATTGGCCGTTACCGTGTCGGCCGGTTGGCCGCCAGATTTTGGCCTTGAGCGTTCGCCTTGGCCCATCAAAAAGGCCCGGGCCCGCTGGCTGTGCGCTGTAATCGTGTAAGCTGGATCATCCGGTCCAATTAATTGCATATTAACGCTACTATGCCCTACTAAAAAGGCTTTAGGCATTGTGCCGCCCGCTGGTCCTGCAGTCACGGTATTTGCCGGCTCGCCAATATCTAAAACCCCGCGTCCGGGCTTATTATCAAGACCGCCTCGGTTAGTATTGGCTGTCATGATAAGATAAGTTTTCAATTCCTCCGGCATCCTATCCATCTGCCACGGCGCAAACTCCGACTCCGGCAAATCTGGAATCAGGTCTTCAATCGCCTCATACCAGCCCAGCCACGGCAACGTGAACATATCCGGTTTTTTGGCGTGGGTGGGCCAGGGCTTGGCCGGCGGCCGGCCATCCCGGCGGGCGATGACAATCATCCGGCGCCTGGACTGGGGAACGCCATAATCGGCCGCATTAAGATTCCAGCCCGCCACCCCATACCCCTCCTCTAATAACGTATACCAGATCAAGAGCCAACTCAGGCTCTTGCGATACCCCCACACATTCTCCAGGGTGAAATAAGCCGGCCGCCCGACGCGAATGAATTCGCAAATCTTGCAGGCCAGCGCCAGGTCTATCTCCGTCTCGCCCCCCTGCTTGGCCACGCTGAAAGAGATGCACGGCGGCGAGAAATGGTATAGAAACCAACCCGCATAATCAGCCGGGGCACAGTCCAATAGATCCGCCGTCAAACAATGCCCCCCATTGCGCCGGTTCACCCCGGCAATAGCGTCATCAATCTCCACCCCCACCACTTCAAAGCCGAATTCCCGCAACACAATGTCCACTAGCCCAAACCCGGCGAAGCCCACAAAAGCCAATAACCTCTCTCCCCCGCTCCCTGAGCCTGCCGAAGGGTGTATTGAGCCTGCCGAAGGATCGCCTTTCATTGCCGCCTCCGCTTCGCCAGGCCATCAATCCAGCCCCGCACTCCCAGGCGCGGCGGCATCGACACATCTAGAATCAGCGCCACAATAGTCGGGCAAGCGGTCACCGCTCGCTTCGTATTCAACTCGGCCAGCAGGCGGCGTAACTCTCTAATTGGAATGGTGATGGTGATAGAATCGGGATCGGTCATGGGGCGATACCTCTTTCTTTTTATACAGTTTAAACGAGACGATGCTGCATCCATTAGTAAGGTACCAACCAAGTACACTCCGACGCGTTGCCCGCACAGGAGACCAATAGATGCAGCACTGTATTGCCAATCAGAAAAGATATGCGATTGGATACGGGCATAAAAAAAACGCGTCCCGCAAGTGCGTACTGGTTGGTACACTCCAATCATACCACACTCTGTTATAGATTGCAAATAGGGAGTTATCATTCAGCACCGCCTTGAGGCGCGTCAAGTAACGCCAGTTGCTTAGGGCGCGCCTCAATCTTATCGGGAATAGAAAAGAAGCTAGGTTGGCGCAATCGGTCAACCGCTACCTTGCAGTACTCCTCCGAGATTTCTATCCCCACCGCCCACCGGCCTTCGTTCTGGGCAGCCACCAGGGTTGTACCTGAACCTATACAGTTATCAAGGATTAGGTCGCTGGGGTTGGTATAGGTACGGATTAGATAAGCCATTAGGTCAACGGGCTTTTTTGTCGGATGTCCAACATACCTATCATTAATAGTGTTATATTTCAAAATGGAAACAGGGTGCTTTTTTCCATCTTCAGATATTGTCATATCACTGCGATTTATATTTCCGTAGTGCGTATTTATTCCGACTTTTGATTTGTTTGGTTTTATTATCCGACTTCTTCCAACGGGATCACGTTTCAGGCTCTTACTAGTTCTCAATACTCTTTCTGGGTTAAAGGTGAAATTACTAGATTTACAGAAAATCAAAATATTTTCGTGGGTTTTGCTTGGCGAATTTCTTAGATTAAAGAAGTTAGCAAAAGAGACCTTGTTCCAAATCCAATCATATTTGTAATCCTTTAAATTCGACATCCTTAACAAACTACTAAATGGCTCCAACCCAAACAGCACTACCGCCCCATTCTTTTTTGCCAGCCGCTTATAATTCTCCCAAAGCGGCTCAAAGGGAATGATAGTGTCCCAAGCGCAGGCCGTAGTTCCATACGGCAAGTCGCAAATGATCGCATCAAACGGCGGCTCTAGCTGCGGCATAATCTCCAGGCAGTCGCCGCAATAGATAGTAATGCCATTTCGGTCATAAAAGGGAACGAGCATAAACTATTTCCTCAACTGATTTGGGCGGTTTGTTTATAACAAGCCTCCCCTATAGGTCTCAAACAAATTGATAAACTATCCAGCCGATACTGACTGATATCAAGGGATAAAGGATTAATTGTACGATAGCATTTGCTATCGCCTCTCCCAAACCTTCTGTTATTTCATCATGCTTCATTCGTGAAGCGGTCAAAAATGAAACAATCAGCGCCACCCCAATTGCCTCAGAGATGTGTAAGGAAGGCAATGAGAAGATTGGCACGATAAACCATCCCCACAATGTGGCGAAAGCCCAGCCATTAACTATCGCCCCTATCACTGCCGGAATGATACCCATAATCGCCACCATTACACAACCTTTCTCCCAACTGGTATTTTTAGATCTAATCATAATATTTCTCTCCTCATTCTGCTTCAAATAGAATACAACCAAAAACATCTTCATCGAAATGTATTCTGGCATAGGTGGTGACCTCATCAAGTTCTGGCTTGCCAAGATCGACTAACTTTAATGAAAGCCGCATAGCTGATTGCACCTTCGGGTTTTGACATTCCCCCCAATTACGGCTTCCCGACAACTTCCAGTAGCAATATTTGCAGTTTTTGCATATCATTTCAGTCACCTCTCAGTATCTACTTCGGCGGCCTGATTGGGCGGCCTGTCATATATCAGGCGGCCCGTAGAATCAACGATTTTCAGCAGATCAATGCGCCTCGTGAAATCATTTTGATATTGATTGCAAGGCACCTCTTCCCCGTCCCAATTCCACAAAAACAAGGCCCGATTGCAATCACATTCGTAATTGCCCTCCAACCATTGATATTTCACTTTCTCATCGGCTGTATAATAACGTTCAGGATCATCTGGATCATCTTGATAATCGTAATCCTGAATACAGTCTCTTTGATCGCCCGTCATCCTGTCTTTTAGGGTCACTGTGTATTTCATCGACAATGTTACTCCATTTACCAAGCCAGGTCCAAAAGCAATGTGAAAATCGCATACAAAGCCATCAAGACAGCTTCATCAGTTTGACCTTTATAATAATAAAAAATGACCGAAAGAATAAAAAACGCTAAGCCTACCATTTTTCTGTAAAATGAACGTGCCGTCATTCCTCACCTCATCAGTCAGATTCATAATTCTCCTTTCGCTTCGGCGGCTTGTTATACAGCTTCCAATTGAGAAAAAATTCTTCCAGGCCCCAAACCTCATCATTATCCAAGAAAACGATGCTCCTCCGCCCATCTTCTGTCCAGCCCCGTTGAATGACCGCGGCCACATTTCCATTGCAGTTACATTTGAAAACCTGTCCGATCAGGTCGTCTTTCTCGCTCGGTTGTGTTCTAATATAAGTCATTTGAGTTCAGCCTATCGGAGGTAGATAATCAGCCAGAAAAAGCCAGCGATAAAAAACATATATCCAACCGAGAAGGCCGTGTAGGATAGCCCAAGCCACTGAATGGTTGAGACCCCAAGAAATTTGAACCGCAATAGCAGTGCCAACTGCTGTGAGTACTGAAATACCCGTGGACGTTGCATTTTCATTCACTATCCTTCTCCAGCACCGCCAATAACCTATCGCTCAAATCCAGCGCCGCGTGAGTGATCGGAGCAAGACGGCGTAAAGCATTTCTGGAAATAATTTCACGTTGCCCATCTTCAAACTCGACCAGGGCGCTATTCATCTTCCCCCGGACCACGACTCGGCATCTCCGTCTGTAAAGCGTGGCCCGCTTTTGGTTGTTTTTCCAGGCAAAGTAATATTATGGATACATCATTCTCACCGCCGTTAGCGACCCGCCTTGATAGCTATAGCTATCAAGGCGGGGGTTGAATCCGATCTTGACAAAATCTGTTTGTGCCATCTTAAGTCTCCTCCTCCTCAGCCGCCTCATAAACGCAACCCATCTCCTCAAAACAATCGTTGCAAAGATCCGCCCACAGCCGCCCTTGCTGATCCTGGACGTGATAAGGAAACGCCTCCTCATCCTCATTCCGGCAACAATCGCAAATGTAGGGAGTATTGATATGAATACCTGTTACCGTCCCGTCCATATTTTCCACGACCTGGGCCAGCGCCGCCAACAACTCCTTGGAAGGTTCCGCTCTCATAAAAATAACCCCACATCATACCCGGTGACGAGTACATCCTCCACCAAAATGGGCACCCCTTCTGCCATCAGTTGGGTCGTTACCGCTTCCGGGGTCAAATCAAACTTGCGGGCAAGATGGTCCACCAGTCGCTCCAGATGTTCGGTTTTAAGCCTCTTCAGATCAAGCTCGTAAACCAACTTATGTGGCATATCGGGCAAATCAACCCACGTGGGTATCGGTGATTTAATCGGCAAAGTATCCGAATCTAAAATAGCTTCCCACTCCCGTTTTCTTTCCGGATCTCTGATCTTGGCCGTCGGTCCTCGTCTCTGTTTTTCACCCATCGTCTTTACCTATCCTTTCCGTATATTTTTCTTTGTGTTTCTTCATGCTATTCGTGGATTCATATTCTGGCCCAACATGCAAGGCTGCAACGGCTAATAGCCTAATTCAACACCACCGGCCGCCGCTCCCAGGGCTTCTGCCACCTTATCATCCCACTCCGCCGGCCACACTGCCGCTCCAGCCTGAGCAGCAGGTCTCCATACTTGGCGGCCCAGAACGGATCATCCCAGCGCAGCGGCACAATCGTGGCCGCGTTCTGCCTTTCATCCCAGCCATACTCCATCACCCCCAGGCGTGCTATCGGGACCGACCCTTTCCCCACGTGGAAGACAATCAATACGCTGTGATATTCCGCCTGCCGCCAGGGCTGATTATGACAATCAAGCGAAAAGAAAAACTCCTGGACCGCAGGATCCCGGCACAGCTTAAAGGCCAGGTCCACGATCTCATTTGGATTCGCCGCCAGTACAAGCGTCGCTAACACTCCATTTTCGAACAAAGCCCGCCCCGGTAAAGGATAAATCCTTGAGCGCCCGATAAAAGGAGTGTAGATGTTACAAATTTTTTCAACTTCTATTTTCCCTACCATTGTATCCCTGCCAATATTTCGTAATTGCGAAACGTTTCAAATATCATCCTGCCCCCCCCCGCCCCTCAGCCCGGCCGCCGTTTCAAACTCAATCACATCCCCCTCCTCGAAAACCAAATGCTGTCCCCAGAGACGGCCTTGTAACCGCCGACCTCGATAGCCCACCCGCGCGTAATACCGCACCCGATGAAGGGCCCGGCCCCAACGCTCCGCCAGATCGGCTATCGTCAACAAACCGGCACTCGCAATCTGGCGGCGTTGGTTGGGCAAATAGCGTTTATAGC